>Ga0164290_1000112_pt1 | contig 299537 bp, 242 predicted proteins | sample Micstemetagenome_FD_108782 | JGI IMG/M metagenome (GOLD analysis project Ga0164290, IMG submission 108782) | Contaminated culture microbial community from soil near Moab, Utah, USA - Microcoleus steenstrupii SON62 (Illumina Assembly) | ecosystem: Environmental > Terrestrial > Soil > Soil crust... | reverse complement strand
GAAGTAGAGCGACTCGGCCAGCGGCACGCAGAACGACTCCCAGGCCGACAGGCACAGATAGAACCGGGCGTGGCGGAACAGGCTCGTCAGCGTGTGCGGCTCCGCGATCGGGCCGGTGAAGACAATGTCGTCGGCGATGCCGAGGGCGGCGGCCTGGGCCTCCAGCTCGCGGAAGTAGGGGGGCAGGTGCTTGCCGCCGACAAGCAGGTATTTGATGCCGGGGCGGCGCCGGCGCAGCTCGGCGAACAGGTCGAGCGTTTGTTTGAGGTTTTTCTGCGGCACCACCCGCCCGACAAACAGGAGATAGTCGAGCTCGTTGAGCAGCGGCTCCCAGGCCGGGTCGCCCGCACCGGTGAAGCGCCCGGTGTCGACGATCATGGGCAGCTTGTGGGTGCGCCCGAAGCCGCGCCGCCGCAGGTCGTCGCGCACATACTCGGTGTGGAGCACGGCCATGTCGACGTGGGGGGCGAGGGTGTCGAGCTCGGCCTCGCCGCGGGCGCAGAGGGCCTCCATGCGGGCGTCGTAGCCGTGGAACAGGGAGGCCGGGCACACATTCTGCGAGTCGATGATCTTGTAGTCGTGGCTTTCGCGCAGCCAGCGCACATTGTCGCTGTAGATCGAGTAGTGGAGCCAGAGAATGTCGTTGCCGGTGGGCCGGTACTGCCAGCTGGGCACGTGGCGCAGGGGGTACTTCGGGTTGGGCACATCGGTGTACAGGCGCACGTCGATGCCCCAGCCGCGCAGGATGCCCACCAGCGACAGGATGTAGTTGCCGATCGCGTCGCCCTGGGCCAGGGCCGCGGTCATCATATGGATCGTCAGACTCATAGGGGGGTTGCCAGCAGGTCGATATGGGAGCGCCCGTCGGCGAAAAAGCGGGGCCGCACCTCGTCCCAGGTGGCGGGGAGCGGCTCCGTGCCGGCCTCGCCGATCACGGCGAGGTTGTAGCCGAGGCCGCGCAGCGTGGCGATATAGGCCTCGGGCGCGACGCCGGCGGTGCGCTGGAGCATCTCGGGGGAGAACTCGCTGATCAGAACCGGGCGCAGGCGGGCGAGGGCGGCGCGCATGCCATTGATGGCGAGCGGCTCGGCGCCCTCGATGTCGAGCTTGACCAGGTCGAGCCGGTCGAGGTCGGCCAGCAGCTCGTCGAGCGGGCGGGCGAAGATCAGGTAGCGCTGGCGCGCATTCGGGCGATGCTGGCCGATCGGGACCATGCGGCCGTTGCTGCCGTCGACCTCCAGCACAAAGGCCGCGTGTTGGTCGCTCGCGGCGCACTGGTGCACCTCGACCTGGCGGAAGCCGTTGGCGGCCACGCTGGTGCGCAGCAGGAGGCTGTTCTCGGGGCTCGGCTCGACCGCGATCACCCGCCCCTCGGGGCCCACGGCCGCGGCCGCCGCCAGGGTCAGGTAGCCGATGTTCGCGCCGACGTCGAGCACCACGGCGCCGGGGCCCAGCCGGCGGCCCAGCTCCGCCATAACGTGGGGCTCGTACAGCCCCTCGGTGATCGCATAGCCGACCGCAGGGTCCGCCATGTCGACATAAATCTTGAACGGCCCGCGGTCGACCAGGCTGACAGTGGTGTGGGCGAGGGTGAAGGGGGCCTGGCCGGGCTGGAAGTAGGTGCGGGCGAACTCGCCCTCGCTCATGAACGCGGACGCGAGCTGCTGCACGGAAAGGCGGTTGGCCGCGATCGTCGCGAGCCAGCTTTGGAAGCCGGCCTCGTCGGGCTCGCGGTTGAGCAGCAGCCGGTAGCAGTAGTACAGGTCGTCGGCGGTGGCGAGGGGGCCGTGCGCGCGGGCGCGGGGGCCGTCCCAGGGCATGCGGTTGAGCAGCCGCTTGAGCATCACAGCCTCATCAAATCGTCGCTCACCACGTTTCCCGCAGAAAGCGCAGCAGGCGGCCGAGCACGGCGTCCCAGGCGAACAGCTCGCGGACGTAAGCTCCGCCCCGCTCGCCCATGCGTCGGGCATCGCCCGGGTGGGCCTCGATCCAGTGCAGGGCGGCGGCGAACTCGGCGGGGGTGCGGAAATGGAGGCCGCCGCCGCTGGCCTCGCAGAACTCGCGGGTGACGGGGCAATCGCTGTGGACGAGGCCGGGCGCGCCCGCCACCCAGGCCTCCATCAGCACCACCGAGAAGCTTTCGTTGAGCGAGGGCTGGCAGAGGGCCGACGCGGCGGCGTAGGCGTCGAGCTTGTCATCCACGTCGAGAAAGCCCAGGTCCACGGCGGCGCCAGAGTCGCGCAGCGCGGCGGGCGGTGGGTCGCCCGGGCCGCCGATCAGGACGAGGCGCATGGCCCCGCCCGCCTGCCGGTAGCGCCGGAACGCCTCGTAGAGCAGGGGCGTGTTCTTGGTCACATCGCGGCGGCCGGCGTAGAGCAGGAAGGGGCCGTCGAGCCCGAACCGCTGGCGGAAACGGGCGGCGTCGCCGCTGGCCGCGGTCTCGATCCCGCCGCCGAGCACGAGCTGGGGCTTGTTCTGGAGCCGGCAGACCCGGTTGGCGAGCCGGCGCTCGGCGGCCGAGTAGAACAGGAGGCCGTGGGCCTGCTCGATCAGCTGGCGGTAGAGCGCCATGTAGGCGTAGCCCTCGTCGTGGAAGCAGGGGATGAAGAAGGGCTTGAGCGCGGCGCGGGCGCCCCAGTAGCTGGTGCCGAACATGTAGGGCGTGAAGAGAAAGATCCGCGACCCGCGCTCGGCGGCGATCGCGGCGTCGAGCGCGTCGCTGCCGACGATCTCGCGCACGAAGACCGCCTCCTCGACCAGCGATAGCCGGCCCCCGGCCAGGATGCGCGCGTTGAGCGCGTCAAAGCTGGCCGCGTCGCGGCGGCGGGCCGGGAAGCGCCGCACCGGCACGCCGTTCACCAGGTCGTCGCCCGCGGGGAAGCTCGGCACATCCCAGTCTGTCCCGAGCCCGCCGGCGGTGGTGGCGAACACCTCGACGGGCACGCCGCGGGCGGCCAGCTCCTCGGCGGTGCGCCGGCACTGGAACTCGGCGCCGCCTGGCACGCGCGGGCCGTACCACGGGGCCACAAACGTGATCGGCGGGCCGTCCCACGGCCAGAGGGCGGTTGGGGGTTGGCGGTCAGCGGGTGCTTGCTGCCGGTCAGCGATCGGTGGGACCATTATTGGTCTAATCCTGGGCGGCTTGGGCGAGCTGCCAATAGCCCAAAGCCTATTGCCTACAGCCTACTGCTCCACCTGCTCGCGCAGGCGGCGGACCTCCTCGCGGAGCTGGATCAGCTCGTCGCGCAGGGCCTCGACCTCGGGGTTGGCGGCCGGGCCGCGGCGGGCGAGGCTGTTGAGGGCGCGCACGACGGCGGAGTTGAACTCCGTCTGGCGAAAGATCATCGGGTCGAGGTAGCTGCGCACCTCGTGGTGGAGGCGCATGCGCAGCAGCTCCCAGGCCCGGCCGGGGAGCGAGCCGGCCGGCGGCAGGCGCAGGGGCTCGTGGATCTTGCTCCAGCGCTCGTTGGCCTCGGCGAGGGCCCGGTCGAGCTCGCGGTCGTCCTCGCGCTCGCGGCGCTCGGCGATGTTCTTGCGGATCTGGCGCATGATCGCGGCCACATCCACCGGCGCCTCCTCGGGGGCCGCGCTCTGCTGGTTGCTCATATCGCGCTCCTGATCTTGGGATAGCGTAGCTGCTGGGACGAGGGCTTCGGCCGGGCTACCGGCGGGCGCGCCACCTGCTGGCCCTTCGACACCCATCCCGGTCCCCCCCCCTCCCCCCCTCCCCTTGTCCCCGATCCCCTCCCCCCGCCGGGCGTGCTCCTCGGCGACGGCGGCGGCGTGGAGGGCGCGCAGGGTGGAGGCGACGGCGGGGAGCTCGGCGAGGGCGCCGCGGGGGGCGAGGATGGCCGGCAGGTCGGCGAGGGCGTCGCGGTAGGCGGCCTTGCGGGCGAGGCTGTCGGCGAGGCTCCAGCGGCGGATGGCGGCCCGCTCGGCGGCCACAAAGGCGGGCAGGGCCGGGCCGAGGGGGCCGTGGCGCAGCAGAAAGCGGAGCCGGCCGTGGTGGTAGGCCCGCTGGTGGCCGGCGCTCTGGGCGCCGAGCGAGCTGTTCTCATGGTGCCGCAGGCGAGCCTGCGGGGCGTAGACCACCTGCCGGCCCGCGGCGCGGGCCCGGAAGCACAGGTCGACGTCCTCGTAGTAGGCCGGGCTGAACCCCTCGTCCAGCAGGGCCAGCTCGGCCGGCATGTCCATGCGGATGGCGAGGGCGGCGCCCGTCACCCACTCGACGGGGCGCTCCTCGTCGAAGTCGGGGCCGTCGGGCTGGCCGGCGCCGTGGTGGTCGCCCTCGGCGAGGGGCCAGCGCAGGCGGCCGCCGGCGTGCTGGACGCGGCCGTCGGGCCCGAAGATCTTGCAGCCGGCCACGCCGGCCTCGGGGTGGCGCTCGAAGGCGTCCATCAGCGCGGCGAGCCAGCCGGGGTCGACCTCGGTGTCCTGGTTGAGCAGCACGGCCACGTCGGGGCGGAAGTCGGCCGGGGCGGGGGCGGCGCCGTCGCGCAGGGCGCGCAGGGCCAGGTTGTTGCCGCCGGCGAAGCCGAGGTTGCGCCCGGCGCGGACGAGGGCCGCCTCGGGGAACTCGTCCGCCACCAGCGCGGCCGAGTCGTCGGTCGAGCCGTTGTCGACGACGAGGGTGGCGTGCCGGCCGGGGTACGCCTGGGCGCGCAGGGCCGAAAGGCAGGGGCGCAGCCAGCGCTCGCCGTTCCAGGCCAGCACCACCACCACCACGCTACGCATCGCGCACCGCCTCGCCGTCGCGGGCCTTGAGCGCGCCGACCTCGGCCGCGAGCCGGGCGGCCGCCTCGTCGGCGGCGGCCACAGCGTCGTTGAGCAGGGCCGCGGTGTGGGCCAGGCGGGCCACCCGGTCGTTCAGCTCGCCGTCGAAGGCGGCCAGCGAGTCGGCCCGGCCGTGCAGGTCGCGCGCGGTCGCCGCGAGGTAGTCGCTCAGGGCCCCGATCCGGTCGTGGGCGCTGACCACCTGGGCGGTCAGGGCGTTGACCCGGGTGATGTTCTGCCGCTCCAGGTAGAACAGCCTGACCAGGGCGGCGTTAAACTCGCGCTGCTCGGCCAGCAGGGGCGCGAGCAGGCGCAGCAGCAGGCGGCGCAGCAGCCCGGCCGGCCCGCCGCCCCCGGTCGCAGCGCCGAGCTGCCAGCGGGCCTCCAGGCGCCGCACCAGCTCCTGGTGCTCCTGCTCGAAGTGGTTCTCGGTGCTCATCGCGTCTCGCTCGTCATGCTTCTGCGCCGGCCCGGCCCGCGCGGCGCCCGCGTCGGGCACAGGCTGCGCCGCTTCTGATAGGGCGGCGCCTCCAGAATCGCTCGCCCCCGCCGTGAGGCCCGGGCGGGTGTGGCGCGGGCAAGCGCAGAAGGCGTGGATCGGCGTTGCGACCCGCTCCCAGGCGAAGTCGGCCGCCAGGGCCGCCGCCCGCCCGGCGCACGCGGACCGGCCCGCCGGGTCGGCCAGCAGCGCGACGATCGCTGCCGCGGTCGCCGCCGGGTCCTCCGGCGGCACCGTCCGGCCGAGGCCGTGGCGCTCGACGAGGGCGGCGGCGGCGTCGCCGGCGCTGACCAGGCTGGCCCGCCCGGCCCACAGGTGGTCGAGGAAGCGCGAGCGCACGGCGGCGTAGGCGCTTTCGAGGCCGGGGCGGTGCAGGCTCGCCAGCAGGTCGGCGTCGAGCAGAAAGTCGGCCCGGCGGGCGTAGGGCACCCACTCGTCGTAGAACTGCACGGCGCCGCCCAAAAGCCCGAGCTCGGCGGCCAAGGCGCGGGCGGCGGCCGGGGCCCGCATCTCGGCGGCGGCGCCCGGGTGGCGGCCCGCCAGAAAGACCAGCCGGGCATCCGGCACTTCGGCGAGCACGGCGGGCATCGCCCGAATGAGCGTCGCCGGGTCCATCCAGTCCCAGAGGCCGCCCGTCCACAGCAGCAGCGGCGTCTCGGGCCCGATCCCCGGCAGCACGCCGCGCAGGGCCGGCCCCGTCCGCCGCGGCGGCTCGCTCGGCAGACCGAAGGATACCACATCTATCAGGCCGCGCAGCAGCGGGTCGGCGTCGGCGCGCTCGGGCGAAACTCGGCCGCGGGCCATGAGCGCGCCGATGTACAGGTCGCGCTGGCGCTCGGTGGCGCAGAGAAAGGCGTCGCCGGCGTCGAGCTGGGCCGCCAGCAGGTCGAGGTCCTGCCGGTGCTGGCGGGCCCGCTCGGCGCCGCCGCGGCCGCGGAACAGCTCCAGGTTTTCGAGCAGCGTGGGGTCGTACAGGTCGAGCATGAGCGGCGCCGCCGCCGCAGCGAGCTCAGGGTGGGACAGCAGCACAAAGCCGTTCGCCAAAATCACGTCGGCGCCGTCCGCGAGCGCGGCGAGGCTAGCCGGCTCCCCGGGCGCGTAGCTGGCCGTGGCGAAGCCCTCCCGTTCGAGGTCGACCGGCGTGGGCGCAGCCAGCGTCACCGCCAGGTCGTGCGCGAGCACCCGGGCCAGCTCCCAATAGCGAATGCCCGGCCCCGCCATGCGGCTGCCGACAACATCGTGGCTGACGATCAAGAGCCGCTTCGTCGATACCGTGCGCTGGATTGCCACGCTTCCCCTGTCCCCCCTCCCCTTGTCCCCCTGTCCGCCTACTCCCCGCCCCAGCGCCAGGAGTCGGGGAAGGCGACGATGCCATAGCGCTGGGTGACGCCCTCGGCGTGGACGACCAGCTGGTAGCGGCGGTCCTGGACGTCGAACTCGTGGGACTGGGTGCTGTCGGTGACGGCGACGCTCACGTCGTAGCGGCCGGTGAGCAAGGGGAGCTGGGCCACGCGGTAGTCCACGTAGCCGGCGCCCTCGACGCGCGGGATGCGGTAGCCGGCGAAGCCGCTGTTGGGCCCGGTGATCCAGAAGCCGCTCTCGTGGTAGATCCCGATCCCGAAGACGGGGGCCTCGATCGGCTCGTGGGCCAGGTAGTGCATACGCACAGTCAGCGGCTCGCCGGTGCGGAAGGCGGCCTGCTCCACGCCGGCGGCGTCGAGCAGCTGGACGCGGACGATCTCGACCTCGTGGGTGCCGCGCCGCCGCGAGAAGGGCTCGTCGGACGCGGCCTCGTCGGCGCCGCGCTCGCCGGCCCCGCGCTCCTGGCGGGCAGCCTCAAGCCGGGCCCGCTCCTGGCGGTTGACGTCGTTGAGGTAGGCGTCGATCACCGGGCTGGAGGGGCCGCTGGCCTTGACCTCGCCGTGGTCGAGCCAGACGGCCACGTCGCACAGCGAGCGCACCACCTCCATCGCGTGCGACACAAAGATGATCGTCTTGCCGGCCTTGCGGAAGCTGTAGATCCGCTCCATGCACTTGCGCTGGAACGCTTCGTCGCCGACCGCGAGCACCTCGTCGGTGATCAGGATCTCGGGATCGACCGCGGTGGCTGCGGCAAAGGCTAGGCGCGTATACATCCCCGACGAGTAGTGCTTGATCTCGGTGTCGATGAACGGCCCGATGTCGGCGAACTCGATGATCCCCGGCAGCTTGCGCGCCATCTCGCGCTGGCCGACGCCCATCAGCGAGCCGTAGAGGAAAACGTTCTCGCGCCCGGTCAGCTCGGGGTGGAAGCCGCTGCCGAGCTCCAGCAGGGCGGCGATCCGGCCCTGCGCCCGCACCTCGCCGCTGGTCGGCTCAAGGATGCGCGAGATCAGCTTGAGGATGGTGCTTTTCCCGGCCCCGTTGTGCCCCACAAGCCCGAGGCTTTGCCCGGCCTCCACGCTGAAGCTCACGTCGCGCAGCGCCCAGAAGCCGTCGCCCGCCTCCTGGCGCGGGCGGAACATCCCCATCACCCGCTCCTGCACCGTCCGGCTGCCCTCGGCGCGCAGCCCGAAGCGCTTGGAAACATTGTGGAATGTGATGACTTCAGGCATGGTGATCGATCAGATCTCCTCCCCGAAGCGCCGGCTGGATCGCTGGAAGACCCAGTAGCCGGCCACGAGGATGACAAGGGCGGTCACGCTGACCCGCAGGACGCTCGACAGGGCGGGCACGCCCGGCGTGGGGATCTGGCCCACGGCGACGGCGGCGCCGTACAGCACCTCGCGGTAGAACTCGATCAGCGAGGCCATCGGGTTGAACCAGCGCACCAGGCGCACCGCCGTGCCCTCGCCGAAGTTGCTCAGCGGGTAGATCACGGGTGTCAGGAAGAACCACACCTGGATCACGATCCCGATCAGGTGGACCACGTCGCGGAAGAAGACGGCGGCCGCGCTGAGCAGCAGGCTCAGCCCGGCCAGCAGCACCATCTGGATGACGATCAGCACCGGCAGGTAGGCGAAGGTCCACGAGAAGTTCAGCCGGCCCATGCTGGTGAGCTGCACGACCGCCATCACCAGAAACATCATCGGCAGCGACAGGAGAAAGTTGAGCAGGCTGGACAGCACCGCGGTCAGCGGCAGCACCTCGCGCGGGAAGTACACCTTTTTGATCAGGGCGCTGGCCCCGATCACGCTGCGGGTGCCGGCGAGGATCGACTCGGCGGTGAAGTTCCAGGGCAGCAGCCCGACGATGATAAAGACCGGGAACTGGGCCACGCCGCCGGGGAGGAGCAGGCCGAACACCACCACGTAAACCAGCATCATGCCGAGGGGGGCGAGCTGGGTCCACAGGTAGCCGAGCAGGCTGCCCTTGTAGCGCTCGCGCATGTCGCGCAGCACCAGATTGCGGATCAGCTCGCGGTAGCCCCAGATCTCGAGGGCCTTGCCCATCAGGCCCGCGCTGCGGTCCACGGCCACGCCCGCCACCCCGAACGCCACCCCGAACAGGGCGGCCAGCCCGATCAGCTGCGGCACATAGCGCGGCTCCGGCCCTGCCGGGAGCGCGGCGGCGACGCGGTGGGCGGCACTCGGCGCGTCGGCGTCGAAGCCGGCGTTCAGCTCGCGGCGCAGAAAGGCCAGGGCGGCGTCGACGGCGCGCAGGCGGGCCACCTCGCGGTCGCGCTCGGCCAGCTCCTCGGCGGCCTGGGGCGTTGCGGCGGCGCAGGCCTGGAGCCGCGTCTCGCGGACGGTTGTCTGGATGATGCCGGCCGTGCCGCAGACGGCGTCGAGGGTGGCGTTGCGCGTGTTGATCGCGAAGCGCCACAGGTCGTAGCGCGACTCCAGGGCCCGGGCGAGGTCGCTCAGCTCCTCGCGCGGGAGGGTGTTGACGTCGCGGGCGGTGGAGAAGGGCTCCAGCTCGCGCGACATGGGGAAGGCCTCGGTGCGGATCAGGTCGCGCAGCAGGGCGGCAAAGAAGCCCGGGGCGGCCTGGCCCTGCGGCTGGAGGGCCTGCCACAGCTCCCACCCGAGCATGTTGCGCAGGATCTCGCGCCCGCCGGCGGCGCGCACCTGGCGGACGAGCTCGGCCGCGCCCGTGTCGGCGAGGGCCTTGGCCGCGGCCGCGTCGGGGGCGACCCCGCGCACGCGCACCAGGCCCGGTGCCACTGGCTCGTACTGGACGATATAGTCGGGCCGGCCGAAGCGCACATCGCCGCGGGCAAGGGCGCTCTGGCGCAGGGCCTCGGTCGCGTCGGCGATCGCGACATCGAGGCCGGTGCGGCCGGCGCCGGCCCAGGCCTCGTTGTACAGCCCGCCGTAGCGCCCGGTGTCGAAGCGTGCCTCGGCCGCGGCGAAGAAGACCACCGGCTGTGAAAGCACCCGCGGCGCGGCGACGAGCAAGGCGCCGGCCGCGCAGAGCAGCAGCCACAACCACTGGTACAGGCGCAGCCCCGCCCGCTGGCGCCCCAGCGCGGCGCCGATCGCCCGCCAGCGCCCGATCCCGGCGGCGCGCCGGCCTAGCTCGGCCACGTCGTCACCTCCACCCGCTGGCCCGCCCCCAGGTCCAGCACCAGCTGGCCGTCGGCGATCGCCACCTCGTCGCCGTTTACGGCGGCGCGGGCCACCTCGGGCGGCAGGCGCAGGGTCAGGCCGGCGAGGGCCCGGCCGCCGCTGTTCGTCACGGCGATCGTCCGGCCGCCTCCGGCGCCCTGCGGCGCGCCTTCCGCCTCGGCCACGGCCACCTGGCCGAGGGCGGCCTGCCAGGCGGCGACCTCGGTGAACGGCGCGACCCAGAGCCGGTCGTCCGTGGCGGCGCGGCGGACCACGCCCTCCCAGGCGGCGATCTGGGCGGGGGCGACCACCTCCTCGGTGTGGGCCCACAGGTCGATCATGCCGCCGGCGGCGATCGCCAGATCGATCTGCTCCTGGGCCAGGGCGGCGCTGCTCTCCGTGAGGTAGAAGTCGGGGCAGGCCAGGATGCGGTTTTCGCGGCCGGGGAGCCAGCGGCAGCGCGGGTCGGCGACCAGGCCGCGCTCGTCGGTGTGGAACACGTTGTATTGCTCGTAGTCGCTCATGCGGGTGACGGCGGTGATGCCGGCGGCCTCCAGCGCGTCCCAGCTGGCGTCGCTCATCCCCGATGAGCTGCTCCAGGGGAAGGCGATCGCGGTGGCGGGGGCGACGCCAGCCTCGGCCGCGACCTCGTCCCAGGCCGCGAGGTCGCGCTGCCAGGTGGCCGCGTCGACGTAGCCGCCGAAGAAATGGCTGAAGGTGTGGCTTTGGATCTCGTGGCCGGCGGCTCGCAGGGGGGCGATCAGGTCGGCGAAGTACCAGGCCGGGTCGCTGGCGACGGTGCCGTGCGGGTCGTCGGCGAACCAGGGGGTGGTGGCCCAGCGGCCGGAGCTCCAGCCGTTCGCGGCGGTGGCCCAGTCGCCAAACGTCGGGTCGCCCAGAAAGGTGCGCCGCTCGACGTTGCCGCGCAGGAAGTTGTAGCCGTTGGCGAAGTAGGTCGCCCGGACGCCGAAGGGCTGGAACAGGCGCAGCGTGGTCGTCACGCCCTCGCGCATGCGCATCGCGCGCAGCAGCGGGTCGCCGTCGGCGCGCGGGTCGCCGGCGGAGAAGGAGTGGACGAGGCCACCCATGGCCGTCTCCCAGTCGAAGGTGAAGGCGACGGCGGCGCTGCGGCCGTTCGGCCAGGGGGCGACCGTCACGCCCGGGGTGGTTGTGGCGGCGGGGACGGCGGGGGCGAGGGGGGCGGCGGCGGGGAGGCCGGCGCCGCCGCGGCGCAGGGCCATCGCGTCGAGGTAGATCCGGTCGTCGGAGGCGGGCTCGACGCGCACGGCCAGGCTGGCGGCGCCAGCGGGGGCGACGGCGGCGGCGCGCAGGGGCGACCAGTCGCGCGGGGGGGCCTCGGGCGTCCACAGGCGGACGGGCTGCCACGCGCTGGCGGCCTCGGCGATGGTGGCGCCAGCCGCGTCGCGCCAGCCGAAGACGAGGCGGGCGCGCGTGGGCGAGCGCAGGGGCGAGTCGGTCAGGGCGAGGGCGCTGAAGCAGTACGTAGCCCCTGGGCTGGCCGCTACCGTCGGGGCCCCGGCGTAGGTGGCGATGCCGAGGAGCTGGAGGGCCCGGCCATCGCCGTCCACGTCGAAGCCCTCGCCGTCGACGGCGGGGCCGCGCAGCTGGACGCCGCGGCTCGCGCCACGGGACCAGCCGGCCGGCATGCCGGCGGCCTGATCGAAGGCGGCGAGGTTCGCGTTGGGCAGCAGCTCGTCGGCGAGCAACGGAACGTAGGCGCAGCGGTCGATGCGCTGGCGCAGATAGATACTCACGCCCAGGGCGCCGACCAGCAGGCAAAGGATCGTCGCGCCGAGCAGCAGGCGTCGTGAGACCATGCGGATGCGCCGCGCCCGCGGGGGCGGCGGCGGTTGCGTATGTGCGTCGAACGCCCAATTTTAGCACAAAAGCCGAGAATCGCGAGCCGCCGGCGACAGTCGGGGTCGCCGGCGGCTCGGAGCCAGGGGGGTTGGGGCGTTGTGGGCCTTAGTCGGCCGAGGGGGCGGCGGCGGGCACCGGGGTCAGGTCGGGGTAGGCGACCGTGCCGTGCTCGCCGACGTCGAGGCCAGCCTCCTCCTCCTCCTTGCTGACGCGCAGGCCGACGGAAACCTTGAGGGCGTAGAACATCACGCCGGCGAGCAGCGCGGTCCACAGGCCGATGGCGAGCACGCCGACCACCTGGGCGATCAGCAGGGTGGCGCCGCCGCCGTAGAACAGGCCGGTGGTGCCGGTGTTGCCGGGCGCGGAGGCGAACAGGCCGAGGGCGACCGTGCCCCAGACGCCGCTCATCAGGTGGACGGGGACGGCGCCGACCGGGTCGTCGATCTTGAGCCGGTCGAGCAGCTCGGCGCCGAAGACGACGATCGGGCCGCCGATAAAGCCAATGATGATCGCGGCCACCGGGTCGACAAAGGCGCAGCCGGCGGTGATGGCGACCAGGCCGCCGAGCACGCCGTTCAGGGTCTGGCCGAGGTCGGGCTTGCCGTAGCGCAGCCAGGCGGTGAGCAGGGCGCCGAGCGCGCCGGCGGCGGCGGCGAGGTTGGTGGTCACCACCACCAGGGCCACGGCGTCGGCGTCGCCCTGCGAGGCGATCGCGAGCTGCGAGCCGGGGTTAAAGCCGAACCAGCCCAGCCAGAGGATGAAGACGCCGAGCGCGGCCAGCGACATGTTGTGGCCGGGGATGGCGCGCGGCTTGCCGTCGGGGCCGTACTTGCCGAGCCGCGGCCCGAGGATGATCGCGCCCATCAGGGCGGCCCAGCCGCCGACGCTGTGGACCACCGTGCTGCCGGCGAAGTCGGTGAAGCCCCAGGTGCCGTCGCCACCGTTCAGCCAGCCGGCGCCGCTCCAAACCCAGTGGACGACCACGGGGTAGATGAAGAGCGAGATGATAAAGCTGTAGATGAGGTAGGCGGTGAACTTGGTGCGCTCGGCCATCGCGCCGGCCACGATCGTGGCAGCGGTGCCGGCGAAGACAACCTGGAAGAACCACTGGATGTAGATCGGGACGCCGTCGCCGCCGGCCGAGGTGAGGAAGAACTGGTCGGTGCCGATAAAGCCGCCGGCCGAGGTGCCGTAGGCCAGGCCCCAGCCCACCGCCCAGAAGGCCAGCGAGCACATCACGAAGTCCATCAGGTTTTTGAACAGGATGTTCGTGGTGTTCTTCGAGCGGGTCAGGCCGGCGGTCAGCATCGCGAAGCCCGCCTGCATAAAGAAGACGAGCGCGCCGGCGATCAGCAGAAACATCGTGTCGAGGGCAATGCCCAGCTCCGCGGTGGAGGGGCCGGAGTCCTGGGCGAACGCCGTCCCGCCGCTCAGGGCGAGCAGGCCGAGGGCGCCGCCCGCGGCGATCCCAAACTTACGCCAGGTCAGCTTCATGGTTGTCTCCTCTACAGGGCACTCGGAAGGCGCGAACAGCGTATGAAGCGCAGGCCTTTCGCCGGGGCGCGGCGCCCATTCGCGGGCGCGCGATCAGCCCTCTGGTGGGGGCCGCAGACAGGAAACCGTGGTGCGGTGTCTGTGTGCTGCGCTGCTCCATCGCAGAGACAACAGCTACGTCGCTGGCGCGTCGTCGCCGGGGCGGCAACGCAGTATGCACTTGGGCTGCGTGACGGACGAGATGGCGCTGGCCCAGAGGGTGGATCCGGACAAGGTTTGGGCCCGTGAACGGGCGCCGCGGGCGCGGGCTGCGGCGTGCATGGGTCTAGGGCTGTGCCGCCACGCCGCGCTGCAACACCGCAGCCGCGCGGGGCCAACCAGGAGCTCACCCCCTCCAAGCGAAGCGTTCGAGGCTTGTGTCAGTATCAGTTCCGCGTTGTGGCCTTGGATGCATAGTAACAAAATCTTAAGAGCCCGCGCTATGGCAAAGGTGCCTAAAATCGTGTCGCGGCCCCCTGGATATTCTGCCCAATCCGGCCCACGCCGAAGCGGCCGGCCACAAGCGTGGCCGGCCGGCGGCGGGAACGTGTGCTATGCTGAGGGGGCGGGCCTACACCTTGCGCGGGCGGCCCGGGCGTATCGTGGCCCGCGCGCTGCGCTCGCCGGGCAGGTTGAGGACGTTGCGCTGGGCCGGGCTGGCGCGATATGTTTCGACCAGCCCGACAAAGGCGGCCGCCTGGCCGCCGAGCAGCGCTTCGGGAATGAGGATGTCGTAGCCGGTGCGCCGGCGGGCTCGGGCCAGCGTGGCCGACGTGGGGGTGGGCCCCGGCCCGCCACCTGCCAGCACGGCGTGCAGGAGCCGCAGCGCGGCGGCGAGCAGGCCGCGCGAGGCGGGCAGGCGGTGCTCGTAGCTTTGGAGGTACTCGGCGGGGCGGTGCAGGCGGATGCCGACCTGGCCGCGGCTGCCGAGGGCGAGCAGGCTGGCCCGGCGCTGGCTCACCCCAACAGCGGCGATGTTTTCCCAGCTCACGAACGCGGCCGAGTGGCCGAGGTTCAGCGACAGCCCCTTGCTGTCGAAGAGAACGCCCGCGCGCCGGTCGGTGCCGAGCAGCCAGAAGGACACCCCGACGGCGAGCACCAGGGCGGCGGCGACGAACAGCGCGCTCGACAGCAGCGCGCCGCTCGCCAGCAGGCCCGGCTGCAACAGCAGCCAGCCGCCGACGGCGAGGCAGGCGACGGCGACGACGCGGAGGCGTGGATGGTCTGGTGCGATGCGCATAATCCCCTCGTTCCTGGGCGACCCAACTACCACGATCCTACGCCCGCCGCCGCGACGCCCACAATAGCGCAATGGTCCCGCCGGGGCCAGTGACGGAGATCCCACCCCCAAGGGGACGATTACCTGGAGCTACATCATATGGAAGACCCTCGCCTCGCACGGATCAAGCGCGCGATCGACGCGGCCGGCTGGTCCTGGCGCGCCGGCAAGCCCATCCCCTATGGCGAGCAGCTGCTCGTCAGCGACGGCGCGGCCGAGGCCAGCCTCGACTTCTACCCCAAACGCGGGCGGGCCGTCGTCGGCGGCGCCCCCGGCCCACTGCGCGCGGCGCTCAGTGAGATGGCTGACCGGCTGGCCACCCCAGCCACCCCAGCCGCCCCCGCCGCCGCCCCGGCCCCCCTGGCCGGGGCGCAGATCGGCATGGACGAGTCCGGCAAGGGTGACTGGTTCGGGCCGCTGGTGGTGGCCGCCGTCTACCTGGAGCCGGCCCAGGCCGCTACACTGCGGGCGGCCGGCGTGCGCGACAGCAAGCTGCTCGGCCCCGACGAGCTCGCGCGGGCGGCGGCGGCGGTCGAGGCGGCCGTGCCGGCCGGGCAGCGCCGGGTGACGGCGCTCGACCCGGCGGAGTACAACCGCCGCTACGCCGGGCTCGGCAACATCAACCTGCTGCTCGCCGAGCTGTACGCCGAAACGGCCGCCCCGGTGCGGCGGGCGAGCGGGGCCGACCTGATCGTGTGCGACCAGTTCGCCCAGCGGGCCGACCGGCTGGAGCGGGCCTTCGCGGCCGCCGGCCTCCCCCGCCCGACCCAGATGCACCGCGCCGAGTCGGCCAGCCTGGCCGTCGCGGCGGCCTCGGTGCTGGCAACGGCTCGCTTCGGCGCCGAGCTGGAGCGGCTGGGCCGCGAGGCCGGGCTCGGCGCCGCCCTCCCCGCCGGTGCCTCGGCGGTGCGGGCCCTCAGCGCCGCCGCCCGCCGGATCATCGCCCGCGAGGGCGCCGCCGGGCTCGGGCGCTACGCCAAGCTGAACTTCAAGCCCGTGCAGGCGATCCTTGCGGGGCAGCGGGCGTGAACCATAGGGGCGCGCCGGCGCAGCGGGCTTGCGGTGGCTCGTGCCTGCCCTGCGCGGAGGCCGCTTGCCGCCGGTCGGGGCGGCACGGCATTCTAGCGCGTCACATCCAAACCACTGCGCCCTCTGCGGTACAATAGCGCGGCCTCGCACGACGACTATTGAGGAGCGCGCCATGTCCGGCATCGACCCGCATAGCATCCGACCGCACTTCCCCGCCCTGGCCGAGCAGGTGGCCGGGCGCCCCGCCGTGTTCTTCGACGGGCCGGGCGGCACCCAGGTGCCGCAAACTGTGATCGACGCGATCGGCGACTACCTGCGCCGCAGCAACGCCAACGCGCACGGGGCCTTTGTCACCAGCCGGCGCACTGACGACACCCTGACGGCGGCCCACAGCGCCCTGGCCGACTTGCTCGGCTGCGCGCCCGGCGAAACGGTGCTCGGCCACAACATGACCAGCCTGACCTTCGCGCTCAGCCGGGCGATCGGGCGCACGATCGAGCCGGGCGACGAGATCGTGGTGACCCGGCTCGACCACGACGCGAACGTCGCGCCGTGGAAGGCCCTGGCCGAGCGCGGCGCCGTGATCCACGAGGTGGACATCGACGTGGAGGATTGCACCCTCGACATGGCCGACCTGGAGGCGAAGATCGGCCCGCGCACCCGGCTCGTCGCGGTGGGCTACGCCTCGAACGCCGTGGGCACGATCAACGACGTGCGCCGGGTGGCCGAGCTGGCGCGCGCCGCCGGGGCCCTGTCCTTTGTCGACGCCGTCCACTACACGCCCCACGGCCCGGTCGACGTGGCCGCGATCGGCTGCGACTTCCTGGCCTGCAGTGTGTACAAGTTCTTCGGCCCCCACGTCGGCGTGCTCTATGGCCGCCGCGAGCTGCTGGAGCGGCTGGAGCCCTACAAGGTGCGCCCGGCCTCCGACGAAGCCCCCGACCGCTGGATGACCGGCACCCAGAACCACGAGGGGCTCGCCGGCGCCGTCGCCGCCGTTGACTATATGGCCGGCCTGGGCGGGGCCGCCGCCCCCGGGGAAACGCGGCGCTCGGCGCTCGTCCGCGCGATGACGGCGGTCAAGGAGTACGAGCGCGGCCTGAGCGAGCGGCTGGTCGCCGGCCTGCTCGCCATTCCCGGCATGCAGTTCTACGGCATCCGCGACCCGGAGCGCTTCGACTGGCGCACCCCGACGGTAGCGTTCCGCATGGCGGGCCACTCGCCGCGCCGGATCGCCGAGCACCTGGGCGAGCGCGGGGTGTTCGTCTGGAACGGCAACTACTACGCCCTCAGCCTGACCGAGCGGCTCGGCGTCGAGGACGACGGCGGCATGGTCCGGGTCGGCCTCGTACACTACAACACCGCCGAGGAGATCGACTACTTGCTGGAGTGCCTGGCGGAGCTGTAAAGCTCACCGCGGAGGTGCAGAGCCCGCAGAGTGCTTGAGGAGGTTTTTCGCCGAGGGGGTGCCGCTTCGGCCAGGCGCACGCCGCCGGTCGGAGCGGCGCTGCGCTGGCGCGAGGCCACTTCCAACCCTCTGTGCGCTCCGCGCCTCCGCGGCAATCCCGCGGGGCTACGGCGTCGCGGTGGATGTTGGCTCGGGGGTGGCGGCCGGTGCCGCCGTGGGGGTGGGGGTGCTGGCAGGCGCGGTGGTGCCGTCGAGGGCCGCCGTGGGGGCGGGGGTGCTGACAGGCGCGGTGGTGCCGTCGAGGGTGGCGTCGCCGGCGATATCGCCGAGGCGCTGGAGAAAGCGCAGGAGCCGGTCGGAGCGGCGCTGAAGCTCGTCGATGCGGGTGGTGTTGTCGGCCTGGACGGTGGCGACGACGGCGACGAGCACCTGGCTTTCGCGGCCCTGGGCCTGGATGGTCGCGGCGAGGGCGATGTTCTCGTCCAGCTCCCGGCCGAGGGCGGCGGCGGTGGCAGCCTGGGCCGCGAGCTCGCCGGCCTGGCGCTCAAGCTCGTCGATGCGCTCGCGGGCGGTGGCGATCTCGCCGGCCCGCTCGGCCTCGGCGGTGCGCAGGGCGGCCACCTCGCCCTCCAGCGCCCGGGCCTGCTCCTGCAGGCCGGCCACGTCGCCGCTCGCGCGGCGCAGCTGGTCCGGGGCGCTCAGATCGACGCCGAAGACATAGAAGAGCAGGGCGGCCGCGGCGGCGAGGGCCAGCAGGACGCTGAGCGCGAGCGTGAGCAGCCAGCCGAGAAAGCCGAGGATCTGGCTGCCGCAGCCGCGGCGGGGCGACTGGAGCCGGCCGGTCTGCGGGACGGGCGGGATCGGGTTGGAGGGCGGCGGTGCGTACTCCGAGTCCTGCGGCTGGGTCATGGGGGCTCCTGCTGCGCGGCGGGCACCGCTGCGATTGTGCCCGAGAAGGTGCTGCCCGTCAAGTGCGGCCGGGCCGCGCCCACTGGCACAAAACCTGCCTTGTCAAGGGCAACAAGGGCGGGCGCGGCACCCGCCCGCGCGTGATAAGGAGCCGACGATGATGCACATAGATGCGGGAGCGGTGACCCATAACGAGGCGGCGAGCCGCTTCGAGCTGCCGGTCGACGGCGAGCTCGGCGTGCTGGAGTATGTGCGCGACGGCCACCGGATCATCTTCACCCACACGCTGGTGCCGCGGCGGGCCCGTGGGCGCGGGCTTGGGGCCCAGCTCGCCGCCGCCGCCATCGACTACGCCGCGGCCAACGAGCTGCAAGTCGTGCCGGTCTGCTGGTATGTGGCCCAGTATGTGCGCGAGCGGCCCGAGCTCCGCCACCTCCTCGCCGACCGCCGCGCTGTCGGGTCGTCGAAGTAGGGGCCCGCGGGCCGCGGCCGGGCCCGGCACCGATCGTGCATTCCCAAGCCGCGACGGAGGGACGAGCGACGAGGGAGCGTGACCATGCGGCTAGGATTTGCGGTGAAGGTGCTGGGCCGGCCCGACCTGCCCTCCAACGACGCGCGGCGCTGGCAGAGCGGGCCGCACCTGCGGGTGAGCCTGGGCTACCTCGACGCGATCTTCGACTACCTGGCCGCCAGCCGAATCACAATGTACCGCATGAGCTCGGACCTGGCGCCCTACCTGACCCACCCCGACATGCCCCAGTTCCACAACCAGATCGCCGAATGCGCGCCCGAGCTCGGCCGGCTCGGCGCGCGGGCCCGCGAGCTCGGCCTGCGCCTGTCGTTCCACCCATCCCAGTTCATCCTGCTGAATAGCCCCGACCTCGCCCTTGTCGACAAGAGCATCGTCGACCTGGCCGCCCAGGCCGAAATGCTGGACTGTATGGGCCTTGGTTCCGAGGCGGTCGTGGTGACCCATGTGGGCGGCGTGTATGGCGACACGGTGAGCGGCCGCGAGCGCTGGGTAACGGCCTGGGAGCGTCTGCCGGAGCAGGTGCGGCGCCGGCTGGTGCTCGAGAACGACGACACCCGGTACGACGTCGCCGATATCCTGTGGATCCACGAGCGCACGGGCGTGCCCCTCGTCTTCGACTACCTGCACCACTGGTGCTTGAACCGGGCGGGGCTGGACCAGCACGAGGCCCTGGCCGCCTGCCTGCGCACATGGCCGGCCGGCGTCACCCCCAAGATCCACTACTCGTCGCCGCGCACCGAGATGCGGCTGATCGAGCGCAAAAACCGCAAGACCGGCAAGGCCGAGCAGGTCCAGGCGCCCCCGATCTGGTCCGGCCACGCGGACTACCTCAACCCCTTCGAGTACATCACCTTCATGCGTGGCGCCGCCGCAATGCCGGACTTCGACGTGATGCTCGAAGCGAAGATGAAGGACCTGGCCCTGCTGCGCCTGCGCGAGGACCTGGCCCGCTACGCCCCCGACGTCGCCGCTAAGGAGAGCGAGCAGGCAACCGCAGAGGAGCCGCGAGCGCGGAGTGTTTAAGGGCGCACAGCTTTGACCGCTGGCCCGTGGTATCATCCACGCGATGATCCTCCACGTCACAGCGCGGCTGCGCGAGCGGCTTGGGCCGGCGGCCGGCAACGCCGGGTGGCTGCTGTTCGAGCGGCTGGTGCGCCTGGGCGGCGGGCTGCTGGTGGGCCTGTGGCTGGCCCGCTACCTGGGGCCGGTCGCCTTCGGCGCGCTCAACTACGCGATCGCCCTGTCGCTCATCCTCGGCGCGATGGCCGCCCTTGGCCTCGACAACATCCTCGTGCGCGAGCTGGTGCGCGGGCCTGCCAACGCCCCCGCCCTGCTCGGGTCGGTGGCCGTTCTGCGCGCCGCCGGCGGCGCCGTGGCCCTTGGCGCGGGCGCGCTCGCGGTGCTGGCGCTGCGCCCCGGCGACCCATCGGCGCTCGCCCTGTTCGCGGTGCTCGGGCTGGCCGGGCCGCTCCAGGCCTCCACGGCGATCGACCTGTGGTTCCAGGCCCGCCAGCGCCCGCGCGACGCCGTGCTGGCCCGGGTGGTCGCCTTTGTCGCGGCCTCGGGGCTGCGGGCGGCGCTCATCCTCGCCCGCGCCCCGCTGATCGCCTTCGCCTGGGCTGCCGTCGCCGAGGCGGCCTTCGGCGCCGCCGCCGCGGCCCTGGCCTACCGGCGCAGCCGCGCCCGGCCGGCGGCCTGGCGCTTCGAGGCCGCCACCGCCCGGCGGCTGCTCGCCGATAGCTGGCCGCTCGTCTTTTCGGGGCTGATGGTCACCGTCTACCTGCGGGTCGACCAGCTGATGCTCGGGCAGCTGCGCGGCGACGCCGAGCTCGGCGTGTACTCGGCCGCCGTGCGCCTGGCCGAGGTTTGGCCGATGCTGCCCACGGCCCTTGCCGCGGCCGCCCTGCCCGGGGTCGTGGCGGCGCGCGAGGCGGGGCCTGCCGCGTACGCCGAGCGGCTGCGCCGGCTCTACGCCGCCGTCGTAGCTCTGGGGTACGCCGGCGCCCTGGGCACGACTCTGCTGGCCGGCCCGATCGTGAGCCTGCTGCTCGGCCCCGAGTACGGCGGCGCGGCGCCCGCGCTCGTGGTGCTGGCCTGGGCCGGGGTGTTCACAAGCCTGGGCGTGGCCCGCAGCACCTACCTGACGGCCGAGAATATGGCGGGGCTCCACTTCGTCACTGTGGCCGCCGGCTGCGTGGCGAACGTCGGCCTGAACTGGCTGCTCATCCCGCCCCTGGGCGGCCTCGGCGCGGCGCTGGCCTCGCTCGTCGCCTATGCCACCGCGGTCTACCTGTCCTGCTTTCTCGTCCCCCGGCTGCGCCCGGCCGGCCGCGAGCTGACCAGGGCTCTGCTCTGGCCCAGGTTCTGGTGATGGCCAACCTCGCCCTCGACATCGTCGCCCGGGCCCGCTTCCCGGCGCGCATCCTGGCCAGGCCGGGGCAGCGCCGCCACCTCCTGCGCTGGCTCGCCTCGCTCGCGCCCGGCCACCTGCTGCGCCGCGGCCTGCCCTGGCTCGTCTACGACGCGATCGACTACCTCGACGCGATCGACATGCGCGGCTGGCGCGTCTTTGAGTTCGGCAGCGGCGGCTCGACGCGCTACTGGCTGCGCCGCGGCGCTGTTGTCACCTCGGTCGAGCACGACCCGGTCTGGCACGCGCGCGTGCTGGCGGCCATACCCCCCGCCGCTCCGCTCGACAGCCGGCTCGTGCCGCCGGAGCCCGACCCCGACCCCGTGGCCGCGCCCGACCCGGCCGACCCGGCGGCCTGTGTCAGCGCCTCCTTCCCGCGCGACCGGCTGCGCTATACGCGCTACGTGGCCCAGATCGATGGCTGCCCCGATGGCAGCCAGGACCTGGTGCTGGTCGACGGCCGGGCCCGCCCCTCCTGCGTGGCCCGCGCGGCCCCAAAGGTGTGCCCAGGCGGCCTGCTGGTGCTCGACAACTCCGACCGGCCGTACTACACGGCGCGCCTCGGCGCGGTGCTGGCGGGCTTCCGGCCGCTGGTCTTCCGCGGCGTCCTGCCGGCGATCCCGGCCTTCTCGGAGACGACGATCTATGTGCGCGGTTGAGCGGCGGAGGTTTCTATGAGCACGCCCCCCGGTCTGCTGGCTCGGCTGCGGGCGAGGGTGGAGCGCTCCAGCCCGGCGGCGGCCGCCGCGGTGGAGTGGCTGCGCGTGCGCGCCTTGAACGCCTACGGCCGCCGCTCCTACGCCCAGGAGGGCGAGGACCTGATCCTGGCCCAGATCTTCGCCGGCCAGGCCCGCGGCTTCTACGTCGACGTCGGCGCCCACCACCCGCAGCGCTTCTCGAACAGCTACCGCCTGTACCGCCTCGGCTGGCGCGGGATCAACATCGACGCGACGCCGGGCAGCATGGCGCTGTTCTGGCGGCTGCGCCCGCGCGACATCAACCTGGAGCTGGCGGTGGCCGAGCGCCCGGGCGAGCTGCCGCTGTACCGCTTCACCGAGCCGGCGCTCAACACCCTCGACGCCGGGCTCGCCCGCGCCAGAGCCGCCGCTGGCGCCCTGCCGCTGCCCCCCAGCGCCGTCGCCGCCCTGCCGCTTGCCACGATCCTCGCGCGCCACCTGCCGCCCGGCCAGCCGATCGACCTGCTTTCGGTCGATGTCGAGGGGCTGGACGTGGCGGTGCTGCGCTCGAACGACTGGAGTCGCTTTCGCCCCCGCTGCGTGCTCGTCGAGTGCGACGTGCGCCTGGCCGACCTCGGGGCGGCGGAGGTTGTCCGGCTGCTCGGCCCGCTCGGCTACGCCCCCGTGGCCCGCACGCTGCGCAACCTGTTCCTGCTGCGCGACTGACCCGAACCGCGCTACAATGCCCGGGGGGCGACCGGCGCCCCCGCAGCTTGAGGAGGCCATGGCCGCCCAGCACGATCTTCCTGTCGCCCTGATTATCTTCCGCCGCCCCGAGGTGACCGCTCGCGCCTTCGCGGCCGTGCGCGCCGCCCGCCCGGCCCGGCTTTATGTGATCGCCGACGGGGCGCGCCCCGGCGTCGCCGGGGAGGCCGAGCGGGTCGCCGCAGCCCGCGCGGCGACCGCCGCGGTAGATTGGCCCTGCGCCGTGACGCGGCTTTACGCCGACGGGAACATGGGGCTGCGCGCGCGGGTCGAGAGCGGCCTCCACGTCGTGTTCGCCACCGAGGAGCGGGCGGTCGTGCTGGAGGACGATTGTGTGGCGGAGCCGAGCTTCTTCCGCTTCTGCGCCGAGCTGCTCGACCGCTACGCCGGCGACGCCCGGGTGATGGCCGTTTCCGGCGATAACTTCCAGGGCGGCCGCGCCCCCGGCCCCTTCAGCTACGGCTTTTCGCGCTTCCCCCACTGCTGGGGGTGGGCCACGTGGCGGCGGGCCTGGGCCCACTACGACGGGGCGATGGCGGGCTGGCCCGAGCTGCGCGCGGGTCCCTGGCTGGAGCGGGCTGCCGGCGGGCGGCGGGCCGCCCGCTTCTGGCGCGCCACGTTCGACGCGGTCTACGCCGGCCGGGTCGACTCGTGGGCCTACCGCTGGACCTACTCCTGCTGGCTGCGCGGCGGGCTGACCGCGCTCCCGGCGCACAACCTGGTGTCCAACATCGGCGTCGGCGAGGGGGCGACCCACACCGCCGCCAACCCTTTCGCCGCGCTGCCCACCCGGCCCATGGCCTTTCCGCTGCGCCACCCCCCCGCCGTCGTGGCCGACGCCCGCGCCGACGCGCGCACCCAGCGCACGCTGTTCGACCCGGGCCTGCCCACGCGCCTGGCTCGCCGCCTGCGCCGCCTCGCCGGAGCCCGGCCATGATCCGGCTGCCCCGCGCCCTTTCGTGGCCGCGCTACGGCATCGGCCCGCGGGCCTACCTGCGCCTGCGCCGCGCGCCGCGCGGCCGCCCGGCCACGGCGCCCTTGTTCGGGCGCGAGCTGCGCATCCTCGACCCGATCGACTTTCTGTCCGGCGTCCACCAGATCTTCGGCCAGGGGGTCTACGCCTTCGACGGGGCCGGCCCGCGCCCGCGCATTCTCGACTGCGGGGCCAACATCGGCCTGAGCTGCATCTACTTTCGGCGGCGCTTCCCGCGCGCCCGCCTGACCGCCTTCGAGCCCGACCCGGCGATCGCGACGGCCCTGCGCGCTAACCTCGCCGCTTTCGGCCTCGACGACGTCGAGCTGGTGCAGGCCGCCGCCTGGACTTCGGCGGGGACGGCGGCTTTCGCCCGCGACGGCACCCTCGGCGGCCGGCTCGCCGACGCAGGCGAGCCGGTGGCGACGGTTCGCCTGCGCGACTGGCTGGCCGAGCCGGTCGACCTGCTCAAGCTCGACGTCGAGGGCGCCGAGACGACGGTGCTGGCCGACTGCGCCGACCGCCTCGGCGCGGTGGCGCGGCTGTTCGTCGAGTACCACGGGGCCGCCGGCTCCCCGCAGACGCTGCACCAGGTGCTGGCCATCCTGGCCGACGCCGGCTTCCGCTGCTACCTGCGCGAAGAGTACGCCCCGGCCCAGCCCTTCCTGGCCCGCCCGTCTCGCGCGGGCTTCGATACGCAGCTGGCGATCTACGCCGTGCGCACCTGAGGGCAGAAACGAGCCATGAGCAATCCATCGTGCGCCAAAAAGCCGAGCGGCGCCCCGGCCCGCCAACCATGATGGCGACGATCCGCCGCCTGGCCCGCCGCGCGGGCGTGGAGGTCGCGGGCCACCGCCCGGCGACCTCGGCGGCGCTGCGGCTGCGCCTGCTCCTGGACGCCCTCGGGGTGGACGTGGTGATCGACGCTGGGGCCCACAGGGGGCAGTTCGGGCGCTGGCTGCGCGAGCTGGGCTACCGCGACGAAATTATCTCGATCGAGCCCCAGCTCGCGGCGAACGCCCGCCTGCGCCGCGCCGCCCGCCGCGACCCGCGCTGGCACGTGTTGCCGCCCCTGGCCCTCGGCGACGCCGACGGCACGGCCGAGCTGACCATCGCCGCCGACTCGGAAAGCAGCTCCCTGGCCGCAGCCCTGCCCGCGCTCCTCGCCGCCGCGCCCGCGGCGGCCGGCGTGGCAACGGAGCGGGTGCCGCTGCGCCGGCTCGACAGCCTGGCCCCGGCCCTGCTCGCCTGCGCCCGCGCGCCCTTTCTCAAGCTGGACGTGCAGGGCTACGAGCGGCGCGTGCTCGCCGGCGCCGCCCACACCCTGCCCCTGCTGCGCGGCCTCCAGCTCGAGCTGTCGCTCGCCCCGCTCTACGCCGGCGAGGCCACCCTCGCCGAGGTAGCCGCCGAACTCGCCCAAGAAGGCTTCGCCCTCCACGGCCTCACCCCTGGCTTCACCGACCCGCGCGACGGCCGGGTGCTCCAGGTCGACGCCTTGTTCGCCCGGATCGGGCCAGCCACCCGAAGCGGTACGGTGCCGGCATGAGGTGACCTCAAGCCTTCTGCGTTTACGCGGGAAAGTAGGTATGCGCATCGCGCACGTCAGCTACTCGGATGGGCGGGCCGGGGCCTACGCGGCGGCCTTCCGGCTGCACCGCGCGCTTGTGGCAGCGGGTGTTGACAGCCACATGCTCGTCGCGCAGGCGACCCGCGGTGACCCGCGCGTGCACCAGGCGCACACGGCGCCAGGTCGGGCCCGCGCCCGCGCCGCCCTGCCGCTCGACCGGCTGCCGGCCCGGCTGGCCGGCGCGGCGGACTTTTCGCCGGGCTGGGCCCCCACGGGGCTGCCCGCGCGCGTCGCCGCCCTCGGGCCCGACGTCGTGCACCTGCACTGGGTGGCGGGCGCCGCAGCGGTGGGCGACCTGCCGCGCTTCGGCCGCCCGCTGGTCTGGACGCTCCACGACATGTGGCCGTTCACCGGCGGCTGCCACTACAGCGGCGGCTGCGCCCGCTTCGTCGACGGCTGCGGCCGCTGCCCCGTGCTCGGCTCGCGCCGCTGGGCGGACCTGAGCCGGCTCACGTGGGCGCGCAAGGCCCGCGCTTGGGAAAACCTGCCCCTCGCCGTCGCCGCGCCGAGCCGCTGGATGGCGGACCTCGCCGCCCGCAGCGCGCTGTTCGCCGGCCGCCCGATCGTGACCATCCATAACGGCCTCGACCTCGCCACCTTTCACCCTGGCGACCGCGCCGCGGCCCGGGCCCGGCTCGGCATCCCCCCCGAGCGCGCGCTGCTGCTGTTCGGGGCCATGCGCGCCGACGCGGACCCGCGCAAGGGCTACGACCTGCTCGCCGCCGCCCTGGCCCTGCTGGCCGCCCAGGGCTGGGGCGACCGGCTGGCCCTCGCCACCTTCGGCGCGGCCGGCGCCGCCCCCGTCGCCGGGCTGCCGCACCACGCCCTCGGCCAGATCGAGGACGACGCGGCCCTGGCCGCCGCCTACGCCGCGGCCGACCTGTTCGTCGCCCCTTCCCGCGAGGACAACCTGCCCAACACCGTCGCCGAGGCCGCCGCCTGCGGCCTGCCCGTGGCCGCCTTCGCCGTCGGGGGCATGGGCGACCTGGTCGAGCACGGCGCGAGCGGCTACCTCGCCCGCCCCCGTGACCCCGACGACCTCGCCGCCGGCGTCGCCCACATCCTCGCCGACGGGCCCCGCCGCGCCGCCATGGGCGCCCGTGCCCGCGCCCTCGCCGAGGCGCGCCTCGACGCCCGCCGCCAGGCACGGAAATACTTGGCGCTCTACGAGTCGCTGGCGGAAGGGCTACCGCAAAGGCGCGGAGGGCGCTGAGACTCGGGGTAGAGCTCATACGAGCCGCCGCAGGTACGAACCGCGGGCGCGGCGATGGCGTGCTATACTGGCGCCGTGCTGCACCCCCCGCCAGAGCTCGCCCCCCTCGCCGACGAGGCCCCGGCCTGGGCCGCCTACGGCCCCGTCGGGCCGCTGCCGCCGCCCGTCGTGTCCGACCCGCGGCTGCCCCTGGTCAGCGTGGTCACGCCCTCGTACAACCAGGGCCGCTTTATCGCCGCCACGGTGGAAAGCGTGCTCGGCCAGGGCTACCCCAACCTCGAGTACTGGGTGATCGACGGCGGCAGCGGCGACGAGACGCTGGAGGTGCTGGCGCGCTACGCCGGCGACCCGCGGCTCCACGTCGTCAGCGGGCCGGACCGCGGGCAGGCCGACGCGATCAACCGCGGCTGGGCCCGCTGCCGGGGGGCGGTCCTGGCCTGGCTCAACTCCGACGACACCTACCTGCCCGGCGCGGTCGCCGGCCAGGTCGCCGCCCTCCGCGCCGACCCGTCCGCGGGCGCCGTCTACGCCGACGCCCTTTACACCGATGCGGCGGGCCGGCCGCTCCAGCGCCTCCACGCCCGGCCTTTCAGCCCCCTCGCCCTGCTGCGCCTGGAGATCCCCGCCCAGCCGACCGTTTTTCTGCGCCGGGGGCTCGTGGCCGCCCTCGGCCCGCTGGACATCGGCAGGCGCTACAGCATGGACAGCGACTACTGGGCCCGCGCCGCCCGCCGCGCCCCCTTCCGCCAGGCCGCCGCCCTCGTGGCGACCTACCGGCTCCACCCCGAGTCCAAGACGGTCGGCCAGGCCCCCGGCTTCTACGCCGAGTGGCTCGCGATCGCGCACGCCTTTTTCGCCGACCCGGGCCTGCCCCCCGACTGGCGGGCCGGCCGCGGCGGGGTGCTCGCCGACATCTACGCCGCCATGGCCAACCTTGAGGCCGCCGGCGGGCGGCCCGCCCAGGCCGTGCGCTTCCTGGCCTACGCCATCGCCGCGGGCGGCCCGCGCCCGCGCATGCTCAAGCTCCCCCTCGCCCTCGCTGACCGCCTGCTGCCCCTCGGCCTTGCCGCCCGAGCCACCGCCCTCTGGGGTCGCCTGCGCCGCGGCTGGTAGCGCCGCCTGACAGGTGGCTGGCGCTGCGCTGATTTCCCCCAGCCGCCCCGGGGCTGCCGCCCGCCCCCCGCCGCGACACAAGGCAACATCCCCGCCCTCACCAGGACAAAAGGCCTATGCCGCCGGCGGGCGGCGATCAGGTATACTCTTTCGGCCCTTCCGCCTGCGATGGAGAACGATCATGCGCGCGCTGCGCTTTCTGCTGTTGCTCACCTGCGGCCTCGCCCTGCTGCCGGCCTCCGCGCCAGCGCGGGCCCAGGGCGCCGCGATCTGCTTCCCCGGCGTGCCCGGGATCGCCGACTGCGTCGAGCCCGCCTTCGCCCCCTACTGGCGCGCGAATGGCGGCCTGCCCGTGTTCGGCTACCCGATCGGCCCGCGCGAACGCCTCCAGCCGGCCGGCGCCGCCGCCCCCCTCGACGTCCAGTGGACCGAGCGCAACCGCCTGGAGCTGCACCCGCAGAACCCCGCGCCCTACCAGGTGCAGCTCGGCCGCATGGGCGCCGAGCGCCTGGCCCAGCTCGGGCGCGACCCGGCCGGCGAGCTCGTCGAGCCGGGCCCCCAGGATGGCTGCCTCTGGTTCGCCGAAACCCGCCACAATGTGTGCGACCAGGCCCCCGGCCTGGGCTTCCGCAGCTATTGGGAGGGCAACGGCCTGCAGATCCCCGGCCTCGGCCGCTTCGAGCGCTCCCTGGCCCTGTTCGGCCTGCCGCTCACCGCGGCCCAGCCCGAGCCCGCCGCCGACGGCTCGCTTGTGCTGACCCAGTGGTTCGAGCGCGCCCGCATGGAGTGGCACCCCGACCAGCCCGACCAGTACAAGGTGCTGCTCGGCCTGCTCGGCCGCGAGGTGCGCCCCGGCGCCGCCGCCCCGCCCCCGCAGCCCGACCCGCGCGGCGGCCGCTCGGTCTTCGGCGTCGAGATCAACCGCGGCGCCGTCGGCGCCGTGGCCGGCCGGCTCGGCGAGCTGCGCCCCGGCTGGGTGCGCTACAACGGCGTGCTCTGGCACGAAGTGGAGGCCCGCCGCGGCCAGCGCGACTGGTCGCGCCTCGCCGGCACCGACGCCGAGCTGGCTGCTATCGCCGCCGCGGGGGCGGAAACGACCCTGATCGTGCGCGGCGCCCCCGCCTGGGCCCAGGCCGCCGGCAAGTCGTGCGGGCCGATCCGGCCAGAGGCCCTGCCCGACTTCGCCGCCTTTCTCGGCGAGCTGGTGGCCCGCTACAGCCAGCCGCCCTTCAACGTCAAGTACTGGGAGCTCGGCAACGAGCCCGACGTCGACGCGGCCGTCGCCTCGGCCAGCGCCGTCTTCGGCTGCTGGGGCGACCCGCGGGACCCCGGCTATGGCGGCGCGGCCTACGCCGCGATGCTGCGGGTGGCCTACCCGGCGATCAAGGCGGCCGACCCCGAGGCCCAGGTGATGCTCGGCGGCCTGCTGATCGACTGCCACCCCGACCGGCCCAACGCGCGGCCCTGCCTCGCCGGCCGCTTCCTCGACGGCGTGCTCGCCGCCGGCGGCGGCGCCTTCTTCGATGTGGCCGCCTTCCACGCCTACCCCTACTGGGGCCCCGTCACCTTTGACTGGGACCTGCGCGCCCGCGGCTGGGAGGACAGCGGCGGGCTGCTGCTGGGCAAGCTCGCCTTTGTGCGCGATCGCCTCGCCCGCTACGGCCTCCAGAAGCCGATCGTTATGAACGAGGGCGGCCTGCTCTGCTACCGCGCCGACCCGAGCTGCGGCCCGCAGGGCTACTACGAGGCCCAGGCCAACTACGCCGTGCGCATGTTCGTGCGCTCCTGGGGCGAGGGGCTGCTCGGCGCCTTCTGGTACACGCTCAACGGCCCCGGCTGGCAGGACGCCGGCCTGCTTAACGCCGACGGCACGCCCCGCCCGGCCTTCACCACGATCACATTTCTCGCCGCCCTGCTCGACGGCGCGACCTACGGCGGCGGCGCCGTCGAGGGCACCCTTGAGCGCCACCGCTTCACCAAAGAGGGAACGACCTACACCGTGCTCTGGACCAACGACGGCCCGCCGGTGCCGGTGAGTTTCCCCGCCGATACGCGCGCCGTCTATAATAGCGCTGGCGAGGTTATCCAGCCGCCTGCGGCCCCCACGGCCGGGTTCACGCCGATCATCGTCGAAAGCCGCCCATAGCCCTGTCTCCGCCACCGCGGCTGGCCGGGAACGCCAGCGAAGACGACAACGACAACGAATGATCCATCGACACCTGCGCCGCATCACACTCCTTTCCGCACTGGTGCTGCTCGCTTGCTCATTCGGTCGGCCGCAGGTGTCGCCCGCCGCCCCGGCCAGCCAGGCCGCCGGCCACCGCCTGTTCCTCCCCCAGATCGTCGGCCGCCCCCCGCGGCCGACGGTCTTCGGCATCGAGATGCACAAGATCACCGCGGCCCGCGGGCTCGACCTGGCCGTGACTTCGGGGACAGGCTGGATCCGGCGCAACGGCCTGCAGTGGAAGCTGGTCGAGCCGGTCGAGGGGGCGGGCTACCGCTGGGACGCGCCGGAGATCGTGCAGCTCGAGCAGGAGCTGCGCGACGCCGCGCAGAACGGGATGAATGTCATCCTGATCGTGCGCGGCAGCCCTGGCTGGGCCGTCAGCCCCTACACCGTCGACTGCGCGCCGATCAACCCAACCAAGCAGGGGCGCTTCGCCAGCTTCCTGGCCGCCGCCGTCGAGCGCTACAGCCGGCCGCCCTTCAATGTGAAGTACTGGGAGATCGGCAACGAGCCCGACGCCTATGTCATGCCGACCGACCGCGTCTTCGGCTGCTGGGGCATCGCCGACGACCCCTACTACGGCGGCGAGGCCTATGGCCGTATGCTGAATGTCGTCGCCCCGGCCATGCGGGCCGCCAACCCCGCGATCCGCATCCTCAACGGCGGCCTGCTGCTCGACAAGCAGTTCAGCCCGAGCGACCCGAGCAGCCGGGTGGCCCTGTTCATGGATGGGGTGCTGCGGGCGGGCGCGGGCTCCAGCTTCGACATCCTCTCGTTCCACACCTACGTGTACCACGGCCCGGGCAGCGCCGAGCCACTCGGCCCGCGCACGGACTGGCGCGTGAGCTACCTGCGCGACCTGCTGGCCCGCTACAGTATCCCCTCCAAGCCGATGATCCGCACCGAGGCGGCCTTGCTCTGCTACCGGGTGGTGACGGCGGAGTGCCGCTGGGCCCAGGCCGACTTCGTGGGCCGGCTGTACGCCCGCTCGCTGCGCGACGGCCTTCTTTCCACGGTCTGGTACATCTACGACAACGACTCGCACCACAGCACGGCCTTGATCGAGCCGAGCGAGGTGTTCGTGCCCCGGCCCGGCTACTTCGCCTACCGCAACGCGGCGCGGATCATGGGCGGCGCCGAGTATGTCGGCCCCCTTGAAGGGGTGCCGGCCGCCGTCGAGGGCTACCGGCTGCGCAAGGACGGCGAAACCGTGGTCGTCTACTGGAGCGACACCCCCCAGCCGATCAGCGTCGCCGTGCCGCCCGGCGCCAGCGTGCGCTGCGTCGACCGCGACGGCGGCGAGGAAACCTGCGCGCGCGGCGGCGGCCGGGTGAGCGCCTTCGCCTCCCCCAGCCCGCAGTACATCCTCTTCCGCTGAGCGGCGCGCGGCGCGGCGTCAAGGTCCGTGCCGATAGCCCGCCGTCGCGCTGAAGCGCTCGGCTCCTCGGACGAAGCCGGCCTGCGCCGGTTGGGCAGGCCGCGCAGGCGGCCTTGGCGGCACCAGCCGAGGCGTGTACGCCCACGGCGAACCCCGCGTCAGCGACCTTGACGTAGCCCTCGCTGAGCGGCGCGCGCGCGGCGTCAACGACAGCCTGTGCTATAATCTACCGGCTTATTTCGGGCAAGGCTGCCGTGCCTTGCTCGTCTGTTGATGCCATCGCCGGGCCAGCCAGCGCCCCGAAGCGGCCGGCCGGCTCGTCACTTGTCACTCGCCACTAGGTTGTGGATGCGCCTCGCCGTTTCCAAGCTGCCCCCGCCCACGGACTCCCCCACAGCCGGGCCGTCGCCCCGTCCCGGCCGGTGGCAGCCCCGGCGCCTGCTGCTCGGCGCGCTCCTTGTCGCCATCTGCCTGGCGCCCCTGGCCGCGCTGCTCGGCCCCGCCGTGCTCGCGGCCTCCCTCGCCCGCCGCGCCGCCGAGCTGCTCGCCGCCCCGGCCGACGACGCCGCCCTCGCCGCCGCCGAGGCCGACCTGCTGCGCGCCACGCGCCTCGTCCCCGACGACCCTGGCCCCTTCCGCGAGCTGGCCCGCGTGGCCGAGCGCCGGGGGGACCACGCCGCCGAGCTGGCCCTGCGCGGCCAGGCCCTGCGCCGCGAGCCGGGCAGCCTGCTCATGAGCTACGAGCTCGCCCTGGCCTATGAGCGCGCCGGCCACCCCGCCGCGGCGGCCGCCCTGTGGCGCGCGGCCGGCCTATCTCCCCTTGAGGCCGCGATGCGCGGCGTCGGCGCCTTTGAGGCCGGCGACGACCGGGCCGCCGCGGCCTGGTACCGCCGCGCGATCGACCTGCTCGCCCTCGCCGGCGACGACGTGCCCGGCGCCCGCGCGGCGCTGGCCGCCCTCCCGGCCGACCCCGAGGCCCGCCGCATGGCCCTGCTCCGCGTCGGCGCCGACGTCGCCCCCGGCCACCGCCCCACCCTCTACGACCTCGGCCGCGCCGCCCTCGCCGAGGGCGACTGGCGCGCCGCCGTGAGCGCCTTCGGCCAGGCCCTCGCGGCCCCCGACGCCCGCGACGTCGGGGTCAGCAACGTCCAGCATATGATCGGCCGGCTCTGGCAGTACGAGGCCGAGCCGCCCAACCGCGAGCTCGCCTGGGCGGCCTACGAGCAGGCCCTGGTCGCCGACGATTTCCGCCGCGACCGCTGGCAGATCGCCGAAACCCACCACCAGCGCGCCGTCCTCCTCACTGCGCCGGGCGCCTGGGCCCTGGTCGCCGACGAGGAGCGCAAGGCCCTCGCCGCCAACCCGGACCATGGCTACGCCGAGCTCGGCCTGGCCGTCGCCCTGCTGGAGCTCGGGCGCCCGGCCGAAGCCGCCCCCCACGCCCGCCGCGCCGTCGAGTTGCTGCCCGCCCAGGCCGAGCCCAACGCCCGCCTCGGCCAGGCCCTCGCCGCCGCTGGCGACGCCGACGGCGCCCGCGCCGCCCTCCGGCAGGCCCTCGCGCTCGACCCGGCCAACGCCCGCGCGGCCGCCGCCCTGCGCGCCCTGGAGGTGGCCCCGTGAGCCGGCCGGCCCTCGCCGCGCCCGCCGAGCCCCAGCTTTCGGCGGCCACCCTGCTCGGCATCGCCGCCGCGGCCCTGCTCGTCGGCGGGCTTGTGGCCGTGGCCCCGCTGGCCGGCGTGCTCGTCGCCGCCCTCGCCGTGGCCGGGCTGCTCCTGTTTCTGCCCGACTACGCCCTGTGGTTTCTGGTGCTGCTCACCCCGCTCACCTCGGGGGTGCGCCGGATCGGCCCGCTGCGGCCCAACGAGCTGCTGCTGCTCGGCTGCGCGGCCGTGATCGCGGTGGCCCTGGTCCGGCGCGGCCGGCTCAGCATCGACCGCCGGCTCGACCCGGCGATCCTGTTCTTCCTGTGCTTCGCCTCCGTCGTGCCGCTGGCCGCCTACATCGCCCGCGGCGGCCCGATCTCGACCGCGATCGCGCCCTACATCGCGCCCTGGCAGTACTACATCATGTTCCGGCTCACCGCCGGGCTGGTGCGCAGCGACCGCTGGGCCCGCCGGCTGCTCCAGGCCTTGCTGCTGGCGGGGGCGGTGCTCGCCGTCGTCTCGGTGCTCCAGGCATTGCGCGTGGGGCCGGTGCCGCGCCTGCTCGCCACCTACACGCCGTCGGCCCACCTCGACCTGATCGAGCGCATCGGCTACCGGCGCACCACCTCGCTGCTCGGCAACTGGCACGGCGCCGGCGTCTACTACGCCTTCTGCCTGACCACGCTCGCCGCCGGCTGGGCCCTCGGCCGCCGGCTCTTCCCGCCTCTGGTCGCCCTCGGGCTGGCCGGACTGCTCGCGCTGGCCCTGCTCAGCACCAACTCGTTCACCGCGGCCGCTGTTGCCGCGGGCGGCGTGGCCGTGGTAGCCTTCTGCTCCGGCCGGCTGCGCTCGCGCCGGCTTTGGGCCGGGCTGGCCGCCCTCGGCGCCGTCGCGGCCGTGGCCGGCTTTGTCCTGCGCGACTATATCGGCGAGCAGATCGCCTTTCAGTTCAGCGACTTCGCCTACGGCTACGGCTATGTCGAGCGCGCGATCCCGTTTCTGCCGCGCACCGTCGCCAACCGCATGCTCAGCTGGTACGACCAGTTCGGCCCCGTGATCCGCGCCAACTGGCTGTTCGGCTACGGGCCCGAGCTGCCGGACGTGGGCGCCCAGTCCGACGACAGCCAGTATATCTACGCGCTGCTCAAGGGCGGCGTGCTGTACCTGGTCGCATTTCTGCTGCTGATGGTCGCGCTGCTGCGCTGCACCTGGCGCCGCTTCCGCCAGGCCGCGCCCGGCTCCTGGGACGAGCTGGTGCACCTGCTCGGCTTCACCCTGCTGCTGGTGATGCAGCCGGCCTTCTTTCTCCAGGCCTACCTGACCTACTCCGGCGTCGCCGAGTTCCTGTGGGTGGTGATCGCCCTCGGCTCGGGCCTGGCGCTGGCCCGGCCGGCGCCGGCCGGTGCGCCCGCCCCCGCGGAGACGTGAACGATGCGCTTTGTCTGGCCGAGAGCCCTGCTCCGCTCGACCGCCGGCGCCCTCGACAACGAGGTGCTGCGCCGGCTGGGCCTGGTGTTCGTGGCGAACACCCTGGCCCGCGGCCTGGCCTTCGGCTTTTTCGTGCTCGCCGCGCGCTGGCTCGACCCGCAGGCCTACGGCGCGGTGCGCTCCGCGCTTTCGTGGGCCGCCCTGCTGTGCGTCTTCACCGCCCCGTTCTCGCTCGTCTGGACGCGCACCATCGCCGCGGCCGAGGAGCCGGGCGAGCTGCGCCGGCAGACGAGCGCCGGCCTCGCGGCCTTCGCCATCCTGCTCGGGGCGACTCTGGCCGCCGGCGCCATCTGGGTCGCCGCCGACCGGCAGCTCGGCCCGTCGTCCCTGGCGGTGCTCGCCGGGCTGGGCGTGCTCTACGCCGCCGAGGGCTACCTGAAGGGGCGCATGGCCTTCGGCCGCCTCGCCGCCTACCTGCTCGCGGGCAACCTGCTGCAGCTCGCCGCCCTCGCGGCCCTGCGCTGGCTGCGGCCCGACCTGCTCAGCGCTGATGTGGCGCTGTGGCTCTACGGGCTGGCCTACCTGCTGCCGCTGCTGCCGCTGCTGTGGCCCGCCGGCCTGCCCCCCGCGCCCGGGCCGGCCGACGTGGGCCGGGTGCTGCGCGACAGCCTGGGGCTCGTGGTCGTCAACAGCGCCAACACCCTGATCGTCAACCTCGACCTGCTGCTGCTCGGGTACCTGGGCGGGGCCGCCCAGGTCGGCTACTACGGCGTAGCCAAGACGGTGCTCGGCCTGTTTCTGGTGCTGTCACAGACGATCTTCACTGTGATCATGCCGATCAGCGCGCGCCGCGGCGGGCGGCCGGGCGTGGCCCGGCAGGCCGCGCTCGTCATCCTCGGCGGCAGCCTGCTGATCGCCCTGGGCGTGATCGCCCTGGCCGGGCCGCTCGTCGGCCTGGTCTTCACCGAGCGCTACCTGCCAGCCGTGCCCGCCCTGCGCGTGCTCATGATCGGCGGCTGGTGCTACCTCGCCCTGACACTCTTCATGGCCCACGGCCTCGGCCGCGGGCGCGACCGCGCCGGGCGCGCCGTTTATGGCGCCGTCTGCGCGCTGCTCGCCGTCCTGCTGGCCGCGCTGACGCCCACCTACGGGATGATCGGCAGCGCCTGGGCCTTCACGGCGGCGTGCGCCGTCGGCTGCCTGCTCGGCGGCCTCGACTGGTACCGCGAGCGCGGCCGGCGGGCCCAGCCCGCCCCCGCGGATTAACCTTTTAGGAGACCTGTGATGAAGGTGGTTGACCGTCTCGACTTCGTCCCCAGGAAGTGCGCCGGCAAGCGCGTGCTCGACCTTGGCTGCATCGGCAGCTACGCCTACGACCAGAACACCACGCGCGAGATTCTCTGGCTCCACGACGAGATCAAGCGCTACGCCTCCAAAGTGGTCGGCTACGACATCGACACCGCCCGCGCCGAGCGCCTGCGCCAGATGGGCTATGACATTCACGTCGCCAACGTCTACGACCTGCCCAAGCTGCTCGACGGCGAGCGCTTCGACGTGGTGGTGGCCGGCGAGCTGATCGAGCACCTGCCCAACCCCGGCCAGTTCCTCGACATCGTGGCCAGCCTGCTCGCCCCCGGCGGCGAGATCGTGCTCACCACGCCCAACCCCGGCCACTATATGAACCTGTTCTTCCTGTTCCAGCACCGGCTGATCGCCTCCCACACCGACCACGTCGCCTGGTTCGACATGGAAACGATCAAGTGCCTGGCCGAGAAGCAGGGCCTGCGGCTGCGCGAGGTGCGCCACTACCGCCACCACAGGCTTTCAAAGCTCGCCTGGCTGCGCTCGACGCTTGAGAAGGGCATCTTCGCCTTCCAGCCGCGCTACGCGCCCGGCCTGATCGCGGTGCTCGGCAAGGCCTAGCCCCGCACCTGGCCGCCCAGAGGCGCCGAGGACACAGAGAAGGAGCAAGCGTGACCGCGATAAACGCCAGCGGCCCGGCCGCCCCCGCCGCCCGCTTCGACGACCACCTGCGCCAGCACTACGCCCGCTTCACCCGCGACTTCTGGTACGCGCCGACGGTCTGGCACTGGCGCGGGATCGAGGCCGCCGTGCTCAGCGACACCGTCGGGCCGGCGATGCAGCGCCCCATCCTCGACCTCGGCTGCGGCGACGGCCGCTTCCTGCGCACCTGGCACGACGGGCAGCTCCAGGCCGAGGTCGGCTTCGACCTCATGCCGCGCAATGTGCGCCGCGCCGCCCGCTCCGGCTCCTACGCCGCCGCCCTCGTGGCCGACGGCACCAGGCTGCCCTTCGAGTCGGAGCGCTTCGGCACCGTCTTCAGCAACTCGACGATCGAGCACATCCCGCCGATCGCCCCGCTGCTCTCCGAGGTGCGCCGCGTGCTGCGCCCGGGCGGGCAGTTCATCGCCACCGTGCCCAACCACAACCTGACCCGCTTTCTCGTTGAGGGCAGCCCGCTCACCGCCGCCGGCCTGCGCCCCGCCGCCGAGCGCTGGGCCGACCGCCGCAACCGCCTGCTCCACCACGTCCACCTGTATGACGCCCCCCAGTGGCACGACTTGCTGACCGCCGCCGGCCTGGAGCCGGTGGTGCTGCGGCCCTACCTCAGCCGCGAGTCCGTGGCCATGTGGGAGACGCTGCGCAATCTGAACCTCGGCGTCGGCGACTACCGGGCCTATGTGGCGCTCAAGTACCTCGGCGCCGGCCTCGACCGGGCCGGGGCCAACCCGCTGCGCGAGCAGATGCGGCGCCTGGCCCTCGACGTGGTGCTCCCGCAGGTCGCCCGCTGGGAGTCCGCCGTGCGCGAGGGCGCCTGCTGGCTGATCGTGGCGAGCCGGCCCGCCGCCTGACCCGCGGCGCCCACGGCCGCCTGAAGCAGCGCTGAGGCTCATGCGAACACTGTTCATCACCCCGATCGCGCCCTTCCCGGCCGTCTCCGGCGGGCAGAAGGTGACGCTGGCCTACCTGGAAAGCTACGCCCGCCACGGGCCGGTCCACCTCGTCGCCTTCTACGAGCAAAGCTACGGCTGGGACGAGGCGACGATTCGGGCCGAGCTCGGCCGCCACTGCGCCCGGGTCGACCTGTTCCCGATGGCGATCCACTGGCGCCAGCACCGGCTGCGCCACGCCGCGCTCGGCCTGCGCAGCCTGCTCGGGCGCACCCCTTTCCGCCTCCAGAAGTTCATGCGCCGCCCCGCCGCCGAGCTCCTGCGCGGGCTCGACTGCGGGGCGTACGACGTCGTCCACTGCGACTTTCTGCACATGACGGGCTACCTCGACATGCTGCCGGGCCTCCCGGTGGTGCTGGCCGAGCACAACATCGAGTGGCAGATCTTCGAGCGCCACGCCCGCCACGCCGGCAACCCGCTCATCCGGCTGTTCGCCTGGTACGAGGCCCGCCGCCTGCGCGGCTACGAGGTCGAGCGCCTGAGCCGCGCCGACCATGTGCTGACCCTCTCGGACGACGACACCGCCCGCCTGCGCGCCGCCGGCGTCCGCGCCCCGATGACGGTCATGCCCTTCCCCGTCGAGCCGCGCCCCGTCGCCAGCTTCCACCAGGGCCGCCCCGCCGTGATCAGCCTCGGCAACCTGGCGGCCCCCGGCCGGGCCCAGGGCACGCGCTGGTTCTACGAGCAGGTCTGGCCCGGGGTGCGCCGGCTCGTGCCCGGGGTGCGCTGGCATATCGTCGGGGGTGGGGCCGGGGGCGAGATCCAGGCCATGCACAACGGCGACGACGTGCTGTTCCACGGCTTTCTGCCGGACGAGCGGCTGGAGCCGCTACTGCGCGAGGTGCAGGTGTGCGTCGTGCCGCTGTTCATCGGCGGCGGGATCCGGATCAAGATCGTCGATATGCTCAGCCTCGGCATCCCCTGCGTCAGCACCGGCGTGGGCGCCCAGGGCTTCAGCAGCGACGCCGTGCTGGTGCGCGACGAGCCAGCCACCTTCGCGGCCGCAATCGCCGGCGTTCTCGGCGACCGCGATCTCTGGTATCATCTGTCGTCGCGCGGCGTCGACTATGTGCGGCAGCACCACTCGCGCGCCGCGCTCCAGGCCCGCTTCGACCCCGTGGTCGCCGCGGCCGCCGGGCGCGTGGCGCCCGTCGCGCAGCCGTAGCCGAGGCAGAGGAAGACGAAATGAAGTTCCACCTGGACTACCGCCTGGGCCACGTCCTGGGCTACGTGGCCGCCGTGGCCCAGCTCCTGCGCCGGCCGCGCTCGTTCTACCGGACGATGATCTATTTCCCGGCCCAGAGCTACTTCCACGGCACCGACCGGGCCTTCAAGGGGCTGACGGTCGAGCAGATCCTCGGCGACCCCCGGCTCCCGGTGAAGATCGGCGCGCTCGGCTACGGGATCGGCAGCACCACGATCTTTGAGACGGCCGTGCTCGGCGCGATGGTCGCCCGCGCCAAGCCGCGCACCATCCTGGAGATCGGCACCTTCCGCGGCAAGACAACCCAGGCCTTGTTCTGGAACGCCCCCGCCGACGCCACGGTCTACACGCTCGACCTGCCCGAGAGCGGCGGCGACACGGCCCACATCACCGACACCATCCTCACCCGCAACAAGGCCCGCCCATACCTCCCCGACGACCCGCGGGTGGTGCAGATCCTCTGCGACTCCAAGCAGTTCGATATCGCCACGCTGCCGCCGATCGACTTCGCCTTTATCGACGGCTCCCACAGCTACGAGTACGCCCGCTCCGACACCCAGATGATCCTGCGCCGGCTGTCCCCCACCGGCGTGATCGTCTGGCACGACGCCGGCAAGCCCGGCTTCGTCTCCGGCTACGGCGTGCGCCGGGCCCTGGCCCAACTCGCCCGGCAGGTGCCCGTGTACCGGGTGCTCGGCAGCTCGCTGGCCTTCTACTCGCGCCACCCCGACCTGCCGGCGCGCACCGACGGCCCCGCCGGCGAGGTGGAGACGGACGTGCAGCGCTACTCGGCCGATTTCTTCGATATCCACACGGCAGCACAGTGAAACAAGTCGTCCAGAACTACCGCTCCGGCGAGCTGCGGCTCGAAGAGGTGCCCGCCCCGCGCCTCCATAGCGGCGGCCTCCTTGTCGCCAACCGCTTCTCGCTCGTCAGCGCCGGCACCGAGCGCATGAAGGTCGAGCAGGCCAGCATGAGCCTGCTCGGCAAGGCCCGCGCCCGCCCCGACCAGGTCGCCAAGGTGCTCCAGAGCGTCCGCCAGCAGGGCCTCGTCGACACGGCCCGCAAGGTGATGGACCGCCTCGACTCGCTCACCCCGCTCGGCTATAGCTCGGCCGGGGTCGTCGCCGCCGCCGGCAGCGGCGCGGGCGAGTTCGCCGTGGGCGACCGGGTGGCCTGCGCGGGCGCCGGCTACGCCAACCACGCCGAGCTGGTCTATGTGCCCCACAACCTCGCGGTCAAGGTGCCCGACGGCGTGAGCATGGAGGCGGCGGCCTTCACCACCGTGGGCGCGATCGCGCTCCAGGGGCTGCGCCAGGCCGAGGTGGCGATGGGCGACACGGTCGCGGTGATCGGGCTCGGCCTGGTCGGCCAGCTCACCGTGCAGCTGCTCAAGGCCGCCGGCTGCCGCGTCGTCGGCGTCGACATCGACCCGCGCCGCCTGGAGCTGGCTCGAGCCTGCGGCGCCAACCTGGCCCTCCCCCGCGCCGATGCCACCCCCGAGGCCGTACGCGGCTTCACCCAGGGCCGCGGCGTCGACGCCGCGATCGTCACCGCGGCCACCTCCAGCAACGACCCGCTGGAGCTCGCCGCCGCGATCTGCCGCGACCGCGGCCGGGTCACGGTGGTGGGCGCGGTGCGCGTCGAGATCCCGAACACGCTCAAGAGCCACTTCTACGAGAAGGAGCTGGAGCTGCGCATGTCGCGCTCCTACGGCCCCGGTCGCTACGACCCCAGCTACGAGGAGCAGGGCGTCGACTACCCGGTCGGCTATGTGCGCTGGACCGAGAAGCGCAACATGGAGGCCTTTCTCGACCTGCTGGCCGAGGGGAGGCTGAACCTCGACCCCTTGATCACGCACCGCCGCCCCTTCGCCGAGGCCGAGGCCGCCTACAGGCTGCTCACCGGCGAGGGCGCCGGCGAGGTGGTCGGCATCCTGCTCGACTACGGCGAGCCCGACGTTGCCGCCCTCACCGCGCCCCCGCCGCCACCTCCCGCTCCAGAGGCCGCACGGGGTCCAAAGGAGCAGGTGGGCGTCAGCCTGATCGGGGCGGGCAACCACGCCAGGGCCAAGATCTTGCCGCCGCTCCAGGCGAGCGGCCGGGTGCGCTGGCGCGGCGTCACCACCGCCTCGGGCATCACCGCCCGCGACGTGGCCCGCAAGCAGAATATGGCCTATGTGGCCAACGACACGCGCACCCTGCTCGACGACCCGCACACCGACGCGGTGGTGATCACCACCCGCCACGGCTCCCACGCCGCGCTCACCGCGGCGGCCCTCCGCGCCGGCAAGGATGTGTTCGTCGAGAAGCCCCTCGCCCTCAGCGAGGAGCAGCTCCGCGAGGTGGTCGCCGCCCAGCACGCGAGCGGCCGCCGCGTGATGGTCGGCTTCAACCGCCGCTTCGCGCCCCACGCCGTCAGGCTGAGCGAGTTCTTCACGCCGCGGGCCGCCCCGCTGATGATGCTCTACCGCGTCAACGCCGGCTACCAGGCGCCCACCAACTGGTACCAGGACCCGGTCCAGGGCGGCGGCCGGATCGTCGGCGAGTGCGGCCACTTCGTGGACCTCATGGCCTTCCTCGCCGGCGCCCCGCCCTCCCGCGTCGTCGCCCGCGCCGTCGCCGACCCGTCGCTCCCCACCCCCGACAATGTCGCGATCACGGTCGACTTCGCCGACGGCTCGGTCGGCACGCTCGTCTACAGCTCGGCCGGCGACCTGAGCTACCCCAAGGAGCGGCTGGAGGTGTTCGGCCAGGGCCGCGTCGGCGTCCTCGACGACTTCCGCACCCTGACGCTCGCCGGCGGGGGCAAGCAGCGCGAGCTGAGCGACCGGCTCCAGCAGGACAAGGGCCACGCCGCCCAGATGGCGGCCTTTGTCGAGGCCGCCTCGGGCCGCGTGCCCTGGCCCGTCAGCTTCGACGAGCAGGTGGCCACCACCCTCGCCACTATCTTGGCCCTCCATTCGCTGCGCGAGGGCGCCCTGCTCACCGTCGACCCGGCCCGCGCCCTGGCCGACCCGGCGGAGTAAGCCGTGCCCGACCTGAACTGGTACCTCCACCGCCTTGCGGCAATGTCGCCGGCCGAGCTCGCCTACCGCGCCCGCCAGCGCCTGCGCCGCGAGCTGGACCGGGCGGGCGGCCCTGCCGTGCCCCGCTTCGACATCGAGGCCGCTCGCGCCGAGTTCGGCCGGCTCGCCCCCGCCCTCGCCCCGGCCGCGGCCGACCCGGCGGCGTTCCGCGCCCGCTATGCCGCCCGCTTCCCCGAAGGCCGCGCCGCCCTGCTGGAGCGGGCCGCGGCGATCCTGGACGGGCGGGTCGAGCTGCTCGGCCGGGCGTTCGAGGTCGGCCCCGACCCGGACTGGCACCGCGATCCCGTGAGCGGCCGCGCCTGGCCCCGGGAGTTCTGGGGCGGCGTCGACACGCGCGACGGCCGGCGCGTCGGCGGGGTGAAGTGGGTCTGGGAGCTGAACCGCCACCACCATACCGTGACCCTGGCCCGGGCCTTCCTCGCCACCGGCGACGAGCGCTTCGCCGAGGCGGTCTGCGCCCAGATCGCCGGCTGGATCGCGGCCAACCCCTACGGCGTGGGCGTGAACTGGACGAGTGCGTTGGAGATGGCCCTGCGGCCGATCAACTGGCTGTATGCGCTGGCCCTGATCGCGCCGTCGGCGGCCCTCGACGCCGCCCGCTTCGCCCGCTACCAGCTGTCCATCGCCGAGCAGATCGCCTACGTCGAGCGCCACCGCTCCGCCTTCAGCTCGGCCAACAACCACCTCGTCGGCGAGGTGGCCGGCATGGCCCTCGCCGGCCTCATGCTGCCCTGGCTGCCCCGCGCCGACGCCTGGCGCCGCGCCGGCCTCGCCACGCTGGCCGCCGAGATCCCCCGCCAGATCCACCCCGACGGCGTGCCCGCCGAGCAGGCTTTCCACTACCTGGCCTTTGTGCTCGACTTCAACCTCCTGGTCTGGCTCACCGCCGCCCGCCTCGGCCAGGGGGCGCCCCCCGAGTGGCACCACCGGCTCGGCGCCGCGGCCAGCTTCCTCGCCCACGCACTCGACGGCCACGGCCACCCGCCGGCCGTCGGCGACAGCGACGACGCATGGGTGCTGCGCCTCGACGACCGGCCCGGCGCCAGCAACGAGGCCTCCCTCGTCGCCACCGCCGCCGCCCTCCTCGGCGACCCGGCCCTGCGCGCCGCCGCTGCGTGGGACGAAAAGAGCGAGTGGCTGCTCGGCCCCGAGGGCGAGGCCGCCTTCGCCGCCGTCCCCCCCGGCCCGCCCCCCGGCTCGCGCCTGTTCCGCGCGGGCGGCTACGCCGTGATGCGCGCCGGCGACCGGGTGGTGACCTTCGACTGTGGCCCGCTCGGCTTTCTCAGCACCGCCGCCCACGGCCACGCCGACGCCCTCAGCCTCACGCTCCACGACCGCGCCGGGCCCCTGCTCGCCGACCCCGGCACCTACGCCTACCAGGAGGGCGCCGAGTGGCGCCGCTTCTTCCGCGGCACCGCCGCCCACAACACGGTGCGGGTGGACGGCCGCGACCAGAGCGAGATGCGCGGCACCTTTCTGTGGGGACGCCGCGCCAGCACCACCCTGCTGGACTGGCGCAGCGATGAGCGGCGCGACGTTGCCGCCGCCGAGCACGACGGCTACGCCCCCGTCGGCGTGACCCACCGCCGCGCCGTCGCCTTCCTCAAGCCCGACTGGATCGTCGTCCGCGACGAGCTGCGTGGCGCGGGTGCCCACACCGTCGAGCTGCTCTGGCACCTGCCCGACGGGGCCGAGCTGGAGCTGGTGGGCGAGCTGGCTCGCTGCGCCGCGGGTGGGCGGCGCTGGGCTATCATGGGGGTGGATTGGGTAGGGGGGCGGATGGAGGTGGCCTGCGGGCGCGAGGAGCCCCGCCAGGGGTGGCATTCGCCGCGCTACGGCGTGGTCGCGCCCGCCCCGGCCCTGAGCGTGACCCGCGGCGGCGAGCTGCCGCTGACATGGATAACGGCGATCTATCTGGGCGAGGGCGACCCGGCCGACGCGCTGGCCGCGGTCCGCGACGAGCTGCTGGCCGCCGTCGCCCTGGAGCAAGCGTAGCATGCGTATTGCAATCTTTGGCCTCGGCTATGTCGGCTGCGTCTCGGCCGCCTGCCTCGCCCGCGACGGCCACGAGGTGGTCGGCGTCGACGTCAAGGCCGAGAAGGTGGCCGCGATCAACGCCGGCGAGTGCCCGATCATCGAGCCAGGCCTGGCCGAGCTCGTGCGCGAGAATGTCGCGGCCGGCCGGCTGCGCGCCACAACCGACACCGCGGCCGCGGTTTACGGCGCCGACCTGGCCCTGATCTGCGTCGGCACGCCCTCGCAGCCCAACGGCGGGCTCGACCTCGGGTATGTCGAGCGGGTCTGCCTCGATGTGGGCCGCGCCCTCGCCGCCAAGGCGGTCTACACCGTCGTCGCCGTGCGCAGCACCGTGCTGCCGGGCAGCGTCCAGCGCACCATCCTCCCGGCCCTGGAGCGCGGCGCGGGGGCGCCCGCCGGCGAGCGCTTCGGCTTCTGCGTCAACCCCGAGTTCCTCCGCGAGGGCACCGCCGTGGCCGACTTCGACCGGCCGCCCTACACGGTGATCGGCGAGCTCGACCCGCGCAGCGGCGACGTGCTGGCCCAGGTCTACGCCCGGCTCGACGCCCCGCTCCACCGCGTCGGCCTCGGCGCCGCCGAGATGATCAAATACGCCAACAACGCCTTCCACGCCCTCAAGGTCGTCTTCGCCAACGAGATCGGCAACATCGCCCAGATGTACGGCGTCGACAGCCACGAGGTGATGGACGTCTTCGTCCAGGACACCAAGCTCAACCTGTCGCCCTACTACCTGCGCCCCGGCTTCGCCTTCGGTGGCTCCTGCCTGCCCAAGGACCTGCGTGCGCTGCTGTATGCCGCCCGCCAGAGCGACGTGCCGGTTCCCGCCCTCGCCGCCGTCCTGGAAAGCAACCAGCGCCACCTGGAGAAGGCCCTGGCGATGGTCATGGCCGAGGGCCGGCGCAAGGTCGGCGTGATCGGCCTGAGCTTCAAGCCCAACACGGACGACCTGCGGGAAAGCCCGGCCGTCGAGCTGCTGGAGCGGCTGATCGGCAAGGGCTACAGCGCCCGCGTCTACGACCGCGAGGTCGAGCTGAGCCGGCTCCACGGCTCCAACCGCGACTACCTGACCCACACGATCCCGCACATCGTCTCGCTCATGCGCTCCTCGCTGGAGGAGGTTTGCGGGGAGAGTGAGGTGATCGTGGTGACGAAAAAACTCTCCGCCGCCGAGGCCGGCGAGCTGGTCGGGCTGCTCCGCCCCGACCAGACCCTGATCGACCTCGTCCGGCTCGACCCCGAGCTGGTGCGGCAGTGCAAGGGGGCCTACCATGGCATCTGCTGGTAAGGTGCTGATCATCGTCCAGAACCTGCCGGTGCCCTTCGACCGGCGGGTCTGGCTGGAGGCGAACACGCTGCGCGAGGCCGGCTACGCCGTGTCCGTGATCAGCCCCGCCGATAAAAAGAACAAGTACCCGCCCGGCCACGTCGTCCTGAACGACATCCACATCTTCCGCTACCCCGCGCCCCCCGAGGCCCAGGGCACCCTCGGCTACATCGTCGAGTTCGCCTACTGCTGGCTGCTCACCGCCCTGCTGACGGTGCGCGTCTGGCTGACCCGCGGCTTCGACGTGATTCACGCCTGCAACCCGCCGGAAACATTCTGGCTGCTGGCCCTGCCCTTTAAGCTGCTCGGCGTGCGCTTTCTCTTCGACCACCACGACCTGTCGCCGGAGATGTATGTCGCCAAGGGCGGCCGGCCCGGCGGGCTGCTCCACCGCGGCCTGCTCTGGCTGGAGCGGGCCACCTTCCGCGCCGCCGACGTGGTGATCACCACCAACCAGTCCCACCGCCGGATCGCCATGGAGCGCGGCGGCGTGCCCGCCGAGCGGATCTTCGTGGTGCGCAGCGGCCCCGACTTCGAGCGGCTCAAGCTCCTGCCCGCCGAGCCCGAGCTGAAGAACGGACGGCCCTTTCTCGCCTGCTACCTCGGGGAGATGTGCAAGCAGGACGGGGTCGACTACCTGCTGCGCGCGATCCGGCTCCTGGTTGACCGCGGGCGCACTGACATCCGCTTCGTGCTGATGGGCGGCGGCCCCGAGCTCGACGAGTTGCGCGCGCTCAACCGCGAGCTCGACCTGGAGGCCCACGTGACCTTCACCGGCCGGGTCAGCGACCACGACCTGTGCCGCTACCTGTCCACGGCCGACGTCTGCCTCGACCCCGACCCTTACACCGAGTGGGCCGACCAGTCGACCATGAACAAGATCATGGAGTACATGGCCTTCGGCAAGCCGATCGTCGCCTTTGACCTGCGCGAGCACCGCTTTTCGGCCCAGGAGGCGGCGCTCTACGCCCGCCCCAATGAGATCGGGGCCTTCGCCGACCTGGTGGAGGAGCTGCTGGCCGACGAGAACCGGCGCGCCGCGATGGGCCGCTTCGGCGTGGAGCGGGTGCGCACGGCCCTGGCCTGGGACTTCAGCAAGCCCGTCCTTGTGGAGGCGTACTGGGCGGCGCTGGGGGCGGCCCGGCGGCTGGCGCGGGTTGCCGGGAAAAGATCATGATGGTATAGTAGGCGAGCTCGACGACCGGATTCGGTGCCTCTTCCCGCTCCACGAGGCGCTCGCGGCCTAGCCATGGCCGGCGCGGAGCGTCGTGTACAAGGGTGGTTTATGCTGGAACGTTTGCGCGCTCGCCTGATGGGGAGCGTCCTCCTGCTCGACATCCTTTGCACTATCCTTGCCCTCGCCCTCGCCTCGACCCTCCGCCCGCGCATCGAGCTCGGCAACAACCTGACCAGCCAGGCCGCCCAGCTGCCGTGGTTCGTGTACCTGGCCGTCGCCGCGATCTGGCTGACGGTGTTTCTCATTCTGATCCCGCAGCGGGCGCTCTTCACGCGCAGCCTGATCGAGGCGATCGGGCGGCTGATCGGCGCCGTCGGCCTGGCCTCGGCCAGCTTCGCCGGCCTGCTCTACCTGTCCGTGCGCGATGTGTCGCGGCTCCAGTTCCTTTACTTCGTCGCGATCGACCTTGTGCTGCTCCTGGCCGTCCACCTCGCCGTCCGCGCCCACGTCCACTGGCGCAACCAGCGCAGCTGGCAGCGTCGCGCCCTCGTCGTGGGCGACCCGGCCGCCGCCGAGCGCCTGGCTGACGAGTTCGCCCGCCGCCCCTGGACGGGCCTCTCGGTCGTCGGCTACGCCAGCGACGTGGTCGAGCCGGAAGGGTCGATCGCCCACCTCGGCCTGGTCGACCATACCCCGCTGCTGGTGGGCGACCACCAGATCGACGAGGTGATCTTCGCCCTCCCGCCCCAGCAGCACGACCGGGTGGCCCAACTGTCGCTCACGCTCCAGCAGCAGCCGGTGATGGTGCATATGGTCCCCGGCGTGCTCGACCTGACCTTCGCCCGCACCCCGGTCGAGACGGTCGGCGGCATCCCGCTGATCTCGCTGCGCGAGTCGGCCTTCACCACGCCGCAGCGGCTGCTCAAGCGGATCTTCGACATCGCGGCCAGCGGGGCCTTGCTCATCCTGCTCAGCCCCGCGCTGCTGCTGATCGCGCTCCTAATCAAGCTTGAGTCGCCCGGCCCGGTCTTCTTCCTCCAGGAGCGGATCGGCGAGCAGGGCCGGCGCTTCAAGATGATCAAATTCCGCAGCATGTACCAGGACGCCGACCGGCGCTGGCGCGAGGTGGCGAAGCGCGACGAAAGCGGCCGCCTGATCCACAAGTCGAGCGACGACCCGCGCGTGACCAGGGTCGGCCGCAAGCTGCGCCGCACCAGCCTCGACGAGCTCCCCCAGCTGTTCAACGTCATGCGCGGCGAGATGAGCCTGGTCGGCCCCCGCCCCGAGATGCCCTATATCGCCGCCGAGTACGAGCCCTGGCAGTGGCAGCGCTTCCGCGTCCCCCCGGGCATGACCGGCTGGTGGCAGGTGAACGGCCGCAGCGACAAGCCCATGCACCTCCACACCGAGGACGACCTGTACTACATCCAGAACTACTCCTTCTGGCTCGACCTGCGGATCCTGCTGAAGACGGTTGTCGTCGTCGTCCAGGGCCACGGGGCGTACTGAGCGTCGCGCCTAGCGCGTCGAAGGGAGAACGCCGGGCGGCCCTGCTGGCTCGCCGCGGCCCAGCCACTTCGTGAGCCTTTCCACGACAGCCCCGACCCCGGCCAGCTTCGCGCGGGCCGCCCCCGGCGCCCGCACGCGGTGGGTCGGGCCCGCCCTGCTCGCCCTGGGCCTGCTCCACGGCCTGATCTACGTGTTTCTCGTGCCGCCCTGGCAGCACTACGACGAGCCGGGCCACTTTCTGTACGCCGCCCTGGTGGCCCGCGGCGGCCCCGCCGCCCCCGACGATACCGCCCTCAGCCGCGAGGTGGCCGACTCGCTGTTCCGCCAGGGCTTCTGGCCCGACGGCTTCCGCCCCGACCTGCTCGGCGCGGGCCCCGTCCCCGTCGGCTCCGAGCAGCGCGTCCACCCCCCCCTCTACTATGTGCTGGCCGCCGGCCCCATCCGCCTGCTCGACGGCCTCGCCGTGGAGCGCCAGCTCTTCGCCGCCCGGCTGCTCAGCCTGGCCCTCTACGGCGTGGCCCTGCTCGCCGCCTGGCGTATCGCCCTCACCGTGCTCCCGGACGAGCCGGCGGCGGTGGTCCCCCTCGCCCTCCTGTTCGGGCTGACCCCGGCGTTCGCCGACGTGATGACCGCGGTCAACAACGATGTGCTCGCCAACGCCTGCCTGGTGGTCGCCCTGCTCGGCTGCGCCCTGCTCCTGCGCGACGGCCCGCGCCCGGCCGGCCTGGCCCTGGCCCTGCTCGGCCTCGTCGCCGCCTGCATGGCTAAGCGCACGGCGGTGGTCGGGGTGGTGCCGGTCGCCCTGGCCGTCTTCTGGTCGCTGCGGCGCGCCCCCCTGCCTTGGTGGGGCTATCTGGCGGCCGGCGCCGGCGCGCTCGGCCTGGGGGCCCTGCTCGGCCTGCGGCTGGAGTGGGGCGAGGCCGGGGTGCGGCTGGTGGCCCGCTCCTGGCTCGCCGAGCTGGACCGGGCCTATCTGCGGCTGCGGATCGACGCGTGGCTGGCCTCTGCGGCCGACCTCGGGCGGGCCGGGCCGCTCTATGGCATTGTGCTCCAGCTGCTCTTCGTCAGCTTCTGGACGCACTTCGGTTGGGGCCAGATCCGGCTCGGCCCCGCGGCCGAACTGCTCGTGGCTCTGGTGGCCCTGGCGGGCGCGGCGGGCCTCGCCCTGCGGGCCAGGCGCGGGCAGGCCGACTTGCCGCTCTGGCAGCAGCGCTGGATCTGGCTCTGCGCTGTGGCCGTCTGCTGTGCGTGGCTCGCGGCCGTGGCCCGCATGCACCCCCTGCCGGCGCAAGGGCTGGACAGCTACCTGCCGCGCGGGCGCTACATGTTCTGGGCGCTGCTGCCGACGCTCTGGCTGCTCGCCCTCGGCTGGCAGGCCATCCTGCCGGAGCGCTGGCGGCCGCGTGGGCTGTACGGGCTGGTGGTGGCGATGGCCCTGCTCGACCTCGCCGCCCTCGCGGCGCTGGCGAGCGCATATCTGCGCTTTGGCGCCGGTTGACGCCATATCCGGCATCTGCTACAATCCCCGCGCTAACCGGCGCACCTACTGGCCAACCCGAACAGCGACTGCTTTATGGATGATGAGATAGATTTCAGGCCGTATCTCGGCGCCCTGATGCGCCGGTGGAAGCTCCTGGTGGGCCTGGCCTGCGCGGTCGGCCTGGCGGCGGCGCTCGTGTCGCTGCTGCTGCCCCGGGAAAGCGCCGCCACCGCCAGCATCCTGATCGTCCCTTCCACCTCCCAGATCGCCCTCGACCCGCGCTTCGTCACCCGCGACGCCACCCTGCTCACCAACGCCGCCAACCAGCGCCAGGCGCTGCTCGGGCTCGCCACCAGCACCACTCTGGAGCAGCGCGTCGCCGCGGAGATCGGCCAGGCTGCCGGGATTCCCGCCGGCGAGCTGGCCGCCCATATCTCCGTCGACACCGACGGCGACCTGATCCAGATCACCGCCAACGCCCCCGCCGACGCCGACGCCGTCGCCCTCGCCGAGGCCTGGGGCCGCAGCTATGAGCGGCTCGTCGCAGAGGCCTACAGCCGCGACATCGCCGGCCTCGCCCTTCTCGACGAGCAGCTCAACGCCGCGCAGGAGCGCTATAACACCGCCCAGCAGTCCCTCGAGCAGTTCCTCGGCCGCAGCGAGATCGTCGAGGTCCAGCAAGAGATCAAGAGTGTTGAAGGCCTGCTCGACGGCTCGGTCGAATCCGGGCTCGCCCTCTACACGGACTATCTCAGCCGCACCCGCGACCTGGAGTTGATCCTCGTCGACGCCCGCGCGGTCCGCGCCCAGATGGCCGAAGGCCAGGCCGACGAGCTGGCCAACCGGCTCGCCGTGCTCGCCCTGCGCGCCCGCCTATCCGGCGGGGCCGCCCCCGTCCAGCTCCAGATCAGCGACGCCGACGCCGTCGCCCTCGACAGCGAAACGGCCCAGGCCGATGTCGAAGGCCTGATCGTCGTGCTCGAGGAGCAGCGCGAGCGCCTCGGCGACGAGGCCGCCAAGCTGGCCGGCGCCCTCGCCGACCGCGATACGGGCATCGGCGGCCTGGACGGCCCCGCTCGCAAGCGCTACGAGGAGGAGCTCGCCGCCCTGCGCGGCCGCCTCGCCCAGATCCAGGGCCGGCAGCAGGAGCTGGAGCAGACCCGCGACGTCGCCCTGTCCTCGCTTGAGGTGCTGCAGCGCAAGCGCGACGAGCAGCAGATCGCCGAAACCTCGCCCCTCGTCTCCGTGCGCTACCTGAGCGCCACCGTCGCCCCGCCGGCGTCGGCCCTGGCCCAGGTGGCCCTGCGCGGGGTGGCCGGCGGGATGGTCGGGGTATTCATTGGTATCGCCCTCGCGCTCTGGCTCGATGTGCTGCGGCCCCGGCTTCGCCCGCGAGCCGTCGCGCCGCCGGCCGAGCGGCCCGCCGATAAGTCGGTCGCCGCGCCGTAGCCGCCCGCCCGCTGAACCGTGCGCCGCGCCGGCGCGAGCCCGCCGCGCTCGCCGCCGGCGCGGCGCTTTGTCTGCCGCCCGCTGGTAGCCCCACGCCCTAAGACAAGGCTTCAGCGAGCTTGGCCGATTGCTATATGTTTCGCACGCTGACGCGCCGTGCCCACAGCCTGAAGCCAACTGCCCAAAGCCTTGCCTAAAGGTGCGCCAGATGGAACAGCCCCTGCTCTCGATCGTGATGCCCTGCTATAACGAGGCCGCCACCCTGCCCCACATCCTTGAAAAGGTCCTCGCCGTCGAGATCGACAAAGAGATCATCGCCGTCGACGACCACTCCTCCGACGACACCCTGGCCATCCTGCGCGCCGCCGCCGCCGCCGACCCGCGGATCACTGTGATCAGCCACCCGCGCAACGGCGGCAAGGGCGCCGCCGTGCGCAGCGGCCTGGCCCACGCCCGCGGCGCGATCACGATCATCCAGGACGCCGACCTCGAATACGACCCGAATGACTACCACGCGCTGATCAAGCCGATCGTCGATGGGCGGGTCGACGTCGTCTTTGGGTCGCGCTTTCTCGGCAGCCACACCGGCATGTACTTCTGGAACGCCGTCGGCAACAAGGGCCTCACGTTCATCACCAACTTCCTCTTCAACTGCTGGATCTCGGACATGGAGACCTGCTACAAGGTGATGCGCACCGAGATCATCCGCGGTCTCAACCTCGAAAGCCGCGACTTCCGGCTCGAACCCGAGATCACCGCCAAGGTGCTGCGGCGCGGCCACCGCATCCTCGAGGTGCCGATCACCTACATCGGCCGCACCTACGAGGAGGGCAAGAAGATGAAGGCCAGCCAGGGCTTCTATGCCATCCTCGCCCTGATCAAGTACCGCATCGTTCCGTAGCGCCCCCCCACCGGCGTATCACCCCCCCGTCAGCTTCGCGCGGCGCAAACCCTCGCCGCGGTGCGTTTACTGTGCCGAGCGGCCTGTACCATGGGGTGCGGGCGCCGCTCGCCTGGCTTCCTTCCCTCAGCCCACGCCAATGAAACCCCAGATCACACTGCTGCTCCTGCTGGCCCTCTTAATCGCCGCCGCCCCGTCCGCCGGCGCCGCGCAGCCGGCGGCCAGCTACCAGCTGTTTCTCCCCAACCTCGCCGCCGGCGCCGCTCCTCCCAGCGTCTTCGGCGTCGAGGCGGCCCGAGTCGATGCCCCCGGCGCCCCGCCCGCGCTCGCCGCGCTCCAGCTGAGTTGGCTGCGCCGCAACAGCTTGCGCTGGAGCGAGATCGAGCCTGTTGAGAACGGCGGCTACCGCTGGGACGGCCCGGCGACCAGGGCCCTTGAGGCCGATATGGTCCAGGCCGCCCGGCTCGGCCTCAACCTCATCCTGATCGTCCACGGCAGCCCGGCCTGGGCGGTGACGCCGGGCACCGGCAGCTGCGGCCCGATCGCCCCGGCCAAGCAGGCCGCCTTCGAGCGCTTCCTGAGCGCCGCCGTGGCCCGCTACAGCCGGGCGCCCTTCTATGTGCGCTATTGGGAGATCGGCAACGAGCCCGACGGCCCCCAGACCGACGGCGCCCTGCAGTGGGGCTGCTGGGGTGATCCGGCCGACCCGTACTACGGCGGGCGGGCCTACGGCGCCCTGCTCAAGCGGGCCTACCAGGCCGTCAAGGCCGCCGATCCGCGCTCCCAGGTGTTCAACGGCGGCCTGCTCCTCGACCGGCCCTACGACCGCCAGACCGGCGACGGCCGCAGCGCCCGCTTCCTCGAAGGGATGCTGGAGGCGGGGGCCGGCGGCTCGTTCGATATGCTCGCCTACCACAGCTACAGCCACTATGACGGCACCCCCGACGGTGTGCTCGGCGCCGCCGACTGGAAGCCGGCCTACCTGCGCGGGCTCCTCGCCCGCTATGGCGTGAGCCGCCCGCTGATCAACACCGAGAGCGCTCTGCTCTGCGCCACTGCCACGCCCGCCTGCGTCCAGGCCCAGGCCTTCGCGGTGCCCCGCATGTACGCCCGCGCCATGCGCGACGATCTGCGCGGCCTGATCTGGTACCTGTTCGATAGCGACAGCTTCCGCAACACCGCCCTGGTCGAGCCCACCGCGCCCGCCACGCCGCGCCCCGCCTACGCCGCCTATCTCCAGGCTCGAACCGCGCTCGCCGGCCAGCGCTACCTCGGCCCTGTCACCGGGCTGCCCGCCGGCGTCGAGGGCTACCGCTTCTCCAGTGGCGGCCGCGTCACCATCGTTCTCTGGGCGAACACGCCCCGTGCCGTGCAGCTCGCCCTCGGCCCTGCCGCGGCTCTGCGCTGCGCCGAGTGGGATGGCGCGGCCTTTCTCTGCGCCGCCCCGGGCGGCGCCCTGTCGGTCGAGGCCCGCCCGGGCGCCCGCTACATCAGCTATGGGTCGCCGTAAGCGCGACCGTGGCGGGCTCGGTCGAACGTCGCTTGTGGCGAAAAGGGTGTTGTGGTACAACATCCGTAGAGGAAGATTACCCGATGCGGGGACGGATGTCGCAGGCGCGGCATCCGTCTGCTGTGTGGAGGAGATAACGGTGCGTGTCGCGATGCTGAGCGTCCATAGCAGCCCGCTGGCCCGCCTGGGCGGCAAGGAGGCGGGCGGCATGAATGTCTATGTGCGCGAGCTGGCCCGCGAGCTGGGCTGCCGTGGGGTTCCGGTGGACATCTTCACTCGCAGCCAGGACCGGGACGCGCCCACGGTGCAGCCCCTCGGCTGCGGCGTGCGCGTCGTCAACCTCCACACCGGGCCCGCCGTCCCCTACGACAAGAACTGGGTGCTCACCTACCTGCCCGAGTTCGTCAGCCGCGTGCGCTGCTTCGCCGACGGGGAGGATCTAAGCTACGATGTGATCCACAGCCACTACTGGCTGTCCGGCTCGGCCGCGCTGCTGCTGCGCCGCAGCTGGGGTGTCCCCGTCGTCCACATGTTCCACACCCTCGGCGCGATGAAGAACAGCGTCGCCCGCAGCAAGGAGGAAACGGAGACCGGCCAGCGGATCGCGATCGAGCGCCGCCTTATGCACGAGGTCGACGCCGTCGTCGCCGCCACCCCTCTGGACCGCGCCCAGATGGTCTGGAACTATGGCGCCGACGCCGAGCGCATCCGCGTCATCCCTTGCGGGGTCGACCTGCGCCGCTTCCAGCCGGGCGACCGGGCGGCCGCCCGCGCGGCCCTCGGCCTGTCCGCCGGCGAGCTTATCCTGCTTTGTGTGGGCCGGATGGAGCCGCTCAAGGGCATGGACGCCTTGATCCGGGCGGCCGCCCTGCTCGCCGGGCGCCGGCCCGACTTGCGCGGGCGCCTGCGCGTGGCCCTGGTAGGCGGCGACGGGGAAAGCCGGCCGGCCGGCTGGAACGCCGAGCAGCGCCGGCTCAACGCCCTGCGCCACGAGCTCGGCATCGCCGACCGGGTCAGCTTTCTCGGGGCGCAGCCCCAGGAGCAGCTGCCGGCCTTTTTCGCCGCCGCCGACGTGGTCGCCGTCCCCTCGCACTACGAGTCGTTCGGCATGGTCGCCCTGGAGGCCCTCGCCGCCGGCGCCGCCGTGGTCGCCTCCAACGCAGGGGGGCTGGCGCTCACCCTTGAGGACGGGCGTAGCGGGCTGCTTTTCCCCCCCGACGACCACGCCGCCCTCGCTGCCCAGATCGAGCGCCTGCTCGACTCGCCGGCCTTCGCCGCCGAGCTGCGCCTCAGCGCCCGCCGCCGCGCCGAGGAGTTCGGCTGGCCCACTATCGCCCGCCGCGTCTCCGCCCTCTACGACGAGCTCGTCGCCACCGAGGCCGCCGCCCGCGCCGCCCGCCGCCCCCTCGCCCAGGTCTCCTGATCGAACGAGAGACAAGCGGACAAGGGGATAAGGGGACAAGGGGACAAGGGGACAAGGGGACAAGGGGACAAGGGGACAGTTCCGCCCCTTTCCCCCGTCCCCGCGCGCGAAGCGCGCTCCCCCTCCCCACCCGTCCTGGGATCGGCGCCCCGACCGATGGCGCCCTGGCGGCGAAGGGGGTACGATGACGGGGTGATCGAGAGCACAAGGAGTTGCCCCGTGTCGACCGCCCCCTTCCACGAGATCTTGACCGAGCGGCTGCGCGTCCGCCGCTTCCACCTCGACGACCTGCCGGCTTTGCACGCCTACCGCAACGACCCCGCGGTCGCCCACTTTCAGGGGTGGCGGGCGCGCAGCGAGAGCGAGCTGCGCGAGTTCATCGTCTGGCTCGACCAGGCCGACCCCACCGCGCCCGACGGGATGTTTCAGTTCGCCGTGGCCGGCCGCACCGACGACCGCCTGATCGGCGATGTGTACCTCGGCCGCATGGCCAGCGACCCGCGCCAGGCCGAGCTCGGCTACACCTTCGCGGCGGAGCACCATGGCCACGGCTACGCGACCGAGGCGGTGCGGGCTGTGCTTGGCTACGCCTTCGATGCGCTCGGGCTGCACCGGGTGGTCGCGATCGTCGACTGTGCGAATGAGCGCTCGGTGGCGCTGCTCGAGCGGCTGGGCCTGCGCCGCGAGGGCCACTTTCTGCAGCACTATCTCCACCACGGCGAATACCGCGACGAGTTCCAGTATGCGCTCCTCGGCAGCGAGTGGGCGGCGGGTCTGGGAGGCGCCCGATGAGCGTTTCCCCACGGACCACCCTCGCCCTGGCCTGCGGCGTCTACCTGGCCGCGGGCACGCTTCTGGCCGGGATCGGCCCGGCGTTGGCCCGCCTCGCCGCGAACACCGGCGCGAACGTTTCGGCCCTCGGGTCGCTGTTCACCGGCTTCGCGCTCGGCGCGGTGCTGGCTCAGTTCGTGGTCGGGCCGCTGAGCGAGCGCATGGGCCAGCGGCCGGTGCTGCTTGGCGGCATGGTGCTGATGGGGCTGGCTATGGTCGGGGTCAGCTTCAGCGGGAGCCTGGCTCTGCTGCTGGTCTGCGCGCTCCTGGGCGGCCTGGGGTTCGGCGGGGTGCTGGCCGGCGGCAACGTGCTCGTGGCGGCCCTGTTCCCGGGCCGCAGCGCGTCGGCGCTGAACGCGCTCAACCTGTTCTTCGGCGTGGGGTCGATCCTGGGGCCCCTCGTCTCGGGGCTGGCTGCAGCGAACCTCGGCCTGCCGCAGCTGGCCCTGTGGCTGGGGGCCGGCCTGCTGCTGGCTCAGGCGCCGCTTGTCCCGCGCTACGCCGCGCCGGCCGCGCCGGCCCAGGCCCGGCCCGTGGGCAGCCTGCGCGGCGCGGCGGCCAGCCCGACGCTCTGGCTGATCGGCCTGCTCCTGCTTGTGTACAGCGGCACCGAGATCGGGGTGGGCGGCTGGGCGACGATCTACCTGCAAGGCGCGGCCGGCCTTGGGCCGGAGTCGGCGGCCCTGGCGGCGACCAGCTTCTGGGCTATGCTCACCGCCGGGCGCGGGGTCGGCGCGCTGATCGGGCTGCGGCTGTCGGCGCGGGCCCTGCTGCTGATCTGCCTGCTCGGGCTTGCCGCCGGGGGGGCGATTATGTGGCTGAGCGTCGGGCTGCTCTGGCCGACGGTGTTTGGCCTGGGGCTGTTCGGCCTGGCCTGCGGCCCCGTCTTCCCCACCGCGATCGCCCTCACGTCGGCGCTGAGCGGAGGCAGCCCATCCGCGGCGAGCCTCGTGCTGGCCGTGGGCAACGTCGGGGGGATGCTGATCCCCGCCATACTCGGCGTCCTGATCACCGGCTCCGGGCCGGCGGCCGGCGCCCTGGCGCTTGTCGCGGCGGCGCTGCTCATGCTCGCCCTTTTCGCCGGCCTCGCCGCGACCGGCCGGCCGGCGCGCGAGAACGCCGCCGCGGCGCGCTGACATTTCCTATATGTAAGCCCCCCCGGCCAGATGGCGAACAAAGAGTGTGCACCCGCGATCATTTCTAGCGCGTATTGGCGCTGAATATGGCCGCGGGGCTTTCCCTTGACAAGCCCTACAGCCCGTATTATACTTTCGGCAAACGCTCAACTTTTTATCATTATTGCAAATGGCCTGTGCGCGCCATGGCCCGCCCGCTGCCCTTGGCCGGCGCGACGCGGCAGCGCCCGGGCCACACATCCTCGCAGCGGCTGGAAAGGGAGTTCGGCATGAGTGCTAAAGCCAAGGACCCGCGCTTCCCAGACTTCTCGTTCACGGTTGAGGAGGGCGCCCGCGCGACGCGCGTGCCCGGCGGCCGGACGATCGCGGAGCTGGAGCCGGAGTACAAGATCAAGGGACGGACGACCTTCAGCGCCCTGTTCCGCTATGACCCGTTCGACTTCTGGGTCGGGCCGTTCTACGTCGGGTTCTGGGGCTTTCTCTCGGTCCTGGGCGCGATCTTCGGCTCGTACTTCTACCTGAGCGCGACGGTCTTCGGCGGCCCGTACTCCATCCCGCAGAACTTCTTCGCGGGCCGGATCGACCCGCCGCCGGCGGAGGTCGGGCTGGCGCTGGTCAGCCCCGGGCAGCCGGGCTTCATCTGGCAGATCACGGTCTTCTTCGCCACGCTGGCCTTTGTCGGCTGGATGATGCGCCAGGTCGACATCAGCATGAAGCTGAACATGGGCTACCACATCCCGATCGCCTTCGGCGTGGCGGTGTCGGCCTGGTTGGTGCTGCAGATCATCCGGCCGATCGCGCTCGGCCAGTGGCACGAGGGCTTCGTGCTCGGGGTCATGCCCCACCTGGACTGGGTGTCGAACTTCGGCTACCGCTACAACAACTTCTTCTACAACCCGTTCCACGCGATCGGCATCACCGGGCTGTTCGGCAGCACCTGGCTGCTGGCCTGCCACGGCTCGCTGATCCTCAGCGCGGCCCAGTACCGCGGCCCCGAGGGCGGCGATATCGAGAACGTCTTCTTCCGCGACATCCAGTACTACTCGATCGGCGAGTCGGGCATCCACCGCCTGGGTCTGATCTTCGCCCTTGGCGGCATCCTCTCGGCGGACCTGTGCATCCTGCTGTCGGGCTGGCCCGTGCAGGATTGGGTCAGCTTCTGGAACTTCTGGAACAACCTGCCCTGGTGGAGCAACGTTTAGGGGCGGCCGGGGGCTGAACGCCGCAAGCTGCAACCCGAACAGGAGCGTACAATGGCAACGATCAATCCGCCAGTAGCGGGCGACCTGGAGCTTGGGCCGCGCGAAAAGGGCCGGGTGGGCCGCGCGGTCGAGCTGCCGATCCTTGAGAACTTCGGCTTCGACAGCCAGCTCGGGCCCTACTACCTGGGCTTCTGGAACATCTCGGCGTTCGTCACCGGCGGCATCTTCACCTTTATCTGGCTAATGGTGATGCTGTCGCAGGTGGCCTGGAACCCGGTGGCCTTCGCCAAGTACTTCGTGGTGCTTCAGGTCGACACGCCGCCGGCGGCCTACGGCCTGAGCTTCCCGCCGCTGGGGCAGGGCGGCTGGTGGCTGATCGGCACCTTTTTCCTCACCGTGTCGATCCTGTGCTGGTACATGCACATCTACACCCGGGCCAAGGCCCTGGGCATCAGGCCCTACCTGGCCTACGGCTTCACCGGCGCGATCGTCCTCTACCTGGTGATCTATATCATCCGGCCGCTGTGGATGGGGGACTGGTCCGAGGCGCCGGCCCACGGGATCAAGGCCCTGCTGGACTGGACGAACAACGTCAGCGTGCGCTACGGGAACTTCTACTACAACCCGTTCCACATGCTCTCAATCTTCTTCCTGCTCGGCAGCACCCTGCTCCTGGCCATGCACGCGGCCACGATCTGGGCCCTGGAGAAGTACGCCGCCCACGAGGAGTGGAACGAGCTCCAGGCCCCTGGCACCGGCACTGAGCGGGCCCAGCTGTTCTGGCGCTGGTGCATGGGCTTCAACGCCAACGCCTACTCGATCCACCTGTGGGCCTTCTGGTTCGCCTGGCTCTGCGGCGTCACCGGCGCGATCGGGGTGTTCCTCACCGGCCCCGGCTTTGTCAACAACTGGTTCCAGTGGGGCGTCGAGGCCGGTATCAACTTCCCCCAGCTGCCGCCCGCCGGGCCGTAGGGGGAGAGGGAGGGGGACAAGGGGACGGCTCCGCGCACTCTCCCCTTGTCCCCGCGGCCGCAGGCCGCTCCCCTTGTCCTCTTGTCCTCGCGCGCGAAGCGCGCACCCCCCTCACCCCAGCCCCATCCCCAGCGCCTCGCTCAGCCCCTCGGCCGCCGGCCGCAGCGCCTCCGCGTCCTCCGCGCTGTCCACCACCCAGACTTCGGGGCCGGCCAACAGCTCCAGGGCCACGATCGGGCGCACGCGGCGCAAGAGCCGGCCCACGGCCAGGGGCCGCCGGCGCAGGCGCAGGCCGTCGATGCGGGGGAAGGGCAGGGCCTGCGTGCGCTCCCCCGCTACGCGGTTGGTCTGGATGAAGGTGATGGACTGGGCCGCGCCGTCGGCGACGATGGTGTTGCGGGTGGTGACCACGGCGTAGCCGCCAGCGGCGCGCTGAAAGCCGAGCCCGGCGAGCAGCCCGCCGATCACGGCGCTCACCGCGGTGACGGCGAAGCCGCCGCCTGCGCTGCCGGCCAGCGCGCCGCTGACCACGACTACCGCCCCGACCAGGAGCATCGCCACGCCGACGCCCAGGATGCCCAGCCCCGGCCCGCGGTTCGCCTCGGGGCGCGACTCCAGGCGCAACCGGCCCCCGCCCCGCTCCGCGACCACGTAGTAGGGCTCCAGCCCCAGCCGCCGCCCCAGCCGCTGCCGCGGCGCCGCCCGCCCCTCCGCCTCGCTCATCGCTCGCCCCACGCTGCGGCGCCGCAGGTCGGCGCCGGGCGCAGTATACCATCCCCTTTTGCTTGGGGTTGGGGCCCTCGGGGCGCGCCGCCGTCTTGTGCCACGAGCGTGCCACGGGTGATCGGGTAGGTGCCCGCCGGGCTGAAAGATCGTCCGGTTCAGCGTCAGGGCGGCCTCGGCCCGCACGCCGCCGCCGGCCTCCCCGCTCCTCAAACCATTCTCAACGGCGAGGTCTTGCAGCGTGAAAACAGCCGCGCCGATAGCATGCAGCGCACGATCAAGACGATTCGCGTTGATCACGCTTTGAGTTGCGCCGGCACCGTTGATTGTTAGCGTGGGTGATATCAAGGTCGCCTGTGACATTCGCATTCTCGCTGATGCCGGGGCGGGTCAGGGTGTAGGTGCCGGCTGGCAGACTGATCGTGTCCGCGCCGCTGCCGGCCGGGCAGGCGTCCACGGCCGTATCGGTGTTGGCGGCCTGGATGGCCTCGCGCAGCGAGCAGTCGCCGTCGCTGTTCGGCTCGTCGTCGGTGGTGGTGACGGCAATGGTTGTGGCGGCGAAGGCCGGGCGCGAGGAGCGTGAGCAGCAGGAGGATTGCGGCATGGCGGGTACGACCGACGCGATGTAGGCGACTGTGCCCCAGTGAGGCCTACGATGAGAAAGCAATCGCACCTTCAGCCGGGTAACAGGCGGTTGTTCGGTAACTTGCACGATCGAGGATGGTGTGCTATACTCTCAGCGTCGTCGGAAACGGCGCGCGGGAGTGGCTCAGTTGGTAGAGCGGCACCTTGCCAAGGTGCAGGTCGCGGGTTCGAACCCCGTCTCCCGCTCCAGTACAGAACCCCCGGTACAATGGCGTACCGGGGGTTCCTGTTATCTCCGGCCCTGTGGCCGGGCCTACTCGTAGCGCAGCGCCTCGATTGGCTGGAGCATGGCCGCGCGGCGGGCTGGGTAGAAGCCGAAGCCGAGGCCGATCGCGGTGGCGAAGGCGATGGCGAGGGCCACCCCGACGAGCGAGATCCCCGTGCCGATGCCCGTCGCGGCCCCGATCAGCAGCACAATCGCGCTGGCGCCGGCCACCCCGATCAGGCTGCCGGCCAGGCTGAGGGCCAGCGCCTCCATCACGAACTGGCCGAGCACGTCGCCGTCGCTCGCGCCGAGCGCCTTGCGCACGCCGATCTCGCGGGTGCGCTCCGTCACCGCCACCAGCATAATGTTCATGATCCCGATCCCGCCCACCACCAGGCTGATCCCGGCCACCAGAGCGATAAAGCCTGTGACGGCGCCATTGATGCCGGCCAGGATGCTCAGCGGCTGCGAGGGCGACTGGATCTCGAAGTCGTCGATCGCGCCCTCAGGCACGGCCCGGGCCAGGCGCAGGGTGGCGCTGATCAGCGACTCGGCCCGCTCCACCTCCTGCTCGCTCTGCAGGCCGACCAGAATCTGGTCGTAGCGCGTGCCGCGGCCCGGCAGGTCGAGGTCGCCCACCAGGCGCAGGCGCAGCGCGCTGACCGTGGCGAAGACCTGGTTCTCGATCCCGAAGATGCTGTTGGCGCTGGCCAGGATGCCGACCACCTCGATCGGCTGCCCATTAACCTCCACCGTGCGGCCGATCGCCGCCGCCAGCTCCTCCTCACTCGGGCCGAAGAGGCTTTCGGCGATCGCCCGGCCGAGCACGCCCACCCGCGTGGCGCTCCGCTCGTCCTCGGCGGTCAGAAACCGCCCGAAGCCGGTGGGCGCCACCTGGACGAGCGGGAAGCTGGCGCTTGTCCCAACCAGCGTGGTGGGGATGGCCAGGTTGCCGGCGCGGATCTGGGTCGGCACGAAGATCTGGGGGGCGAGGGTGTTGTACAGGTCGGGGTGGGCGGCCGCGAGCCGCTCCAGCGCCGTGAAGTCGCTCGCCGTGAGCAGGCCGTAGCCGGGCACGTCGCGGGCGCCGCGCTCGCTCGGGTCGCCGGGGAGCACGGCCACGCGCCGGGTGCCCAGGTCGATGAACTGGCGGAACACCTCGCCCTGCAGCGCGCTGCCGAGGGAAAGCACTGCCACTAGCGTGCCCGCGCCGATGATAATGCCGAGCATGGTCAGCAGCGAGCGGAACTTGTTCGCCCGCAGGCTATCGAGGGCCATCCCGATCAGTTCGCTGAACATAAAGGAACCTCCGCGCGGCTTTGAACCTCTGCGCTTGTAGGGCTAATCCGCCGCCAGGCGCGCCTGCCGCTCGTACAGGTCGACGCCGTAGTAGTCGCGCAGGATGTTGTCGGCCAGGCGGCCGTCGCGCAGGCCGATCACGCGGTCCATCTGGCGGCCGATCTCGGGGTCGTGGGTGACGACGACGATCGTGCGGCCTTGCTCGCGGTTGAGCTGGCGGAACAAGGCCATGATCTCGGCGCCGGTCCTCGTGTCGAGGGCGCCAGTCGGCTCGTCGGCCAGGATCATGCTCGGGTTGTGGACGAGGGCGCGGGCGATGGCGACGCGCTGCTTCTGGCCGCCCGAGAGCGTGTTCGGCAGGCTGTCGAGCTTGGCGCCGAGGCCGACCGCCTCCAGGGCGGCGACGGCGAGGGCGCGGCGCCGTCGCCGCTCCTCGCGGCCGTAGACGAGGGGCAGCTCGACGTTCTGCGCGGCGGAAAGGCGCGGCAGCAGGTTGAAGTTCTGGAAGACGAAGCCGAGCTTGCGGTTGCGGACACGGGCCTGCTCCAGGCGGCTCAGCCGGCTGACGTCCTCACCGTCGAGCAGGTAGCGCCCCGCGGTCGGGCTGTCCAGCAGGCCGATCAGGGTCATCAGCGTGCTCTTGCCGCTGCCCGAGGGGCCCATGATGGCGACCATCTCGCCGGGCGCGATCGAAAGCGAAACAGCGTCAAGGGCCAGGAAGCTGCCGTCGCCCGTGGCGAACGCCTTGCTCAGCCCTTCGATCTGGACGATCGGTGCGCTCATCGTGCGAATGCTCCTTGCTTTGCGGGGCAGGCCCGGGCCGCCCCGCGCCCCTGCCGCTACGGGATGATCACCTGCTCGCCCTCGGCCAGCCCGCGCACAATCTCGATCTGGTCACCGGCGCGCAGCCCGACCTCGACCTCGCGCTCCTCGGCGCTGCGCGCGCCGTCAGCGCCGGTCACGGCCACCTGGACGAGGCTGCGCTCGCCGTCGCGGCGGACGGCGGCCGCCAGCACATACAGGACGTCGGCGCGCTCGTCGGCCACGATCGTGGCGCTGGCGGTCATGCCGGGCTTGAGCTCGCGGTCGCCCGGGTCGATCTCCACGGTGACCCGGTAGGCGGTGACGGCGCTCTCGCCCTGGGGCAGCGGCTCGACCCGGCGCACGGTGCCGGCGAGGGCGGGCTCGCCGAGGGCATCGACGAGGACGCGCACCCGCTGGCCCACCGCCACGCGCCCGATGTCGACCTCGTCGACGGTGATCTTGGCCAGGAAGCGGCTGACGTCGATCAGCACCACCGGCGGCGCCGCGCCGCCGACCACCTCGCCGGGGGCGACGTCGACGCTGGCGACGACGCCGGCGAAGGGGGCGCGCAGCGTGGCGTCCTCGATGCGGACCTTCACCTGCTCGACCTGGGCGCGGGCCTGCTCGACGCGGGCCTGAGCGCGGGCGATGTCGCTGGCCTTGGGGTCGGCGGCGAGCTGGTCGAGGCGGGCCTGGGCGGCGGCGAGGTTGCCGGCCTGGGCGGCGACGGCGCCGCTCTGGGCGCCGCTGGAAAGGGCGGCGAGCTGGGCCCGGGCGCGGGCGAGCTGGGCCTGGGCGGCGGCAAGCTCGTCGGCGTCGGCGCCGGCCTGGAGCGTGTCGAGGTCGGCCTCGGCGCTGCGGACGCGGGCCTCGGCGCTTTGGAGACCGCTGACCTCGTTCTGGCGCGCCGTCTCGTAGTCGACCTGGGACTGGGCGAGGCCGGCTTCGGCGTCGGCCAGGCGGCGGGCGGCGGCGTCGAAGCCGGCCTGGAAGTCCTGCTTCTGGGTGTCGTTCAGGCCGAGGCCGCTGCGCGGGTCGGTGCCGTAGGCGCGGACGTGCTCGAGGTCCCAGTAGGCGCTGGAGTAGGCGCTCTGGGCCTCGCGGACGGCGTTGGCGCGCTGCTCGACCTCGACGCGAGCGCGCTCCTTGGCGGCCGCAAGGGCGCTGCGCTGGCGCTCCAGCTCGGCGCGGGCGTCGTCGAGGGCGGTGGCGGCGCGAGTTCGTGTGTCGCGCTTGGGGCCGGCCTCGACGGCGGCGAGGCGGGCCTGGGCCTCGGCCACGCCGGCGCGGGCGGCGGCGAGGTCGGCCTGGGTGACGCTGCCCTGGGCCTGAGTGAGGGCGCCGCGGGCGGCGCGGACCTGGGCCGCGGCCTCGGCGAGCTGCTCGGGCGTGGCGCCGTCGCGGATGGCCTGGAGGTCAGCATCGGCGACGGCGAGGTTCGCCTCGGCGGCGGCGAGCTCGGCGGCGAGCTGGCGGTCGTCGAGGATGATCAGGGGCTCGCCGGCGCGCACGGCATCGCCTGGGGCCACGAGCAGCTCGCGCACGCGGCCGCCTGCGCCGGGGGCGAAGGACAGCTCGGCCTGAACGCGGGGCTCGACGGCGCCGGTGGCGGTGACGCCGAGGGTCAGGTCGCCCCGGGCGACAGGCGCGAGGGTAGCGCCGGCGAGCGGGTCGGCGGGGGCGCTAGTGAGGGCGCGGGCGGCCAAAGTGGCGGCCAGGGCGAGCAGCAAAACGACGGCGACGAGGATGGCGACGGGCGGGCGGCGCAGCCGGCGGCCGGGCGCGCTCTGCGGAACGGTGGTCATGGGGGTGCTCCTGACGTGAAGAGCCACTAGTCGAGCTGATACCCGTGCAACGGGCTGCCCTAGGCGAAGCAGCGCACGGCGAAGCGAGGGGCGGCGGCCAGGCCGGCCCCGTGTAGTGAACGGGCGAGCGATGGGCGAGGGCTACCGGCCCTCTGCGGCCTCCGGCTGGCGCTGGCGCAGGCCGGGGCCGCCGGCGCCGTGCAGGAACATATCGACCATATGGGTGGGGGTGAGCGGCGTGGAGGAGACCGGAACGCCGCTCTCCTCGGACCAGCCACTCATCTGCGAATCGGCGCCGTAGTCGTGGAAGGCCTCGCTCATGCCCATGAACATGGTGCTGAGGACGTGGGCGGAGTAGCCCGCGAGGGCGCCAGTGCGCAGGCCCTCCTCCATGAGCTGGGCCACTGGGGCGAACAGGTGGCGGAAGAAGGCGTGGGCGAGCCGCTGGCGGTGGCCTGGGCCGAGATGCTCCCACATCTCATGGCGCATCATGCGCACATCGCGGTCGCCGTCGTGCATCATCGCCTCGGCGAGGGCGAGGAGCCGCCGGCGGAAGTCGCCGGGCGTGGCCAGGGTGGCCTCCATCTCGGCGCCCATAATGGCGAGGACGCGCAGGCCGGTCTGCAGAAACAGCTCCTCCTTGTCGGCGAAGTAGTAGTACAGGGTCGGCTTCGTCACCCCGGCCGCGCGGATGATATCGGTGATCGAGACGGCGGTGTAGCCGCGCTGCATGAAGAGCTGGGCGGCCGCATCGACGATGCGCAGGGCGGTGGGGCTGTCGACGGGGTGGGTGTCCTTGCTTTCCATTGGGTTGCCTGACCGGTCAGTACTACTCGCGGAGCAGATTAATCTAAAACTTTACCGACCGGTCAGGAAGAAGTGTACAACCATGCACAGGGTCTGTCAAGGGGCGCGCCCGGGCTTCTTCGGGCTGCGCCCGGGCTTCTTCGGGCTGCGCCTGGGCTTCTTCGGGCTGCGCCCGGGCTTCTTCGGGCTGCGCCCGGGGCTATTTCCCTGTACGAGTTTGCGTGTTCGCGGGCGGGCTCTGCCCCCGCCCCCCGCCGTGGGGGCTTGCAGCCCCCCGTACCCCCCTCATAGTATCTTTTGACGCCCGACACCGCCCGAACCTGAAAAAGGGGTGTGGCACGCGCGCTGGCAGCACCTCGCCAGGTTCCTGGTGTGCCATTCCCTTTATAGCGGCGGAACCTGAAAAAGGGGTGCGGGACGCGCGCCGGCAGCACCTCCACAGGTTCCTGGTCTGCCTTGTCCTCTCAGCATCGCCGCCCGAATAAGTAGGCGCGGAGCGCCCAGCAAAAAGCCCCCCAGCTTTAGCAGGGGGGCATGACGCCGAAGGTGCAACCATGGTGGGAAGCTACATTTCGGGGTCGAGGGGCGGAGCCCCCGCCGCGGGGGTCCAGGGGGCCCGCGGCCGGGCCCCCTGGCGCGGGCCCGGGGCGCGCAGCCCCGGCGAGAACGGCGGCGGGGCGGCAGGCCGATCACTCGCCGCGGGCCCGGGGCGCGCAGCCCCGATCACTGGTCGCGGGCCCGGGGCGCGCAGCCCCGGCGAGAACCCCGGCCGGAGGCCGCCCCCTTACTCCCGCTTCCCGAGGTTCGCCAAAAACTCCGCGTTCGTCTTCGCCCGCGCCATGCGCGTGAGCATCAGCTCGGTGCCCTCGTTGTCGCCGACCATGCTGACCATGCGCCGCAGCGCCCAGACCTGGCGCAGAGTGTCGGGGGCCAGCAGCAGCTCCTCGCGGCGGGTACCGGAGCGCTGGATGTCGAGGGCGGGGAAGATCCGCTTCTCGGTCAGCTTGCGGTCGAGGAACAGCTCCATGTTGCCGGTGCCCTTGAACTCCTCGTAGATCACGTCGTCCATCCTGCTGCCGGTGTCGACGAGGCAGGTGGCGATGATCGTGAGCGAGCCGCCGCGCTCGATCGCGCGGGCCGAGCCGAAAAAGCGCTTCGGCGGGTACAGGGCCGCCGGGTCCACGCCGCCGGAGAGCGTGCGGCCCGAGGGCGGCATGGCGATGTTGTAGGCCCGGGCCAGGCGGGTGATCGAGTCCATCACGATCACCACGTGGCGGCCGTGCTCGACCTGGCGCCGGGCGTGCTCGAGCGTCAGCTCGGCGACCTTGATGTGGTGCTCGACCGGCTCGTCGAAGGTGGCGGCGATCACCTGCCCCTTCACCGAGCGGCGCATGTCGGTCACCTCCTCGGGGCGCTCGCCGATCAGCAGCACGATCAGCTGCGTGTCGGGGGCGTTCGTGGTGATGCCGTTGGCGATCGCCTTGAGCAGCATCGTCTTGCCGGCCTTGGGCGGCGCGACGATCAGGCCGCGCTGGCCGCGCCCGACGGGGGCGATCATGTCGACCAGGCGGGTCGACAGGATGTTCGGCTCGGTGCTGAGCGAGATCTGCTCGTAGGGGTGGACAGGCGTCAGGTCGCCGAACTGCGGCCGGCTCTGGGCCTGGTCGGCGCTGAGGTTGTTGACCTGCTCGACGTAGAGCAGCGACGGGTAGCGCTCGCTTTCGCGGGGCGGGCGGACCTGGCCGGCGACGATGTCGCCGGTGCGCAGGCCGAAGCGGCGGATCTGCGACTGGGCGACGTACACGTCGTCGGTGCCAGGGAGCATCGCCGGGCCGCGCAGGAAACCGAACCCGTCGGGGGTGACTTCGAGCATGCCCGAGCCTGGTGTAAGGGCCGGCTCCTCTGTGGCGGGGGTTTTTTCGACGACGGGGGCGGACTCGCGGGCTTGTGCTTTTTCCGCGGACGCGCCGCGCCTGCGGGGGCGCAGCGCCGGTTCAGACGAGTGTGCCATAAGCTCCTAGGTTGGTGAGGTAGGCGCCGGGAGGTGCGGGGCTTCCCCGGCACCTCACCAGCGCGGATACAACGCTGCGGGAAGGTCAGGCGCTGGCCTGATCGGTGGAGATGAGGGCGGACGGGTCGCTGTCGTCGGACGCGTCGGCGGAGGCGGCGCTGACGGCGCCAGGGGTTCCCCCGCGGTAGCCGAGGACGATGAGTCGCTCGCGGATCTCCTCGGCCGACTTGGGGCCGAGGTTGCGGATCGAGTTCAGGGCCCGGTCGTCGAGCTCGAGCAGCTTGCCGATCGTGGTGATGTCGGCGCGGCGCAGGCTGTTGTAGGTGCGCGTGCTCAGGCCGAGCTCGTCGATCGGGCGGTCGTAGATCTCCGGGGGGATGGTGCTGACGGCCGTGGCCGGCAGCTCGGCCACCTCCTGCGGCTCGCTGATCGCGGCCACCCGCCCGAAGTGCTGCGACAAAATCTGGGCGGCGTGGCTGAGGGCGTCGCCCGGCTTTACGGTGCCGTCCGTCCAGATCTCCAGCAGCAGGCGCTCGCCGTTGTCGGCCTGCTCGACCACGAAGTTCACCCGCGGGATCGGGCTGAACAGCGCGTCGACGGCGATCTCGCCGATGTTGAGCCCGCTGACATTGTCGGCCAGCGTCACCCCGCGGCCGCGCTCGGCGGTGAGCTGCATCTCAAGGGTCGAGTCGTCGTCCAGGGTGCACAGATAATGCTGGGGGTTGACGATCTCGACCGTGCTCGGGGCGTCGATGTCGCCGGCGTAGACGGGGCCGGGGCCGCGCTTGATCAGCTGCAGGGCGACCGGGCGCTCGGCGTAGCAGCGCAGCCGGATGCCCTTGATGTTCAGCATCAACTGTGTGCCGTCCTCCAGGACGCCGGGGATGGTCGAAAACTCGTGGATCACGCGCCCGATTTTGACCCGGCTGATCGCCGCGCCCGGGATCGACGAGATCAGCACGCGCCGCAGGGCGTTGCCCAGCGGGCTGCCGTGGCCGCGCTCCAGCGTCCCGATCGCGAAGCGGCCGTAGTTCTCGCCAGCGGCCACTAGGCTCACTCGCGGCCGAACGACATCCAGTTCAATTTTCTCCATAGTCCCTTTTCGCTACTCTCTGCGCGATGGGCCGCGCCAGCGCGGCGTGGACCGGGCGTGGTGCACGCACGCCCGCAGCCTGCCGACAATATCGCAGTCTTTTACATCGTATGCATTGTAACCCAAAAATCGCCCGCTTGAGTCAGCGTTCTGTTAGAAATTGTCGTTGTAACCCACCGAGGCCGCCCGGCCGTCGTCCGGCCGCGGCAGGGGGGCCGACGGGCCATGGGGCACCGGTGGCTGGATGCCGCCGTAGACTGTGTAGTTGAGCCAGGCCCGCAGCGCGCCTGCAGGTGGGGCCCCGGCCAGGCGGGCTAGCTCGCGCCCGGCGCGCACAAACACCATCCCTGGCAGCCGGCCGAGGCAGGTGCGGCGCAGCAGGCCCGGCGTGTCCGCGGCGTCGACCAGGATGACTTTGACCCGGCCCGCGTACTCCTCCGCGAGCTCCCGGACGGTGGCCGTGGCGGCCGCGCAGACGGGGCAGCCGGGGGAGCCGATCACAAGCAGGGCGGGGGCGGCGTCGGCCAGGAGGTCGTCGAGGATGTGCTCATCGGCCGCCGGGTGGCTGGTGGTGAACATCGCTGGCTCCTTGCGCTACGTCGCGCGCCGGCGTCATCGCCGGCGTATTCCTTTATGGTAGCGCATGTCGTGCCGCTGTGGCGTGGAAAAGGGAGTGGAGATGGTTGTGAAGAATCCACCTCGCCTCGGGCTGGACAGCCCGGCGTAACTGTGTATAATGGTCTGCGAGCGCGGGAGTGGCTCAGTTGGTAGAGCGGCACCTTGCCAAGGTGCAGGTCGCGGGTTCGAACCCCGTCTCCCGCTCCAATCCCGACCGCCGGCGTGGCAACGCGCCGGCGGTCGGCTTGTTGTTGCCCCGCCAGCAGCCCGGCGGCCGGCCTGTGAGCTGTGGTACAATCGTGCTGTATTTCACGTGCGGGCCCGCCCGCCTGGAAAGCACCCTATGCGACCGCTCTTCGCCCTCGCGCTGCTCGCCCTCGCGCTGCTCGGCGGCTGCGCCGCCCTCACCCCGCAGCAGGCCGACCACGACCACAACGCTGACCCGATGACGGCGGGCACTCGGATCGACCCGCCCACCCCGCTGACCGACTTCTCCCTGCCCAGCAGCGCCGGCGCCCCCATCGGCCTGGCCGACCTGCGCGGCAAGCCGTCCTTGATCTTCTTCGGCTTCACCAACTGCCCCGACGTCTGCCCGCTCACCATGGCCGACTTCAAGCAGGCCAAGGAGGCCCTTGGCGCCGACGGCGAGCGGGTCAACTATGTGCTGATCAGCGTCGACCCCGAGCGCGACACCCCCGAGGCCCTGGCCCGCTATGTCGCTCAGTTTGACCCGGCCTTTGTCGGCCTGCAGGGCGACGAGGCCACGCTGCGCCGGATCGGCCGCGACTACGGCCTGTATTCCCAGCGCCAGCCCCCCGCGGCCGATGGCTCCTACTCCGTCGACCACAGCTCGGCGATCTACCTGGCCGATGCCGAGGGCCGGCTGCGCGTCGTTTACTCCTACGGCACGCCCCCCGATGTGTACACCGCCGATGTGCGGGCCCTGCTCGCGGAGTAGCCGCGTCTCAGCTCGTGCTCAGGTCGATTCGCCCTCCCGCCGCGTTGGTTTGCGTACGATGTCGCGTGTACGCCGATCGCCCGCGAGGAGGGCCCGATGCCGACCCTGCGCTCTGTCTTCTGCGGCCTCGTCCTGATCCTGCTGATGCTGCTGATCGCCGGCGTGCACTGACCGCGTGCCGCTTACCCGACGATGACGCCATGCCCACCCGACGACAGTTTCTTTGCCTGGGGGTCGGCGCCGCCGCCCTGCTCGCCGCCGGCCGCGCGCTCGACGCGCGGGCCCAGGATGGCACGCGGATCTTTCTGCCGCTGCTCGACGCGCCGGAGCCACCGCCCACCCCGACGCCCACGGCCGAGCCGACGCTCGAGCCCACGATCGCGCCCCCCACGCCGGAGCCGACGCCCGAGCCCACCCCCACGGTGGGGCCGGCTCCCGAGCCGGTGCCGAACGACGAGGGCTGGCTGATCTGGCCCGCGTCCGGCCGGGTCGACCAGGCGGTGCGCTGGTTTGTGGCCCGCAGCACGAACTACACCGAGTATGACATCCAGCAGATCGTCGGCGCCTACCGCGACTGGGGCACGGCCGCGGGCGTGGACTGGTTTCTGGCCCTGGCCCAGTGCGCCCACGAGACGGGCAGCCTGACCTCGTGGTGGAGCCAGCGCCCCCGGCGCAACCCGGCCGGCCTTGGCGTGACCGGGCGCACCCTCCCCGGCACCCCCGACGCTCCGCCCGGCCCGGCCTGGGCCTGGGACGGCCAGCAGTGGCGCGAGGGGTTGAGCTTTCCCTCCTGGGCCGGCGAGGCCATCCCCGCCCACCTCGGCCGGCTCCTGGCCTACGCGCTCCCCCCCGGCCAGGGCACCCCCTACCAGCAGGCCCTGATCGACTACGCTTTGTCGCTGCGCCCCCTGCCCGTCCGTAACCGTGGCGCCGCCCCGACGATCACCGGGCTGAACGGCCTTTGGGCCGTGCCCGGCACCACCTACGGCCAAAGCATTCTCGACCTGGCCAGGCGGATGCGCGCCCAGTAACGACCGTGCCGGAAAGGTTCGACGGGCCCCGCCCCCCGCCCCACTAGGTCGCGCCGCCCCTCCTTGTGGGGTGCGCTTTCGCCCTGGATGGTTGCCGAAACTGAACTGAGTTGAGATTGTCTTGCAGGGCGATTTGCAGCGCTGCGGCGCGGTAAATAGCCCCTTGTTCAATGGAGAAAAAGACCTTGACTCGTCCTCTGCGAGCGCGTATAATGGGCCTACGTTAAGAACGGCTTAACCCCTTTTACCTCCTCATAAAGGAGCTCGCGATGGGGGCAAAAACGACAGCAGTTGAGGTGAGGAGCCCGTAAGGGGCGGCGCAGGCCAAGAGCCTGCTGCCGCCCCTCGTTGTTTAGCATGCCGGCACGACAACCTAGCTGGACGGTGTGGTTCAGTCAGTTAAGGGAGGTGTCCGATGCACTCAGACCTGATTGGCAAGATCGAGAAGGCGCGGCGCTACGCGGCGGAGCCGGAGCGGATTAAGTTCGGCGAGCTGCGGGCGCACTTCAACGGCGGCAACAGCGAGCATGAGATCGCGCTGAAGGATGGCCATTGGAGCTGCACCTGCTCGTTCTTCCATAGCTGGGGCACGTGCGCCCACGTCATGGCGATGCAGCGCATCCTGAGCCCGATGCTCGACGCCAACGCCAAGCAGGCCGACCTCGCGGTCCAGGTCAACGGCGACCTTGTCGAGGCGTAGCCCCGGCCCTTGACGCGGCAACCCGGCTCGACGATACTTGGCGGCGGGAACACTCCCGCCGCCTTTTGTTGTGGCCCGCGCCCGCCGCGGCCGCGCCGGAGCCTCGCATGACCATGGTGATCGCCCACCGGGGCGCCTCGGCCTACGCGCCCGAGAACACCCTCGCCGCCTTCGCCTTGGCCCACCGCCAGGGCGCCGCCATGATCGAGCTCGACGTCCAGCCCACCGCCGACGGCCGCCTCGCCATCTTCCACGACGACACGACCGAGCGCTGGGACGGCCGGCGCCGCCCCGCCGCCGCCTGCACCCTCGCCGAGCTCCAGGCCCTCGACATCGGCGGCGAGCGCGTGCCCACGCTGGAGGACGCCTTTGCCTTCGCCAGGGAGGCCGGGATTGCGCTCAACGTCGAGCTGAAGGCCGCCGGCACCGGCGCCCGCTGCGCCGAGCTCGTGCGCGCCTTCGGGCTGGCCGAGCAGGTGATCGTGTCCTCGTTCGTGCCGGCCGCCCTGCTCGAGCTGCGCGCCGCCGACCCGGCCATCCGCCGGGCCTACCTCATGGGCACCCGCACCTACCGCCCCGACGTGCGCCTGCGCGAGCTGTGGCCCTTGCTCAGCCTGCGCGCCGTCGGCGCCGCGGCCTGGCACCCTTCCTACGAGCTGCCCCAGGTGTTCCGCGTCATCCCCCTGGTGCTGCGCGCCGGCTACGCCGTCAACGTCTGGACGGTCGACGACCCGGCCACCATGCGCCGCCTCGCCGCCCTCGGCGTGACGGGAATTATCACCAACAAGCCGGACGTGGCGCTTGCCACGCTCGGGTAAAGGGCTACCGCCGCTCTAGGCGCATGGGCAGGCCGTCGGCCGGGCGCAGGGTGACGAGGGGCAGGGGCGCGGGCATGCGGCCGTCGGGGAGGCGCGGGCGGAAGCGCTGGGCCGTGGTGGCGAGGATGAGGGTCGCCTCCATGAGCGCGAAGCTGTTGCCGATACACATGCGCGGGCCGGTGCTGAACGGGATGTAGGCGTACTTGTGGCGGGCGGCCACGCGCTCCGGCGCGAAGCGCCCCGGGTCGAACCGCTCCGGCTCGTCCCAGAAGGCCGGGTGGCGGTGGGTGATAAAGGGGCTGATGTCGACCGCGCTGCCGCCGGGGATGCGGTAGCCGCCGATCTCGTCGTCGGCGACGACCTTGCGGCTGAGGATGTAGACCGGCGGGTACAGCCGCATCGTCTCGTCGATCACCATCCGCGTGTAACGCAGCTGCGGCACATCGGCCGCATTGGGGCTGCGGCCGCCAAGGACGGTGTCGAGCTCGGCGTGGAGCTGCTCGGCGACGGCGGGGTGGGCGTCGAGCAGGGCCCAGGCCCAGCTCAGGGCGGTGGCCGTGGTTTCGTGGCCGGCCACCAGCATCGTCAGGACCTCGTCGCGGAGCTGGCGGTCGTCCATCTGCCCGCCCGTCTCCTCGTCGCGGGCCAGCATCAGCATGGAAAGCAGGTCGCCCGTGTCCCCGCCGGAGCGGCGGCGCTCGCCGATGATCGCGTAGACCACGCGGTCGAGCTCGGCGATGGCCGCGCGCCAGGCCCGGTCGGCGCGGGTGGGCAGGACGGGCGGGATGATGTTGCCGCTGCGGAAGCGGCCGACCACCTGGGCGCTCAGGGTGTTGAAGCCGTGGTCGACGGCGGCCGTCTGCGGGCCCACGTCGGTGCCGAACAGGGCGTCGCCGACGATGCCGAGGGCCAGGGCCATCATCTGCTCGCCGATCAGGAGCACGCGCCCCTCGGCCGCGGCCGCCTCCCAGCCCGCCAGCATCGCCTCCGTCCGCTCGACCATGCGCCCTGCCATGGCGGCGATGCGCTGGCGGTGGAAGGCGGGCTGGGCCAGGCGACGCTGGCGCAGCCAGAAGTCGCCCTGGCTGGTCAGCAGGCCGTTGCCCGCGATCCAGCGCACGATCCCGTAGCTGATGTGGTCCTTGGTGTAGTTCTTGACGTTCTCCTGCAGCACCTGCTTCACCCCGTCGGAGTGGGCGATCAGGTGCGAGCGGATCGGGCCGAGCTGGTAGCGCGACACGTCGCCGTGCTCGCGGAAGGCGCGGCCCAGAAAGCCGAGCGGGTCGCGGCGGACTTCGCGCAGTACCCCCGTGAAGGGGCGGCCGCGCGGCCCGGTCGGGGTGCGCGCGGGGGTTGGCTCGGCGATCGCGGTAGGCATCGGTGGCTCCTTGTTCAAAGCTGGTCGTTGACCAGGCGGTCGGTCGGGGCGGCCGCTACAGCGGCCCGATCCCATCCAGCAGCAGGTCGAGGTAGCGGGCGGCCAGGGGGGCGAGCGGCGCGCCCTCGCTCTGCACCCACTCGAAGAAGGCCAGGAAGTAGGCGCCGCGCACGAGCATCGCCAGACGCCGCGGCGGCTCGCCCGCCCGCAGCTCGCCCCGCTCCTGGCCGCGGGCGACGATCCGCTCGAACAGGGCGTCGAGCTCGCCGATGCCCTGACGGTCCACGTCGAAGAGGCTTTGGCGCATCAGCAGCTCCACGGTGAGCGTGCGCATCCGCGCGGGCTGGCCCTCGACCCCGGCGGCCAGGGTGCGCAGCACGGCGTGGAGCTGCGCGCGGGCCGGCTGCCGCTCGAACCCCGGGTCGGCGGCGAAGACCGCGTTGAGGCGGTCCATCTGCACCCTGCCGATGTGTTCGAGCACGGCCTCTTTGCTGGCGAAGTGGGTGAAAAACGTGCCCTTTGCCACGCCGGCGGCCTGGGTGATCTGCTCCACTGTCGTCGCGGCGAACCCTTGCTCGTGAAACAGCGCCAGCGCCGCCTCGAAGATGCGCTGGGCTGTCTCGGCCTTCTGCTGCTGTCGCCGGTTTGCTGTCATCCCGTGGTTGACCTCGGTCATTGACTATGGTCACTGACTATGGTCAGTATAACATCATGGTTTGCAAAGTCAAGGGGGCATCTCCTTGACGGCCGATAGGGGGGCTGCTATACTCGGCCACATCACACCGTAGCAGCAAACAGCAATGAATCACATGCTCGTCTCCAAGCAGGTGAAGCGCGCGAAGCAGCCGGCCGCAAGGTCTGGGTAGCAGCGCTTGCACGCGGAACGAGTGCGAGGCCCGGCCCACCAGACTAGATGGTGCGCCGGGCCTTTTGTTTGCCCGCAACCGTAGGCCGCCCGCTGTGGGCGGCCGTGAGAAAGGAGCACCACCCATGAACGCCAGCTGCCCCGAGTGCGCCGCCGAGATCGCCCTGCCCGCCGGCACGGTCGAAAGCGAGATTATCGCCTGCCCCGACTGCGGCGCGGAGCTGGAGGTCGTCAGCATCAGCCCGCCCGAGCTCGCCCTGGCCCCCGAGGTCGAGGAGGACTGGGGGGAGTAGCGCGAAGCGGGCGACACAGCAAACCCCCTCTCCCATCGGCGGGAGAGGGGGAGGAACGGCGGGAGGGGGAGACGCTACGCAGCAACCTTCTCGCGCAGGCGGTCCATCCAGCCGTTGTGCTCCTCGGCGGGCTCAGGCTGGGCGAAGCCGAGGCGCTGGCCGACGGCCTGGGCGCCGCGGCGCACAACCTCGGCGGCGACGAGGCCCTTGGCCACGTCCATCCAGCCGTTGTGCTCCTCGACGGGCTCGGGCTGGGCGAAGCCGAGGTGCTGGCCGACAGCCTGGGCGCCGCGGCGCACAACCTCGGCGGCGGCGAGACCCTTGGCCGCCTCGACCGCGACGGCGGCGGCCCGGCCCACCTGCTGCACCGGCAGCAAGGCCCGCTTGAGCGGGCGCTGGTCCATCAGCTTCTGCTCGAGGATGGCCGAGGTGACGGTCATCACGCTGCCGGCCACGAGGTTGCCGACGGCGACCACGCGCAGGCCGATCAAACCCTCCTTGGCGACCTCCGGCGTGTGGGTCGTCGGCGTCAGTCCGTCCTCCATCGGGGTACGGTCATCGGGGGTGCTTTCGGCCGTCTTGCGGTTGAAGATGCCGCCGACGAGAGTCAGGGCCACGACGCTGCCCACCGCCCAGTCGTGGACGCGGGCGACGGTGCGCAGCTCGGGGCTGGAGAAGCGCGGGTCGGTGATCCGCATGGCGGCCCAGGTGCCGCCGAGGGTCAGGGCGCTGCCGAGGCCGAAGGGGATGAAGTTTTCCCAGGCCTGGTTGACGACGGCGCCGCGGTCGGATGGGTTGCGGGCGGCGCGGGCCGCCGGGTTGAGGGCGGCGATGCCGAAGACGTTGCCGCCGAACCAGATCGAGGCGGCCATATCGTGGGCCGCGTGTATCGCAATACGGGTGTTCTCATTGATCATCGCTTGCCTCCGTCCAGGGATAACGCTCTGCGTCACCCTGCATGCCCGGCAAGTCTTGTGCCAGAAAGGGATCGCATGCGCATCGGGATTCTGTGCTCGCGGGTGCGGGCCGAGGAGAAGCTCCTGTTCGCGGAGCTGGAGCGGCGCGGCCTCGCGTACGAGCGGGTGGACGACCGCGAGCGGATCTTCGACCTGCACCGGCGCGACTACCCGTTCGACGTGGTGCTGGAGCGCTGCATCCAGCACAGCCGCGCGCTCTACATGCTCAAGATCCTGAACGACGCCGGGGTGCCCACAGTCAACACCTACCAGGTGGCCCTGACCTGCGGCGACAAGTTTCTGACCACCCAGGCCTTGATCGAGCACAGCGTGCCGACGCCGCGCTGCCTGCTCGCATTCACCCCCGAGAGCGCCCTGGCGGCGATGGAGCAGCTCGGCTTTCCGGTGGTGCTCAAGCCCGTGATTGGCTCCTGGGGCCGCATGGTCAGCAAGATCAACGACCGCGACGCGGCCGAGGCCATCCTGGAGCACCGCGACGTGCTCGGCAGCTACCAGCACTCGATCTTTTACATCCAGGAGTACATCGACAAGCCCGGCCGCGACATCCGCACCTTTGTGGCCGGCGACACCTGCATCGCCGGGATCTACCGCACCAGCCCCCACTTGATCACCAACACCGCGCGCGGCGGCGTCGCCAGCAACTGCCCGATCACCCCCGCCCTGGCCGACCTGAGCCTCCGTGCCGCCCAGGCCGTGGGCGGCGGCGTGGTGGCGATCGATCTGCTGGAGACGCAGGACGGCCGCCTGCTGGTGAACGAGGTCAACTACACCATGGAGTTCCGCAACAGCATCGACACCACCGGCGTCGACATCCCGGCCCGGATCGTCGACTACGTCGTGCAAACGGGGCGGAGGCGATGACGATACGCGCGAGCATTGTTGGCGCGAGCGGCTATGTCGGCGGCGAGCTGCTGCGGCTGCTGCTGCCGCACCCGCAGGTGGAGGTGGCCCAGGCCACGAACGGGCGGCTGGCCGGGCGCTACCTCCACCAGGCCCACCCGAACCTGCGCGGCCTGACCGGGCTGCAATTCGTCCACCCCGAGCGGCTGGAGCCGTGCGACGTGCTGTTTCTGGCCCTGCCCCATGGCGAGGCGGCGGGGGCGATTGGGCGGTACGCCGGGCTGGCCGAGCGGATCGTCGACTGTTCGGCCGACTTTCGGCTGGCCGACGCGGGCGAGTACCGGCGCTGGTACGGCGCGGAGCACCCCGCGCCCGAGTGGCTGGGGCGCTTTGTGTACGGGCTGCCTGAGCTCAACCGCGAGGCCCTGCGCGGGGCGCGCTACGCGAGCGGGGTGGGCTGCAACGCCACCGCCACCAACCTCGCCTTGCTGCCGCTCGTCCAGGCCGAGCTTATTGACATAAATAAACCTGTGCTGGTAGAGGTGAAGGTGGGCTCGTCGGAAGGGGGGGCCCAGGCGAACGACAGCAGCCACCACCCGGAGCGGGCAGGGGCGGTGCGCTCGTTCGCCCCAGTGGGGCACCGGCACACGGCGGAGGTGCGGGCGGCGACCGGGCTGCGCGACGTGCACCTGTCGGTGACGGCGGTGGAGTTGGTGCGCGGGGCGCTGGCCACGGCGCAGCTGTTCGCGGCCGGTCCGATCACGGAGAAGGAGCTGTGGGGGGCTTACCGGGCCTTCGCCAAGGGGCGGCCGTTCGTGCGGGTGGTCAAGGAGCGCCAGGGCATTTACCGCTTCCCCGAGCCGAAGATCCTGGCCGGCAGCAACTACGCCGACGTCGGCTTCGCGCTCGAGCCGGAAAGCGGGCGGATCGTCAGCATCTGCGCGATCGACAACCTGATGAAGGGGGCGGCCGGCAGCGCCGTGCAGTGCATGAACCTGATGTGCGGCCTCGACGAGGCGGCCGGCCTCGGCTTCCCGGGGCTGCACCCGGCCTGATCGCGGGCTTGTGGTTGCTTTGGTACAGTGGAAACACTATAATAAGCGACGAGCGTGCGACACCGCGCACGCTCACGGTCTGTAGCGCCCTCGGGAACTCTGCGCTGCGCGTTACTGCCCGCGGTACAGCCTGCCCGCTCACAGAGGTGATCCATGGGCCTGATCAAGAAGGTCGGCACCAAGGCGCTCGGGACGCCCGCGCCCGCGGAGGCCGACGCGGGAACGCGCCAGATGCCCCCGGCGCCGGCCGCCCCCTCCGCCCCGCCCGGCCAGGGCGACGACGGCACCCGCCAGACCCCGGCGGCCCGCCCCGCTCCGCCCCCCGACGACACCCGCCACATCCCACCCGCGCGGGCCCGGCTCCCCGAGCCCGACGACGACGCCACCAAGCGCGGCATCGGGGCGATCCACATGCTCCAGCCCGGGACGGTGCTCCAGGGCCGCTACCAGATCGAGGAGCCGATCGGCATCGGCGGCATGAGCGTTGTGTACCGCGGCCGCGACCTGCGCTTCAAGGATGTCGTGCGCTACTGCGCCATTAAGGAGATGGCCCAGAGCGCCGCTGACTCCAGCACCCGCCTGCTCAACCTGAAGAACTTTGAGCGCGAGGCCAGCCTGCTGGCCACGCTCCAGCACCCCGCCATCCCCAAAGTCTACGACTTCTTCGAGGAGAACAGCCGGGTCTACCTGGTGATCGAGCTCGTCCCGGGGAAGGACCTGGAGACAGTGCTAGAGGAGGCCGGCGGCCCCCTGGACGAGGTGCGCGTGGCCCGCTGGGGCGCCCAGATCTGCGACGTGCTGGCGTACCTGCACAACCACAAGCCGGAAACGATCGTTTTCCGCGACATGAAGCCCTCCAACGTCATGGTGGTGAGTCACGGCGGCGAGGAGCGGATCGTGCTGATCGACTTCGGCATCGCCCGCAACCTCAACCGCGACAACGCCAAGAAGGGCACGATGATCGGCACGGAGGGCTACTCGCCGCCCGAGCAGTACCGCGGCGTGGCCGAGCCCCCCGGCGACCTGTACGCCCTCGGCGCCACCCTGCACCACCTGCTCACCAGCACGGACCCGCGCCTCGAAACGCCCTTCACCTTCCAGGAGCGGCCCATCCGCCAGATCAACCGCGCCGTCTCCCATGAGATGGAGGCGGTCGTGGTCAAGGCCCTCGAGTACGATATGGCCGCCCGCTGGCAGACGGCCGAGGAGCTGAAGCGGGCTCTGCTCGCCATCCCCGGCGTAGCCATGGGCGTGGCGGCCCCGGCCGCGCCCGGCGCCGCCGCCGTGCCCGTGGTCAAGGCCGGCCAGCGCACCGAGGTGCTGTGGACCTTCGCCTGCGAGGACGAGGTCCGCTCCTCGCCCCACGTCGCAGGCGGGCTGCTGTTCGTGGGCTGCTACGACACCAACCTGTACGCGATCGACGCGACCCGGGGCGAGTTCCGCTGGAAGCGCGCCACCGAGGGGGGCGTCAGCTCATCGCCGACCGTCTGGCTGGACAATGTGATCGTCGGCTCGGAGGACGGCGCCGTCTACTGCATGGATATGCGCCGGGGCGCCCTGCGCTGGACGTTCCGCACCGGCAAGGCGGTGCGCTCTTCCCCGCGGGTCGAGGACCGGGTGATCTTTGTCGGCTCGGACGACCAGCACGTGTACGCGATCGACGGCATGCGCGGCACGGCGATCTGGAAGTACCGCACCTGGAACCCGATCCGCTCGTCGGCCTGCATCGCCGGCCAGGTGATCTTTATCGGCGGCGACGACGGCCACGTCTACTGCCTGGACGCGCGCACCGGCGGGGTGAAGTGGAAGCAGCGCACCCAGCAGCCCGTCCGCTCGACCCCGGCCTTCAGCGAGGGGCTGGTCTATGTCGGCTCGCTGGACCAGAACCTGTACGCGCTCGACGCCGAGGGCGGCTGGCCGGCCTGGCGCTTCCGCACGGGCCACTACATCAACGCCTCGCCCTGCGTGGTGGGGACGCGGGTCTTCGTCGCCGGCGTCGACGGCTTTGTCTACGCCCTCGACGCCAAGAACGGCCGGCTGGTCTGGAAGTTCGAGACGGGGAGCCAGATCACCTCGTCGCCGCGGGTGGAGGCCGGCCGGCTGTATGTCGGCGCGGTCGACGGGTTCGTCTACTGCCTCGACGCCGGCACCGGCAGCGTGATCTGGAAGCACGCCGCCGGCGGCCCGATCGTGTCGACCCCGGCCGTGCTCGACGGCGTGGTGTATATCGGCTCGATGGACCACAACATCTACGCGCTCAAGGCTTAGCGGCCGTGACGAGCGCCGAGTGACGCGCGACGAGCCGCTCGTCGCCTGTCGCTTGGAGTGATCATGACCTTTTTCCGCACGCTGTTTCGCGGCGACGACCAGGACCCGGCCGGGGCGAGCCCCCCCTCCCCCGCGGAGGAGCGGCCCGCGGATGCGCCGCCCGCCCCGCCGGAGGCCGCCGAGCCCCACGCCCCGCCCCCCGACGACGCCTGGTGGGCCAGCTCGGCCCCGGCCGGCGACGCTCCGCCCACCAGCCAGTCCGCCACCGTCAGCCACACGCCCGAGGCCGACAAGCCGGCAGATGAGGAGGAGACGGCCCCGCATAGCCTGGCCGAGATCGAGGAGGCCAAGGCCCGCCTGGTGGCGGAGCAGGCCGAACAGGCCGAACAGGCCGAGCAGGCCGAACAGGCCGAGCAGGCGATCACCCCGCCCTCCGGTATGCCCGTTGTGGACGCGGAGGCCCTTGAGGCGACGCGCACCCTGGACGAGAACAGCGCCCCCGCGATCAGCGCCGCCCGCTCGGCCCAGGGGCTGGCGGCCATGGCCATGCGCGACATCGGCCGGGTGCGCGAGCTGAACCAGGACAGCGTCTTTGCAATGATCACCACCCTGCCGCGCGAGGGCAGCGACCTGCCGGTGGGGCTGTTCATCGTCGCGGACGGCATGGGGGGGCACCACGGCGGCGAGGTGGCGAGCCGGCTCGCCGTACGCACCGTGGTCTACCATGTGCTCAGCCAGCTAGTGCTGCCCGCCCTCGACGACACGCTGGAGATGGCGCTGCAGCCTTTGATGGTGGCCGCCGTCCAGTCGGCCAACGAGGTGATCTACGACTACGCCCAGTCCCAGGGCAGCGACATGGGCACGACCTGCACGGCCGCGCTGCTGGTGGGCCACGGGATCTACCTGGCCCACGTGGGCGACTCGCGGGCCTACCTGCTGGAGCCGGGGGGGCTCAAGCAGTTGTCGAGCGACCATAGCACGGTCGGGCGGCTGATCCAGCTTGGCCAGCTCGACCCGAGCGAGGCCCGCGAGCACCCGCTGCGCAACCAGCTGTACCGCACCGTCGGCCAGATGCCCCAGATCCACGTCGACTTTGTGTACCAGCCGGTGGGCAGCGGCTCGCACCTGCTGCTCTGCTCCGACGGACTGTGGGGCATGGTGGAGGACCGCCTGCTGGAGGGGGCGCTCACGCGCAGCCCATGGCCCCAGGACGCCTGCCACGAGCTGATCGCCCTGGCCAACCTGGCCGGCGGCGAGGACAACATCTCGGCCGTGGTGGTGACGCTGCCGATCGCAGAGAGGTGACGATGGGCCCCGGGATCCAGATCCGCTCCACCCTCAGCCGCAGCCTCCTAGCCGAGAGCGGCGAGCCGCAGCTCGTGTACGCGCTGCTCGAGCTGAGCGCCCAGGGCGTGCCCACCACAATGCCCAAGCTGCCGCTCAACCTGTGCCTCGTGGTCGACCGGAGCTCGTCGATGCGCGGCGAGCGGCTGCAGCAAGTCAAGGACGCCGCCGCGCGGATCGTCGACCTGCTCGGCGACGACGACTACTTCTCCCTTGTCACCTTTAACGACCGGGCCGAGGTGGTGGTGTCGGCGCAGCGGGCGCGCAACCGGGCCGAGCTCAAGCGCCAGATCGGCGCGGTCGAAGCGGCCGGCGGCACGGAGATGGCGACGGGCATGGCCCTGGCGATGCAGGAGATCCAGCGCCCGATGCTCAGCCGGGGGGTCAGCCGCATCCTGCTGCTGACCGACGGCCGCACCTACGGCGACGAAAGCCGCTGCGTCGAGATCGCGCGCCGGGCCCAGGGGCGCGGGATCGGGCTGACCGCCCTCGGGATCGGCAACGAGTGGAACGAGGATCTGCTGGAGACCATGGCGGCGCGCGAGAACAGCCGCACCCAGTACATCACCTCGGCCGCCGAGATCACGCAGATCTTCACCGACGAGGTGAAGCGCATGCACTCGATCTTTGCCCAGGGCGTGACCCTGCGCACCGAGGTGCGGCCCGGCGCGATGCTGCGCTCGCTCGACCGGGTGCGGCCCTTTATCGCCGGGGTGCAGGCCGCCGAGGAGAAGGAGCTGGTCTGGGCGGCCAGCCTGGGCGACTGGCCGGGCACCGACTCGCAGGCCTTTCTGCTGGAGGTGGTGGTGCCGGCGCTGCCAGTGGGCGACCACCCGCTGCTGCGGCTGACGCTGCGCTACAGCCTGCCCGGCATGAACCTGCACAACCAGAGCGCCGACCTCGTGCTGCGCGTCGGCGTGCGCGCCCCCGCGGCGGTCACCTACGAGGTGGACGCGACGGTGAAGCACTGGCTGGAGCGGCTGGTGGCCTACCGGCTCCAGGCCGGGGCCTGGCAGGACGTCGAGGCCGGCCGGGTGGAGGAGGCGACGCGGCGGCTCCAGATGGCCGGCACGCGCCTGTTCGAGGCCGGCGAGGTGGAGCTGGCCCGCACTGTGCAGGAGGAGGCGACGCGCCTGCTGCGCTCGGGCCAGACCAGCTCGGAGGGCCGCAAGCGGATCAAGTACGGCACCCGCGGCCTGATCGGGCGCGGCGAAGAGCAAGCTGAAGGCTGAACATCCTTATGGTACGCTGTAACCACTGCAACGCCCAGCAGCTCGAAGGGACGATCTTCTGCTCGGAGTGCGGGGCGGCGCTGGTGAGCAGCGGCCCGCGCCGCGAAACGACGGCCTCGCTCAACAAAGCGGCCGCTGGGGGCGGCCCGCCGCTGATGGAGGAGTCGGCGCCCCTCGTCGTGCCGGCGCCGGCGGCCGCCGGCCCGGCGATCAGCCTGGTGGTGATCAACTCGGGGCGCCGGATCGCGCTCGACGCCGGCGACGACCTGCTGGTCGGCCGCAAGGACAATCAGCGCGGGATCTACCCCGACGTCGACCTCGGCCTCGACGGGGGCTACGACGCCGGTGTTTCGCGCAAGCACGCCGTGATCGCGCGCCAGGGCGGAGGCTTCACCCTGGAGGACCTGGCGAGCGCCAATGGCACCTTTGTGAACGACCACCGGCTGTCGCCGAACAGCCCTGCGCCGATCCGCCACGGCGACGAGCTTAAGTTCGGCACGCTCATCCTGCGCTTCGAGATCGGTTAAACGCGGGCGGGCGCCCGCAAACCCAGGAGGTTCACCGTGGCCAAAACCGTCGTCCTGCACCTGAGCGGTGAAGACCCGCTGCTCGCCGACCTCGACCGCGACCCGGAGCCGGGCGATCAGTTCGTCCGCGTGACGAACATGCGCAAGCGCGACGGCAAGCCGGTGAGCTACCTCGCCGCCGGCGTCCAGTCCGTGATCTTCCCCTGGCACCGGATCACCTTTATCGAGATGATGCCGAGCGAGGAGGAGCGCAGCCAGGTGATCGACTTCTTCCGGCTCTAGGCCCGGGACTAGCGCAGAAACGCGGGGGACGCGGAGGTTCGGATAAGGCTGCCCGAAACGCCGTACCGCTCCGATCAGGGCCTGGCCTTGAGCGGAGCGGTACGGCGTTGTTAGGAGACCGATATCAACCTCCCGCGTTTGGCGCCTCGGGGTCGGGCTCGGTCAAAGGCTCGCGCGGAGGCAGGGGATGAGGGCGAGCACCTGGTCGCGGCAGGCGCCCCAGGCGCGGCGGCCGAGCAGGCCTTCGAGCAGGTGGAGCAGACAGTCGGGGCTGTTGAAGCTGGCCTCGATCCCGTCGGCCTGGCGCACGACCGTCCCGCTGCTGCACATGTCGCCGTCGAAGCGGACCTGCAGCGTCGAGTTGGCCACTGTGATCTCCATCTGCATCACTCCCTGCCTGATCTACGTGCCCGCCTCGTCGGCCGGGGCCCAATGCCAGTACCTTCGCTCACAAGAAGCATACACATTCCGGCCGCGCCGGCGATCAACCCGCGGGTTGATCGTGGGTGGATCGGGAGGGGGGGCGGGCGGATCGGCGGCTGGTCGTACCGCGGGAGGGCGGCTCGTACCGGCGGCCGGCCGCACTGATGGTATAATGCGCGCCTGATGTCTGCCGGGCCGCAGGCCGTTGCCCGCGCCCACGACGGAGATCCCAGTGAGCTACACCCTGGCGCTTTCCCCAGCCGCGCCGGCCTGGCGCGCGGGGCAACGCCTGCTCCTCCAGGTAGATGGCGAAACCGTCGCCGACGTCGATTACCGGCCCGCGGGCGACCAGCTCCGCCCGGTGGTGGCCCCGATCGACCCGCTGCCGGCGATCTACGCGGCGGGCCGGCGCTGCGACAGCTGCGGCTTCGCCCACGCCCTCGCCCTTTGTCAGACGATCGAGCAGCTTGCGGGGCTCGCGCCCCCACCGCGGGCGGCCGTGCTGCGCCTCGCCGCCGCCGAGCTGGAGCGGGCGGCGGCCCACCTCGACGCCCTCGCCGCGCTGCTCGACGCGCTCGGCCTCGCCGCCGGCGCCGCGCGCCTGGCCGAGGTCGCGGGCGAGGCCCGCGCGGCCCTGACGGGGCTGGCCGGCCCGGCCCCGGCCGAGCTGCTCCTCCCCGGCGGTCTGGCCCACAACCTCGCCGAGGCGACCCACGCCGACCTGCGCCAGCAGGTGGCGCGCCTGAGCCGGCGGCTGTTCCAGCTCGCCGACCGAACGATCGACCAGCGCCCCTTGCTCGCTCGAACTGTGGAGGTGGGCGCGCTGAGCCGCGACGCGGCGCTCCAGTTCGGGCTGCGCGGCCCGATCGCCCGCGCGGCCGGCCTTTCCGCCGATGTGCGCGTCGACGCCCCCTACGCGGCCTACGCCGAGCTGGCGCCCGCCGTGATCACGCAGGAGGGCGGCGACGCCTACGCCCGGCTGGTGGTGCTGCTGCTCGAAGCCCTGGAAAGCGTCAAGCTGGTGGAGCGGGCCCTGCGCGACCTGCCGGAGGGCGCGTGGGAGGGCGTGGCGGCGCCGCAGCTGGCCCGCGGCGAGGCCCGCGCCGAGGTCGAGGCGCCGCGCGGCGGCCTGATCTATCAGGTGGGGAGCGACGGGCGCCGCCTGACCGCGGTGCTGGCCGTGCCCGCCCCCCAGCTCGACCGGCTGCTGGCGCGGGCGTTGATCGGCCGGGCCCGGCTCGACGACGCGGCCCTGATCGCCCTGTCGACCGCCCCCTGCGACGGCTGCGGCAGCGGCGATGGGATGTGATCGATGATCGTTCCCGTTCCCCTCGCGATCCTCCTGCTCGGCGCCGCGGCCGCCCTCGGCCTGGGCCGGCGCCTGCCGACCCGCCTGGTCGGCTTCGCGGCGGCGGCCGTCTGCTGGCTGGCCGCCGGGCTGCTCCTAGTGGGGCCGCACCCGAACGCCCCCGTCCTGCCCTGGACGTTGTTCACCCTCGGCGAGCTTGCCTTGAGCGCGGCCCCGAACCTGGCCGCCCCCGAGCGGGCCATTGCGGTGGCGCTGCTCGGCTCGGCGGGCCTGGCCCTGCTCACACTCAGCGCGGCGGTGGCGATGTCGGTGCGCGAGTTCGGCGCGATCTTCGGCTGGGCCCTGCTGGCGGTGGCCGGGGCGTTGCTCAGCCTGGCCGCGCCGGCAGGCTCGCTGCTGCTCCCGCTGGCCTGGGCGGTGGCCACGATCGGCTGCTACGCCGCCCTGCGGGCGAGCGGCGCTCTGTCGCGCAGCGAGGCGCTGCCGCAGGGCCTTGTGCTCGGCCTGCTCGGCAGCGCGCTGCTGCTCGGCGCGCTCACCGGCATCGGCCCGGCCCTGGGCGCGGGCGAGCAGCCCGGGGGCGGGTTCGCCGCGCTCGCCCTGGCCGGCGCTCTGGCCGTGGGCGGCCTGGCCCCGTTCTTCGGCGCGCGCGGCGAGGCGGTGGCCGCGCCCGCCCCCCTCGGGGCCCTTGTTCACGCCGTGGTTATGCCCACGCTCGCCGTGGGGGCGCTGCTGCGCTATGCGCCGGCGCTGCCCGTCGTGCCCGGCTCCTGGGCCGCGGTCGGCGCGGTGGCCGGGGCGGCGGGCGCGCTGGCCGCGGGTGCGCGGGCGGCCGGCGCGCGGCGGCTGCGGGCGACCCTGGCCTGGCTCTCGGCGGGGCAGGCCAGCGCGGCCCTGGCGGCGGCGAGCCTGGGCGACGGGGCGGCCCTGGCCGGGGCCCACGCGCTGCTGATCAGCACGATGCTGGCGGGGGTGGCCGGCGCCGCCGCCGTTTCCGCGCTGGAGCGCAGCTCGGGCAGCGATGACTACACCGCCGCCGAGCCGGGGCCGCGACTGCCGGTCGCCGGCGCGATCTGGGCGCTGGCCGCGGCGGCGGCCCTCGGCCTGCCCCCGCTCCTTGGCTTCTGGGGGCGGCGCTGGCTGCTGGAGGGCGCCCTGGCCGTGGCCCCGTGGTCCGTGCCGTTCCTCCTGGCGGGGAGCGTGCTGGCGGCCCTGGCCGCGCTGGCTCCGCTCGCCCGCTTCTGGGCACCGCCCCGCCCCGACCTGGCGACGGGCATGCCCGGCCGCGCCCCCGTCGCCGCCGGCGGCCTGGCCCTGCTCGCGCTGCTCGCCCTCGGCGTGGCGCCCCAGCTTTCCTGGGCGCTCTGGCTGGACGCGATCCCCCTGGCCCCGCCGCAACTGCCCGCCAGCCCCGGGGAGCAGGCCGGCGCCGCGCTGGCCGGGGCGCTCGCCGTGCTGCTGGCGTTGCTGGCGGCGCGGCGGCCGTCGGCGCGCAGCCTCCCGGCCGACCCCGACGAGCTGCCGGTGCGCCTGGCGCCCGACGCGCTGGCCGACGGCCTCCGCCCGCTGGGCGCGCTCGGCGGGCCGGAGGGGCTGCTGCGCGCGGTGTGGGGCGGGCTGGCGTGGCTCAGCGAGCTGCTGCGGACGGCGATGCTCGTGTTCGAGCAGCGGTTCTACCTGCTCGGCGTGCTGATGATGCTGCTGGTGATGATGCTCTTGATGGCGCGGTGAGGCCATGGCACTGTTAACGCTCGCGCTCCTGGTTGTGATCGGGCTGACGGCGGCGGCGATCCTGCTGTTCCGCGACTGGCGGATCACCATCCCGGCGCTGCTGCTCAACTCCATCACGCTGGCGCTGTTCCTGACCCGCTACCCCTTTGTCACCCCCGACATCGACCTGTTCGGGCTGGCCGTGAGCAGCCTGGTGCTGGTCAAGCTGATCACGGGGCTGGCCGTGGCCCTGATCCTGACGATCACGGCGCTGACCTTCTCGCGCGACTACGGTCTGGAGAACCTGGACGAGTTCGGCCTGGCCGAGCTGCGCCGGGCGGCCCGTGCGGCCCAGCGCCAGCGCGCCGCCCAGCCGCCCCAGCTCGGCGACTATGTGATCCCGTTCTGGGCCGGCGTGCTGGCCCTGCTCGCCAGCCTGGCCCTGCCCTGGATCTACCCGATCGGGCCGTCCACCGAGGTCGACTTTGTCTGGTACTGGCTGGCGCTGACCGGCCTGCTTACGATCGCCACGGCGGGGGACCTGCTCAAGATCGGGCTGGGGCTGCTGCTCTGCGTGAGCAGCATCGACCTGCTGTACACCGCCCTGATCAGCACGCCGGCCGCCAGCGGCCTCAAAGTGGTGCCGCTGACCCTGCTCAGCCTGTTCAACGTCCTGCTCGCCCTGGCCGTGGCCTATCTGAGCGGCCTGCTCTACGGGCGCCTGAAGACGCTCGATCTGAGTGAGCTGTATAAGCGCTAGCCAGGGGGCCGGCGCGGCGGGCGGAGGGCCGGCACGGCCTGCCCCCTCCCGCCCCCTGCCTCCTGCCTCCGGGATATGCTCTACCTGCTCCTGATCTTGTTTCCCATCGCGATGGCGGCCAGCGCTTTTGTGCTGCGCCGCCTGAGCGGGCTGGCGATCTTTATCGGCCTGGGCACGGTGCTGGCCCAGCTGCTGATCGCCGCGCAGATCCCGCTCGACGACCCGACGCGCCTGCTCGGCGTGACGCTTTCGCTCAGCGCCGTGAACCGGCTGTTCCTGCTGCTGTTCCTCACGATCGGCGGCTTTGCCCTGGCCGCCGCCCACCACCTGCCCCACGGCGAGAACTTCGTGCCGATCGCGCTGCTCACCCTTGGACAGGTGGGCGCGGTGCTGCTGCTGCAGGACCCGTTCATCACCACGCTGCTGCTGGTGGCGACGGGGCTGACCGCGGTGCTGGCGATCGTGGACCTGCCGGTCGGCGCGAGCCAGCTTGTCGGCACGCGCTCCATCGCGGCGGCGCTGAAGTACCTGGTGCTGATGGTGGTGGCGGGCGTGCTGATGTATATCGCCTTTGTGCTCGCCGACATCTTTCGTCCCGGTGAGCGCCCCGACCAGCCCTCGCTGGCGAGCTTCATCCTGGCCCTGCTCGCGGCGGCCTTCGCGCTGCGGCTGGCGCTGGTGCCCTTCCACACCTGGCTGGTCGACCTGGTGGAGCACGCGCAGCCCCTGGTGGCGGCCCTGGTGATCACGCTGCTCAACACGGCCAGCCTGCTGGTGCTGCTCTTGTCGTTCCAAAGCTTCCCGGCCCTGCTGATCGAGGGCGCCGGGGCGCTCGACGTGATGCGGCTCGGCGCGCTGCTGAGCACGCTGCTCGGCGGGTGGCTCGCGCTCGGGCCAGCCACGCTGCGGCGCAGCCTGGCGTACCTGATCCTGTATGACTGTGGTATGGTATTCTATGGATTGGCCTCGGTGAGCACGCTGGGCCTGGGCGGGGCCATCCTCGGCGCCCTGAACCAGACGCTCGCCGTGACGCTGATCTTTGTCAGCCTGGGCCTCCTGGAGCGCCCCGACGGGCGCCCTCCGACGGCACGGCGCCGCGACCTGCTGCGCCGCTGGCCGGTGGCGGGCGCGGGGCTGCTTGCCGGCTGCCTGGCCCTGCTCGGCCTGCCGCCCCTGAACGGCGCGGTCAGCCACCTCATGATCTACCAGGCCGCCGCCGAGCGCGGGTGGGCCGAGCTGCTCGCACTGGTGCTGGCGACGGGGCTGGCCGGCCTTGGGTTCGCCCGGGCGGCCCACGCCTACCTGATCGGGCCGAGCGACGAGGCCCCTGTGGTCGAGCCGCTGCTGCTCGGGGAAACCGAGCTGGACCGGCCGGCCCAGCGCCGGCTAGAGCCGGAGCCGCTCAGCGCGGCGGTGCTGGCGCTGGGGCTGCTGCTAATCTGCCTGGCGATCGGGCTGTACCCGCAGCCGATCCTGGCCACGATCGACGAGGCCATCCGCGGCCTGCCGTTTATCCGCGCGCTGTAGCCGCGCTACACCTTGATGGATCTGCTTTCGACCTTGACCGCCACGCTGCTCTACCCCGGCCTGCTGACGGCCGTCGTGCTCGGGCTGGCCTTCGCGGCGATCACGCGCGGCTGGCTTCCCGCCGGGCCGGGCCTGGCCGGCGCGCTCGGCAGCCGTGAGGGGCTGTGCGCGGCGGGGGCCATCCTGTTCGCCGGGCTCGGCCTGTCAGCGCTGCCGTGGCCGCCGCGAGCGGGGGGCGGCGGCGCGGGCTGGCTGTGGGCCTGGGCCGGCTTCGAGGCGGCATTCCTGCTGCCGCTGGCCCCGGCGCTGCTGTCGGGGGCGCCGCGGGTCGTGCGCGCGGCCATCCGCGAGGCCCAGATCGGCGCGCTGGCCCGGGCCCTGCTCTGGGGCGCGCTGGCCGTGGCCCTCGCGCGCCACGCCGACTGGTCGCTCGCCGCGCTGCCGGCGCACCTGCTGGCCGGGGCCGCCGCCCTGGCCCTGTTCCCCGCCGCTATCGGCTGGGGCCCCTTCGCTGAGGAGCGGGGCGTGACGGGCGACGGCACCATGGCCGGCCTGGCGCCACCGGCCCGGGCCTTGCTGGCGCTTGCTGCGGACGTGCGGGGCGGGGCCCTGCTCGGCGCGGTGGCGGTGGCGGTGTTGCCGGTGGGCGCAGGGGCGGCGTGGCTCGGGCTCGCGGTCGCGGCCGGCGGCTTTCTGGTCGCCGCGCTGCTGCTGCGCCGGCTGGGAGGGCGGCTGCCCCGCCTACCGCTGCCCGCCGCCGTCCGCCTCGGCCTGCTCGCCGGCGCCCCCCTGGTCGCCGCCGCGGCCCTGGCCCTGGCCCTCGCCCAATAGCGCGCGCGAGCAGGCGCGCGACGGCGCCAGAAGCGGCGGGCCACCCCTGAAAGGGCGCGGCGGGGCGTCCGGCGTGCACGCGGCCAAGCATGGATGGCGAACCTGACAACTACGGAGCCGGTGTGAGCGCAGACGTTATCGAGATCGAGGGGCTGCACAAATCCTACGGCGAGCTGCAGGTGCTGCGGGGAGTGAACCTGCGGGTCGGCCAGGGTGAGGCCTTCGGCCTGCTCGGCCCGAACGGCTCCGGCAAGTCCACCCTGATCCACCTCATGCTCGGCTTTCTGCGGCCGGGCAGCGGGCGCGTGCGCGTGCTTGGCAGCGAGGACCTGGAGCGGATCCGGCCGCGGATCGGCTATGTCCCCGAGCGCCAGCGCTACCACACCCGCTTCTCGGCCCGCGAGTACCTGCGCTTTATCGGCGAGTTCAGCGGCCTCGGCGGCCCGGCCCTGGCCGAACGGGTCGAGCACGAGCTGGCTACGGTGGGGCTGGCCGAGCACGCCGACCGCACGCTGGGCGCCTTCTCCAAGGGCATGCTCCAGCGCTTCGGTGTGGCCCAGGCCCTCCTGACCGACCCCGACCTGCTTCTGATCGACGAGCCCACCAGCGGCCTCGACCCGTCGGGCCAGCGCGAGGTGATCGACCTGCTGGCCGAGGTGCGCGCGCGCGGGCACACGATCTTTCTGTGTACCCACTACCTCCAGGAGGTCGAGCTGCTGTGCGACCGGGTGGGCGTGCTGTCACGCGGCCAGATCGTGGTCGAGCGGGCGGTCCGCGAGCTCCACGCGCCCGGGGCGAGCGTGCTGATCCGGACTAGCCCGATCGACATCGAGACGCGGCGGCGGGTCGAGGCCCTCGGGCGCGGGGTGCACACCGAGACGACCAGCGTGCGGATCGACAGCAACACGCCGCAGCTCCAGTCCGAGGTGCTGCGGGCGCTGATCGAGGGCGGCGTGGCGGTGATCGGGCTGGAGGCCCTGGAAAGCCCCCTGGAGCGGATGTACCTCCAGGCGGTGCGCGGCGAGGCCGTCGAGCGGGCCGAGCCCGACCCGATGCCCGAGTGGGCCCGGCCGCGCATGCCCCCGCCGCCGAGCCTGCCGCCGTACCTGCCGCCGCCCGCGGGGGCGGCCACGCCCGCCGCCGAGGACCGCCCGCAGACCACCGGCGATACCCTGCTCAACGAGCTGCTGCGGCGCAACAGCCGCGACCGCGACGACCCGGTGCAGGACGGCGAGGTCGGGCAGGACGCGGACCGCGGGACGAAAGGCTGACCCATGCGCACGCTTCGCTTCGCCGGCTTTACGCTGCTGGACTATATCCGCTCGGGGCGGGTCGCGGTGGAGATCATCGTGGCCCTGTCGGTCTACGCGGTCTTCATGCGCTACCCGATGGACGCGGCCTACTTCTTCAACCTGCTCGGCGTGGTCACCCCCGTGCTGACTCTGTACACCGCCTCGGCCCTGATCGGCCTGGTGGACCGGCCGCAGGGCTACCTGCTACTGGTGCGCGGGGTGAGCCGGGCCAGCTACCTGCTCGGCCTATTCCTGGCGATCGTCACGCTCGTCGCCGGGGTCTACGGCCTGCTCTGCCTGGCGGCGGCGCTGTTCAACCGGCCCGCGGGGCTGGACGTGGGGCGCTGGCTGCTCGGCACGCTGCCGCTGGTGCTGAATATCGGCCTGATGTCGGCGCTGATGATGATGCTGTCGCCGCTCGTCTTCAGCACCGGCTGGCGGCTGTTCGTGCTGGCCCTGATCGCCCTGGCCTTTTCAAGCAACTTCATCGGCGGCACGGTGCTCAACCAGATCCCCGCGGGCCTCCAGAGCGTGCTGCGCGCCCTCCAGGCCCTCCTCGGCGGGCCCCTGGTGCCGGCCCTCTACGGCTTCCAGCTCGCCACCACCCAGGACTACAGCACCAGCACCGCGATCGCCAACGTCCTCGCCCAGGCCTCGCTCCTCGCCTCGCTCCTCGGCCTCGCCATCTACTCCTTCTCCCGCCGCGACCTGATCTTCTCCAGCCAGTAGCTCCCGTTTTACCGCAAAGGCGAAAAGATTCGGGTTTGGCCTCGCCCACTGCGGTTGCGCCGGCGGAATCTACTCAGCGGGCACGAACGCGATCGCGTCGGCCCAGACCCCGCGGCGGTCGTCGCCGGCGAGGGTGCTGGTGCTGACGAGGGGGCCGGCGGCGGGGTCGAACTCGTAGGTGCCGAGGTCGGCCCACCAATTGCGGGACTCTTCGGCGTTGACGGTGGCGAGGGACTCGCCGCCGCTGTGGCGGACGAGATAGCGCAGCTCGCGCGAGTCGTGGAGGCCGTTGAGGGCGTAGGGGATGTAGGCCAGCACGCGGTAGCGCCCGGGGCGCGGCAGCTCGGGGCGCCAGGCGGCGACGGCGGGCTCATCAAGGTCGGCGGGGAGGTAGGGGCGGGCGGCGCTGCCGGCGAAGCTGCCCGCGGCGAAGCGCGAGCCGCCTGCGTAGCCGACCTCGTTGCGCTGCCAGTCGCCCTGGCTGAGGAAGCCGGGGCCGCCGTCGTCGACGACGACCGTGCCGGGCGCAGGCGGGCCGCAGGGCGAGGGCATGTCGGCCCAGAGCCAGACGCTGGCCTGGCCGGCGGGGCTGAGGGCCCAGGGGTCGGGGGCGGCACCGCACCAGCCGTACGGGTCGACGTCGCGGCCGAGGTACTGGACCTGGAGGTGCAGGTGGGCGCCGACGGCGCAGCCGCTTTCGCCGGCCATACCCACGGGGGTGCCGGCGGCGATCGGCTGGCCGGGTTCGACGTCGATCCTGGCGAGGTGCCAGTAGAGCGTGCGGTAACCGTTGCCGTGGTCCACGATCACGGCGCGGGCCGGGCTGGCGCAGCCGTCGTCGGAGTTGCCGGCGAAGACCACGGTGCCGTCGCCCGCGGCAAGCACGATGTCGGGGGGGGCCATGGCGTAGTCCCAGCCAGTGTGGCCGTCGTAGGCGAACGAGACGTCGGTCTCGCTGCGGCCCCAGAAGGTGAGCAGCGAGCCGCTCTTGCGCAGGAATGGAGCGTCGTGGTCGAAGAACGACGTGATCTCGTAGGTCTGCTCCATCGGCCGGCGCAGGAAGGGCTGCGCGGGGGGCGGCCAGCCCGCGGGGGCGCGGCGCGGGTCCTCGTCGAAGAGGCGCTCGTAGGTGGTGGCGAGGGCGTCCATACGCGGGCCGAGGCCGCACGGCGAGGTGGTGGGGGCGAGCACGCGGCCGAGGACGTAGCGGCTGAGCGAGATGTCGGGGGCGACGTCCTGGCGGGAGCCGTCGGCGAAGGCCCAGCCGGGCATCGGGAAGGCGTCGCGTTCGGCGTAGTCGCGGGTCGCGTGGCGCAGCTCGCGGGCGGCCCAGCGCAGCTGCGCGTACAGGCCGCGCCGGCCGCCGGCCTCGCCGCGGAAGCCCATCGCGTAGCCGAGGGCGTCGGCGGAGGGGGCGGGGTTGCTGACCAGGCCGGCGTGAAGCTCCATCAGGGCGAGCAGCAGCTGCGGGTTGAGGCTGTACAGGCTGGATAGCCCGGTGAGCACGTGGGCGAACGACATCGAGCGGTCGCCGACCTGGAAGCGGACATCCTTGAGCGTGCTGCCGTGGGCGTCGAGGTAGGCCTGGATCTCGGCGAGCGCGAAATTGTGGGCGTAGCTCAGCCGGCGCGGGTCGAAGACCGGGTCGCGCGGGAGCGGGGTCGCCGTGGGGGGCGCGGCCGTAGTGGCGGGGGACGCGGGCGTGGCGGCGGTAGGCTGCGCCGGGGTGGTGCGGGCCGGTGCGGTCGCCGCGGCGGCGCGGGTGGGCGCGGGCGGGGGCGATGGCTCGGGGGCCGGCGGAGCGGCGCAGCTGGCCAGGAGCGCGGCCAGGGCCAGGGCGTTGAGCAGGCGGCGTAGGGGCTTCACGCCACAAGCATATCGGAAGGGCGCGAATCGGTCAAACGGGGCCGGCGGCAGGGTGGTGCCGCCGGCCCCGCCACCTCACCTACCGCTGAAAGGCGGCGCGGACGCGGGCGATCAGCTGCTCGACCATCACCTGCATCTCGTCGAAGGCCGTCTGGACGTTGCCGCGGGCGTCGGCGGGGCCGACGTCGACCAGGGCGCTGTCGTTCGGCACGATCAGCCAGAGGACCAGGTAGAGCAGGGCGCCGAAGCCGTTGAGCAGGGCGAGCACGACAAAGGCCAGGCGCACGAACGTCGGGTCGATGTTGAAATAGGCGGCCAGGCCCCCTGCGACGCCGGCGACCACACGGTCGGTGCGGCTGCGGGTGATGCGCTTCGTCGGTTCCATGGTGCGGTCTCCTCCCTCGCGCCCCCGGCGGCCCCGTGGCCGTCGGGCCTGCGCGTCTGCCCCTATGACGCGCGGGCGGCGGCAAGTGTTGCGGGCGGGGCCTGTGATACAATGCCATCCGGGCGCGGCTGCGCCGTGGAGCGGGCGATGAGCACGATCGAGGAGCACAAGGGCGGCAACCTGCTGGGGCACGTGCTGGCCTTCGGCTACCTGCTGCGCGAGATGGGGGTGGCGGTCAGCCCCGGCCAGATGGTCGAGCTGGTGGGCGCGCTGGAGCACATCGGGATCGAGCGGCGCGAGGAGTTCAAGGCCGCGATGCGCTGCATGCTGGTGCTGCGCCGTGAGGATCTGCCGTTGTTCGACCAGGCCTTCGACTTCTACTGGCGCAAGGCCGCGACGGCGAACATCGAGAACGAGATGATGCAGATGTTCATCCAGCAGATGCGCATCCCCCAGCGCCGGCTGCGCCTGCCCAAGCGCAAGCCCCCCGAGGACGAGGTGGAGACGCCCCCGGACGAGCAGCGCGAGGAGCTGGAGATCCAGCTCACCTACAGCCGCGACGAGGCCCTGCGCAGGAAGGACTTCGCCCAGTTCACGTGGGAGGAGGTCCAGGCGTGCAAGGAGCTGCTGCGGCGCATGCGCTGGAAGCCCGAGGAGCGGCGCACCCGGCGCACCCGCCCGGACCGGGCCGGCCGCCGGCTCGACTTCCGGCGCACCCTGCGGGCCAACATGCGCTACGGCGGCGAGCTGATCGACCTGGCCTGGCGCGAAACAAAGACCGAGCCGCGCCCGCTCGTGGTGCTGTGCGACATCAGCGGCAGCATGGAGCGTTACTCGCGCATCCTGCTCCAGTTCGCCCACGCCGTCGCCGCGGGCGGGCGCGAGGTCGAGTCGTTTGTGTTCGGCACCCGGCTGACCCGAATCACCCGCCAGCTGCGCCACCGCGATATCGACGACGCCGTCGACGCCGTCAGCAAGCACGTGCTTGACTGGAGCGGCGGCACGCGCATCGGCGACGCTGTCCGCGAGTTTAACTTCCGCTGGGGGCGGCGCGTGCTCGGGCGCGGGCCGGTGGTGCTGCTGATCTCCGACGGCTGGGACCGGGGCGAGCCGGCCCTGCTCAGCCGCGAGCTCGACCGGCTCCAGCGCTCCTGCTACCGCCTGATCTGGCTCAACCCGCTGCTCGGCAGCCCCGGCTACCAGCCGCTCACCCTGGGCATGCAGGCAGCCCTGCCCTTTGTCGACGACTTTCTGCCCGTGCATAACCTGGCCAGCCTGGACCAGCTCGCCACCCACCTCGCCACCCTCGGCGAGCGACGCACCGAGCGGCGCCAGCGGCCCCTGTCGGTGACCTATGGAAACACCCAAGCAGCAGGCCGATAGGTTGGTCGCCCGCGGCAAGGAGTTGCTCGCCCAGGGCGACCTCCCCCGCGCCACTGACCTGCTCAACCAGGCCGTGAGGATCTACTGGGCCGCCGGCGAGCAGTACAGCGCGGCCGCCCAGATCGGCAACTACGGCTGGGCCCTGCGCCGCACGGGCCGGGCCGACCTGGCCGTGCCGTACCTTCAGCAGGCCGCCGATCTGTTCGGGCAGATGGGGCTGGCCGACTTCGCCGAGCGCCACCGCGCCGCAGCCGCCGACGTGGCCAGCGGCCTCACCCCCGAGTTCCTGACCGGGCTGCCCCCCGCCGTGCGCGGCGCGATCGAGCGCGGCGACGGCGCCGCGCTCCAGTTCGCGATCGACCAGCTGCCCATGGCCGAGCAGGAGCTGGTGATCGAGCGGCTGACGGCCGTCGGCGTGATCCGCGCGCCTGGCGGCGAGGAGGACGTCGAGGAGGTGGTGCGGCAGTTCGAGCCGCTGCTCCAGGGCGTCGCCAACGTCGCCCGCGGCGACCTGAGCGAGCGCGACGATATCGACGTCGCCCTGGAGGACCTGGAGCGCAAGGGCTGGCGCATCCGCCGCGCCGTCCACAAGATCTGGCAGGGCCAGCGCAGCCTCGCCCCCCTCACCCACGGCCTCGACCCCTCCGACGCCGCGCTCGTCCGACGCGTCCTGGAGCTGATCTAGGCCCCTGTCACCTTAAAGGCGCCGTGGCGCCTCCGCGGTCACTGCCCGAAAAACTCCTGCAGCGCGGCGAGCGTTTCCTCGGGCGCCTCCTCGGGGAGGAAGTGGCCGGACGGGACGGCGTGGCCGCGGACGTCGGCGGCGCGCTCGCGCCAGGTGGCGAGGACGTCGTAGCGCCGGCCGACGAAGCCCTTCGAGCCCCAGAGCACCAGCAGCGGGCATGTCACCTTGCGGCCCATGTCGGCCTCGTCGTGCTCGAGGTCGATCGTGGCGGCGGCACGGTAGTCTTCGCAGGTGGCATGGATGGCGGCCGGGTCGCCGAAGCAGCGCACATACTCGGCCACGGCCTCGGGGGTGAAGGCGGACTCGTCGCGGCCCCACTGGGCCAGCTTCTTGCGCACCCAGTAGGCCGGGTCGGCCCCGATCAACCGCTCGGGGAGGTCGAAGGGCTGGATGAGAAAAAACCAGTGGTAATAGGCCTCGGCGAACGCGCGGTCGGCGGTGGCGTACATGGTGTAGGTGGGCGCGATGTCGAGCACGGCGGCCCGCGTGATGCGGCCGGGGTGGTCGAGGCAGAGCCGGTGGGCAACGCGCGCACCGCGGTCGTGGCCGGCGACGGCGAAGCGCTCGTGGCCGAGGGCGGCCATGAGCTCGGCCAGGTCCTGGGCCATGGCCCGCTTGCTGTAGCCCGCGTGGCCTGGGCCGGACGCCGGCCGGCCGCTGTCGCCGTAGCCGCGCAGGTCGGCGGCGACCACGCTGAACCGCTCGGCGAGGCGTGGCGCGACCTTATGCCACATGGCGTGGGTCTGGGGGTAGCCGTGGAGGAGGAGCAGGGGCGGGCCTGAGCCGGCGGTACGGGCGGCGATGGGCGCGCCGGAGGTGGCGACCGTTCGGGCGGTGAATCCCTGGAGCATCGGTGATCCTTTGCTTTGGTTGTGGGCATGGCGGCCCAGCCGGGGTTTGCGCCGGGGCTGCGCGCCCCCGCCGGGAGTCTGGGCACGGGGAGAAACCCCGAAAGCGCCGCAGGCCCCCTGCCGCGGGGCGCGCCGCCCCTAAGATCGCCCAGCGCTATGCTATACTACATCCGAGAACACCCGGAGGCCAACCAATGACCGAGCTGATCGACCAGATCGACACCTGGATCGCTCGCGGCGAGCGCGTCGCCGTCGCCACCGTGATCCGCACGATGGGTTCATCGCCGCGCCAGGTCGGCGCGAAGATGGCCGTCTCCTCGGGCGGCAGCATGGCCGGGTCGGTCAGCGGGGGCTGCATCGAGGGCGCCGTCTTCGAGGCCTGCCAGGAGGCCATGGCCAACGGCGAGGCCCGCCTGCTCCACTTCGGCGTCGCTGACGAGACGGCCTGGGAGGTCAGGCTGGCCTGCGGCGGCATGATCGACCTGCTGGTGGAGCCGCTGCGCTGAGGCGGGAGTGCCATGGCTGAGCTGTATAGCGCGCTGCGCGACGCGATCCGGGCCGGCCGCCCGATCGCCGCGGCCACCATCCTTTCCGGCGCGGACGTGGGCGCCAAGCTGCTGGTCCGCCCCGACGGCCCGGCCGGGGGTGGTCTGGGCAGCGCGGCCCTCGACGAGCGGGCGGCCGCCGAGGCTCGGGCGATGCTGGCCCGCGGCGCGAGCGGCGTGGTCGAGCTGCCCGAGCTCGGGGCCACCCTGTTTGTCGAAAGCTTCGCGCCGCCGCCGACCCTGTTTATGGTCGGCGGGGTGCACATCTCCGTGGCCCTGGCCGCCCTGGCCAAGGTGCTCGGCATGCGCACCGTCGTGGTCGACGCGCGCTCCGCCTTCGCCAGCGAGGAGCGGTTCGCCCACGTGGACGAGCTCGTGCTCGCCTGGCCCGACGAGGCTCTGGAGGGCCGCCTCGACGCACGCAGCTATGTGGCCGTGCTCACCCACGACCCCAAGCTCGACGACCCGGCCATCCGCGTCGCCCTGCGCTCCCCCGCCGCCTATATCGGCGCCCTCGGCAGCCCGGCCACCGCCGCCCGCCGCCTGGAGCGGCTGCGCGCCGAGGGCTTCGCCGACCAGGAGCTGGCTCGCATCCACGGCCCGGTCGGCCTGCCCATCGGCGCCAGGACGCCCGAGGAGATCGCGCTCAGCATCCTTGCCCAGATCGTGCAGGTGCAGCGCAAGGGCTGAGCGCGCTGCACGTGGTTGAACTTTGTGGGGGCGCTATGGACTCGAAGCTGGCCGAGTGGTTGTACGAGGGGGCGCAGGCCCTCGCCGCGGGCGACAAGGAGCGCGCCCGCGAGCTGCTGCTGCGCGTGGTCGAGGCCGACGAATCGGTCGAGGAGGCCTGGCTCTGGCTCAGCGGCGCCGTCGACGACCCGGACGACCAGCGCACCGCCCTGGAGAATGTGCTCGCCCTCAACCCCAGCAACCCCCACGCGCTGTACGGCATCGAGGTGCTCAACGGACGGGCCAGCTAGCCGCCTGTGCGATAAGTGCCCCCTGGCTGCCGCCGCGCCCGACAACGCAGTATAATAGCCCCACATCGCCATCCCTGCACAGCCGCGTCAGTGGCTGCATACCTGCGCTCTGCCCGATGCGCCTCGGGCGGTAGGGGCGGCCGCGGGCTATCGTCGTCTTCGCTTGGGTTCCCCTGCCCCGCCTGCCTGTTATCGCTTCGACGATCGCGCTCAAGCGAGCGCCGTGATCCTGCCGCAGTCCCGCTCACCACCGCACGTGGCGTGGATCGAGGAGCAGCAGGGGGTGAGCAAGCTGTTCGTCGCCCACCTGGCCGACACCCGCCCTGGCAGCGAGCTGTGGAACCTTGATACTGCTGAGGGCGTTGACCGTGGCCCCCTTGGCCATGCCGACGCACCGGCGCTCGGATCGAACGGGCGCACATCGTTCTTGGCCTGGGAGGAGGGGGAGCTTTCCCCCGCTAGCGAGCGAGCCGCGCTGCCCTCGCTCAGTGCGACGCGCACAATCAGCCCGAGCGTTTATCTCTCCTACCGCTACCCCCAGACGGCGGCCTGGGGCACGACCTACCCGCCCTTTGTTCGATGCCGTCCCCGTGGGATCTGTCTGAATATTAAGACCGACGGCGGCTCGCTCGCCCAGGCTGATCAACCCCCTTTGTTCGACTGGCGGGAGCCGATCAGCATCGTCACCTCGTGCAGCGACACCAGGGGCTGGTCGCGGATCGCGGAGATCCACTTCGCGCTCTACGACGCCGAGACTGAGCAGCAGCTCTTTTTGGGCGAGTACCATGCGGCCGACGGCAAGGTGTATATCAGAAACCTCGACACTGGCGTAGTGGTGAGCGGCATCTCCGGCGCCGGCCAGCCGATCGAGACGCGGCAGTTGATCGTCGACATACCGCTGATGCTCGTCGACCGGCACGGCCCGGCCAACAGCACCACCGTCAATGTCGAATGGGTGTTCCGGTTCAAGGCGCCGACGCTCAACCGGAGGCTGGTGCAGGCGATCAACATCGTCCACGAGGCCGCGGATGGCGATAGCGTCGGGTTCAGCACGCAAGGGCCTGGGCCGCGGCAGCGCATGGTCGAGACAGGCTTCTTCCAGGTCGGCAGCTTTGTCTCGGGCAACCGGGTGATGCTGCCGCTGCTCGCGCGATAGGCGGGCCTGCTCGGGAAAGGATGGCGGTAGCGTGAGCGGCGGCCTGGGCCAGACGCAGAGGGGATGAGCGCGAACGCCCATCCCCTCGACGTCCCGTGCGCTGCCGGGCCGCTTACGCCGTGGCCTTGCGCCGGCCGGCTCGCGGGGCCGGCGTGGGCTGGGCCACGCCGACGAGGGCTGGCTCGGGGGTCGGGGTAGCCTTGCGGCGTCGGGCGGCGGGCTTGGCCGGGGAAACGGTTTCCGCCAATGCGCTCATCGACAGTTGCTCGACGGCCGGGGCCGCCTCGGCCCGGCGAGGGCACGGCTGCTCCGGGGTGACGCTTTCGGCGACCCTTGGCGCGGGCTGTGGCGCGGCCGCGGGCTTGCCGCGCCGGGCGCGCTTCTCGGGCGCTGGAGGCGTGGCGGCGGCGGCGCGGGCCTCCAGCTCGGCGGCGAGGGCCGCGGCGGCGGCGCGCTCGTCCTGGCCGACCCAGTAGTTGTGGCGGCGCACCGTGTTCACGCCGCGCACCTGCACCCCGGCCACCTCCGTCACCTCCTCCTCGTTCACCAGCACCAAGGTTGGCAGAACACGAAAGCGGGCGCGGTAGGCGTGGATGGCCTCCTCGATCTTCTGGATCGCGCTCACCTTCGGGTTGTCGTCGTACCACATCAGGAACGGCGGGGCCTTGATCAGGGTTGTGCTGATCTCGCTCATGGGACTACCTCACACTACGAGGTGCCAGGTGCCTGCCCGCAGATCCTGGAAGAGCGTCCAGCCGCTGCCGTCGGCGCAGCGCACGCTGAAGTAGCGCCGCGGCGCCCGGCCGGCCTCGTCCCAGCTGCGCTCGACCCGACGCACGTGCCTGAGCTCGCCGCGGTGGCGGAAGCGCGCCGGCAAAAAGCCGAAGCGCTGGCCGCAGATCTCAACCGGCTCGATGGCCCGCTCGCCCGCCCGGCGCAGCGCCGATAGCCAAGCCCGCCCTGGGGGGAGCGCGGGGCTGGCCAGCCTCCAGGTACGCATCATACACGCCTCGCACACACGTTCGGAACCTGTCTTCAGTATAGTAGAACGGATGTGCGGTGTCAAGAGCGGGCCTGTTGCCGGATATGTTATGCTCTAGCCAGATACGGCCGATCCGGGCGGGAGGCGGGCATGGGCGAAGCGAACGAGTCGGCGGCGCAGGCGCACCAGCGCTACCACGAGGCGCTCGCCGAGTATAAAAGCGTGAATGGCGAGCTTTCCGACCTGTCGTGGACCTTAGCCGAGCTCGAGCAGCAGATCGCCAGCCTCGTCGCCGAGCACATCGCCCGGCCCGAGCCAAGCCTCGAGCGCCGCCTGCGCGACCTGCGGCGCTGGAAGGAGTCGCTCGAGGAGACGGTCCTGCGCCACATGTACCGCGCCGAGGAGCTGGCCGCCGCCCTCGCCGAGATGCGGCGCACGATCGCGGATCTGCCCACCGAGGAGCGGTAGCGCGGCGGGCAGCCGCCGGCGCTGCCTTGCCCAGCGCGCCGACACGCCCGCCCTGACCGCCCCGCCCTACGCCTCGATCACCAGTTCGCCGCTGCGGCCGCCGCGCTTCTGTGCCAGCCGGATGTCACCGATCCGCATCTCGCGGTCGACTGCCTTGCACATGTCGTAGATCGTCAGCGCGGCCACGCTCACGGCCGTCAGGGCCTCCATCTCCACCCCCGTCTGGCCCTTCGTCCGCACCGTCGCCTCGATCTCCAGGGCCTCCCCCGCCGCGTCGGGCGCGATCTGCACGCTCACGTGGGTGAGCAGCAGCGCGTGGCAGAGCGGGATCAGCTCGGGGGTGCGCTTCGCCGCCATGATTCCCGCGATCCGGGCGGCCGCCAGCACGTCCCCCTTCGGCGCGCTCCCCCCCACGATCATGCGCAGCGTTTCCGGGCGCAGGCTGACCCGCCCCCGGGCGATCGCCTCGCGCCGCGTTTCCGCCTTTTCCCCCACGTCTACCATCCGCGCCCGCCCCTGCTCGTCCAGGTGGGTCAACCCCGGCCCCACGTCGTCGCCCTCGCTCATGGCCCCCCCTTCCTTGTACTGGCAACGCCCCATTGTACCCCGCCCGCCCCCCACTTCGCCCCACTCCAGCCCTTTGTGCCCCCATCCGCCGGCCCTCACATGCGTCTACGACCTTGTGTAAAAATTAACATAATTGGCCAAAACCTCTGTATAGCCTGATAAAAGCGCAAAAAACCCTTGAAAGGAGGGGTCTAGTGGTATATAATGGGGCAGATCGTGGGGAAAAGTGGGGGAAAGTGGGGAAAACGAACACACGTTCTACCCACATTAGCTTAACACCAAAGGCCGGCCGGTGTTTCTCGGCGAGTTCGAGCACGCGATCGACGACAAGGGCCGCGTGGCCATCCCCGCCCGCTTCCGTGAGGAGCTGGGCGAAGGGATGGTGCTCACGCGCGGCTTCGATCAGTGCTTGCAGGCCTTCCCCCGCCCGCGCTGGCAGGAGCTGTCGGCGAAGGTGTCGAGCCTGTCGCTCGGCAGCGCCGAGGCGCGTAACCTGCGCCGCATCCTGTTTGCCAACGCCGCCGAGGTCGAGGTCGACCGGCAGGGCCGCATCCTGATCCCGCAGAACCTGCGCGAGTACGCCGGCCTGGCCGAGCAGGTCGTGATCACGGGCATGGACACCTACTTCGAGCTGTGGTCCAGCGAACGCTGGGCCGCCACCCTTGAGCAGCTCGACAACGACGGCGCGGGCATCGCCGAGCAGCTCGCCCGCCTGGGGATCTGACGTGGAAAGCACGCCAAACCAGTATAGCGCGCCGTTCCACCACGTCCCGGTGCTCCACGCCGAGGTGCTCCAAGCCCTCAGCCCGCGCCCGGGCGGCACCTATATCGACGGCACCCTCGGCGGCGGCGGCCACGGGAGCGCCGTTCTTGCCGCGGCCCAGCCCGGCGGGCGCCTGCTCGGCATCGACGCCGACCCGGCCGCCCTCGTGGCCGCCCGCGACCGCATGGCGGCGGCCGGCCTCCCCGCCGAGGCCTACACGCTCCACCACGGCCGCTTCGGCGACATGGCCGCCATCGCCGGCAGCCACGGCATCGGCGCCGCCGACGGCATTTTGCTCGACCTCGGGGTGTCCAGCCACCAGCTCGACACGCCGGAGCGCGGCTTCTCCTTTGCCGGCGACGGCCCGCTCGACATGCGGCTCGACCCGACCCGCGGCCCCACCGCCGCCGACCTGGTCAACGGCCTTCCCGAGCGCGAGCTGGCCGACCTGATCTTTCAGTACGGCGAGGAGCGCGCCTCGCGCCGCATCGCCCGCATGATCGTCGAGCGGCGGGCCGACCGGCCCTTCGCCACCACCGCCGACCTCGCGGGCCTCGTCGCCCGCGCCATCGGCCGCGGCGGCCGCGACCGCATCCACCCCGCGACGCGTACCTTCCAGGCGCTGCGCATCGCCGTCAACGCCGAGCTCGACCAGCTTGAGGCCGCGCTGCCCCAGGCGGTCGGCCTGCTCCACCCCGGCGGGCGGCTGGCCGTGATCAGCTTCCACTCGCTGGAGGACCGGATCGTTAAGCATTACTTCCGCGCCGAGTCGGGCTATGGCGGCAGCGCCAACCCCCGCCCCGCCCGCCTGACGATCGTCACCCGCAAGCCCGTCGAGGCCGGCGAGGACGAGATCCGCGCCAACCCGCGCGCCCGCAGCGCCAAGCTCCGCGTCGCCGAGCGCCTGGGCGGAACCACCTGACGAGCGACCGGCCGGGCCAGCACGAGGGCCGGCAGCACAAATGGAACAGCTGATAAGGGGCGCGGCAGCACGGCCGCCGGGCGCGTTGCTCGTCCCTTATGACGTATCACCGAGGGTTCTATGGCCGTCAACACGCAGCGCCTTTCTAACCTGGACCAGGCACGCTCGCGCCGGATCAACCTCCCGAGCTACCTGCGCCTCGACGGCTCGCGCTACCTGCTCGGCATGGTGGTGATCCTGTGCCTGATGAGCCTGATCGTGCTGGCCCAGACCGGCGTCGTGGCCACCAAGGGCTACGCGATCGCCGGGCTCAACGCGCAGAAGACGGTGCTGCTCCGCGAGCGCTCCGCGCTCCAGGTGCGCCAGGCCCGGGCCCAGTCGCTTGAGCGGGTACGCCTGCGCGCCGAGCAGATCGGCCTGCGCCCCTACACCGACGACCAGGTGCGCTACGTGACGGTCCCCGAGCTGCTCCCGGCCGAGCCCGGCGCGCCGGAGAAAGGCGAGTAGATGGCCACCCGCACCACCACCCGCACCGGCGCGCCCCAGGGGGCCCAGCCCCGGCGGGTGCGCCTCGCGCGCTGGCGGATCAACGCCGTGCTCCTGCTCGCCCTGCTCATCGCGGGGCGGGTGCTGCTGCGCCTCGGAGAGCTCCAGGTGGTGCAGCACGAGAAGCTGCTCGGGCTCGCGCGCGCCGAGATCGACCAGGAGATCACGCTCCAGCCCACCCGCGGCCTGATCACCGACCGGCTCGGCAACGTCCTGGCCATGGACGTCGACCGCGAAAGCCTGTGGGTCATCCCCAGCCAGGTGGACCAGGAGAAGGCCCCGCGCCTCGCCCTGACCCTCGCGGCGATCGTCGGCAAGGACTCGAACGCCATCCTGGCCGCCCTCACCGACAAGGACCACTACTGGCTGCCGGTCGCCCGCTGGCTCGAGCCCGAGGTGGCCGCCCAGATCGACGCCCTCGAAGAGCCCGGCCTGCGCCTCGAGTACGAGCCGCGCCGGGTCTACCCGCAGGGTATGTTCGCCGCCCAGGTGGTCGGCGCCGTCAACTTCAACGGCGACGGGATCAGCGGGGTCGAGGGGTTCTACAACAGCCAGCTCAAGGGGATCACCGGCACCCTGGAGGCCGAGTTCGACGGGGCGCGCATCCCGATCGCGATCGCCCCATCGCGCACCGTCCCCCCGCGCGACGGGGCCGACCTCCAGCTCACGATCGACCCGCTCGTCCAGTTCGTGATCGAGGACGCGCTCAAGGCCTCGGTCGAGGCCCACAACGCCGACGGCGGCACGATCATCGTGCTTGACCCGAAGACGGGCGCCGTGCGCGGCATGGCGAGCTGGCCTTTCTTCGACCCGAACCGCTACGGCGACTTCCCGCCGGAGGTGTACGGCCGCAACCCGGCGATCAGCAACGTGTACGAGCCGGGCAGCACCTTCAAGATGATCACCGTCGCCGCCGGCCTCCAGTCGCGGGCCTTCAGCGCCGACCTTCAGGTGAGCGACCCCGGCACCGTCGTGCGCTACGGCTACCCCCTGAGCAACTGGAACGCCGGCGGCAACGGCATGATCGACCCTGGCGAGGTGCTGTACTACTCCAGCAACGTCGGCTCGCTCCAGCTCAACGAGATCACCGGCCCCGAGCAGTTCTACGAGATCGTCGGGAAGTTCGGCTTCGGCCGGCCCACCGGGATCGACCTCGGCGGCGAGGAGGGCGGCATCGTCAACGCCTGGGGCGGCCCGGCCTACAACGACCTCACCTTTCTGACCAACGCCTACGGCCAGGGCATCTCCGCCACCCCGCTCCAGATGGCCGCCGCCTATGGTGCCCTCGCCAACGACGGCGTGCTGATGCGGCCCTATGTGGTGGAGCGGCGCTGCGAGGCCGACGGGACCTGCGTCGAAACGCAGCCTAAGGAGCTCGGCCGCCCGATCGAGCAGGGCGTGGCCTGGACGGTCCGGCGTATGCTGGTCAACTCGGCCAACCACTACGCGCCCGTGGTCTGGGCCGCCAAGACCGGCAGCTACGCGGACCAGTGGCTCGTGCCGGGCTACCAGGTGGGCGCGAAGACCGGCACCTCCAGCATCCCGATCGAGGGCGGCGGCTACGACCCGAGCTACACGATCGGCTCGGTGCTCGGCTTCGGCCCCGCCGACGACGCCCGCTTCGTCGTGCTGGTCAAGATCGACCGGCCCAAGGACGATATCTGGGGCGTGAGCACGGCCATCCCGGTGTACTACCAGGTGATGGACAAGCTGCTCCAGTACGCCCGCATCCCCCCCGACCCGGCGCTGTTCAGCCCCGGCCAGGGGCCCGAGACGGTGGCCTCGAATGAGTAGGCGCCACGGCGCGCGCCGCGCGCTCGCGGGGCCGCCGGCCGTCGCCCGCCGCCCGTCTCCTGGCGGCGAGAGGAAGGATGCTATAATTGCCCCCGGCTATCCCACGGTGGGAGGCGCAGGAGGGCAGCGTGCTACGACTAGTTCATGTCCTGTACGGGGTGCAACGCCCGGCGACCCGGGAGATGCCCCACATCCCGCCCCTGTGGCGGGAGGCGGCCTTCGGCGAGGCGGTCACCGACTCGCGGGAGGTGGCGCCGGGGGCGCTGTTTGTGGCGCTGGCCGGCGAGCGCACCGATGGACATAACTTTCTGAGCGATGTGATCGCACGCGGCGCGCGGGGGGCCTTGGTCACCCGCGCGGGGGTTGAGGCCCGCGAGGCCGCCCTGGCCGGAACGGAGCGCCCCTGGGCGCTTGTCGACCCGGCCACGGGTGAGGGGCTCGCGGAGGCGCCCCCCGAGGCGTGCCTGCTCATCGCCGTAGACGACCCGCTGATGGCAGTCCAGCGGCTGGCCGTCTACCATCGCCGACAGCTCGCGCTGACCGTTGTTGGTATCACCGGCAGCGTGGGCAAGACCTCGACAAAAGAGGTCACGGCCGCCGTCCTCGGCGGCCAGTTCCGCACCTTAAAAAGCAAACGCAGCTTTAATAGCGAGGCCACACTCCCGACCTCCCTGCTCCGGATCGGGTCCGACCACGAGGTCGCCGTGCTGGAGATGGGCATGTGGGCGCCGGGCGAGATTCGCTTTCTTGCGAGCCTCGCCCGGCCCCAGGTCGGGATCGTCACCAACGTCGGCCCCTCGCACCTCGAGCGCCTCGGCAGCATCGAGGCGATCGCCAACGCCAAGGCCGAGCTGCCCGAGTCGCTCCCCGCCGACGGCTGGTGCATCCTCAACGCCGACGACGAGCACGTCCGCGCGATGGCCGGCCGCACCCAGGCCCGCGTCCTGTCCTTCGGCCTCGGCCCCGACGCCGACCTGCGCGCCGAGGATGTGACGAGCTACGGCCTGGCCGGGGTCGGCTTCACCGCCTGCTTCCGCGGCGAGCGCCGCCCGCTGCGCCTGCCCCTGATCGGTCGCCATAGTGTGTATATCGCGCTCCCCGCTATCGCCGCCGGGCTCGCGCTCGGCATGAGCTGGGACGCGATCGAGCGCGGCCTGGCCGACCCGGAGGCCAGCCCGCGCGTCAGCGTCGTCGCCGGCCCAAGTGGCTCGACGATCATCGACGACAGCTACAACGCCGCGCCCCTTTCCACGATCGCCGCCCTCGATATCCTGGGCGGCCTGGACGGCCCCCGTATTGCCGTCCTCGGCGACATGCTGGAGCTCGGCGCGGCCGAGGAGGAGGGCCACCGGCAGGTCGGCCGCCGCGCCGCCAGCGCCGCCGACCACCTGATCGCGGTCGGGCCGCGGGCCCGCTGGATCGCCGAGGCGGCTGTCGATGCGGGCATGCCCGCCGGCCGCGTGGCCGCGCTCGCCACCACGGCCGAGGCCACGGCCGCCCTGCTGCCGCTGCTCGGCCCCGGCGCCCACGCCCTGGTCAAGGGCTCCCGCGGGGTCGAGATGGAGCGTATCATCGCCGCACTACATCGCAGCCGCGAGGAGGAGAAGTAACGTGAATGTCCTGCGTGCAGTGCTCGTCGAGGATATGGCGCGGTCGCTGCTGCTCGCCGCCGCGGCCTTTGTGCTGACCCTGTTTGTCGGTCGCTGGTGGGTGCGCTTCGCCCGCCGGCACAAGCTCGGCAAGCAGATCCGCGTCGACGGCCCCCAAAGCCACATGACCAAGATGGGCACGCCGACCATGGGCGGGGTGATGATCGTCAGCACCGTGGTCGTGCTGACGGCCCTGTTCAACCTGGTCAACAGCCGCTCGATGCTGCTGCCCCTCGCCGTGCTGATCAGCTTCGCGGTGCTCGGCGGCGTCGACGACTGGCTGACGCTCACCCAGTCGAAGTCGAAGACATATGGCTTTACGGTGCGCTACAAGTTCTGGCTGATGATGGCGGTCGCCTTTATCTCCAGCCTCGCGCTGTACCTACCGCCGCCCTTCGGGCTCGGCCACAGGGGCCTGGTGCAGATCCCGTTCGTCGGCGAGCGCGACATCGGCCTGTTCTTCATCCCGATCGCCACCCTGATCATCGTCTTCATCTCGAATGCGGTCAACATCACCGACGGCCTCGACAGCCTCGCCGGCTGGAACCTGACCCTGGCCTTTGCCGCCTACGGCGTGATCACCTTTCTGGCCGAGCCGCAGCTCACCAACCTGATGGCCTTCTGCTTCACGCTGGTGGGCGCCTGCGCCGCCTTTCTGTGGTTCAACGCGCACCCGGCCCATGTCTTTATGGGCGACCTCGGGGCGCTCGCCCTCGGCGCCACCCTCGCCGTCGTGGCGCTCCAGTCGCAGCAGTGGCTGCTGCTGCCGGTGGTCGGGATCGTCTTCTTCGTCGAGGCGTTCTCGGTGCTGATCCAGACCGGCTACTTCAAGTGGACGAAGCGCCGCTTCGGCCAGGGCCGCCGGGTCTTCAAGATGGCGCCGCTCCACCACCACTTCGAGCTCCTGGGCTGGAGCCAGGTTCAGGTCACCCAGCGCTTTGTGCTGATCGGCACGGTGGCCGCGATGGTCGGCATCTCGCTGGCCCTGATCTTCGCCCCCGTCGGTCCCACCGAGCAGGCCGGGCCCGGGGCCGCGCCGACGATCGTGGTCGAGACGAGCCCCTAGGGGGACAAGGGGACAGGGGGACAAGCAGGCCCGATCGCAGCTCGCCCCCCTCGGCCGGTCACATATGAATCTACGCGGCAAACGAGTACTGGTGATGGGCCTGGGAGTGCACGGCGGGGGCCTCGGGGTCGCCCGCTGGCTGCTCCGGCAGGGGGCCGCCGTTTCCGTCACCGACACGGCCAGCGCCGAAGCCCTGGCCGCCCCCCTGGCCCGGCTGGACGAGGCGGCCGCCGCCCTCGGGGCGAGCGTCGCCTACACCCTCGGCGAGCACCGCCCCGACGACTTCGCCTTTGCCGACATGGTCGTGGCCAACCCCGCCGTCCGCCCCGACTCGCCCTGGCTGGCGATCGCCGCCGCCGCAGGCGTGCCGGTCGAGACGGAGATGACCCTGTTCTTCCGGGCCTGCCCCGGCCCCATCCTCGGCGTGACCGGCACTAAGGGCAAGACGACGACGGCGCTTATGCTCGCCGCCATGCTGCGCGAGCGCCACCCCGACACCGTGGCCGCCGGCAACCTGCGCGTCTCCGCCCTTGAAGCCCTCGACCGGGTCACGCCCGCCACGCCCGTGGTGCTGGAGCTGTCGAGCTTTCAGCTGGAGCGGCTCGGCGCGGCCGGCCTCAGCCCGCGCTTCGCCCTGATCACCAACCTGTCGGCCGACCACCTGAACTGGCACGGCAGCATGGCCGCCTACGCCGCGGCCAAGCGGCAGATCTTCTGGCACCAGCCCGCCGACGGCGCGGTCGCCCTGAACGGCGCCGACACGGCCTCCGTCGCCGCGTTCCGCCGGGCCGACGAGGCGGGTCGCCCCCGCGGAGGCCGGCCGATCACAGTCGCCGCCGGCCGGCCCTGGGCCGAGGTCGCCCCGCCCGACCCGGCCAGCGAGCCCGCACCGCCTACGCAGGTGGCGTTGCGGGGCGGTGAGGTGGTCTGGTATGACCACCAAGGCGCGTTCGGCCCGCCGGGCGAGGAGGTGCTGTTCCGCGCCGCCGACCTGCGGCTCCCCGGGGCCCACAACCTGGCCAACGCGATGATGGCCGCCGCCCTGGCCCGCGGCTTCGGCCTCGACCCCGGCGCATCGCGGCGGCCCTGCGCGGCTTCACGGCCGTCGAGCACCGGCTGGAGCCGGTGCGCGAGCTCGACGGCGTGACCTACGTGAACGATACCACGGCCACCAACCCGGCCGCGGCGCTCGCCGCCCTCGATGCGATCAGCACCCCGCTCGTGCTGATCGCCGGCGGCGCCGACAAGGAGCTCGACTTCAGCCTGCTCGGCCCCGCGATCGCCCGCCGCGCCAAGGCCGTGGTGCTGCTTCAGGGCAGCGCGACGGGCCGGCTCGTCGCCGCGATCGGTCAAGGGCTGGCCCCGATCCTGGGCCAGCGCCCGCCCCTCGTCGTGAGCAGCCCGTACGACGACTTCGCGGAGGCCATCCGGACGGCCCGCGAGCTGGCGGCGCCCGGCGACACCGTGCTGCTGTCGCCGGGGTGCGCGAGCTTCGGCATGTTTCGCAACGAGTTCCACCGCGGCGACGAGTTTCGCCGGATTGTGAGCGAGCTGTGACCCAGCGCGACGACCGCAACGACGAGATCGAGGACGCGCTGGAGCGCATGGGCCGCGAGTTCGGCCCCCGCCGCCCGCGCGAGGGCGAGGATGATGAGCCGCCCCCCCGCCCGCTCCCCCCGCCCGGGATGGGCGGTGGGACGCCCGGCGGCCCCGGCTACCCGCAGCCGCCGCGGCCGCCGCTCCGGCCGGCCCTGCAACAGCCCCGCCCGCGGGCTTCGCTGGCCCTGCTCTGGGCGATCGTGCTGGTGTACGTCGTCAGCTGCCTGCTCAGCGGCAGCGTGTTCCAGCCCAGCTACCCGGTGCTGGAGCTGCTCGGGGCCAAGGAGAACAGCCTGATCGCCGGCGGGGCCTACTGGCGGCTGATCGCGGCGACCTTTCTCCACGCCAACCTGATCCACATCTTCTTCAACGGCTACGCGCTCTTCGCGCTCGGCCCCGAGAGCGAGCGGATCTACGGCACCGGCCGCTTTCTGGTGCTGTACTTCCTGTCGGGGCTGGCCGGCAGCGTCGCCTCGTACCTCCTGTCGCCGGCGCCCGCGGTCGGCGCCAGCGGCGCGGTCTTCGGCCTGATCGGCGGGCTCGGCATCTTCTACTACCTCAGCCGGGAGGCCCTGGGCGACTTCGGCCGGCGCCAGGTGCAGGGGATGGTCGCCATCGTCATGATCAACCTCTTGATCGGATTCAGCGCCGGCGGCCTGATCGATAACTGGGGCCACCTCGGCGGCCTGTGCGGCGGCGTCCTGGCCGGCCTGGCTCTCGCCCCCAGGCTCAACGTCGACTCGCGGCTGTACCCGCCCGTCCTGGTGCGCAGCACCCCGGCCTACGGCTGGGCCGCCGCCCTGGCCCTGCTCGTCGCCCTTGCGGCGCTCGTGCTCGGCCTGCCCCCGGCTAGCTAACAAGGAGACCCCCGTGACCGAGCGAACGAGCAAGCCTGACTACGTGCTCCTGGCCGCCGTCGGCGCGTTGGTGGCGCTCGGGCTGGTGATGGTGTATAGCTCGAGCTTTGTCGAGGCCTTCACGCTCAAGGGCAACCAGTACTACTACCTGTTCCGCCAGGTCGTCGGCGCCACGATCGGCGTCGCCGGCCTGCTGGTGGTCCAGCGGATCGACTACGGCGTGTGGCGGCGCTTCTCCGTTCACCTGATGGGGCTGGCCCTGCTGCTGCTGTTCCTGGTGCTGGTGCTGCCCACGTCGATGACCGAGGTGAACGGCTCTCGCTCCTGGATCCGCTTCGGCGAGGGCGTCTTCGGCCTTTTCAGCGTCCAGCCCTCGGAGTTCGCCAAGCTCGCGATCATCATCTACTTCGCGGACTGGCTGTCGCGGCGCAGCGAGAAGCTCGGCAACGTAACCTATGGCCTCATCCCCTTCGCCGTGATGCTCGGCCTCGTCTGCGGCCTGGTGATGCTCGAGCCGGACCTCGGCACCACGGTGGTGATCGTGATGATCGCAGGGATGATCTACTTCGCGGCCGGCGCGAACCTGTGGCATATCATCGGCGCGGGCGGGCTGGGCGCGGCGGCGTTCTGGCTGCTGGTCAATGTGATCGGCTTCCGCAACTACCGCATCGAGGCCTTCAAGGACCCCTGGAAGTACTACGACAGCTTCGGCTACCAGCCCATCCACGCCCTGTACGCGCTCGGCAGCGGCGGGATCTTCGGCCAGGGGCTCGGCCAGGGGCGGCAAAAGTTCCAGTGGCTCCCGCAGGCCTACACCGACACGATCTTCGCGATCATCGGCGAGGAGCTTGGCCTGATCGGCGCCGCGGCGGTGGTGGTCGCCTTCGCCGTGATCGCGTACCGCGGCTACCGGATCGCCGGGCGGGCGCCCAACCCCTTCGCCGCCCTGGTCGCGGTCGGCGTCACCTCCTGGATCACCTTCCAGGCCATGCTCAACATCGCCGTCACCACATCGCTGGTGCCCTTCACCGGGATCACGCTGCCGTTCCTGTCCTATGGCAGCACCTCGCTGATCACCTGTCTGCTCGGCGCCGGCATCCTGCTCAACATCTCGCGCCACTGCGCCCGCCGCCTCCCCCAGGAGATCTCCGATGACCCGACGCCCCGCCGCTCGCCGGCCCTCGCCTTCGTCAACGCTTTTGCTCTGCGGCGGGGGGACGGGGGGCCACGTTTACCCGGCGCTGGCGGTCGCCGCCGCTATCGCCGCCGATAGCCGGGCGCCGGGCGGCCCGGCGGCCCCGCCGCTGGTGTACGTCGGCGGCGTCGGCGGGATGGAGGAGCGGATCGTGGCCCAGGAGAGCGCCCTGCCCTTCCGCGGCATCCCCGCCGCCGCCCTGCGCGGGCGCGGGCCGGTCGGCCTGGCCCGCGGCCTCGGCGCCCTGGCCCGCGGGGTCGCCGCCGCCCGGCGTCTGCTCGCCGAGCTGCGCCCCGCCGCCATCCTCGGCACCGGCGGCTATGTCTGCGTCCCGCTCTTTCTCGCCGCGCGGGCCCGCGGCGTGCCGGCGATGATCTACCTGCCCGACGTGGTGCCGGGCCTGGCGGTGCGGCTCCTGTCGCGGGTGGCCGACCTGACGGCCGTCAACGTCGAGGACGCCCTCCAGCACCTCGGCTTCGCCGCCGGCCACCCGCGCACCATCGTCGCCGGCTACCCGGTGCGGGCCGAGCTGTTCCACCAGGACCGGGCCGCCTGCCGGCGGGCCTTCGGCCTGGATGAGGGTTCTCCGGTCGCGCTGGTCTACGGCGGCAGCCGCGGCGCCCGCAGCGTGAACCGGGCGATCGCCGCGCTCCTGCCCGACCTGCTCCAGGCCTGCCAGCTCATCCACGTCTGCGGCCGCGAGGGCGACGAGGCCTGGCTGCGCGAGGCCGCCGCCCGGTTGCCGGATGGGTTACAGCGGCGCTATACACTCTTCCCGTATCTTGCGAGCGGGGATCGTGAGCCGAAGGGACAGGGGGATATGGTCAGGGCCTTCGGGGCGGCGGATCTGGCGATCTGCCGCAGCGGGGCCTCGACCCTGGCCGAGCTGCCGGCCGCGGGCCTGCCGGCGGTGCTCGTGCCGTACCCCTACGTCCACCAGGACGAAAACGCCGACTATCTGGTGCGTCGCGGCGCGGCGGTGAAGGTCGCCGACGCGGCAATGCTCGGCACGGGCCGGCCCCAGGACGGGCCGCTGTTCCAACAGGTGATCCGTCTCCTGCGCGACGAACACGAGCGACAACGCATGGCAGAGCGGAGCCGGGCGCTGGCCCGGCCAGATGCGGCCCGGCATCTGGCCGATGCGCTCCGCGGCCTGGCAGCAAGGAGTGGTGGCTGATGCTTACGGACACGGGCCGGCTCGCGCTCGACTGGCTCACCCTGGTGCCCCTGGCCCAGGCGATCAACCTGACCCTGAGCGGCACCGCGCTGCTGGCCATCCTCATGGCCATCGGCGCCTACTGGGGGTACCAGCAGGGCCTGCGCAACATTCTCGCTATCGCCCTCTGGACGATCCTGGCCTACCTGCTCACTGTCCAGGGCGGCGACTTCATCATCGGGGTGATCAACCGGGTGTGGAGCAACGGCCCGCGGCTGGTGGGCTTTCTGCTCGGCCAGAACGTGAACGATATCGCCCCGCTCGACCCGCTGATCTCGTCCGACTTCCAGGTGCCGCTGTTCTTCCGCTTCATCTCGTTCGTGGCCCTGGTGCTGCTCGGGATCTTCTTCAACCGCAAGGCCGCCTGGCGCGGCCAGCCGAAGGAGGCCCTGGCCCGCCCGCTTGGCCTGTTCGTCGGCGCGCTGATCGTCCTGCTCTGGAGCAACGCCGCCGTGGTCTTCTGGACCGAGTTCGTCAACAACGGCGGCGGCTTCACCGGCCCGGTCGCCAACCTGCTCAACACGCTGCCCAACGTCAGTGTGCTGATGCCGTCGCTGATCACCATCTTCTTCCTGATCCTGGTCGTCCTGATGCTGTTCAACTTCCCCAAGGTCTGGAAGCCATAGGGCGCCAACGCCTATGCACTACCACATCGTCGGCATCGCCGGCGCCGCGATGAGCGCGATCGCGAACCTGCTGCTCGACCAGGGCCATTCCGTCAGCGGCTCCGACCCCGGGGCCAACCGCCTCACCGCCGCCCTGGCCGCCCGCGGCGCGCGGGTCGCCCGCGGCCACGACCCGGCCAACGTCGCCGGCGCCGACGCTCTGGTGGCCACCGCCGCCGCCCGGCCCGACAACCCGGAGATCGCCGCCGCCGCCGCCGCGGGCATCCCCGTTCTCAGCCGCGCCGACCTGTGGCGCGACTGGTCGGCCCGCCGCAGGGTCGTCGCCGTCGCCGGCACCCACGGCAAGACGACGACGAGCGCCATGATCGCCGTCGCCCTGCGCGGCGCCGGCGTCGCGGCCGGCTACATGATCGGCTCCGAGGTGCCCGACCTCGGCGGGAACGCGGCCTGGGGCGACCCGGCCGCCCCCTTTGTCGTCGAGGCCGACGAGTACGCGCGGGCCTTTCTGGCCCTCGCGCCCGAGGTGGCCGCGATCACCAACGTCGAGTGGGATCACCCCGACATCTACCCCGATGAGGCCAGCTATACGGCGGCCTTCGCCCAGTTCGCGGCCAGCGTGCCCGACCCGCGCCGCCTCGTCGTCTGCGGCGATAGCCCAGCCGCGGAGGCCCTGGCACCCGCAGGCGCCACGCTCTATGGCGTCGACGACCAGCTGGCGAGCAACCCGGCCTCCTGCCGCCTCGCCCCCCTTGACTGGACGGCGACGGGCGTTCACACCACGCCCGCCGGCCGCACCCGCTTCGACATCTGGCGCTACGACCGGCGCACCTTCGGGGCGCGCATCGCCGGGGGCCAGGAGATGCTGCTCCCCGGCGAGCACAACGTTCGCAACGCCCTCGCGGCCCTGGCCGTCTGCGCGGCCCTCGGCGCCGACATAGGCGCCGCCTCGGCGGCCCTGGCCGGCTTCCGCGGCACCGCCCGCCGCTTCGAGCTCAAGGGCGAGGCCGGCGGCGTGACCGTGATCGACGACTACGGCCACCACCCGACCGAGGTGGCCGCCACCCTCGCCGCCGCCCGGGCCCGCTACCCCGGCCGGCGGGTCGTCGCCTATATGCAGCCGCACACCTTCAGCCGCACCCGGGCCCTCCTGGCCGACTGGCCGGCCGCGGCCCGCGGCGCCGACCTTCTGCTGGTCGGCGACATCTACGCCGCCCGCGAGCAGGGCGACCCCGCCGCCCTCGCCGCCGAGCTGGCGGCCGAGATCGCGGCCGTCGGGATCGACGCCCGCCACGTCGGCGATGTGGCCGCCGCCGGCGCGGCCCTCGCGGCCCTGGCCCGGCCGGGCGACGTCGTCCTCACGCTTGGGGCCGGCGACGGCGACCGGGCGGGGCTGGCGCTGCTCCAAGCCCTCGGGCGCGGGGGCGAACAGGATTGATCTTGATGGACAGGCAGGGGGCGCAGAGGTGGCGAAACGACACGCTCTGCGTCCTCGGCGTCTCTAGGGGAGCGAACCCGCAGGAATGGACACGACCGTGACAAACCCGCCCGTGCCGCTGACCGAGCGGGAGCCCCTGGCCCGCCACACCTCCTGGCGGATCGGCGGCCCGGCCCGCTTCTACGCCGAGGTGGCCCGCCCCGACGAGGCCGCGGCCCTGGCCCGTTGGGCCGCGGACGCCGGGCTGCCGCTGGTCTGGGTCGGCGGGGGCACCAACCTGCTCGCGCGCGACGCCGGCTTCCCCGGCCTGGTGGCCCGCTTCCGCGGCCAGGCCTGGCGGGTCGATGAGCACGCGGACGGCGCCACCCTCCACGTCGAGGCCGGCGCGCCAATGGCCGGCACGGCCCGGCGGGTCGGGGCGATGGGCCTCACCGGCCTGGAGTGGGCCGAGGGCGTGCCCGGCACGATCGGCGGGGCCGTCTTCGGCAACGCCGGCTGCTACGGCGGGGACATCGCCGGGCAGCTCGAAGCCGTGACGCTCCTGGTCGGCGCGGCGACGGAGGAGTGGCCGGCCGCGCGGATGGGCTACGCCTACCGCACCAGCGCTCTGAAGGACGGCCGCCGTGGTGGCATGGTCCATGCAGCTACGAGCCTCCAGACCCCGCCCCTGATCCTGTCGGCCGCACTCCGGATGGGCCGCGGCCACCCGGCCGAGATCGCCGCGACGATGCGGCGCATCGCCGCCGAGCGCAAGGGCAAGACGCCCTGGGGCAGCTCGTGCGGCAGCGTCTTCAAGAACCCGCCCGGCAACAGCGCCGGCCGGCTGATCGAGCAGGCCGGGCTGAAGGGGCGCCGGGTCGGCGCGGCCGAGATCAGCCCCAAGCACGCCAACTATATCGTCAACCTCGGCGGCGCCAGCAGCGACGACGTGCTCGGCCTGATCGAGCTCGCCAAAGCCGAGGTGCTCCGCCAGTTCGGGGTCGAGCTGGAGCTCGAGGTGAGGGTGCTATGAAAAAGACCATCGCGGTGCTGTTCGGCGGCCAGAGCGGCGAGCACGAGGTGTCCCTCGTCTCCGCCCAGGCCGTGATCGCCGGCCTCGACCCCGAGAAGTACGACGTCCTCCCGGTCGGCATCACCAAGGACGGGCGCTGGGTCGCCGGCCACGACGCCATGCCCCAGCTGCTCGCCGCGGCCGACCAGGCCAAGCTGCCGGCGAGCGCCGCGCCGGCCGCCCGCCGCTGGCCCGAGGAAAGCCTCGACGACAGCGGCGACGAGGCCGCCGCCGCGATCCGCCACCCCGACCCGACGGCCCCTACGGTCGCCCGCGTGCTGCCCGCCGGCGTCGACGTCGTCTTCCCCGTGCTCCACGGCCCGATGGGGGAGGACGGCACGGTGCAGGGCCTGCTGGAGCTCGCCGGCGCGGCCTATGTGGGCTGCGGGGTGGCGGCCAGCGCCGTGGGGATGGACAAGGCGTTGATGAAGGCGGCCTTCGCCGCCGCCGGGCTGCCGCTCCTGCCCTGGCTGCTCGTCCGCCGGCGCGACCTGGAGGCCGACAAGGAGGCCGTCTGCGACGCGGTCGAGGCCCAGCTGCGCTACCCCGTCTTCGTTAAGCCGGCGAACATGGGCAGCAGCGTCGGCGTCGGCAAGGCCAAGGACCGCGAGGGGCTACGGGCGGCCTTCGCCGAGGCGGCCCGCTACGACCGCCGGATTGTGGTCGAGCAGGGCATCCCGGCCCGCGAGATCGAGGTCAGCGTGCTCGGCAACGAGCACCCCGAGGTCAGCGTGCCGGGCGAGATCGTCCCTTCCGGCGAGTGGTACGACTACGCGGCCAAATACCTCGACGGGGCGTCGCAGGAGCGCATCCCCGCCCCTATCGACGCCGAGCTGGCCGAGCAGGTGCGTGAGCTGGCCGGGCTGGCCTTCCTGGCGATCGACGGCTCCGGGCTGGCCCGGGTCGATTTTCTGCTGGACAAGGAGAGCGGCGAGCTCTGGCTGAACGAGGTCAACACCATGCCCGGCTTCACGCCGATCAGCATGTACGCGAAGCTGTGGGCCGCCTCGGGGCTCCCCTACCCGCGCCTGTTGGACCGCCTGGTCGAGCTGGCGCTGGAGCGGGCGGGGCGGTAGCGCGGGCGGGGGCGAGCGCGGCTCGCCCTCGATCTTCCGAAAAAGTGAGGAGCGCCGCAGGCATGGACTACAACCCTCCGAACACGCGCGAGCGGGTGGCCGCCCGCCGCCAGCGCGCCCAGGGCGGCGGGGCGCCCGCGGCCCGGCCGGGCCTGCGCCGGGTTCTGCTCGGCTGGCTGGCAAGCGGGCGGCTCGTGAGCGGGCTAATCTTCCTGGCCAGTGTGGCGGCCCTGGGCTATGCGCTGTGGAGCCCGCGCTTCGCGGTGTGGCAGGTCGCGGTCGAGGGCAACAACGCCCTCGCCGCCGACGAGGTGGCGGCGCTGGCGGCCCTTCAGGGGCGGCCGATCTGGTTCGTCGACACGGCGGCCGCGGTGGAGCGGCTGCGCACCAACGCCTATATCGAGACCGCGGCGATCGACCTGGCCCTGCCCGATCTGGCGACGGTGCGAATCGTGGAGCGGCGGCCGGAGGTGCGCTGGCTGGCCGGCGGGGTGCAGTACCTGGTGGACGGCGGCGGGCAGGTGCTCGGGCCTGCGCAGGAACCCGCCGAGGCCGACGTTCTTGTCATCGTCGACAACTCGCACCCGCAGCTCCAGCCCAACTACCGCATCGACACCGACGCGCTGGCCCTGGCCCGCTCGCTGGCCCTGCGCCTGCCCAACGAGGTCGGGCTGAGCCCGGCCGAGATCGGGTGGGACATCGCCCTCGGGGTGTACGTCCGCTCGCCCTCCCAGCAGCTGATCGTCTTTGGGCGCAGCGAGCACCTCGACCGCAAGCTGGCCGTCCTCGACTTCCTGCTGAAAGACCAGACCGCCTTCACCTACGTAGATCTGCGTCCTTCCAACCCGTTTTACCAGAACGCCACCGGCAGCACGCAGTAGGCTACAGGCTTTGGGGCCAAAGGGTATACAGCCCAAAGCCTAACGCCTACCGAGCGTGGCGAGCCAAACGAGGGATCGTATGCAGCGCACCATCGTCGGCATCGACGTCGGCACGACCAAGGTCTGCACGATTGTGGCCCAGGTCTCCGACAAGGGGCTCGTGAACATTCTGGGCGTGGGGCTGACCCCGAGCAAAGGCCTGGACAAGGGCGTGGTCGTGAACATCGACGACGCCGTGAACGCGATCGCGACCAGCGTGGAGAAGGCCGAGCGGCTGAGCGGCTACCGCATCGGCACGGCCTTCGTCGGTGTGGCCGGCCGCCACATCTCCTCGCTGAACAGCCGCGGCGTGGTGGCCGTGCAGCGCCCAGACCACGAGATCACCCGCAACGACGTCGCGCGGGCGGTGGAGTCGGCGCAGGCGGTGGCCATCCCGACTCAGCGCGAAATTATTCACGTTATCCCGCGGGCCTACGTGGTCGACGGCCACGAGGGCATCCGCGACCCGATCGGCATGAGCGGCTTTCGATTGGAGGTGGAGACCCACATTGTCACCGGGGAGGTGATGGCCATCCAGAACCTCATCCGCAGCGTCCAGAAGGCCGGCGTCGAGATCGACGACTTGGTGCTCCAGCCGCTCGCCTCCGGCGAGTCGGTGCTGACCGCCGAGGACAAGGACCGCGGCGTCATCCTGGTCGATATGGGCGGCGGCACGACCGACATCGCCATCTTCGTCCAGGGCGGCGTCTGGCACACCAGCGTGCTGCCAGTGGGCGGCAACCACTTCACCAACGACATCGTCTATGTGCTCCACACGCCGCACAACACCGCCGAGTACCTCAAGCTGCGCTATGGCAGCGCGATCGCGGGCGACCCTCCGGCCGAGGGCGACGCCAGCGACCTGCTCGACGCCGAAACGCTCACGGTCGGCGAGAAGCAGCAGGTCAGCCGCCACACGCTCAACGAGATCATCCAGGCCCGCGCCGAGCAGGTGGTCGAGCTGATCTACAACGAGATCAAGCGCAGCGGCTACGAGGGGATGCTGCCCGCGGGGATCGTGCTCACCGGCGGCGCCGCCCAGCTCAACCGCTTCGACGAGCTGGTGCGCGACATGCTGGGCATGCCGGTCCGCCTCGGCGTCCCGGGCGACCTCAGCGGGCTGGCCGACTCGCTCGACAGCCCGTCGTATGCCACCGGCGTGGGGCTGCTGCGCTGGGGCTCGCGCCACGGCCTGTCGATGCTCGGGCCGACCCACCGCTCTGACGAGCGCCAGGGCTGGGGCAATGTGTATGAGCGCTTCAAGGGATGGCTGCGGGAGTTCCTGCCGTAGTCTGTAGTCGGGAGTCTGCCGCCCGCCGGGCCCGCAGGCGCCGATGAAGGATGAAGCTTCAGCTCGCAGTGTACGACGGACGGCCGACGACCGATAGCTGGCGACTGACGAGCAGACTACCTGACGAATGACTACTGGAGGCTGACAATGGGCGACTACAGCAACAACGGCTTCAGCTACGAGGACTTCGCGCAGATCAAGGTGGTGGGCGTGGGCGGCGGCGGCAGCAACGCCGTGGACCGCATGATCGCCGACGGGGTGCAGGGCGTGGAGTTCATCACCGTCAACACCGACGTGCAGGCCCTCATGCACTCGCTGTCCCCGGTTCGCATCCGGATCGGCGACAAGCTGACCCGCGGCCTCGGCTCGGGCGGCAACCCGGTGATCGGCCAGAAGGCGGCCGAGGAGAACCAGGAGGACGTGTACGAGCAGCTCAAGGGCGCCGACATGGTCTTCGTCGCCGCCGGCATGGGCGGCGGCACCGGCACCGGGGCCTCGCCGATCATCGCCGGCGTCGCCCACGACCTCGGCGCGCTCACCGTGGGCGTCGTCACCCGGCCCTTCACCTTTGAGGGCAACCACCGCCGCAAGCTGGCCGAGCAGGGCATCGAGCAGCTCCGCCCCGTGGTCGACACCCTGATCGTCATCCCGAACGACCGCCTGCTCCAGACGGCCAGCAAGAACACCACCTTCCAGCAGGCCTTCCAGATGGCCGACAACGTGCTGCGCCAGGGCATCCAGGGTATCTCGGACCTGATCACCCAGCGCGGCCTGATCAACCTGGACTTCGCCGACGTCAAGACGATCATGTCGCAGCAGGGCTCGGCCCTGATGGCGATCGGCACCGGCTCGGGCGACAGCCGCCTGGTCGACGCCGTGAACCAGGCGATCGCCAGCCCCCTGCTGGAGGTGAGCATCGACGGCGCGCGCGGCGTGCTGTTCAACGTCACCGGTGGCGAGGACCTCGGCATCCTGGAGGTGTACGAGGCCGCCGACATCGTGGCCAAGCAGGTCGACCCGGACGCCCACATCATGGTCGGCGCGGTGATCGACCCGAGCTTCACGCCCGGCCAGGTTAAGGTGACGCTGATCGCCACCGGCTTCGACCTGAACCGGCCGAACAGCAACGTCCAGCGCTCGCGCTCGTTCCCGACCCCGGCCACCACGGCCGGCCAGTCCACCGCCCAGCACCCGCAGCAGGCCCCGCAGCGCCCGGCCGCCCCGGCCCAGCCGGCCCCGCAGCCGCAGCAGCAGCCCCAGCCGCGGGTCGCCCCGAGCTTCAGCAGCAGCGACGACCTCGACATCCCGCCCTTCCTGCGCAACCGCAACCGGGGGCGCTAGGGGCGGGCCAGTAATTCCGGCCAGCGCTAGTTGACAGGCTGCGTGCCGCGGCGTATAATGACGTTCCTTTTACAGTGGGGAGGGGGGAAAACCCCCTCCCCATTGTGGCCCTTACGGCAAACTACGACAGTGCCGCGTAGGGTTCGTTCACATAATCTGTAAAGAGATTTACACGCGGGACGAGCGCCACACCGCCGCCGAGCCGTGGAGCCGGAGATGAAACCACGTCGCTGGTACAGCAGCCCAGAACGCAACCCCCACCCCACCCCGCCTGCCGTCCGCCCGCAGCTGACGGCGATCTACCTGCGCTGCGCCGAGCTAGTGCTCCCCGAGCAGGGCCCCGTGATCCGGCGACAGGCGACGGCCGATCAAGGCCGCGGCGCTGCCCCGGCCCGCCCCCCGCGCCCGCCCCGGCTGATCGAGGCGGCGTAGGGCGCCCCCCGCCCCGCACGATCACCGCGGGGCGCGGAGTGTTTGAGGCGATCGCGTACCAATGCCGTACCCCCCCGCGGTGGTACGGCATTGTTGTGTGCGCGCTTCCGATAAGCTCTGCGCCTTTGCGGTACGCTCCGGCCGGCCTACCCCGGCAGGTGGCTGCGGCGGGCGACGCCCTCGGCGATGGCGGCCTCGGCGACGGCGGCGGCGATCGCGGGCACGACGGCGCGGTTGAAGACGCTGGGGATGATATACTCCTCGGTCACCTCGTCCGGGCCGATCACGCCGGCGAGGGCCTCGGCGGCGGCGAGGCGCATGCCGGAGGTCATCTGGCGGGCGTGGACGTCGAGGGCGCCGCGGAAGATGCCGGGGAAGCTCAGGACGTTGTTGATCTGGTTGGGCTGGTCGGAGCGGCCGGTGGCCACCACGCGGCAGTACTGCCGCAGCATCTCCGGGTCGCCCTCGGGGATGGGGTTGGCCAGGGCGAAGACCACCGGGTCCTGGGCCATGCTCTGCACCATCTCGGCGGAAAGGATGTTGCCGCGGCTGACGCCGATAAACACGTCGGCGCCGGCGAGGGCGCTGGCGAGCGAGCCGCTGCGGCCCTCGCGGTTGGTCTGCGAGGCGACGATCCGCTGCATCGGCGTCTGGAGGGCGTCGTCGCCGGCGCGGATGATTCCGTGCCGGTCGACGGCCGTCACCTCGCCGATGCCGGCCTCCAGTAGGGCCCGGATGATCGCGGTGCCCGCCGCGCCGACGCCGTTCACCACCGCGCGCACGTTTCCGAGGTGCTTGCCGGCCACGAACAGGGCGTTGCGCAGGGCGGCGAGCACCACCACCGCGGTGCCGTGCTGGTCGTCGTGCATAACCGGGATGTCGAGCCGCTCGTGGAGCTGGCCCTCGACCACGAAGCAGCTCGGCGCGGCGATGTCCTCCAGGTTGATCCCGCCGAAGGTGGGGGCGAGCTGCTCGACCGTCTGCACGATCAGGTCGGGGTCCTGCGAGCGCAGGCAGATCGGCACCGCGTCGACGTCGGCCAGCTCCTTGAACAGGATGGCCTTGCCCTCCATCACCGGCATGGCCGCCTCGGGGCCGAGGTTGCCCAGGCCGAGGATGGCGCTGCCGTCGCTCACCACCGCCACGCTGTTGCGCTTCCAGGTTAAGGTGTAGACCTTGTCCGGGTCATCGGCGATCGCGCGGCAGACCCGGGCCACGCCGGGGGTGTAGGCCAGCGACAGGTCGTCGCGGGTCTTCAGGGGGACGCGGCTTTGGACGGCGAGCTTGCCGCCGAGGTGGGTCAGAAAGACGCGGTCGCTCACCTGGATGACGGTGACGCCGGGCACGCCGTTGATCTCGGCGACCAGCCGCTCGCCATGGTCCTCGTCCTGGACGCGCACGGTGATGTCGCGGATCAGGGTGTTGCGCTCGGCGCGCACGATGTCGATGGCGCCGATGTCGCCGCCGACCTCGCCGATGGTGGTAGTGAGCCGGCCGAGCATGCCCGGGCGGTTCTCGATCTGGCAGCGCAGGGTGACGGTGTAGGCGACGCCGGCAGACATAGGCAGCTTCCCCCTCGCAGGATACACAAAGCGCCCGTCGGGCGACGGGCGGCGGCTTCATCTACGATAGTAACACAGGGCCGGGGGCGGCGCAATGGACGGCGCGGCCCGCGCGGCCCGGCCCTGGTGATGGTACAATTGGAGTGGCTACCCCAGTAATGAAAGTGCCTAGTATGAGCTTGATTATTCTCCGTGTTGTCGTCGCCGCCCTTGTCGCCGCCATGCTTGCCGTCCGGTCCCGCCAGGCCAGCGGCCCGCAGCGCCGGCGCGCCTTCAGCCTCGGGGCGGTCGCCTTCGGGCTGATCAGCCTGAGCAACCTGCTCGGCCTGCTCGGCGTCGGCGGCTGGCCGGCCTACCTCGTCACCCTCGGCGGCGTGGCCGTGATGCTGGCGAGCCTGGTCACGCTGGTCTTCGCTTACCGCGCCGGCGAGTTCGCCGGCCACATGGACCGGGCCCGCGCGATCGTCGGCGAGGAGCGCCGCAAGCAGGACGAGGCGGCCCGCGCCCGCGAGCCGCGCAGCTAATTCGGCGCCCGGCCCGCCCCCGGCGCCCCCAAAACGATCTATGAGCACTGACCTCGATCTGCTCGGCCGGCGCGCCAAGGCCGCCGCCCGCGCCCTCGCCCGCCTCGACCGGGTCCAGAAGGATGTCGCGCTCCACGCGATCGCCGACGAGCTGCTCGCCCGCGCCGACGCCATCCTCGCCGCCAACGCCGCCGACCTGGCGGCGGCCCGCGCGGCCGGCACCGCCGCGAGCCTGATCGACCGCATGACCCTGTCGCCGGCCCGCCTGGAGGCGATCGCCGCCGACACCCGCGCCGTCGCCGCCCTGCCCGACCCCGTCGGTGAAACATTCGACGCCGCCGAGCTGCCGAACGGCCTGCGCCTGCACAAAGTCCGCACGCCCCTCGGCGTGGTCGGCGCCGTCTACGAGGCCCGGCCCAACGTCACCGTCGACATCGCCGCCCTCTGCCTGAAGACGGGCAACGCTGTGATCATGCGCGGCGGCAGCGACATCGCCAGCAGCTGCGCGGCGATCACCAACGCGATCGGCGCTGCCCTGGAGCGGGCCGGCCTCCCCGCCGACGCCGTCCAAAGCATCACCGACCCGGACCGCGAGCTGGTGCGCGGCCTGCTGCGGCTGGATCAGTATGTGGACATGATCATCCCGCGCGGCGGCGCCGGCCTGCACCGCTTCTGCCTGGAGAACGCGACCGTGCCCGTGATCACGGGCGGTATCGGCGTGGTCCACATGTTCGTCGAGGCCAGCGCCGACCTCGGGCGGGCGGTGCCGATCATCCATAACGCCAAGGTCCAGCGCCCGAGCGTCTGCAACGCCCTCGATACCCTGCTCGTCCAGCGCGAGATCGCCCCCGCCCTGCTGCCCGCCGTGGCCGCCGCCCTTGAACCGGCCGGCGTGGAGCTGCGCTGCGACCCGGAAAGCCTGGCCATCCTCGCCGACGCCCCCGGCGCTGCTGGCTGGCGCCTCGCCCCCGCCGGCGACGGCGACTTCGGCACGGAGTTCCTCGACCTCATCCTGTCCGTCAGGGTTGTCGCCGGGCTCGACGAGGCGCTCGACTTCATCGCCGAGCACAGCTCCGGCCACACCGAGGCCATCTTCACCGAGAACCCCGCGGCGGCCGCCCGCTTCACCCGCGAGGTCGATGCCAGCGCGGTGTTCGTCAACGCGAGCACCCGGTTCAACGACGGGGGCCAGTTCGGGCTGGGCGCGGAGGTGGCGGTGAGCACGCAGAAGCTGCACTGGCGCGGGCCGATGGGCCTGACCGCCCTCACCACGTTTAAGTGGGTGGGGCAGGGCGACTATAGCGCGCGAAGGTAGCGCTGTGCGCTGGCCAGCGAGGAACACGCCAATGCCATCTCCGTTGTACCAGCTTACGCTGGCCCACATCTACCCGGCCTCCATGAATATTTACGGCGACCGGGGCAACATCATCGCTCTGGCGCAGCGCTGCCGTTGGCGCGGCGTGGATCTCGCTGTGACGCCGGTGGAGCCGGGCGACGAGGTCGATTGGGCCAGCTTCGACCTGGCCTTCTTCGGCGGCGGCCAGGACAGCGGGCAGGCCTTGATCGCGCGGGACCTGCTGGAGCGCCAGGGCCCCGGGCTGCGCGCGGCGATCGAGGACGACCTGGTGCTGCTGGCGATCTGCGGCGGCTACCAGCTGCTCGGCCACTACTTCCTGACCCACACCGGCGAACGGCTGCCGGGCCTCGGCGCCCTCGACGTGCACACGGTGGGCGGGAAGCAGCGCCTGATCGGCAACATTGTGGTGGAAGTCGATGTCGCGGCGCTCGCCGGACAAGGGGAGCAGGGGAAAAGGGTGCAAGGGGTCGGGGGCGCGGCCCTCCCCCCCGCTCCGGTCCGGCTGGTGGGCTTCGAGAACCACAGCGGGCGCACCTTCCACGGCCCGGGCGTGCGCTCGCTCGGGCGGGTGCTGCTTGGCCACGGCGACAACGGCGAGGACGGGCGGGGCGGCGCGGTCTACCGCAACACCTTCGGCTGCTACCTCCACGGCTCGCTGCTGCCGAAGAACCCGCAGCTCACCGACCACCTGATCGGCCTGGCCCTGCGCCGGCGCTACGGCGAGGGCGCGCCGCTCGCGCCGCTCGACGCGGCCCTGGAGCTACGGGCCCAGCGGTCGATGACCGAGCGGCTGTTGCGCGCGTAGGGCTGGGGGTATCGCGGCGACGCAGCAGTAAAGGGAGGCGTATGGCCAGCTACACGATCGTCGGCGCCGGGGTGAGCGAGGATGAGGCGGCCGCCGCCATCGCGGCGATCGCCTGCATATTTGAGCAGGAGGCGGCCACCAGTGCTCAGCCGGTCGCCGGCGAGGGGCGTCGGGGCTGGTGCGACGCCGCGCGGCTCGTCGTGCAGGGCCTTTCCCCGTCCCGGCCGCCGGTCGCGGTGCGCTGGGGGCGGGTTGAGCGGCTGCGGCGGGCCGGCCGCGGCGGCACCGGGATCGTCGGCCAGTAGCCCGGACGCGCCGAGCGTCGGCTTCGAGCGGCGCACGCCCTGAATTGCATCCAGTCAGCAGCAAAGAAAGCCGCGCATGAAGATCTCGTTCTCCGACTACCAGGAGCTCCCCGCCGCCCTCGCCGACAGCGCCGCCCTGCTGCGCGACCCGGCCGCCCTCGCCGGCCTGCTCCCCGGCGCCGAGCGCCTCGGCACCCTGTGGCGCTGCGGCCCCGAGCTGTACCATGTCGAGCCGCGCCACCCCGCCGACGACGCCCGCGCCCTGCGCTGGTCGGCCTGGCCCGCGGGCGGCGTCGGCCCCCGGCTCGACCTGCGCCTGACCCTGCACGACGCGATCATCTCGACCCACGTCGAGGTGCGGGCCGAGCTCGACCTGCCCGGCCCGCCGCTCCCCTGGCGCGCCCTGGGGGCCAGGCGCGCCCTCCGCGCCGCCGTGCGCGGCGCCGTCGAGGCGATCGCGGCGCGCCTGCGCGCCCTCCCCCCGCCCACGCCGCTGGAGCTCGCGCTCCCAGTGGCCATGCCGGCCGGGGCGGTGGCTGCCGACGCCTCCTCAACTGGCGCGCCCAGGCTCGGCGCCGAGGTGGTGCTCGAGTCGCCGCTCGCGGCTGAGCTGCGCCCGCGCTACCCGCTCACCGTCGAGCACTTCCTGGCCATGGGCGCCCTCGACCACCTCGAGCGCGTCGCCCGGCTGGAGCGCGGCTGGGAGCAGATCTTGCGCGGCGCGTACGACCAGGATGTGCACCAGGTGGTGGGCGGCGCGGCCTTCGCTGCCGGCCGCTCGTCGCTCGACTACGACCTGATCTACGCCGGCGGGGGCCTCGGCCTGATCCACGCCGCGATCATGGCGGCGCGCTACGGCCGCCGCGTGCTCGTCTTCGACCGCGGCGAGGTCGGCTGCGCCCACCGCGAGTGGAACATCAGCCGCGAGGAGCTGGCGGCCCTGGTGGGCCTGGGCGTGGTGAGCTGGGACGAGCTGGCCGGCGTGGTGATGCGGGAGTACCGCGACGGCCTGGTGCGCTTCCACAACCGCCCGCGCAGCGGTGTGGCCGACGGCGAGCTGTGGATGCCTGAGGTGCTCAACGTGGCCCTTGACGCCGGGGCCCTGCTGCACCTGATGCGCCGCAAGCTGGAAGCCGCCGGCGGCCACGTCCGCAGCGGTCGCGCCTTTCGCGCCGTCCGCGCCGCCGCGGACGGGCCGCTCCGCGTCGAGGTCGAGCTCGAAACCCTCGCTGGCCGGGCCGCCGAGCGCTACACCGCCCGCCTGCTGCTTGACGGCATGGGCAGCACCTCGCCCCTCGCCCTGCTTCGCCACGCCGGGCGCCCCTTCGCCGGCGTCTGCCCCACAGTCGGCACGGTGGCCGCCGGCTTCGCCGAGGGGAGCGCCCCCGACGAGTACGACCCCACCCTCGGCGACATCCTGCTCAGCGTGGCCGACGCCCAGCGCGGCGAGCAGTTGATGTGGGAGGGCTTCCCCGGCCGCGGCGACGAGCTGACGGTGTACCTGTTTTACTACTCGACGGTCGCCACGGCTGGGGCCGGCCACCCCGCCGGCGGCCTGCGCCAGGACTCGCCGCGCTACTCGCTGCTCGACCTGTTCGAGCAGTACTTCACGCTGCTGCCCAGCTACAAGCGCCCCGGCCCCGACTTCCACCACGTCAAGCCGGTCTACGGCTACATCCCCGCCCGCCACAGCCTGCGCTCGCAGGAGGCGCCGCTGCTGCGCGGGGTGCTCCCGATCGGCGACTCGGCGGCCCAGCAAAGCCCGCTCACCTTTTGCGGCTTCGGCTCCCACGTCCGCAACCTCGGCCGCACCACCGGCCTGCTCGACTACGCCCTGCGCCACGGCCTGCTGGAGCCCGCGGAGCTCGCCCAGATCAACGCCTTCCAGGCCAACGTGTCGCTGAACTGGGTCTTCAGCCGCTTCATGCACCCGTGGGGCAAGGCCGACGACGTCAACCGGCTGCAGAACATCTTCCTTGGGGTGCTCGGGGAGCTGGGGGTGGGCCACGCGACGCGCTTCTTCCGCGACCGTATGCGCTGGGCGGACTACCACCCGATGATCTTCGGGGTGCTGCGGCGCTTTCCGCAGATCCTGCCGGTCTCGTGGGGGGTGCTCGGCCCGCGGGGGATGGTGCAGTGGGCCGGAGACTACCTGCGCTTTACAGCGGTCGCCGCACAGGCGGCGGCGGCGCGGGCGGCCGGGGCAGGGGGGGAGGCGGCCGTGTGCGGCCTGGCCGAGCTGCTGGCCCCGCGGCTCGCCCTGCGCCTGCGGGCCCGCTACGCCGAGTGGCGCGCGATGGGCTGGGTGTGAGCGGCCCTACTGCGTCAGCACCCAGGCCCGCCACTCCTGCTCCAGCTCGCCCAGCCCCTTGCCGTAGACGCCGACGTAGTTCGACGCGCCCGGGGCCTGGGTGCCGTCGCCGCTGACGTAGAGCGCGTCGAACCGGTCCCGCCCGTACACGTTCACCAGGAACTCCACAAAGCTGCCCCACTCATAGTAGAGCGTGTTCATGTCGCTTACCGGCCGGCCGATGTAGCTGGTGGCCAGCGGCAGGGCCGTGCCCGCCTCGACCCAGGGGCGGACCATGCTGCCGAAGCTGCGCTCGCCGCCCAGCCAGTACTCGCCCGCGCCCCACGTCGCCACGCCCTCCAGCAGGATCATGTCGGCGGACAGGTGCGCGTCGCCGTAGCGGTCGTGGGCCAGTTGGTGCACGAACTCGTGGGCCATGATGTTCACCGCCCTGCCCCGCGGCAGGTCGGGGCAGGTGAAGACCTGGGTCTGGCGCTCGGCGGTGTACGCGATGCCGTGGAGGGCGCAGCCCGGCTCCCAGCTGATCAGGGCGTCGATCTGGCCGCTCGGGCTGCTGCCGAACCGCTCGGTCACGTAGGCCAGGGCCCGGGCCAGCTCGGCGTCGAGCCGCGCCCTGGCCTCGTCGCCGAACAGGCCCTCGTCGGTGTAGATGTTGAGCCCGCCGCTCACCGGGGCCTGGCTGAAGTCGCCGACCAGCGGCGCCGGCGTGGGCGTGGCGGCGCCGGGCGCGACCCCGCCCTCGGGCTGCGTGAGCACCCAGGGCGAGGTGACGGCGCTGCTGGGTGCTATCTGCGGCCGCGGCGGGGGCCGGTAGAAGCCGATCAGCACCAGCACGGAGACGACGGCGATGGCCCCCAGAAGCCTTGGGGGGAGGCGCGTGCTCTGCGACATAGGCTCTTGGCGCCGCGGCGCCTACTCCAGCGACACCTCATAGGCGGCGCGCTCGCTCGTGTGGGGTGTCGCGCCGGTCACCACCAGCACGCCGCGCTCGCCCTCCGCCAGCGTCGCGGTGGCCTGGCCCGCGCCGTCGACCGGCAGGGGCTCCACGCTGACGGTGCCGTCGGCGGCGGCGCGGACGAGGCGCAGCTCCCAGCGCTGCGGGAGCGCGGGACCGACGCGCACAAAGCCGGCCGCCTGCCACCCATCCGCGCTGGCCTCCACGTCGTCGCTCAGGCTGAGCTCGGGCACCCGGATGTTATCGATCAGGATGCCGGGGGCGTGGAGGCCCTGGTCGTTGATCGACCAGAAGCGCAGCAGCACCTCCTTACCGGCGTAGGGGCTCAGGTCCATACGCTCGCTCACCCAGCGGCCGCGGACGCCCTCGTTGATCCGCGCGCCTGGCGCCCCGCTCACCCCGGTGATCCCATGGCCGTAGTTCACGCCCTGCGGGTCGTCGTCGGTGGTCTGGGTGCCAGGGAGCGTTTCCCAGGTGGCGCCGCCGTCGGTCGAGACGCTTACAAAGGCGTAGTCGTAGTCGTTCTCGATCTCGTACCACGTGTCGAACTCGAGGCTGGCTGCGCTCAGGCCGCGCAGGTCGAGCGGGCGGGTCAGCGTGGCGATGCTGTCGTCGCTGCGGCCACCCCACCAGGCGAAGCGGCCGATCGGCGGCTCGCTGGCGACCCCGACCTCGGTGCTGCCGGCGAAGGCCAGCCGGGTGGTGCCGGCCGGGAGCTCCCAGTAGTCGGCGCCGAACTGGGCCACACTGTCGCGCAGGTTGTCTTGGGCGGGCATCGGGGTGACGGCGAACGGCAGCAGGCTGGGCAGCTCGTGGCCCGTGGCGTAGCCGTAGCGGCCGTCGCCAACGGCCACGTCGTCGAGAAGGTTCGCCACCGCCCAGTCGGCGACGAGCTGGCCGAAGCTGGTGATGTCGGGCCGCCGCGGGGCGGCCAGGTCGACGAAGGCCTGGAGGTTCTGGCCGGCGTCGGCCCGGATGAGCGGGCGCAGCTGCTCCTCGCCGGCGTACTGGGCGTAGATATAGCGGATGAACAGCTGGGCGGCGCCATACTCGGCCGCAGTCTGGTTAAAGGTGGTGAGCTGGAGGTCGGGGTTGGCGAGGTAGGAGGGCGGGAAGCCGTTGTCGAAGTAGCCGTTCAGGTCGGTGGCGAGCTCCGACATGCCCTCGTTGAACCACAGCTCGGAGCTGGGCTGCTCGTTGGCGTGGATCATATGCTGGAACTCGTGGGCCAGCACGCTGAGGTAGGCGGGGTTGTCGAAGGCGAGGGCGCCGCCGTCCATGACGAACATCTCGCGCTCGTTGCTGAAGCGGTTGACCTGGGCGGGCAGCGAGTCCTGGGTCGAGAAGTAGCCGAGCACGCCGCCGTTGAGGTTGCTGGCGTTGAGGATCGTGATCCGGTTGTCGCCGTCGACGCCGGGCTGGAGCTCGGAGCCGAACAGCTCGCGGTTGCGCGGGTAGATCTCCTGCTCGAACGTCCGCGCGGCGGCCTCGAGGGCGGGCTGGCTGAAGCTCAGGCCGCGCTCGACATAGATCAGCGCCACCGGCCCGGCGTAGCGCAGCTCGGCGCCGATGGTGTACTGGCGGTCGGTTGTGAAGTCGGTGATAAAGAAGTCGCGCATCTCGCCCACCTGCACGTCGAGTGGGGTGGTGCGGGCGACGCGCGGGCATGTGTCCGGCGTGTCGCGGCAGCTGCCGAGGGCCAGCGCCAGTTCGACCTGGTCCCGCGTGGGGCGGTGGGCGGCGTCGAGCGCGGCGATCGGGTCGCCTTGGTCGACCGCAGTTGTGGCGACCGGGCTCGGGGCCGGGCCGGCCGTCGCCCCCGCCTCCGGCGGGACGCCCGCGGTCGGGCTGGGGGCGCCGATCGCAACAGGCGTCTCGGAGGGGGGCAGGGCGCTCGTCGCGGCGGCAGTGGCCTGCGGCGGGGATGGGGAGGCGGGCGGCGGGCTGCCGGCGGTCGGCACGCACGCCGTCAGCAGCAGGGCGAGCAGCCCGGCAAGGGAACGTTTGTGCATACGCCCATTGTACCGCGGCGTGGCGGGGCCCCGCAAGGAGGGGGCGACTACCGAGGTAGCCGCCCCCCGGGGTTGTTACGCCGTCAGGGCGCCGCGGCCGGCCATCGCGCGCAGGCGGGCGATCCGCTCGGCCGTCTGCGGGTGGGTGCGGAACAGGTTAGCCAGGCCGCCGCCCACAAGCGGGTTGACGATGTACAGGTGGGCGGTGGAGGGGCTGGCCTGCATCGGGACGCGGCCGGCGGCCCACTCCAGCTTTTCCAGGGCGCTGGCGAGGGGCAGCGGGTCGCCCAGGATCTGGGCGCCGCCGGCGTCGGCCAGGTACTCGCGCGAGCGCGAGATCGCCATCTGGATGATCACGGCGGCGATCGGGGCGAGGATGGCGAGCAGCATGGTGCCGGCCAGGTCGGCGAAGCCGCCGCCCTCCTCGTCGTCGGAGCCGCCGAACCCGGCAAAGATCGCCCCCCACATCGCCATGTCGGCCAGCATTGTCACCGCGCCGCCCACGCTCGCGGCGACGCTGGAGATCAGCGTGTCGCGGTGCTTGATGTGGGCCAGCTCGTGGGCGACCACGCCGGCAAGCTCGTCCCGGTCCAGCAGGCGGGCGATGCCGGTGGTGACGGCGACAGCTCCGTTGGCCGGGTTGCGGCCGGTGGCAAAGGCGTTCGGCGTTTCGCTGTTGATGAGGTAGACCCGCGGCTTGGGGATGCCGGCCCGTGCCGACAGCTGCTCGACCATCGCGTGGAGCTCGGGCGCCTCGGCGGGGCTGACCTCCTGCGCGCCGCTCATGCGCAGCGCCAGCTTGTCGGAGAACCACCACGCGCCCATATTCATCGCCACGGCGAAGACCAGGGCGATCACCATGCCCACCTGCCCGCCGATCGCGCCGCCGATCACGACGAACAGCCCGGTCAGCAGCCCGAGCAGGGCGGTCGTCTTCACTGAGTTCCAGATCTGCATTATGTGCTCCACTTGTGCATCTGAGGGCCGGGGCAGCGGCCCCGGCACTGACACCAGGATAGCGGAGTGGGGCGATCGGGGTAAGAGCGCAGGTACACCCGGCGGGGAGGGAGAAATCCCCGGCGGGCGGACGGGGGGCTACGACACCTGTGGCGGGGGCACGAGGCCGCGCTGGACGGCGACGATGGCGGCCTGGGTGCGGTTGCTGACGCCGAGCTTCTGAAAGATCTCGCTCAAGCGGTTGCCGACCGTCTTCTCGGACAGGCTGAGCTTGAGCGCGATCGCGCGGTTGTCGTCGCCCTGGGCGACCAGGGCCAGGATGTCGCGCTCGCGGGGGGTGAGCTGGTCGGCGGCGGGCGAGCTGCCCTCGCCGCGCCGGAGCAGGTCGAGCACGCGGGCGGCGGCGCTGCCGGCGAGGGCCGCCTCGCCGCGGTGGACCATGCGGATCGCCTCGATCAGCTCGCCGGCGTCGGCGTCCTTGAGCAGGTAGGCGTTGGCGCCGGCGCGCAGCGCCTCCAGCACAGTGCGCTCGTCGCGGTGCATGGTCAGCACCACGCTGCGTGTGTCGGGGCTGGCCTGGCTGATCTGGCGGGCCGCCTCGATCCCGGTCAGCACGGGCATGGAGATGTCGAGCAGGGCGATATCGGGGCGCAGGGTTTTGGCCTCGGCCACCGCGGCGCCTCCGTCGCTCACTTCGGCCACCACGGTGAAGCCGCCCTTGCGCTCCAGAATCTCGCGCAGGCCTTGGCGGAACATCGTGTGGTCGTCGGCGATCAGGATGGTGATGGTTTCGCTCATGGGTGCTCCCGGGGCTGGTCGGCCGCTCCGCGCTGCCACCCTATCATAGCACCGCCCCCGCCCCTGTCGAAAGGGAGAAACCCCCATGCGGCCTCAGACCTTGCCGTAGCAGCGCTGAGGCCGCAGAGCGCTCGGGAGGACTACACGACAACGCCGCGCCCCCAACCGGGAGGCACGGCGTTGTCGTGTGACTGCTTTCCATCCTCTGCGCGCTCTGCGCCTTTGCGGCGACCGCCTGGCGGGAGCTACAGCGCCGGCTCGGGCTTGCGCCCGTTCGGGCGGGCCGGGCGGGACTGCCACTCGTTGAGCAGGGCGCGGGCCTGGTCGTCCGAAAGCTGGTCGCTGGCCACGCCGTAGCGGCGCTCCGTCTCGGCGTCGAGATCGACGGCGCGAGTCTGGGCGAGGCGGGCCAGGGCCTGGAGCTGGCGCTCGCTCGCCGGCTGGCTGGGCAGATCGGGGGCCGGCTCGCTCACCATGCGGGCCTTGCTGTCGGCGGTGTAGCGGGCGCGCTCGTCGGCCAGCTTCTTCAGGCCGTCGATAAACGTCGAGGCCTGGCCCTTCGTCATCGTCACCAGGTCGACGCTGTGCTCGCCGGCGTAGCTGGCCAGCTGCTCGTTACTCCAGCTCAGGTTGTCCTGGAGAGTGGCGATGTAGTTGCGCTGCTTGTCGCTCGCGGGCGAGTCCGGGTCGCGGACGGTGATCGCGGGCGTCGCCGGCTGGCCCTCGCGCACCGTGGCGACCTGCCCGTCGAGCGCCTCGCGCTGGGCGCGGTAGATCTTCCAGCCCAGATCGACGGCCTGCTGGACCTCGTCGTCGCCGGCGTCGATCGGCAGGGTGATCGTTTCTTCGAGGGTGATGAAATCTTCGCCGAGGCGGATGGCGGCGCGGTACGTGCGGGTCACGCTGCGCTCGTCGCGGTTGGGGGTGGCCATGAGAACTCCTCCTTGCCCGGGGCGCCCAGCGGCGCCGTGCCCGGTCTGCTCCGACTTTCCGTAGCTACTCGTCCCTTGGTGTTTCTGAGGCGTTAAACGCCTCGCGCTTTGTCGCCCGGCCTTGCAGCAGGAGCCCCCATAGTATAGCACATTCGTGTTACTTTGGCAAGATTTCCCGCCCCGCTTTACGCGCGCAGACGCGCCATGCCGTACTGGATCAGGCATAGCAGCCCGCCGGCGACGAGCAGGGCCAGCAGGCGCACAGCGGGCGCCGCGGCGCCGAGCCAGCTTTGCAGGAGGAGCACTGCCAGCCCGATCAGCAGCCCCATCACCACGGCCTCGACGTAGAACCGCTCCACGCGCTGCACCCTTTTACTCGCGGCGGCCGACATCGCGGCCCTGGTCGAGGCTGTAGCCCCCGGCGTCGCTCGCCGGCGGCTCCATCGCCTTCTGCGCGATCACCCCTAGCTGCACAAGCAGCCAGAAAACGCCGCTGCCGATCATGATCAGCAGCAGGATCGCGGCGATCGCCAGCAGCACCATCATCAACATCGCTGCCTCCTTCCTCCAGTCGCTGTTCGCCCGCGTCGATCATACGCGCTTCGGCCACAGAGCGATACAGGAAAACTACCTGCCCCCCGCGCCGCCCGCTGGCTCCCAGCGGATCGCCGCCGCGCGCTCGGGCTGGTCACGCGGGGCGAGCAGCCCGCCCGGGGTTGAAACGAGCAGCTCGCGACAGGCCGCGCGCACCAGCGCGTCACTCGCGCGGTCGCCCGGGAGGCGCAGCCGGTCGCGGATCTCCTCGACCGCGGCCTCCTCGTCGGCGAACTGGAACGCCGGCGTGGCGGGGACGAGCTCCATCGTAGCATAGATGCCGAGCTGGTGCAGGCAGCACAGCGCTTCCAGGCCGGCCGGCAGGGGGTGCCGCTCCTCGCCGTGGGCCCGGGCCCAGAACGGGTCGAGGGCGCTCGCCGGGTGGCGCAGCCCCAGGTACAGCCAGCAGGAGCGGCGGGCCGCCGCGTCCATCGCCAGCAGAAACGGCGCCACGTCGGCCACGGCATAGACGACGTGGGCCGAGATCACCACGTCGGCCGCGAGCGGCGCGGCCAGGGGCCAGGGCTCGGGGAGCAGCTCGACATTCGCGAGCCCCTCCGCCGCAACCAGCCGCTCCAGCTCGGCCCGCATCGCCGGCGATGGCTCCACCGCCACCACCCGTCGCACCGCCCGCGCCAGGTGCGGCAAGTAGCGGCCCGTCCCCGCACCGACGTCGACCACCGTGTCGTCGGGGCGCAGCTCCGGCAGCAGCCGGCGTAGAAAGCCGTCGGGTTGGGGGCTGCGCTGGCTCGCCGCCGCGTAGCGCCCCGCTCGTCGCGCCCAGGTGTCCGCGCCCGGGGCCGTGGCCTCCGCCCGCTCGCCCTGGGCCCGCTCCGCCATGTACATCTCGCGCCAGATCGCCGTCCAGTCCTGCCCGCCCGCACGTCTGCCGCCCCACATGGCCGCCCTCCTCGCTGCCGGAGCGGTCGCCCCGGACCGGTATGGTATAATAGACCACGGATTGTCTCACGACAATAGACGCTGCGCGTTCGCCACAGGCGAATGGCGCGCCGCCGTATGTTCGCTGACCACAGGGTGGTCGTGTGCCGATGAGTAGCCTATGAGCGAGCTAGGGGCGCGCCTGCGCCAGGCCCGCGAAAGCCAGGGCCTTTCCCTTGCCCAGGCGGCGACCGATACTCGAATCCTGCTGCAATCCCTCAGCGCCCTCGAAGAGGGCGCGTATCAGCGCCTGCCCAGCGATGTGGTTATCCGCGGCTTTATCCGCAACTACGCGCAGTACCTTGGCCTGCCGGCCGACGAGCTGATCGAGCTGTACCGCCGCGAGCGCGGCGTGTCCGACAAGATCCGGGTCGTGCCGGCCACCCGCCCGCCGCGCACTCGCTCCTACGTCCTGCCAAGCTTTTTCGGCGTCTTCTTTGTCACTGTGGCCCTGGTCGGCATGGCCTATGTGCTGCTCAACGCCACCGGCCGCTTCCGCGAGGACAGCGTCGCCGGCGCGCCGGCAACGGCCACCGTCCCGCCGCCGTCGCCACTGCCCACCGCCACCGCCGGCCGTGCCCCCGCGATCGTCGTGCCGACCCGCACCGTTGTTCCCGCCGGCACCCCGCCGCCCGGCCAAACGGCGGTGATCGCCGCCCCGACGAGCGAGCCCGCCGGTGGCGCCGCCACCACCGCCCTGCCTACGCCCGCCGCCCCGATCGTGCTTGAGGTGGCCGTGCCAGCGGCCCGCGGCGGCGAAACCTCCTGGGTGCGCATCCAGACGGACGGCAACGTCGCCTTCGAGGGGATCATGCGCGCGGGGGACCGCCAGATCTTCCAGGCCCAGCGCCGGGTCGAGATCCGCGCGGGCAACCCCCCCGACGTCCAGGTGACGGTGAACGGCCTCCAGCAGGGCGCCCTCGGCCAGGTGCCGGGCCAGCCCGTCAACTGGTCCTGGCCGCCAAATTAGGCGGGTGGCAGGGCCAGGCCGGCGGGGCGGGCCTCCGCCCCTCGCCGCGCACCTCCTAACCTCCTGAGGTTTTATGCCAGCAGAAAGCAGCTTCGATATCGTCTCCGAGTTCGACCACCAGGAGCTCGTCAACGCCGTGGACCAGGCGCAGCGCGAGATCCAGACCCGCTACGACCTCAAGGATACCAAGACGACCCTTGAGCTCAGTAAGACCGAGCTGGTGATTAGTACTGACAGCGAGCTTTCGCTCGCCAGCGTCCGCGACATCCTTGAAACCAAGGCCCTGCGCCGCAAACTTTCGCTCAAGATCTTCGACTACGGCAAGGCCGAGGATGTCAGCGGCGCCCGCGTGCGCCAGGTGGTCACCCTGCGCAAGGGCATCAACGCCGACATGGCCAAGCAGATCGCCAAGCTGGTCCGCGACCAGTTCCCCAAGATCCAGCCGCGCATCCAGGGCGAAACCTTGCGCGTCGCCAGCAAGAGCCGCGACGATCTCCAGGCCGTGATCGCCTTTCTGCGCCAGCGCGAGGCCGACATCGAGGTCCCGCTCCAGTTTACGAATTATCGGTAGGGCGTGCCGCCGCACCCCTACGGTTTGCCCGCCTAAAGATGAGCATGAAGAAGTACCATATTATCACCCTGGGCTGCCCGAAGAACCATGTCGATAGCGAGGGCATGGAGGGCATCCTCGCCGGCGAGGGCCACCAGCAGGTCGCCAGCGCCGACGAGGCCGATGTCGTCATTGTCAACACATGCAGCTTTATCGCCGCCGCCCGCGACGAAACTCTCGGCGTGCTCCGCGAGCTCGGCGAGCGCAAGCGCGACGGCCAGCAGCTCATCGCCGCCGGCTGTATGGCCCAGTCCCACGGCGAGCTCGTCGGCGCCGTCCAGGGCGTCGACGGCGTTCTGTCCACCCAGCAGTGGATGCAGATCGGCGAGCTGGTGGCCGCGGCGCGGGACAGCGGGATGGGGGGGCACGGGGATAAGGGGGCGCGGGGGCAGGAGATCATCCCGCTCATGGCCGCGGCTGCGCCCGCGCTCACCATCGCCCCCTCGCCCGCTCCCCCACTCCCCCGCTCCCCCGCTCCCGGCGGCTACGCCGACTGGCGCAACGCCCAGATCCGCCGCACCCGGGCCACCCCGTCGGCCTACCTGAAGATCTCCGACGGTTGCAACCTGCGCTGCGCCTTCTGCACCATCCCCAGCTTCAAGGGCGATATGCGCTCCAAGCCGGTCGGTGCGGTGCTCGCCGAGGCCCGCGAGCTGGCCGCCGGCGGCGTGCGCGAGATCGTGCTCGTCGCCCAGCATCTGTCCGACTACGGCCGCGACCTCGGCCTCAAGGACGGGCTGGCCACCCTGCTCGACGAGCTGTGCCAGGTGCTGCCCGCCCACGTCTGGGTTCGGCTGATGTATGCCTACCCCCACGGCATCTCCGAGCGCCTGATCGAGGTGATGGCCAGCCGGCCCCAGATCGTCAAGTACCTCGACATGCCGCTCCAGCACGCCCACCCAGCTACCCTGCGCCGCATGCGCCGCCCCCCGGACGCCGACCGCACCCGCCGGCTCCTGGGCGACCTGCGGGCCGCCATGCCCGACATCGCCCTCCGCTCGACCTTTATCGTCGGCTACCCGGGCGAAACAAGCGAGGAGTTCCGGGCCCTGCTCGCCTTCCTTGAGGAGGTCCAGCTCGACCGGGTCGGCGCCTTCCGCTTCTCGCCGGAGCCGGGCACCCCCGCCGCCACCCTCCCCGGCCACGTGCGCCCCCAGGTGATCGAGAAGCGCTGGCACGAGCTCATGCAGCTCCAGCAAGGGATCTCGCGCGCCCGCACCGCGCGCTGGCTCGGCCGCCCGGTCGACGTGCTGATCGAGGGCCGCGGCGCGGCCGAGGGCCGCCCGATCATGGTCGGCCGCTCCTTCCGCGACGCGCCCGAGGTCGATGGCCAGGTGTTCGTGTGGGGCGAGGCCCCGGTGGGAGAGATCGTGCCCGTCCAAGTCACTCGCGCGACGGAGTACGATCTGTGGGGCGAAATCGTGAAGGGGTGATGCGACAACGCATCACCCCTTCACCCCCTCATCATCGCGCGAAGCGCATCCCTACGCGTTGGTGCGCTTCTGGATGGCCTGCTGGAGCCGCTTGAGCTCGCCGGGGTTGTTGCGGGCCAGGTAGTCCACCATGTAGTCGATCGCGGTGTCGCTGTAGTCGTCGAGCAGGCCGTCGAGCACCTGGCGCACCACCATGGAGACGAAGTCCTCCTCGGAGATGGCCGGGCTGTAGACGTAGGCCAGGCCCTCGCGGTGGCGGTTGAGCACGCCCTTCTCGGCCAGGCGGCTCATCGTCGTCATCACGGTGGTGTAGGCGATCTCGCGCTCGGTCGACAAGCGCTTGTGTACCTTCTTGACGGTGCTGCGCTCGTCCTGCCAGAGAATCTGCATGATCTCGGTCTCAAGCGGGCCGAGAACCTTGACCAGGCCGTCCTTTGTCGGGCTGAAGCGCAGGCGCATGTTGAGCGGCATGGAGGCGTCTCCTTCTTTTCTGGTTGCGGGCTGGATCGCAGGCCTCTTGTCCGGGGCAACACGCGTGGGGTGTCTGTCGCCCGACGTCCTACGGCCTGACATAGTGCCGAGTGTACTAGCCTACCCCCCGCGCCGACAATGGATTTTGATTACGACATGGTTACGGCACCTGTCTGGTACAATGGGCGTATTGCCCTTCCCGATGCCACGCGTACTACCAAGCGTCGTATAATGATCAACGTCGGCTGTAAGCCGTTTAGCTGAGAAACAGATGACAGCACCTGAGACGCGGGCGAGCATCCAGGCGGCCATGCGCGCCGCCTTCCCGGAGGCCGAGGCGCGGGTGGCCCGCTTCTACGCGATACAGGAGTACCACCTCGGCTGGCGCGACGAGCGGCTCGACCCGGCCGACGAGGACCCGGGCAAGCTGATCCGCCCCCGGCTCGTGCTGATGGCCTGCGCCGCCGCCGGCGGCGACCCGATGGAGGCCCTGCCCCTCGCCGCCGGCGTCCAGCTGCTCCACGATTTCTCGCTCATCCACGACGACATCGAGGACAATAGCGACACCCGCCGCGGCCGGCGCACCCTGTGGAACATCTGGGGCCTGGCCCAGGGCATTAACGCCGGCGACGGGATGTTTACCCTCGCCCACCTCGCCATCCACCGCCTCGCCGACGCCGGCGTGCCCGCTGAGCGGGCCCTGGCCGTGCTGCGCCGCTTTGACGAGATCATCCTCGCCGTCTGCGAGGGCCAGTTCCTCGACATCAGCTTTGAGGGCGACCTCGGGATCGGCCCCGACGACTACCTGGCGATGATCGCCCGCAAGACGGCCGCCCTGATCGCCGGCTCCGCCGAGCTCGGCGCCATGGTCGCCGGCGCCCCCGCCCCCACCCGCGCCGCCCTCGACGAGTTCGGCCGCAGCCTCGGCCTGGCCTTCCAGATCGAGGACGATATCCTCGGCATCTGGGGCGACCCCGAGCTGACCGGAAAGCCCCGCGCCGCCGACCTGTACCGGCGCAAGCTCAGCCTCCCCGTCGTCCACGCCCTCGCCACCGCCCCCGCCCGCGCCGAGCTCGCCGCGCTCTACGGGCGCGAGCCCGACGACGCCGCCGTCGGCCGGGCCCTCGCCATCCTCGACGAGGCCGGCTCCCGCGCCTTCTGCCTGGAGGTGGCCGGCACCCACCACCGGGCCGCCTTCGCCGCCCTCGACCGAGTCGAGCCGCCCACGCCCGCCGCCGCCGCTGCCCGCGACACGATGCGCGCCGTCGCCGCCAGTCTGATCGGCCGCCAGGCCTGATGCGCGTCGCCCTGCTTTCCGGCGAGTACCCGCCCCAGCCCGGCGGCGTCGGCGACTACACCCGCCGGCTCGGCCTGGCCCTCGCCGCCCGCCGCCACGCCGTCGCCGCCCTCACCATCCAGGCCGGGCAGCTTTTGCTTTACGATCTGCCCGCCGACGACGAGCCTGGCCCCGCCGACGATAACGGAATCGTCATCTGGCCCCCCACCGGCCCGGCGCCTCGCGTTCGCCAGGGACGTTCAGCCTTTGGCGTTCAGCCTTCGGCCGCTCCGCTCGACTGGTCGCCGCGCTGCTGGCCCGCCGTGATCGCCGCCCTCCACCGCCTCCAGCCCGACTGGCTCCACATCCAGTACCAGACGGGCGCCTACGCCATGCGCCCCGGCGTCAACCTCCTGCCCTGGCGCCTGCGCCGCCTGCCCGGCCGGCCCCGCGTCGCCGTCACCTTCCACGACCTGCTGGAGCCGTACCTGCTGCCGAAGGCCGGCCCGCTGCGCCGCTGGGTCAACCGCCGGCTCGCCCGCGACGCCGACGCCGTGATCGCCACCAACGCGGCGGACGCCGCCGCCCTGCGCGCCCTCGGCGCCCGGCCGGCCGTCATCCCGATCGGCTCGAACATCCCGGTCGCCCCCCCGCCCGGCTACGGGCGGGCCGCCTGGCGGGCCCGGCTCGGCGCGGCCGACGGCGAGCTGCTTGTCGCCTACTTCGGCCTCCTGTCGCCGAGCAAAGGCGTCGACCTGCTGGTCGAGGCCCTGGCCGGGCTGGAGCGGCCGTGGCGCCTGCTGCTCGTCGGCGGCGCGGCCACCGCCCCGCAGGATGTCGCCTACGCCGCCGGCGTGCGGGCCGTGATCGAGCGCCACGGCCTCGCCGCCCGCGTGATCGCCACCGGCCACGCCGACCCATCGGCCGTGTCGGCCCACCTCCTCGCCGCCGACGCCGCCGCGCTGCCCTTTCGGGACGGCGCCTCGCTGCGCCGCGGCAGCCTGCTTGCCGCGCTTGCCCACGGCCTCCCTGTCCTTACCACCCCGCCGACCGACCCCGAGGCCGCCGCCCTGCTCCGCGACGGCGAGGTGACCCTGCTCGCCCCCCCCGCGCCGGCCGCCCTCCGGGTCGCCCTCGCCCGGCTCGCCGCCGACCCCGCGCTGCGCGCCCGTCTCGCCGCCGGCGGCCGGGCCCTCGCCGCCCGCTTCAGCTGGGACGCCATCGCCGCCCGGCACGAGGGGGTGTACGGGGCAGGCTCGTAGGGCAAAGCGGGCCCTTCGTGGACCGCGGCGGCGCAGCGCGCGGAGCTGCGATCGGGACGGCTGAAGCTTTGGTCCTCGGCGGTTCCTTCCCGCTGGTTTGCCACGGTCGCGCTGCGAGGCTATAATGGGCCCACCCTGCGGCTAGGACGCCCGCGCCCCGTCACGCGCTGCGAAGTCGGCGCGTGGGGTCGTTCATCCATCAGACAAACGTGTCGTTCCAGGATGACCTAGCGTGCGACTGCCCAGCAGCAACATCATCCGCATTCTGAGCTTTGCCATGGCCGCCGGCCTCGGCCTCGGCGTCCTCATCTACGGCTTTGTGCGGGTGGTCGAGGGCGAGGGCACTAGCATCGAGCTGGCCGTCCCCCTGGCCCTGCTCGTCGGCGGGCTGATCGGGCTGGCCTTTATGGTCGGGATCAAGCTCGCCCTGCGCCAGGCCGCCTACGACCTGCATAACTACGCCGTCGACCTCACCGACGCCCAGCTCCCCACCCCCGTCGCAATCACCGGCGACGAGGTGGTGTACATGCGCGAAACGCTGTCGCAGGCCCTCGCCTTCGTCCCGCGCCCCGAAGTCTTTCCCCTGCTCGCCGACGACCTGGCCGCCGCCCCCGATCTCCCCGCCCAACTTGCCGCCGTCGCCCATTATGTCGGCCAGCACCTCCCCGTGAGCGGGGCCCTGCTGCTCCTGCTCGACGCGGAGCGCAGCGTGCTGTACCCGGAGGCCAGCTGCGGCGCGGCCAGCGTCGGACGCGACGTCGCGATCGACCTATACGCCTCGGCGATCGGCCGGGCGCTCCAGGAGCGGCGCCCGGCCCTGTACAGCGGCCTGGAGGCTGGCGACATGCTGCCGGTGCGGGCGGCGGGCGGGGCGCCCTCCTCGATCTACTGCCTGCCGCTGCTGGTGCGCAACCAGCCCCTCGGCGTGCTCGCCCTGGCCCTGCCGATCGCCGACATCCGGCTCAACGACGAGCAGCGCGGCTTTGCCCGCGCCGTGGCCGACTTGTTCACCCTCGCCGCCCAGGGCGGCATGCACCGGCGCTTGTTCGAGCGCGAGGGCGACCGGCTGGCTGCCTTTGAGCAGCTCGGCGCCCTGATCGCCGACAGCGAGCGCTTCGAGCGCGCCCTGGAGCAGGTCTTGCGCGTGGCCGCCCGTGTGACGGACTCGGCCCACGGCTCGCTGCTCCTGCTCGACGCCGACGAGACGAGAGTGCGCGTCCGGATCACGCTCAAGGCCGGCGACGTGCTCCCGCTCAGCGTCACCGCCGGCCCCATCCTCAAGCACGGCCTGGCCGGCTGGGCCCTCCGCGAGCGCCGGGCCGATATTATCGACGACACCGAGCGCGACACGCGCTGGCTGCCCGTCCCCGGCCTCGACGATATGCGCTCCGCGATGGTGGTGCCCTTGCTCTACGGCGAGCGCATCCTCGGCCTGCTCACCCTGGCCGACCCGGCGCCGCGCCACTACAGCCGGCGCTCGCTGGCCCTCGCCGCCGCCCTGGCCGCCCACGCCGTCACCGTCCTGGCCCGCCAGCAGCGCGAGGAGCTGGTCGAGCCCGGCGAGGCCGCCGTCGCCCGCCGGCTGCTCGAAGGCCGCCTCGCCCCCGGGCGCCTGGCCGAGCTCGCGGCCGACCCGGCGGCCCTCGCCCGCGCCCTCGACCCATGGCGCGGCCCGGTGATCGCGCTCTATGTTGGCCTGCGCGGCCTCGACGCCGCGGTCGAGCGGCTTCCCGCCGCCGACCTGCTCGACGAGCTGCTGGCGCCGTGGGCCGCCGAGCTGAGCGCCGCCGTCCACCAGCAGTCCGGCATGATCGCCCGCCAGGACGATGGCGGCCTGCTCGCGGTCTTCGGCTACCCGCTCGCCCACCCCGACGACCGGGCCCGCGCCCTGCGGGCCGCCCTCGAGGCCCAGACGATCGCCCGGCGCATGCGCGGCCGCTGGCGCAACCAGTTTGGCTGCGAGTTGGCCGCAAGCGTCGGGCTCGCGATGGGCGAGGCCGTCGCCGGGCCGGTCGGCGAGCCCGCCGGCCCCGAGTTCGTCATCCTCGGCGCCGCCGTGCGCGACGCGCGGCGCCTGCAACAGCTCGCCCGCCCCGACGAGGTGATCGTCGGCGACATGGCCGGCGAGGCCGGCTTCGCCCTGGAGCCGCTCGCCCCGCTCACCATGGCCGACGGCGAGCCGCCCCGCCCGATCTTCCGGCTCGCGCCCGGGCGAGCCGCCTGAGGGGGGCGCACGTGGAGAAGACTCGCATGACCAATAGCCATACAGCCGAGCCCTCCCTCGTCGATGTGCGCACCGGGGCCCTGCTCCGGCTCGCCTCGGCGATCGAGACGGCGGCCACCCTCGACGAGCTGCTGATGCTCGCGCTCAATGAGTTCGCCCACCTGCTCGACCTGCCCCTGTGCGGCGTCATGCTGGTCGACGAGGCCCAGGTCAGCGCCCGCCTTGTCAGCCTGTTCCCGCCCCGGGTCAACCTCCCCGGCCCGTTCCTCATCCGCGAAACGCAGTTCATCCAGCAGGTGATCCGCTCGCGCCAGGCCGTCCAGGTGCGCAACGCCCAGCTCAGCGTGCTCGGCCCCGGTGCGAAGCCCGCCGGCAGCCTGTTTGCCGAGATCCTTGACGACGCAAAGGTCGGCTCCCTCCTGTTCGTGCCCCTCATCGCCCAGGACACGGTGATCGGCGTGCTCGCCTTCGCCAGCGTGGCCGATGAGCGGGTGTTCCATGAGAACGAGATCGCCCTCGCCCGGCTCATGGGCGGCCAGCTCGCCGCCGCCGTCACCTCGTTCCGGGTCACCGAGAAGGCCCAGCGCCGCAGCGCCGAGCTCGCCACCCTCAACGATATCGCCGCCGCCGTCGCCTCCTCGCTCGACACCCGCGAGGTGTACCACAAGGTGATGGAGAAGCTCAACGAGTATTTCCGCGTCGACGCCGGCTCGCTGTTGATGCTCGACGAGGAGACGAACGAGCTGGTGTTCGTGATGACCCTTGAGGCCGGCGAGGAGAAGCTGTTCGGGGTGCGTGTGCCGCGCGGCAAGGGGATCGCCGGCAGCGTCGCCGAGACGCAGCAGTACATGATCGTCGACGACGCCGAGCGCGACCCGCGCCACTACTCCAACGTCAGCGACTCGGTCGGCTACCAGGTCCACACCATGCTGTGCGTCCCGATCGTCACCAAAGGCCGCACCCTCGGTGTGATCCAGCTGCTCAACAAGCGCGACGGGACCTTTACCCAGGAGGAGGCCCAGCGGCTGGAGCGGATGGCCGCGACGATCGGCGTGGCGATCGAGAATGCCCGCCTGTTCCAGCAGGTCAAGACGGTGCGCGACCGCTTCGAGTCGATCGTCAACTCGACCAACGACGGCATCCTCATGGCCGACATCAACGGCACCGTGGTGACCGCCAACCCGCCCGCCGCCCAGCTGTTCGGCGCCCGCCGCGAGGGGCTGCTCGGCCGCAGGCTCGACGCGCTGCTCGAAAACCTGCGCGGCCGCGCGCTTCAGGTCAGCACGCCCTCCTGGCTCAACGACGGCAACGGCCACTCCGAGGTGGTCGAGCTGGAGCTCGGCGGCCCGCAGCGGCGCTATATCCGCCACTTTATGCTGCCCGTGCGCGACGGGCGCGGCGAGATCGGCCAGCTCGCCCTGTTCCAGGATATCTCCAAGGAGCGCGAGCTCGCCCAGCTGCGCGATGACTACACCGGCATGCTCGTCCACGACCTGCGGGCACCGCTGACGGCGATCATGAACGGGATCATGATGGTCAAGCGCGGCCTCGGCGGGCCGATCTCGGACCAGCAGCAGGAGCTGCTCAGCATCGCTCACCAGGGCAGCCAGACGATGCTGGAGATGGTCAACACCCTGCTCGATATCGCCAAGATGGAGCAGGGCCGCATGACGATCGAGCTGGAGCCCTTGTCGCCCTACGCGGTGATCGATGAAACCCTCGACCGGCTGCGCGTCTCCGCGCAGGACCAGAAGGTGCAGCTGGCCCAGCAGCTCGCCGTCGGGCTGCCCTTGATCGAGGCCGACCGCGAGAAGCTGGTGCGCGTGCTGCAAAACCTGCTGGACAACGCGATCAAGTTCTCGCCCGGCGGCTCCGTCGTCACCCTCGGCGGGGCCGGCCTCCAGCTCAACGCCGGCTGCGAGACCGGCCACGAGCAACCCGGCCTGCCGCTCAAGCTCCCCGCCCTCGGCCCCGGCAACTGGATCGCCTTCTGGGTCCGTGACCAGGGGCCCGGCATCCCCGCTCAGTACCACGAGCGCGTCTTCGAGAAGTTCGGCCAGGTCCGCGGGCGCAAGGTGCGCGGCACCGGGCTCGGATTAACGTTTTGTAAGCTCGCGGTCGAGGCCCACGGCGGCCGAATCTGGCTGCAAAGCGCCGAGGGCCAGGGTAGTACGTTCGCCCTCGTGCTTCCGCTCACTCAGGATCAGCGCCGCTTGACCGCATAGCAGCGCGGTTCACACATTCGCCCGCTGCGCGGTGGCGGCGCTCTAGCCCAAAAAAGCTTTACACTCCATGTGTCATTAAACTGTATACTCGGCCGGATTGTAGTTGCACATTCTCTGATATATAATTGGGCGAGAGCAGCGACGAGCTACGATCAAGTGTAAGACACAGGCCGCATCAAGCAGGTCGACCATGCGCCAGATCCTGCGGCACCTTCGCTCCAAAATCCAATACACGGTCATCCTGCCCTATCTGCTGCTGATGATCCTGGTGGTGCTGGTCGGCTCCGGCATCGCGATCACTCTTGTCGCCGGAAGCTGGCAGGAGCGGTTCAACAACCAGCTCGGCCAGGTGGCGCGCAACTTCGCCGAAACGTTCGCGCAGCGCGAGCTCAAGAATATCGATTACCTCGGGCAGATCATCTTCACCGCCCCCAACGCCATCACGGGCGCGCCCGCCGTGCCCCAGGCCCTCGCCGACGAGGACAGCGATGGCCTCAACCTGGCGATGCAAAGCCTGTGGACGATCGGCCTCGGCCCCGACAAGGTCGACCAGGACCGGGTGATCATCTTCGACACGGCCGGCAAGGCCCTGCTCGACTGGGAGCGCAGCGACGCCGGGGGCGCCCCCACCCGCTATGTCGCCACCGACCTGTCGGAGCAGCCGCTCGTCCAGGCGGTGTTGAAGGGCGAGCAGTCGCCGGTGCCCGGCACCGACGTGCTGAGCGACAAGTACAGCGGCCTGATCAGCTTTCGCACCACCGAGGGCGAGGACCGGCTCCACTTCTTCACCGTGGTGCCGATCGAGCGCAGCGACGCCGAGGGCGCCAGGCGGGTGATCGGCGGCCTGATGGTGGCCCAGCGCCTCGACCGGCTGCTCCCCTACCTCCAGCAGCAAAGCCAGTCGACGATCAGCACGATCTATGACGTGGGCGGTGTCGCCCTGGCCAGCACCGTGCCCGAGATCCAGCTCGCCACGCTGAACATGCGCCCCGAGCTGATCGCTCAGGTCGCCGCCCTGAACGCGCCGAACGCCGCCTTCGACGCCAGCGCTCCGCGCGGCCGCCGCGTCGGCGACCAGAACGACCCGTGTCTCGACATCGGCAACCTGACCGGCCGCCTGATCACCCCGCTCGAGTCGACCCGGCTGCCGAACTGCTCCGTCAACACCACGACCGAGCTGGCCCAGCGCCCGTACCAGATCGTCTACGCGCCGCTGCTGATCCGCGGCGTCCAGTCCGGCTACTTCTCGGTCGGCCTGTCGCGCGACTTTGTGATCACCGCCTGGTCGAGCAGCCGCAACGCGGTGATCGGCGTGACGGCCGCCCTCGCGGTGTTCGCCGTGGTCGTCGGCTACTGGGTGGCCCGCCAGATCACCCGCCCGCTGAGCAACCTGGTGCAAACCGCAGAGGCCGTCTCCGAGGGCGACCTGCAGCGGCGCAGCGAGGTGCGCGCCGAGAACGAGCTCGGCATGCTGGCGTCGGCCTTCAACCAGATGACGGAGCATCTGCTGCGGCTGTACACCGCCAGTCGCGAGCTAAACCGCACGATCGAGGTCGATGAGGTGCTTGCCGTCGCCGGCGCGGCTGCGGCGGCCTTCCGTCCGGGCGCCGAGGCGGTGGCCCTCCTAGACACGGGCGACGCGTACGCCTTCCGGCTGCACCGGCGCACGATCGGCTCCCTCGCCGGGCTCGCCGGCCGCAGCGTGGAGGCCGGCAGCCCGCTGATCGCCGCCGTCGCCGCCCACGACCCGCAGGCCACCGAGATGCTTCCCCTGCACGAGCGGGAGCTGCTCGGCCCGGGCGGCCTCGCCGCGGCGGGCGTCGGCAGCGCCCTCGCCGCGCCGATCTTCCAGCAGACGCGCCTGGTCGGTGTCCTGCTGTTCACCCACCCCGACCCCGACGCCTTCGACGAGACGGCCGGCCAAAGCCTGGCGGTGGTCGCCAACATGGCCGGCGCCGTGCTGTCCAACGCCGCGCTCTACGCCCGCGTCCAGGAGGACGCCAAGGAGCGCCAGGCCATCCTGACCTCGATCGGCGACGGCGTCGTGGTCTGCGACGAGCGCGGCCGGATCACCCTGCTCAACCGGGCCGCCGAGCAGATGCTCGACCTGCGCAACTGGTCGCGCGGGCAGCTGTGCCTGGCCGACCTGCCCCTGGAGCAGGTGGCCCAGAGCCAGGGGCAGTTTCGCTTCGGCGACCGCTACCTGACCCTGACCCGCGCCCCCGTGGTCACGGAGGACGGCGCCTCCGGCGGCGAGGTGATCGTGGTCCATGACGTCACCGACGCCGTCCACGTCGACCAGGCCAAGAACGACTTTATCGCCACCATCTCGCACGAGCTGCGCTCGCCGCTCACCGTGATCCTCGGCTATGTCGAGCTGCTGCTGCGCGGGACCGGGGGCCAGAAGCTCACCGCCGACCAGGCGGATCTGCTGGGAACAGTGCGCAACCGGGCGCTCGAAATGTCCGCGATGGTCAACAACGCGATCCTGATCGCCGACATCGACTCGGGCAAGCTGCACACCGAGCTCAGCCCCCAGGATGTCGGGATGGTGCTGAGCATGGCCCTGGCCCCCCTGCGCGGCGCGTTCGAGCAGAAGGGCCTTTCGATCACCCTCGACCTGCCCGAGGAGATCCCGCCGGTGCTCGCCGACCGCGAGCATCTCAAGCGGGTGTTCACCCAACTGCTCGACAACGCGCGGCGCTACACAAATAGCGGCGGGGTCACGGTGCGCGCCCGCGTCGGCGCGACCACGGTGCAGGTGGATGTGAGCGACACCGGCCCGGGCATCCCGCCAGAGATCTTGCCCCGCCTGTTCAAGCGCTTCCAGCGCGTGGACGGCAACAACTCCCAACATCGCGGCGGCGGGCTGGGGCTTAATATTACTCGCCAGCTGGTGGAGCTGCAGGGCGGGCGGGTCAGCGCGACAAGCGAGCCCGGCCACGGCAGCGTCTTCAGCGTGACTCTGATGCAGGCCCATGAGCACTCCTTCGCCGTCGCCCAACCGGACAACACAGGAGCGGCGGCGTGACAGCCTGCCATGGCTGATTCTGCTGGCGCTGCTCCTGTCCCTGCTGCCGATCGGCTGCGTCACGCAGCTGGCGCTGCAGCGGATCACGCCCAACGACGAGCCCTTCAAGGACGTCGCCGCGGCGGCCGAGCTCAACTCCTACCGGCCCTTCCCCACCAACCTCAGCTACGCCGCGATCGACCCGAGCGTGCCCAACTTCGGGGCCACCGAGATCGCGCGGCGCGAAACCGCCACGCCGGTGCCTGTCGGCGCCCCCGGCGCTGTGGCCGTCGCGCCCGTCGTCGCCGTCGCGCCGCCCCCCACCCGGCTCGACCCGGCCACCGCCACCACCCTGGCCACGGCTCGTCCCACCAACGTGGTCGCCGGGCCGACCGGGGCCGCCGGCGGCGCGAACCCGAGCCCGTCGCCCTCCGTCGCGGTCGTGCTGCCCGGCGCGACGGCAACCCCGACCGCCAGCCCCACCCCGACCCGCGCCGGTGTGGGCTCCCCCACCCCCGCGACGGCCCAGCCAACCCAGCAGACGACCACCCAGACGGCCACGCCGAGCCGCGCCACCGCTTCGGCCACGGCCACGCGCACGCCGGGCGGGCCCGGCGCGACGGCGACCCCCACCGATACCCAGACCACGCCCCTGGTGCCGACCGAGACCAGCACCCCGATCATTGGACCTCCCCCGACCCGCACCGTCGTTGTGTCGCCGGCCACGCCGACCGGCACGAGCGCCGCGACGCCCTCCCCGACGAGCACCAGCACGACGGCGCCGACTCGGACGCCCACCAGCACCTTCCAGCCGGTGATCACCCCCACCGAAACGGCCGGGGTCACCGAGGAGCCGACTTTCACCCCGACCACCTCGACGCCGACGCTGACCACGCAGCCGCCGACGCCGACGCTGACCACGCAGCCGCCGACGCTGACCACACAGCCGCCGACGCCGAGCCCCACAATGAGTGTCGAGCCTTCGGTCCAAACGCCAACGGTGACGCTCACCGGCTCGCCGACGCCGTCGCTGACGCACACCATCACGCCCTCGCCTTCCTCCACGGCGACGGCCACGGCCACAGCCTCGGCCACGCCCACGGCAACAGCTACACCCACGGCAACGGCGACGCTGACGGCTACGGCTACGGCCACGGTGACTGACACGCCGATGCCGACCGACACGGCGACGGCGACGGCGACGGCGACGAACACGGCTACGCCGACAGCATACCCACTGCCCGTCCGCTACGAGAAGTTCGCCGAGCCGACGGATGGCATCGCCGGCGATAACAAGTGGTTCGTCGAGTACACGATCCGAGTGACCAACCTTGCCCCCGAACCGATCGTTCTGGAGGTGGTGGACCTGCTCGACGGCGCCTTCGAGCTGCTCAACGCCGAGAATCTCAGCCCCTCGGCCAATCAAACCGCGCTGATCCGCGACGCCGATACGCCCGCGGTGACGTGGCGCGGCACCGTGAACTTCGAGGGCGCCCTTGAGCTGGTGATCACCGGCCAGTACGACCAGGTTGACGGCTGCGGCGAGCGCTTCAATCCGCAGGTCGTCCTGACCGTCAACGGCGAGTCGGATACTCTCCCGCCGGATGTGCCCGTCGACATCCCCTGCGCGGCCCCGAACGGAAAGGGCGGGCCCGTCAGCCGGGACGACGAGCTGCCCGCCGGCATGCCCACGGTCACCCCGACCGTGACCCGCACCCCGACCCGCACCCCGACCCGCACCCCGACTCGCACCCCGACGGCGACGGCCGAGCCGACCGACACAGCGCGCCCGACATCGACGCGGACGGCGACGGCCGAGCCGACCGACACAGCGCGCCCGACATCGACACGAACGGCGACGGCCGAGCCGACCGACACGGCGCGCCCGACGTCGACGCGGACGGCGACGGCCGAGCCGACCGACACACCACGCCCAACCGCGACGGCCGAGCCGACGGAGACGAGCGAGCCGACGGACGAGCCGACGGCGGAGCCGACGGAGACGGCGCGCCCGACATCGACGCGGACGGCGGCGCCGACGGAGACGGACGAGCCGACGGCGGAGCCGACGGAGACGGCGCGCCCGACATCGACGCGGACGGCGGCGCCGACGGAAACGGCCGCGCCGGCCGAGACGGCGAAGCCCTCCGCGACGACGCGGCCCACCGAGGTGCCGGCGCCCACGGAGCGCCCGAAGCCGACCACGACGCCCGAGCCGGACCTGAAGCCGTACCCCGGGCCGGGCGCCTCGCGGGCGGCCGCGATGGGCCTCGGCGGGACGACGCTGAGCGCCTACGGCCTGCTCGCCCTGCTCGCGCTGACCCTGCTGCGGCGCCGGTAGGGCCGGGGGGAGCGCGACGAATCAGAGCGGGGCGCCCATGCTGGGCGCCCCGCTCGATTCAGCAAGGCCGGAGAGTGGGGCGAAGGGCTACGGCGCCGGGACGGCCGTCGGCTCCTCGGCCTGCGCGGGGGTGGCGGTGGGCGCCGGGGCGGCCGCCGCGGGCGCCGGCGCGCCGCCGACCAGATCGTCGGCGGGGACGTTGATCAAGGGCGTGAGGCCGTTCTCGCCGCCCATGAAGCGGGGGAGCACGCCGTCCCAGCGCTCGATAAAGCGGAGCTGGAGCAGCTCGGGCGAGATCACCTCGCGCTGCAGCCGCAGGGCCTCGGCCTCGGCGCGGGCCACCTCAAGGCGGGCCGTGGCCTCGGCCTCGGCGCGGGCCACCTGCTGCTGGGCCTCGATGCGGGCCCGCTCAAGCTCGCGCGAGGCGCGCAGGGCGTCCTGCTCGGCGACCTGCTTGGCCTCGATCGCGCGGGCGAACTCGGCGCTGAAGTTGAAGTCCGTGATCGAGACCGTCTCGACCACCACGCCGCGCGGGGCGAGCCGCTCGGTGAGCACCTGCTGGATGAGGCTGGACACCTCGGGGCGGCGGGTGATCAGCTCCTCGGCCGTGAACTGGGCCGTGGCCGCCTTCAGGGCCTCCTGGATGGCCGGGTCGACCACGCGGCGCTCGTAGTCGGTGCCGACCTCACGCACCAGCCGGTCGACCTGGGTCGGGTCGGGCCGGTAGTTGATCACGATGTTGCTGGTGACGATCTGCAGGTCGCGCGACGCCGCGGTCGAGTTCGACTCGTAGCGCTGTGTGCGCACCTCGACCACCTGGACCGAGGTGATAAAGGGTGTGCGGAAGTGCAGCCCCTCGTCGTAGACGCCGGTGATCTCGCCGAACGTCTTGAGCACGCCGCGGGTGCCGGCCTCGATCGTGGTGACCGACGAGGCCAGCACGACGGCGGCGACGACGACCAGCGCGCCGAGGGCGACGAGGAGCGGGGCCGAGCGGCCGAGGGCGGGGCGGGGTGGGCCGGCGCGGCCTGGGAACTGAGCCATGACGAACTCCTTAACCTGTTACCTGGCGCGGGGCGCCAAATCCAAATCGCCCGGGGCTGATGCGCCCCGGACGCTTCACATAAGATAAAGCGGCCTGGTAATCTACGCTGCTCAGTATACCGCGGGGGAGGGCTCGCCCATAGGGCAAACCTCCCCGCTAGGCCTCGTTCTGAGGGACGAGCAGGCGTAGTCCGAGCTCGAGCGCGACGGGGATAAAGGCGAGGGCGAGCAGGGGGGCCCAGATCGGGCTGCCGGCGAAGTAGAGCAGCAGCGGGGGCACGGCCAGGATGATCGCAAAGATCAGCATCGCCGGGCTGCCCCAGCCCACGGCGGCGACCACGCCAGCCACGGCGAGCACGACGACCGCCGCGTCGGAGCAGGTGTCGAGGGCCGGGCTGAGCGTGCAGGAGCTGAGGTTCGAGGGCACGGCGATGTCGAACGGCACGCCCTGCTGCTCGAAAAAGGTCGGCAGGATGGCGCGGCGCAGCGCGAACAGCAGCGCCGCCACGGCGATCACGGCGAAGGCGCGGACCATGCGGTGTTGGACGAAGAGCATAGCTTCCGCGCCTTCGCGGTTCCCCTTACCCGACGACGACGTTGACCAGCTTGCCGGGGACGACGATCACCTTGCGGACGGACTTGCCGCCGATGTGGCCCTTGACCCGCTCGCTGCTCATGGCCAGCTCGCGCAGCTGCTCCTCGCCGGCGCCGACCGGGACGGTCAGCTTGTCGCGGACCTTGCCGTTGACCTGGAGCACGACCTCCATCTCCTCCTCGGCGGCGATGGCCGGGTCGCCCGCGGGCCAGGGCTGCTGGTGGACGCTGTACGGGCGGCCGAGGCGGGCCCACAGCTCCTCGGCAATGTGCGGGGCCACCGGGGCGCACAGGCGCACCAGGTAGTCGATCGCCTCCTGCCAGGCCGGGGTGCCGGCCAGGCCGGCGTCGCGGGCCTTATAGAGCGTGTTGGTGAGCTCCATGAGGGCGGCGACCATGGTGTTGAACTTGAAGTCCCGGATGTCGTGCTCGACCTTGATCGCCGCCTGGTGCGTGGCTCGGCGCAGCTGGCGCTCGGAGATCTCGCCGCCCTGGCCCTGGTCGGACTCGGGGGCGAGCACGATCCGCCACACCCGGTCCAGCCAGCGGCGCACGCCGGGGACGCCCGAGGTGGACCAGGGGACGGACTGCTCGAAGTCCGAGATAAAGCACTCGTAGCCGCGCAGGGCGTCGGCGCCGTGCTCCGCCACCACCTCGTCGGGGGTGATGACGTTGTTCTTCGACTTCGACATCTTCTCGATCACGATCTCGCCGTTGACCTCGCGGGGCGGGGCGAGGATGAGGCCCTGGTTGCGCAGCCGCTTGAAGGGCTCGATAAAGGGCACGTCGCCGGCGTCGTGGAGCACCTTTGTCCAAAAGCGCGAGTACAGGAGGTGCATCACGGCGTGCTCGGCGCCGCCGACATACATATCGACGGGCAGCCAGTAGTCGAGCTCCTGCTGGTCGGCGAGCCGCTCGCTGTTGTGCGGGTCGGGGAAGCGCAGGAAGTACCAGGACGAGCAGGCGAACGTGCCCATGGTGTCGGTCTCGCGGCGGCCGGTGCGACCGTCGGGGAGCCGGACGTTCACCCAGTCGTCGATCAGGGCCAGGGGCGACTCGCCGGTGGCGGTGGGCTCATAGCTTTCGACGCCGGGGAGCTCAATCGGGAGCTGCTGCGTGGCGAGGGGCACCTCCAGGCCGTCCTCGGCGTGGACGATCGGGATGGGGCAGCCCCAATAGCGCTGGCGGCTGATCAGCCAGTCGCGCATCTTGTAGTTGGTGCGGCCCTTGCCCAGCCCGCGCTCCTCCAGGTAGGCGATCGTGCGCTCGATCGCCTCGTCAGCGGGGAGGCCGTCGATCGGGCCCGAGTGGATCGGCGCGCCGACCTCGGCGTGGAAGACCAGCTCGCGGTAGGCGGGCACGGTGCTCCAGTAGGCCATCGCGGTGGGGATCCCGTCGTGCTTGATCGCGACGCGCAGCCGGTCGGCGATCCGCTCGTCGGCGGCGGCCGAGTCGAGCGGGATGATTGCGTCGGGGAAGATCGCGAGCCAGCCCGCGCCGACCACCTCGGTCCAGCCGTCGGTCAGGCGGGGCTGGACAAAGGCGGCGTACTCCTGGGCCCGGGCGCCGGGCAGCTCGACCACCAGGCTCCTGTCGTCGTCCTCGCCGACCTCGTAGCCCTGGGCGCGCAGCTCGTCGGCGATGCCGGGCTGGAAGGTGCCGGGGCGCAGGAAGCTGCGGGCGGCGTCGTCGGGGCGGGCGATCACGGGGATGATCGGCAGGCCGAACTTGAGCGCAAAGGCGAAGTCGCGCTCGTCGTGGGCGGGGACGGCCATGATCGCCCCGGTGCCGTAGCCCATCAGCACATAGTCGGCGACATAGATCGGGATCCTGGCGCCGTTGACCGGGTTGACGGCGTAGCCGCCGGTGAACACGCCGGTCTTCTCCTTGTCCTCGACGGGCTGGACGACCGCGTTTTTCGCCCGGGCCTGCTCGGCGTAGGTGGCGACCTCGGCGCGCTGCTCCTCGGCCGTGATCTGCTCGACCAGCGGGTGCTCGGGCGACAGGACCATGAACGTCGCGCCCCAGAGCGTGTCGGGGCGGGTGGTGAAGACAATGATGTCGTCGCCCGCCTCGGTCTTGAAGATCACCTCGGCGCCCCTGGACTTGCCGATCCAGTTGCGCTGCATGGTGACGATCTTGGAAGGCCAGTCGACGGTGTCGAGGTCACGGTCGAGCCGGTCGGCGTAGGCGGTGATGCGGAAAAACCACTGCCGAAGCGTGCGCCGCTCTACCAGGGCGCCGGAGCGCCAGGCCCGGCCGTCGGGGCCGACCTCCTCGTTGGCGATCACGGTTTTATCGACCGGGTCCCAGTTCACGGTCGCCTCGCCGCGGTAGGCCAGGCGGAAGCGCTTCAGGAGCTCCTGCTGCTGCAGGGGGCTGTAGCCGTTCCACTCGGCGGCGGAGATGCGCCGCTCGGACAGGGGCAGGTCGAGCCGCTCGGTGCCGCTTTCGGCCAGCTCCGCCTCAAGCTCCGCGATCGGGCGGGCCTGGTCGGCGCGGGTGTCGTACCAGGCGTTGTACAGGCGCAGAAAGATCCACTGCGTCCACTGGTAGTACTCGGGGCTGGAGGAGTTGATCTCGCGGCTCCAGTCGTAGGAGGCGCCGATCAGGTTCATCTGCCGCTTGTAGTTGTCGGCGAAGCGGCGGATCAGGATGGCCGGGTTGGTCTTCTGCTTGATCGCGGCGTTCTCCGCGGGCAGGCCGAACGCGTCCCAGCCCATGGGGTGCAGGACGTTGTAGCCCTTCATGCGGTAGTAGCGGGCGATCACGTCGGTGGGGACGTAGTTGCGGCAGTGGCCGACGCTGAGGCCGTCGCCGCTGGGGTATGGGTAGAAGTCGAGGATGTAGTACTTGGGCCGGCCTTCGGCCTCGGTGGTCTGATACAGCTCGTCGGCGGCCCAGCGGTCCTGCCACTTCTTTTCGATCGCCGCCGGGTCGTAGCGCTCGGCGATGGGCTTGTCAGTCCGGGTGTCGCTCATAGCATACTGCTCTTCTGAAAGGGATATTTCCCGCCCATTATAGCATAGCTATGCGGCAGACTGGCGCGCCGGGGACAGGGGGAGGGGGGCCTCAAGGCGAGGCGCCCCCCGTTCCCGTTGTGGCGGCAGGACATTGTATACAGACGCGCCGCGCCCAAAGCTCAAAGCCAATCGCCTAAAGTTTCGCCTTAGTGTGAGTCGACGTGGGCCTCGGGGTACTGGTTGAGCCGCCGGAGGTCGGGGCGGCGCCAGCGGGTGATCAGGCGCAGGATGGGGTCACGGACGAGCGGCTCCAGCTCCAGGCCGAAGCCGCGCCCGCCGGCCGCCTCGTCGGCGGGGGGCCTGGGCAGGCCGATCCGGTTCACGGCGCCGAGCAGCCGATCGACGGCGTTGGGGAAGACGCCGCGCAGGGCGGCCATGAGGGCGACCGAGCGCGGGAAGATCACCTCGCCGCGGCGGGCGGCCGTTGCGGCCACGATCCGGCGCGCGGCCTGGGCGACGCTCACCGACATGAAGGGCGCGAGCTCGCCCTTGGCGAACCAGGTGAACTCCTCCAGGGGCTTGCCCGTGTAGCGGGCGTGGAGGTGGGCCCCGGTGCGGATGGTGCCGGGGGCCGCCGTGGTCACGCTGACGCCGCTGCCGGCGAGCTCGGCGCGCAGGCCGGCGGCGAAGCCAAGGGCGGCGTGCTTGGCGGCGCTGTAGGGCAGCATGTGCGGCACGCTCAGCCGGCCGCCGATCGAGCTGATCACCACGATCCGGCCCCTGCGCCGCTCGCGCATCCCCGGCAGCGCGGCGAGCACGGGGTGGACGACGCCCCAGTACAGGATGTCCATCGCGCCCGTGTAGTCCTCGTGCCGCAGCGTCTCGTACGGGCCGACCGTGATCGAGGAGACGGCGTTGGCCACCAGGATGTCGATTGGGCCGAGCCGCTCCTCCACATTGGCCACCAGCGTGGCCACCTGCGCGCGGTCGGTCACGTCGCAGGGCAGGGCCAGCACCTCGACGCCGTCGGCGGCCAGCCGCTCGCGGGCCCGCTCCAGGGTCGCCTCGTCGCGGGCGCAGATGGCGACTTTGCAGCCGGCGCGGCCAAAGGCCCGGGCCAGCCCGAGGCCGAGCCCGCGCGAGCCCCCGGTGATCAGGGCCACCTGCCCGCGCAGGGCCCGCAGGCGTAGCGCCGCCCGCGCCCCCGCCACCAGGCCGAGCCCCAGGCCGGCTGCGGCGACCGTCGCCTCGTCCCGTGAGATTGTGCGTTGCATCCTATCGCTCCCGGCGGCGCGCCACATGGCACCGCGCCGCGTCAGCACGAACGACCATACGCCGCCGGGAGTGCAGAAGATGTGCCGCGAGCGTGGCCGCCGAGGGGATGCGCTCGTCACGCCACAGGCTACGGGGCGGGCTCCCGCTCCGCGAGGGCGAGGAACAGCCAGAAGGCGAAAGCGAGGTCGGGCCAGAAGTAGAAGGAGTCGACGAGACCGTGGGCGAGGGCGGCGGCGGTGGCGGCGAGGAGGCCGGCGCGCAGGGCGGCGCTGGCGCCGGTGGCGGCGGGCGAAGGCCAGGCGCGGCGGAGCAGGCGCGCGAGCAGCCAGCCGAAGGCAAGGAGGCCGAGGGGGCCCATGCGCAGGGCGATGTCGAGCAGGAGGTTGTGGGGGTGGGCGGTGTTGATCTCGTTGGTGCCGGCGAGCGCCGGGTCGATATACTGCGGGTACAGCCGGCCGAACTGATCGAGCCCGATGCCGAGCGGGTGGTCGCGGAGCATGGCCAGGGCCGAGGCCCATGTCTTCACGCGGATGCCGCTGCTGGCCCCGAAGGGGTTGAAGCGCTCGATGTCGAGGGCGACGACGGCGACGGCGGCGAGCAGGCCCGCAGCGGCGAGGGCGCCCAGCGGCACCAGCACCCGGCGCGTGGCCCAGGCCCGCCGCGGAAGCAGGGCCAGGCCGAGCACGGCGGCCGCCACGAGGGCGCCCAGGTAGGCCCCGCGCGAGAAGCTGACCGCGAGGCCGCCGAGGCAGAGCAGGCCGGCCAGGGTGTACGCGATGGGCAGGAGCGGCCCGCCCCCCGTGCCCCGGCGCCGCCAATAGTGCAGGGCCAGCGCGGCGGCCAGCGGCCAGGTCCGGCCCATATACAGGCCGAGGTTGTTCGGGTGGCCGTAGACGCTGTTGACCCGGCGCACCCCCTCGACCAGGAAGCTGTCGTCGCTGAAGCCGACCTTGGCGCCGATCAGCGGCACCAGGTTCACGCCGAGGAACTGGAGCAGCCCGACCAGCCCGACGAAGGACGCGCCGAGCAGCAAGGCCGCCGGGATCTGCCGGTAGACGGCAGCGGACGCCTCGCCCGGCCCGTGGCTGGCCCAGAAGCGCAGCAGCCCGTAGAACAGCAGCGGCTCGACCACCAGCCAGCGCAGCTCACGCAGGGCCGGCCCCCGCTCGCTCGCGATCAGCACGCCCCAGAACCCCGCGAGCAGGAAGCAGGCGGCGGGGAGCAGGGGGGCGATCGTCGCCCAGGGGATCGGGCGAAGGCGCCGGCCGCTCATGAGCCGCCCGCCGCCCGCCAGGGCCATGGCCCAGCGAGCCGCCGTGGCCGCGAGGGCCACCAGCAGCACCGCCTCGTGGAGCGGGAGGAAGAAGCCTTCCGCGCGCAGCCCGAAGCGCGTGTCGAAGATCGCCTTGGGCATAAAGTAGAGCGGCGCCGTCAGTGGCACGAAGAGCAGCGCGAGATCGGGCCGCCAAAGGGCCAGGCCGGCGAAGGCGGCGAGCCCGGCCAGGGTGATGGGCAGCTGCGGCGAGGCCCGGTAGAACACCACGAGGGCCAGGGCCATCAGCCCCAGTGTCAGGGCGGCGCGGGCCCCCGGGCCGGCCCGCTCGCGCCACCGCTCGCGCGCCAGGTCGGCCGCGCCGAACAGCTCGCGGACCGTGGCGGCGCCGGCCGTGGCGAGGGCCAGCATCAGGGCGAGGGGGCCGAAGTCGTAGAGGAAGGGCAGGGGCCGCTCGCGCTCGACGACAAAACTGCCCGGCGCGTCGCCGTGTAGCTCCAGCACATGCTCGCCGAAGGGCAGCGTGGGGGTGACGAGGGCCGGCTGCCCCGCGCGCTCCTGCGCGGCCAGCCCGGCGGGACGGCCGTCCAGCGTGGCCTGAGCTGGGCCCAAGCCGGCCCCGAGCAGCGCGACGCGGGAGCCGAGGAAGCGCAGGCGCCAACTGTCGGCCGTGGCCTCGACGGCGGGGCTGTCCCAATGGTAGGCGCCGGGGCCGGCGACGGGGGGGCGGGCGCTCCACGCCTGGAGGCGGCGGAAGGCCGGCAGCTCCTGCCAGTCGCGGGAGACGATGGCGAAGAAGGGCGTGGGGTCGGCCGGGTCGGGCTCGGCGTAGCCGCCATAGCGCAGCATCCAGACGTTCATCACGCCCATCCACGGCCACTCGGCGCGGGCCCGCTCCAGCTGGCCGACCAGATACTCGCCCTTGGTCTCCTCGCTCACGGGGGCGCCCCAGGTGGAGCGCCGCTCGGGAGGGATGCTGTCGGGGGCGCTGTTCCAGCCGAACTCCGTGATCCAGACAGGGGTGGCGACGTCGCCGTGGCGCTCCATCACCTCGCGCAGCAGCACGACCCGGCTGACGTCGTTGCGCGTGTCGACCGGGTGGGTCCAGCTCCAGTTGCCGCGGCCGCGCAGGAAGACGTAGCGGTGCTCGTCGGGGGGCTGGCCGAGGCCGTAGGCCTGGGCGGCCATAATGTCGAAGAACTGGGCGCCGCCGGCCCGGTAGACCCGGTCGAGGTAGGCGAGCTCGGTCATGGGGGCGCGCGGGTCGAGGCCGTCGGTGGGGGCGAGCCCCGGGAACAGGATGATGGCCTCGGGGCTGGCGGCCCGGGCCGCCTCGGCGCCAACGCGCAGGAGGTCCACGAAGTCCTCCGGGCGGGGCGTCTGCCAGTTCCACTCGTTCTTGAGGTTGGGCTCGTTCCAGATCTGGAAGTGGCGCACGGTGGGCGAGTCGGGGGCATCGGCCACGCCGTCGCCGTCGTAGCGCTCGACGACGGCGCCGACGAAGCGGCCGTAGTCGGCCAGGTCGTCGGGGGGGCCGGTGGATGTGCCGTCCTCCTGGAGGCCGGCCTGGAAGAAGGGGCTGGCGATAAAGCCCTGCCGGGCCCAGGCCGGGGGGCGCTCCAGGCGCACGATCAGGGCCACGCCGGCCGCGTTGGCCGCGCGGACGATCCGGTCGTACTTGTCCCAGGCGGAGACGGCGCCGACCGTGGCGAGGTTGCGCCGATCCTCGAAGTCGCCGCGGCCGTGGATCTCGATATCTTCCCAGGGGGCCTGCATGCGGGCGAAGCGGGCGCCGGCTGCGGCGGCGAGGGCGAAGGTGCGGCGGACGGCCTCGGGGTCGGGCTCGTACTGGACGTTGAACAGGTTGACGCCAAGGGTGGGGCCGCCGGCGTGGGGGATCGGCTCGGGGCGAGGGGTGTAGGTCACGCCGCGGAAGGCCGCGTTGTCGGCCCAGGCGGCGGCCGCGAGGGCGGCGAGCAGCAGCAGGTCGAGCAGCAGCAGGAGCGCCAGCCTGGCGCGACGCTTGGCGAGCAGGGCGTTCATGGCGGGCCAAGTATACCAGAACTACTCCGGGGGGTGGCCAGAAGGCCGCAAACTTCCCGCCGGGTCGGGAAAACGGCGCTAGGAGCGGGAAACGTGAAGCGCTATCATCGTCAGTGTCAGTGCTGTCGCTTCCAACCCTCGCCGTGATTGAAAGGTACGCTCGTGATACGGTCGTCTGCCGCTCGCACCACTTCGTCGTCGGCCCAACGCCTCGCCGGGCCGCTGCTCGCCGCCGGAGGCGCGCTCTGGGCGTTGAGCCACATGGGAATCGTGGTCAACGGGATGCTCACCGGCTCGATGCCGGGGCCGGCCCCCGAGCATCCGCTCCTGGTGGCGGCCACGCTCCGCTCGTTCATCCTCGGCGTGGTCGTGCTCGGCGGGGGCTTGTGGGCCCTGGCCCCGGCGCTGCGCGGGCGCTGGCTGAAGGGGATTGCGCTGTGCTTTATCACGATCGCCATGGGCCTGGCGGCCGCCAACCTGGTGATACTCGGCAGCTTCGCGGGGCTGACCAGTACCTCGGGCGCGCTGGGCGGCCTGGGGACGTTTATCACCTCGATCGCGACGCTGCTACTCAGCATCGCCGCGGCGCGCACGCCCGGGTTCTCACGCATCGGCGCGGCCCTGATGCTTTGGGTCGGCCTGACAACCATCCCGCTGCTGGTCGGGACGCCGCTGCCCGTCGGGCCGGGCTGGGCGACTGACTTTCTCGCCTTCTTCACCAGCGGCGCCGCCTTTGTGGGGCTCGGCGCGCTGGTCTGGTCGCCGGCCGCCGCCCGGCGGCCCGCCGAGCCCGCGACCGCGAGCGCGTAGCGAGCGTCGCGCCGTCTTCGGGCGCGGCCAGCAGCGTATAGCGCCCCGGCGCCCCGAGCAAGCAACGGCTTGACGGAGCGCCGGGGCGCTGTGCTGTGAACGGACGGCCGGGTTCTGGGCGCCTGGGCGGGCCTAGTGCCGGCCGTTGCCGTTGGCGTACTCCTTGCGGCGGTTCCAGACGGCGGCGGCGCGGCTGAAGCTGCGCCACAGGACGACGCCGAGGACGACGGCGAGGACGATCGCCAGGGCCGGGACGAGGATGGCGAGCACCGCGAGGGCGAGCGAGGCCCCGTCCTCGACCAGGCTGACCACGGGGTTGCCGGTGCCGGCGGTGGCGGCGGTGACGACGGGGCGGGCGGCGCTGCGGGCGAGCTGCACGCCCCCGGCGGAGACCAGGCCGGCGACGGCGACCAGGGCCGGGTGGACGCTGGCCACGTCGCCCTGGGCGGCCAGGGCCAGGATGGCGCCGGCGATCGGGCTGATGACGAGGCCGGCGGCGTGGAGCGCGCTATCGACGGCGGGCACCTTGTCGCCGATGAAGTCGAGCACCGCGAGGGCGGCGATGATCAGCAGGACGAGCGGGTGGGCGATCAGGCCGAAGGGCTCGGCGAGCTGGATCCAGCCCAGGCGGGCAAAGATCCCGACAGTCAGCAGCGGCAGAAAGGCGTTGAGGCCGGCGGCCGTGGAAAGCCCGAGGCTCGTCGCCAGCGCGATCAGCGTTCCCATAAGCGTCCCCTCCCCAAACCTGGCAGATGCGCTCCTGCTATGACGACGCCGGCCCGCCCGGTGTTGCACCCGCCCATCCGGCCAGGGCTGGGCCGGTGAAGCGGCTGATGCCTCTGCCCGGCGGCCGGGGTAGGATGGTCCTATCGCACGATCCGCGCCGGGCCGACCGGGCGTATCCTTAAGGATATTCAATGGAGGAACAGCATACATGATGCGAGCCCGACGAGGCCCGGCCCCGCAGGCCGAGGCGCCGAAGACGTGGGCCGAGCGCGTACGCGAGTGGCGCTCGGCCTTCCGCAACATCCCGCGCGCCTTCGCGCTGGTCTGGCAGGCCAGCCGCGGGGCCGCGATAGCGATGGCGCTGATCACGGTGGTGAACGGCCTGCTGCCGATCTCGCAGGCCTGGGTGGCCAAGCTGATCGTCGACGACGTGGTGACGACGGTGACCACGGGCGCCGGGGCCGAGGCCGGGCTGCGGGCGGTGCTGCCCTACCTGCTGATCGAGTTCGCGCTGCTGACGCTCGGCGCGGTGCTGAGCCAGGGCCGGTCGCTCGTGGAGCACATGCTGAACGCGCGGCTGGGCAACACGATCAACACCGCGATCATCCGCAAGGCCCTGGCCCTCGACCTGCACTACTTCGAGGACGCCCAGTTCTACGACAAGCTGCAGAACGCCCGCCGCGAGTCGAACTGGCGCGCGCTGAACATCATCAACACCAGCTTCAACCTGCTGCAAAGCGCGATCACCCTGGCCACCTTCGCGGTGGGGCTGCTGGCCTTCAGCCCCCTGATCGCCCTGGTCCTGTTCGGCGCGACCATCCCGTCGTTCATCGCCCAGACCCACTACAGCCGGCTGAACTTCCGGCTGCTCACCTGGCGCGCCCCCGAGGCCCGGCGCATGAGCTACCTGGAGCACCTGCTGACGGTCGACAGCAGCGTGAAGGAGATCAAGCTGTTCGGCCTGGGCGAGCCGCTGCTCCAGCGCTACCAGGATCTGTTCTGGAAGTTCTACCGCGAGGACGAGCACCTGGCCCGGCGGCGCTCGCTGATCAGCACGCTCTGGGGGGTGCTGGCGAGCGTGAGCTACTACGGGGCCTACGCCTGGATCATCTGGCGCACGGTCGGCGGCCAGATCACGATCGGCGATATGACCTTCTACCTGACCCTGTTCCGCCAAAGCCAGGGCACCTTCCAGGGGCTGTTCTACAACACGGGCCAGCTGTTCGAGAGCGGCCTGTTCTTGGAGAACCTGTTCGACTTCCTGGCCCTGACGCCGCAGATGCGGGCCGGCGAGGGGCGCAAGGTGCCGCGCCCGATCGCGCAGGGGATCGAGTTCCGCGACGTCAGCTTCCGCTACCCGGACCGGGAGGAGTGGGCGCTGCGCGAGGTGAACCTGCACATCCGCCCGGGCGAGAAGATCGCCCTGGTGGGCGCGAACGGCGCCGGCAAGACGACCATGATCAAGCTGCTGACCCGGCTCTACGACCCGACCGAGGGCCAGATCCTGCTCGACGGCGTGGACCTGCGCGAGTACGACCTGGAGGACCTGCGCGAGCGGATCGGCGTAATCTTCCAGGACTTCGTGCGCTACCAGGTGACGGCGCGCGAGAACATCGGCTTCGGCCAGATCAAGGATCTGGCCGACGAGGAGCGCATCCTGTCGGCCTCGGAGCGCGGCGGCGCCGACGAGGTGATCGGCCGGCTGCCCCAGGGCTACGACACGGTGCTCGGGCGCTGGTTCGAGAAGGGCGCCGAGCTGTCGGGCGGCCAGTGGCAGAAGATCGCCCTTGGCCGCGCCTTCATGCGCGACAGCGAGGTGCTGGTGCTCGACGAGCCGACGGCGGCCCTCGACGCCGAGCGCGAGTACGAGATCTTCCAGCGCTTCCGCGACCTCACGGCCGGCCGGATCGCCGTGCTGATCAGCCACCGCTTCAGCACTGTGCGCATGGCCGACCGCATCGCCGTGATCGAGGGCGGGCGCCTTTCGGAGCTCGGCACCCACGCCGACCTGCTCCAACTCGGCGGGACATACGCCCGGCTGTTCAACATGCAGGCGGAGGGGTACCGGTAGGGGGCTTGCGGCGCGCTTCAGGGTTCCTCCCCGTGCCCCACATTCCGCGCGGGGCGCTGCTCGCCCCCGCCCCCCGAGGCAGGGGGCCGGCCCCGGCCCCCTGCACCCCCAGGCCAGGGCGCTGCGCCCCTGGACCCCGCATGTCAGCTTCGGCACCTTACGCCGCCCGAACCTGAAGCAGGAATGCTGGCCGCCCTGCGCCAATCGCACATCCACACCGTTGTGGTGCGCCTCCCCCCGCCAGCATCGCCGCCCCGAACAGTAGGCGCGCAGCGCCCCACGTGCAGCTACCCAGCTTTAGCAGGGGGGCATGACGCCGGAAGTGCAACCGCAGCGGGAAGCCATACTTCGGGGTCGAGGGGCGCAGCCCCCGCCGCGGGGGTCCAGGGGGCCCGCGGCCGGGCCCCTTGGCGCGGGCCCGAGGCGCGCAGCCCCGGCGAGAAGCCGGGCGGGCCGGCAGGCCCGTACTCCCCCGCGGGCCCGGGGCGCGCAGCCCCCAACAAGCCCGGCGCACGCCGCCAACGATCTTGACGCCGCGCGGCGCCTATGCTATAGTCGCCCCAGTGCGCGACCGCGGCTGATGAAAGTAGTGCGTTGGTGCTCCGCAGCATCCACAGCGTGTTTTCCTACTTTTATTGGTTTACCAGCCAACATACGGCCTGGTCGCTTCGCACTGTCTAACACAGCAGCTGACAGACACTCGTAAGAGGGCGTGAGGCGACCAGCCACACGCCCTCTCTGTTTGTCCGCCAGGGCCAGGGAGGAGCACACGATGACCGTCCGCTGTCGAGGCATCCGCGGCGCCACCACGTGCGAGGAGAACACCAGGGAGGCGATCCTCGAGGCCACCCACGACATGCTCGTGCGGCTGATCGAGGCCAACAACGTTCACCCCGACGACATCGCCAGCGCGATCTTCACCACCACCCCCGACCTGAACGCCGAGTTCCCTGCCGTCGCCGCCCGCGCCCTCGGCTGGCTGGACACCGCCCTCCTGTGCGGCCACGAGATGGCCGTCCCCGGCAGCCTCCAGCGCTGCATCCGCGTGCTCGTCCACTGGAACACTGAGCGCCGCGCCGACGAGGTCGTCCATGTGTACATCCGCGGCGCTAAGAGCCTGCGCCCCGAGCGCGCCGCGGCCTTGTCCGACGCCAAGGCCCAGCCCGAGCGGGTCGGCCCCTAGGGGCCGGCCTTTGTGTTTGTGCCGCGGCGCGCCGGCGCCGCGGCGGGGGAGGAGCTGAGATGAGCATCACCATCGCCAAGGCGGCGCAGCGCGAGGGGCTGCGTCTGTCGCCCGCCGTCGAGCTAAGGGTTGGTAGCACGAAAGAGGAGGACAACGCCATGATCGTCGTCATGCAGGCCGGCTCCAGCGGGGGCCATATCGACGCCGTGCTCGAGCGCCTGGCCGAGCACGGCCTGCGCGGCCACCTGGTGCGCGGCGAGGAGCGCACCGTAATCGGGGTGGTCGGGGCGGCCATCCCGGCCACCCTGCGCGAGGAGCTGGAGCACTTCGCCGGGGTCAAGGAGACGGTCCGGATCACCCAGCCCTACAAGCTCGTGTCGCGCGAGCTGCGCCCCCAGGACACAATCGTCGACGTGCGCGGAGTCAAGGTCGGCGGGGGCGGCGTGGTCGTGATCGCCGGCCCGTGCTCCGTGGAAAGCGAGGAGCAGATCATGGCCAGCGCCCGCGCCGTGCGCGAGGCCGGCGCCACCATGCTGCGCGGTGGCGCCTTCAAGCCGCGCTCCTCGCCCTACACCTTCCGCGGCATGGGCGAGCAGGGGCTCCAGCTCCTGGCCCAGGCCCGCGAGGAGACGGGGCTGCCGATCGTCACCGAGGTGATGACGCCCAACGACGTCGACCTGGTGGCCCGCTACGCCGACGTGCTCCAGATCGGGGCGCGCAACATGCAGAACTACCAGCTGCTCGAAGAGGTCGGCCGCACCGGCATGCCCGTGCTGCTCAAGCGCGGCCTGTCGGCCACGATCGAGGAGTGGCTCCTGTCCGCCGAGTATGTGGTCGCCCAGGGCAACCCGAACGTCATCCTGTGCGAGCGGGGCATCCGCACCTTTGAGACCGCCACGCGCAACACGATGGACCTCAACGCCGTGGCCGTCGCCAAGCGCCGGACCCACCTGCCCGTGATCGCCGACCCCAGCCATGGCACCGGCAAGTGGTACCTCGTGCCGCCCCTGGCCCTCGCCAGCGTCGCCGCCGGCGCCGACGGGATCATCATCGAGGTCCACCCTGACCCCGACCGGGCCCGCTCTGACGGCGGCCAGTCGCTCAACCCGGAGAACTTCGCCGCCCTCATGCCGCGCCTCGCCGCCGTGGCAGCGGCCGTCGGCCACGGCGCCTGACTTTACGGCGCCCAACAACGGTTGTGCGATGTTGATCAGCGCCGCTCAACATCCCACGCTCCCCGATCGTAAACTGTATTTTGCTTGACACCCCCCCGCCCGGCGGCTATAATGCGGGCGATTTCCGCCCTCTCTAGCGCCGGAGCAGCGGCCCGATGACAAACCGTACCCATCTGCGGAACGCCGGCATTGCCTCGCTCGTCGTCGTTCTGGTCTTGCTGCTCGCAATGGTGCAGGCGCCGATCGCAGCCGCGCCGGCCGAAGTGCTTGCTCAACAGGCGCTCGATTTCTCCTGGACTGTGCCGAGCGGGACGGTCACAGGTCAGGCTGGAGATACCAACCTCCAGTTCACTGCCAACTTGCGCAACAACGGGCCCGAGGGGGCCTTCGTGATTACCACGAACGAGCCGGCCAACTGGCCCGATGTGGTGGTTTCGCCCAACTCGCAGATCGTCATTCCGGCGAACCAGACCCAAAGCTTTACCTTTTTCATCACCATCCCGGCCGGCACCGCGCCCGGTAACTACACCATCGATATCACCGCCGCGCGCCAAACCTCGCCAACCACCACGGCGCTGCTCCGCCTGACGGTGACGGTTCAGGCGCCAACCGCCACCCCTACCCGGACTACGGCGCCCACCGGCTCGCCGACGCTTACCACCACCCCCGGCCCCGTCTGCGCCGACCGCTTCGAGCCCGACAATACCCCGGGCTCGGCCACCCAGCTCGACGTGCAGACGAGCCAGCTGCACACGATCTGTCTCCCCGGTGGCGCCGGCGACGAGGACTGGTACACCTTTGGCGGGATCGGCGGCAAGGTGTACACGATCGACATCACCCGCATGGACCCGGGGATCGACCTGAGCCTGGAGCTGTTCGACTCGGAGCTGCGCTCGATCGCCTTCAACGACGACTTCTTCAACCGCGACCCGGGCAACCCCAACCCCGCCGACATCCGCCCCCGAATCACGATCCGCATCCCCGCCGACGGGCGCTACTACATCCGCGCCCGCGATGTGGCCGGGGCTAGCGGCACCAACTACTTCTATGTGATCGCCCTGATCGACGAAAGCTACGGCCCGACCCCGACCACCGTCGCCTCGGTCTGCCAGGACCTGTTCGAGCCCGACGGCCTCCCCGAGCAGGCCCGGTTGCTCACCTCGAACGAGCTCCAGGAGAACCGCTCGATCTGCCCCACCGGCGACGCCGACTGGGTGACCTTCTTCGGCCGGGCCGGCAAGCGCTATGTGATCTTCACCGACACCCGGCGCTACCGCGGCCGCAACCAGGTCAACGGCGAAACGCAGGCCGGCGCCGACACGGTGATCGTGCTCACCGACCGCGACGGTGTGAGCCTGATCGACATCAACGACGACATCCCCGGCGGCAACACCCTCGACTCGCAGATCGAGTTCACCCCCGAGGTGGACGGCTTCTACTTCCTCCAGGTGAAGAACGTCGGCGACATCGGCAACCAGTTCATCCGCTACGATCTGACGCTGCTGCTGTGCCTCCCCGGCCAGACGGACTGCGGCCGGGCCAGCGCCGCCGCGCCGCCGGCGCAGTCGACCGCGCCGCAGACGACGCCGCAGCCAACCGGCACGGCGATCGAGGAGCTGCCGCTCGACGATCCGACGCCCACGGCGACCCCCGACGACGATGCCCGCGGGCCCGGCTCGCGCGCGGCCGCCGCCGGCCCGGGTGTATGAGTGTACGGGCCCGCGACGAGGCCCAGGCCGCCCTCGGGCACCTCGCTGAGCAGATCGGCCCGCGGCGCCCCTCCTCGCCCGAGGAGGCGAGCGCCGCGGCCTATCTGAACGCGCGCCTGCGCCGGGCCGGCCTGCGCGTCGACACCCGCGAGCTCCACGCCCCGCCCTTCCGCGGCGCCGCCTACGCCCCGCTCGCCGCCCTGGCCGCCCTGGCCGCCCTGGCCGCCCTGGCCGTCCCCGCGCCCTCGCTGCTGCTGATCGGCTGGCTGCTGCTGGCCCTGCTCGCCGACAGCCTGTTCGCCCCGCTGCCCGGCCCGCTACCCCGCCGCCCGAGCCAGAACATCGTGGCAAACCGCGAGGTCGACCCGGGCGAGCGCGCCCGGCCGCGCGGCCCGCGCTGGCGCGTGATCCTGCTCGCCCCGCTCGACACCCCCGCCGAGCGCCGCGGCCTGGCGGTGCTCGCCGGCCCCACCCGCCGCGCCGCTTTCGCCCGCCTCGGCCTGATCGCCCTGGCCGCGCTGCCGGCCGGCCTGGCCTTCGCTGGCCTGCCGGCCTGGGCGCGCTGGGCCGCCGCCGTTGTGGCTGCCCTTGCCCAGCTCCCCGTGATCTGGGCCGCGCTCACCCCGCCGGCCCAGGCCGCCGCCGACGGGGGTAGCGGCGCCCTGGCCGCGCTGCTCGCCGCCGCCAGCCGCCTAGGCGAGCTCGCCCGCGTCGAGGTGTGGGCGGTCGGCGTGGGCGCGGCTAGCGCCGGCCCCGAGGGGGTGGGCCAGATCGCCCGCCGCTTCCCCTTCACCCCCGCCGACACCCTGGTGATCGCGGTGCAGCGGCTCGACCGCGGCCAGCTGGTGTATGTCACCCGCGAGGGCGCCCTGTGGGCCCGGCCCGGCGACCCGCGCCTGCTCCGGCTGGCCGCCGCCGCCGACGCCGCCGACACCACCATCGATGCCGAGCCGCGCCCCTTTCTCGCCGACGACGGCCTCGCCGCCCCCCTGCGCCGGGCCGGCATCGCCAGCCTGACCCTGCTTTCCGAGCCCAACGGCCTCCCCGGCCCGGTCGACCCGGCACTCGTCGAGCGGGCCGCCCGTCTGATCGTCGGGATCGTGCGCCGGCTGGACGGGGAGGCGTAGCGGCGGGCGGCCGAGGAGGTGGAACATCGGTGCGGATCTGGCGCTTGCAGGATGGGCCCAGGGGTGGTAAGATCAGCGGGCCTCGACTGCTCGGGGGTGGGCGAATGTTTTGAGCCAACAGGGTTTCGATGGGAGCCTTGCTCTCACGAGTGGGATATGCGGTGGTCCGCAGACGCCCACAGGCGGGCACCCACCTGCTTCCGCAGGCTTCGAAACTCCGTCCATTCACGGCAGCGCGAGGCGCTTCTTTTCCGGGGCAGGGGCCGAGGTAGCCGCAGAGCCGGCCCCGCCCCTGCCTCCTGATTCGCGCACCCCGCCCCTCGAACCTATGCTCTACCTGCTCCACGGCCCCGACGAGTTCGCCCGCAGCGAGGCGCTGGCGGCCATGCGCGCGGCCTTCCCCCCCGACGTCGCCGACCTCAATATTGCCAGCCTGGACGGCCGGCGGCTCAAGCTCGACGCGCTTGCGGTGGCCTGCGAGGCCCACCCCTTTCTCCACGACCGCCGGCTGGTGATCGTGCGCGATGCGCTGAAGCACAGCAAGGCCGGCAAGGAGCGCGAGGAGCTGCGGGCCTACCTCGACCGCGTGCCGCCGATCTGCGACCTGGTGTTCGTCGAGAGCGACGACGTCGACCGGCGCAGTGCGCTCTTCACCCATCTGAAGAAGAGCGGCCAGGTGCGCGAGTTCCTGCCGCTGCAGGGCGCCGAGCTGCTGCGCTGGCTGGCCGAGCGGGCCCGGGCCCTGGAGGTGCGCCTGGAGCCGGCCGCCGCCCAGCGGCTGGTGGAGCTGGCCGGCAGCGACAGCCGGACCCTGGTGAGCGAGCTGGGCAAGCTCGCGAGCTACGTGGGTCGCAGCGGCCGCGTCGGGCCCGACGCCGTCGAACTGCTGGTGCAGGACGGGCAGGAGCAGAACCTGTTCGCCTTTGTCGACGGCCTGGCCGCCCGCCGGCTGGGCGCGGCCCTGGCCGGGGCGCGGGCGCTGATCGAGGAGGGGCAGGCCGCGCCGTACATCATGTTCATGGTCGCCCGGCAGGTGCGCATCCTGCTCGGCGTGCAGGCCCTGGCCGCCCAGCGCCGCCGCCCCGACGACATCGCGGCCGAGCTGGGCCAGAAGCCGTTTGTGGTCCGCAAGGCGATCGACCAGGCCCGCGGCTTTCGCCCCGGCGAGCTGGAGCGGCTCCACGACCGCCTGCTTGAGCTCGACGTGGCGATCAAGACCGGGCGCATCCAGGCCGACACCGCCCTGGAGCTGTTCGTCATGGAGGCGTGCGGGGCGTAGCGCGGCCCCCGAGACGCGAAGCGGCCCCCGCCCGGTTCTTGGGCGGGGGCCGCTCGGCGCTGTGCACGCGACAATCGTCAGGCCGTGGGGGCGGCGGCCTTGTTCAGCTTCTTCATCAGGCGCGACTTGCGGCGGGCGGCGTTGTTCTTGTGGATGATGCCCTTGACGGCGGCCTTGTCCAGGGTGCTGATCGCCTGGCGGATGGCGGCCTCGTCCGGGGTGCCGGCGAAGATGCCCGACTCGGCCTTCTTGATCATCGTCTTCACGCGGGTGCGGTAGGACTGGTTGCGGTCGTGCTTGTGCTGGTTGCTGCGGATGCGCTTCTGCGCCGACTTCGTGTTCGCCAAGACCCTGCTCCTCAGATATAATCTGCGCTCGTTAGTGACGTAACAAGTGACGAGCGGTGCGCGCAGCGCGTGGCTCGTCACTCAACTAAACGCGAAGTATACCATAGGAGCCCACGCCGTGCAACTCGCCTCCCTGCTGCGCCGGGCCCGCTCGGGCGCGCTCGCCAGCAGCCTGATCGTGATGGCGGGCTTTGTGCTCAGCCGGGCCACGGGCGTGCTGCGCGACGTGATCGCCACGGCGCTGTTCGGCACCTCGGCCGAGTACACCGCCTACGTGGCCGCCTTCCGCATCACCGACCTGCTGTACCTCGTCTTTATCGGCGGCGCGCTGGGCAGCAGCTTTATCCCCGTCTTTATCCAGGCGTGGGAGCGGGAGGGCGAGGGCCGGGCCTGGGAGCTAGCGAGCGGCGTGGTCACGTGGGCGCTCATGCTGCTCGCCGCGGCGAGCGCCGCGCTGTTCGTCGCCGCCCCCTGGCTGACGGCCGCGCTCTACGGCGGCCCCGAGGTGACAGCGGCGACGCTCGACCTGATCACGGGCCTGTCGCGGCTGTTCCTTCTGTCGCCGCTGCTGCTCGGCCTGGGCGGCCTGGCGATGGCCGCGCTCAACGCCCGCGACCGCTTCACCCTCCCCGCCCTGGCCCCCTCGGTCTACAACCTCGGCATCATCGGCGGGGCGCTCTGCGCGCCGCTGCTCGGCGTGGGGATCTGGGGCATGGCCTGGGGAGTGGTGGCCGGCGCGCTGCTGTACCTGCTGGTGCAGCTCCCCGGCCTACGGGCGCTGGGGATGCGCATCCGGCCGACGCTCGGGCGCGGGGTGGCCGAGCTAGGCCAGGTGGCGCGCCAGATGGGCCCGCGGGTGCTCGGCCAGGCCGCCTCCCACGTCAGCGCGGCGGCGACGCTGGTGCTCGCGGCGCGTCTGCCCGACGGCGAGCCGAAGATCGCCGCCCTCGGGATCGCCTTCCAGGTCATGCTGCTGCCCTACGGCGTCTTCTCGCTGAGCCTGAGCCAGGTCGCCTTCCCGCGCCTGGCCCGGCTCCACGCCGAGGGGCGCCACGCCGAACTGGGCGCCGACGTGCGGCGCACCCTGGGCACAATTCTCTGGCTGACCCTGCCCGCGGCGGCCGGGCTGGTCGTGCTCGGGGCGCCGGCCGTGCGGGTGCTGTTCCAGCGCGGCGAGTTCGACGAGACCTCGCTGCGCTACACCGTCGCCGCCCTTTCGGGCTACGCCGCGGCCCTGCCCGCCTTCGCCGCCTCCGAGATCCTGATCCGCGCCTTCTACGCCATGCAGCGGACGTGGACGCCGGTGCTGGTCGGGCTGCTCCAGGTGGGGCTCAACCTGAGCCTCGGCGCGGCGCTGCTCGGGGCCGGGGGCGACGTGGACGCCCTGGCCCTAGCCTTCAGCCTCGCCAACAACGCCGAGGCCGCCCTGCTCATGCTGCTGCTCGCCCGCTCGCTTCCCGGCCTTTGGCGCGACGCTGGCCTCTGGCGGACCGTGCTCGCCAGCCTCGCCGCCAGCCTCGCTGTCGGCAGCGGGGCCATCGCCCTGCGCCGGGCCCTGGAGCCCCTGGAGCCGGCCCTCGCCCTCGGCGCCGCCTACAGCTGGCGCAGCGACCTCCCCCTGCTCCTCGGCGCCCTCATCACCATCGCCCTCGCCTCGACCGCCCTCTACCTGGCCCTCAGCCTGGCCCTCGGCGCCGCCCCGGCCCGCGCCGCACTCGGGCGGCTTCGCCAGGCGGCGCGGCGGTAGGGGGACAGAAGAACAAAGGAACAGAAGAACAGACACCGCGCGCGGCGGTCGCTGTTCCTTTGTTCCTTTGTTCCGCTGCTCCTAAGCGACCGGCAGGGTGAAGCTGAAGGTGCTGCCGCGGCCCTCGACGCTGTCGGCCCAGAGGCGGCCGCCGTGGCCCTCGATCAGGTGCTTGGCGATGGCGAGGCCGAGGCCGGTGCCGCCGGCGTTGCGTGTGCGCGAGCGGTCCACCTTGTAGAAGCGCTCGAAGATCCGCGGCAGGTCCTGCCGGGGGATGCCGATGCCGGTGTCGCGGACGCTGACCCGGACCCAGTGGCCGGCGGGGTGGTCGGCGGGCGAGCCGCGAGGGCGGACGCCCTCGTCGACGTCGACGGCGTCGAGGTGCACGGTGATCGTGCCGCCAGCCGAGGTGAACTTTACGGCGTTGTGCAGCAGGTTGAGCAGCACCTGGCCGATCCGGTCGCCGTCCGCAAGCACGGCCGGCAGGGCGCGGTCGAGCTCGGCGCAGACCTGGAGGCTTTTACGGTCGGCCTGGGGGCGGATGCGCTCGACGGCCCGCTCGACCAGCTCGCCGGCCGGGAGCGGGGCGAGCTTGAGCGTGACCCGGCCGGACTCGATCTGGGCCAGCTCGTACAGCTCGTCGACGAGCTGGGTGACGGCGTCGATCTCCTGCGCCATCTGGCCGAGCATGCGCCGGGCCACATCAGGGGGCGGCTCGGACTGGACCGTCTCGACGAGCAGCTTGAGCGAGGCCAGCGGGGTGCGCAGCTCGTGGCTGACGTTGGCGACGAGGTCGCGCCGGGAGCGCTCGAGCATGCTGATCTGGGTCAAGTCGCGGATCACGAGCAGGGCCCCGGCCGGCCGGCTGGCCACGGCCAGTGGGGCTGCGCGCAGGCGCAGGGTGCGGCCGCTGGAAAAGGGCTTCATCGTCAGCTCGCGGGGCTCGCCGTCGGCGACCACGTCGGCGACGAGAGTGTCGGCCTGGTGATCGCGCAGCAGGGCGATCAGGCCGTCGCCGACGGCGTGATCGGCGCTGCTGTTGAGCAATTGCTCGGCCAGGGGGCTGAGGAAGCGCACCTGGCGAACGGTGTCGACCACGACGAGGCCGACGTCGAGGGCGTCGGCGGCGGACAGGAACAAGGGCTGTGCGGCCGGGTCGGGCACGGGCAGGAGCGAGTCCTCGGCGGGCGGACCCTGCTCCGGCACGGCCGGGGGCGGAAAAGGCGGCCCCGGCGCCGCGGAGGGGGCCGGGCGGCGGGCGCGCGACCAGAGCCACGCGCACAGGCCGAGGCTGGCCGCGAGGGCCAGGGCCAGGGCGATCTCCACTGGTGTCATCGATCTGCCTTACGACCCTTCGGCGGGCGCCTCGAAGCGGTAGCCGACGCCGCGCACCGTCTGGATGAAGCGGGGGCGAGCCGGGTCCGGCTCGATCTTTTCGCGCAGCCAGCGGATGTGGACGTCGACGGTGCGGCTGTCGCCGATAAAGTCGAGGCCCCAGACGCGCTCGAGCAGCAGGTCGCGCGAAAGGGCGATGCCACGGTTGCGGATCAAGCAGCTGAGCAGGTCAAACTCCTTCTGGGGGAGGGTCAGCTCCTGGCCCTCGCGCCAGGCCCGGCGGCTGCTGGTGTCGACGCGGAGCGGGCCGGCCTCGAGCACCTCGCGGCCGGCGAGGCGGGGCTGGCGCTCGCTGCGGCGCATGATCGCGCGGACGCGGGCGAGGAACTCGCCGAGGCTGAAGGGCTTGCTGATGTAGTCGTCGGCGCCGAGCTCGAGCCCGGCGATGCGGTCGACCTCGTCCTGGCGGGCGGTGAGCATAATGATCGGCGTGTCGCTTTCCTGGCGCAGGATGCGGCAGATCGAAAAGCCGTCCAGGCGGGGAAGCATGATGTCGAGCACCACCAGGTCGGGGCGCTCGCGGCGGGCCAGCTCAAGGCCTTGCACGCCGTCGGCGGCGAGCAGCACGGTGAAGCTTTCGCGCTCCAGGTTGTAGCGCAGCGTTTCGGCCAGGGTCGTTTCGTCCTCGATCAGCAGAATCGTCGGCATGGGTCGCTCCGTCGCGGGGGTTCTCAGGCCCCGCAGCTCCTTCTCGCTCTCGCTCCATGGGCCGCGCAAACGAACGCCGGCGGCCCGGCGCTCTCGCGCAGGCCGCCGGCGTCGGACCGGTCGCTATAGTGGGCCGATGGTCGGGGCGGCGGGATTCGAACCCACGACCCCCGCGTCCCAAACGCGGTGCTCTACCAGACTGAGCCACGCCCCGCCCCACCCTAGCGTAACATCCGCGCCTGCCCTTGTCAAGGTGAGCCGCGCGCCGCCGCCGCGGTGTGCTCGCCAGCCACGACCACGCCGGTGGCGGATGGCTGGCCGCGGGGGGCGCGGAGCGGCGGGAAAAACCGGGTACTATGGTGCCACCGCCACGAGAACTGGAGGAGCACCCCCATGAGCGACGACCAGATCGTTCTCGGCCCGACCAGCTACGGCAAGGCCAGCGTCCGACTAGCCAAGGTGACCCGCGACGGCGCGCGGCACAGCCTGCGCGAGCTCAGCGTCGACGTGGCGCTGGAGGGCGACTTCGCGGACTGTTACGAGCGCGGCGATAACCGGGCCATGCCCGCCACCGACACAATGCGTAACATCGTCTACGTCACCGCCCACGAGCACCCCCTCGACAGCCCCGAGTCCTACGGGCTGGCGCTGGCCGAGCGGCTGCTCGCCACCGGGCCGACGGTGCGCCGGGCCCGCGTGCGGATCGTCGAGCACGGCTGGGCCCGCCTGGACGCCGGCGGCCGGCCCCACGACCACGCCTTTATCCGCGAGGCCGGCGACGGCGTTGCCATTGTCGTGGCCGACGGCGCCGGCGCCGAGGTGAGCGCTGGCGTCGAGAATGTGCTGGTGCTGAAGACCACCGCCTCCGGCTGGTCGGACTTCCACCGCGACGCCTTCACCACCCTCCCCGAGACGGACGACCGCATCCTGGCCACCATGCTGAGCGCCGAGTGGGCCTACGGCCCCCACGCCGGCCTAAACTTCGCCGGGCTGTGGCGGGATGTGCGCGCGCAGCTGCTCGCCAGCTTCGCCGACCACTACAGCCCTTCCGTCCAGCACACACTGTTCCGCATGGGCCGGGCGGTGCTGGAGCGGTTCCCGGCGGTGCGCCGCGTCCGCCTGACCATGCCGAACAAGCACCACCTCCTGTTCAACATGGCGCCGTTCGGCCGCGACAACCGCAATGAGATCTTCCATGTCACCTCCGAGCCCTTCGGCCTGATCGAGGGCGTCGTCGAGCGCAAGGCGGAGTGATGGGGCCCGCGCCGCACGCCCCGCCCGCGCTCGGGCGTTGCACCCCCAAGGAGCTTGTATGCCGCGCCGCGCCGCGCTGCCCTACCTCGTGCTGTTCGCCGGGGTGCTGATCGCCTCGACCGCCTCGATCATGATCCGCTACGTCCAGGCTGCGGGGGTGCCCTCGCTGAGCATCGCCGCCGGGCGGCTTGGCCTTGCCGCCCTGATCCTGACCCCCGTCGCCCTGGCCCGGGCGGGGGGTGAGCTGCGGGGGCTATCGCGGCGCGACCTGCTGCTGGCCCTGGCCTCGGGCACGTTTTTGGCCGCCCACTTCGCGAGCTGGATCAGCTCGCTGGCCTACACATCGGTCGCGTCGAGCGCGGCCCTGGTGAGCACCAGCCCGCTCTGGGTCGGCCTGGCCTCGCTGCTGATCTTCCGCGAGCGGCTGGGCTGGGGCGCCCTCGCCGGGATCGGCACCACCCTTGTCGGCACGGCCCTGATCGGCCTGAGCGACAGCGGGGGGAGCGCCCAGCCGAACCCCGCCCTCGGGAACGGCCTGGCCCTTCTGGGCGCGGCGGCGATGTCGGGCTACCTCCTGATCGGCCGGGGCCTGAGCCGCCGGCTGAGCGTGCTCGCCTACATCTACCTCGTCTACGCCGCCGCCGCGGTCGTCCTGCTCGCGGCGATGGCCCTGGCGGGCCAGGGCCTGCTCGGCCTGCCGCCCTTCGCCTACCTCCTGCTGCTGGCCCTGGCCGTGGGCCCCCAGCTCCTCGGCCATACCGCCTTCAACTACGCCCTGGGCGCCCTCTCGGCCACCTTCGTCGCGGTCGCCATCCTGGGCGAGCCGATCGGCTCCGCGCTCTTCGCGCTGGTCCTCTTCGGCGAAACCTTCGCCCCGCTCCAGCTGGCGGGCTTTGTCCTGCTCCTGGCGGGGATCCTGCTCGCGTCCCGCGACGAGCGCCGCGCCGAGGGGCCGGCGGCGGCCGGGGGCGAGCTCTAGGGTTTCGCCTTGCGGCGGGCTTAAGTCGGGCTGGCGCCCGGGGCTGGTTCGGGCTGGCGCCCGGGGCTGGTTTGGGCTGGCGCCCGGGCTTGGTTTCGGGTACGAGTTCTCGGGTTCGCGGGCGGGCTCTGCCCCCCGCCCCCCCGCCGGGAGGGCTTGCAGCCCCCCCGGCCCCCCCTCATGGTATCTTTTGGCGGCTCACACCGCCCGAACCTGAAATAAGGAATGCTGGCCTCACTCCCACCGTATCTCCACACCCTCACACCCTCACACACTCACACCCTCGTATTACGCCTCCCCCCGCCAGCATCGCCGCCCGAACAGGTAAGCGCGCAGCGCCCAAGGGAAGCTACCCAGCTTTAGCAGGGGGGCATGATAGTGGAGATGCAACCGCGCCAGGAAGCCACACTTGGGGGTCGCGGGGGCAAGCCCCCGCGCCGCGGGGGTCCAGGGGGCCCGCGGCCGGGCCCCCTGGCGCGGGTCCGGGGCGCGCAGCCCCGACGGGAAGCCGGTCGGGCCGGGAGGCCCGTCTTCCCGGCGCGGGTCCGGGGCGCGCAGCCCCGGCGGAAAGCCGGCCGGGCCGGCAGCCCCACCAAAAAGATGTGGTACTATACGGCATTCCGCCGCAACCTGAGGTGCCACTGTGCTGATCGGCCTTTCCGCCCTCAGCTTCAGCTACCGTTGCGGGCTGGTCGGGCGCGGCACCCCGCGCGCCGTCGCCCGGCCCCTCGGCGTCGACGATGTGATCGCCCTCGCCGCCCGCGCCGGCCTGCGCAGCGTCGAGTTCCCCCTCGCCCTGCTCCCCGACCGCGGGCCCGCGCCCCTCGCCGCCCTGCGCGCTCGCCTCGACGCCGCCGACCTCATCCCCGTCGTCGATTCCGACGTCGCCGACGTCGAGGCCCTGCGCCGCGACATCCCCGCCGCCGCCGCCCTCGGCGCCCGCGCCCTGCGCGTCCTCGTCAGCTCCGTCCTCGAGGGCTTCCGCGCCCACATCCCCGGCGGCTGGGCGGCCCACAGCGCCGAGGTCGTCGCCCGCCTGCGCGCCGTCCGCCCCCTCGCCGAGCAGCTCGGCGTCGTTCTCGCCGTTGAGAACCACCAGGACGCCACCGCCGACGATCTGGCCGCGATCTGCGCCGGTGTCGGCGGCGACCACGTCGGCGTCACCTTTGACGTCGCCAACGCCCTTGTCGTCGCCGAGGACCCGCTCGCCGCCCTCGCCCGCCTCGGCCCCCTCGTCCGCAACATCCATCTGTCCGACTACACCGCCTACCCCACCAGCCGCGGCTGGCGCCTCGTCCGCTGCGCCCTCGGTGAGGGCGACATGAACCTGCGCGCCGTCTTCGCCGCCATCGCGCGCCACGCCCCCGACGCCACCTGCCAGATCGAGCTCGTCAGCCACACCGCCCGTCACGTCCGCCTGTTCGACGACGAGTGGTGGCAGGGCTACCCTTCCCGCGATGTCCGTGACCTCCTCCCCGCCCTGCGCCACCTCGCCCAGGCCGTCCGCTCCCGCGACGATGACTGGCGCACCCCCTGGGAGCGCGGCGCCCCCGAGGAGCAGATCTGCTTCTACGAGGATCAGCAGTACGCCTCCAGCCTCAGCTACCTGCGCAGCATTGGCGTGCTCCCCCGGCTGTAATCCCCCTGCGCCATGCCCCGGCGTCCCTCGCCACCTGATTCCAGTACCTTTGTCTCAAACGAAACCCCTGTACGCTGTTTTACATAGCGTGCTACAATAGGCCGGCATTACGCAGACGCCACATATTACAGCCCCTCCGTGTTTCGCCCCCACCTGTAGCCGCCGCCATTATCGTCGGCGTAAGGAGTTCGGGATGGTTGCGCGCCGGCACCTCCTCTCGCTGCTGACCCTCGCCGCTCTGCTCGTCGGCCCCTTCGCGATCGCCCCCGGGGCCGCTGATGCCCAGGCCTCGACGATCACCTACGAGGTCGATCGGCTTTCCGACGACGCGCCGCCCGCCTCGGGCACCTACTGCACCGCCGCCCCCAATGACTGCTCGCTGCGCCAGGCGATCACCCTCGCCCGCCGCTCCGCCGACGACGCCGCGAACAAGGTCATCTCCTTCCGGCTCGGCCTGAGCGGCCAGATCGTGATCGCCAACGACGCCGCCGGCCCCCTCCCCCCGCTGACCAACCGCATCGCCATCCAGGGCTCTATCGTCGGCGGCGCCCCGGCCATCGAGGTGGTCGGCGGCAACGGCAGCCGCTCCGTCGGCTTCCAGATCGCCGGCAATAACAATACGATCGGCGGCCTGGCGATCTACGGCTTTAACGACGCCGTCACCGCCCCCGGCAACGGCACCGCCATCTCGATCTCCGGCGACGCCAACCGCGTCATCGGCAATGTGATCGGCCTGCGCGCCAACGGCGCCGCCCCCGCCAGCGCCGACCGCAACGTCCGCGGCGTGCAGATCAACCCCGGCGCCGACAACAACCTGATCGGCTTCGACGACACCCTCGGCGGCGTCGCCAACACGATCAGCGGCAACAGCGGCGTCGGCGTCGAGCTCCGCGACGCCAGCAGCAATGTGATCGCCGGCAACTATATCGGCGTGTCGTTCAGCGGCCCCATCGCCACCCTCAGCGGCAACGGCTCCTACGGCATCCAGATCACCAGCAACACCGGCTTCGCCCAGCGCAACCGCATCGGCGGCACCGGCGGCTTTGCCGCCAATATCATCGGCGGCAACAACCTCGCCGGCGTCCGGATCAGCGGCTCCGAAACGCTCTCGACCACGATCCAGGGCAACTTCATCGGCATCTACGCCAACAATATCGACGTGGGCAACCTCGGCCACGGGGTGCTGATCGAGAACGGCGCCCGCGCCACGTCCCTCGCCGGCGGCAGCAGCACCCCCCTGCTGATCAGCGGCAACAACCTCAGCGGCGTCTTCATCCGCAACGGCGCCCAGGCCACCGAGATCAGCGGCCGGACGTTGATCGGCATCAACTTCACCGAGGACGGCCCCCTGACCAACGGCCAGGACGGCGTGCGCGTGTCCAGCGGCTCGCCCGGCACTCGCATTCTCGGCAGCGGGGTGCGGATCGGCGGCAACACCGGCGCCGGCGTGCGCGTCGAGGGCTTCGGCAGCGACGGCGCCCGCGTCGACGGCGCGTATATCGGCGTCGTCCCCAGCCCCGCCACCCCCAACACCACGGTCGCCGTCGCCAACGCCGGCGGCGTGCTGGTCGCCGACGGGGCCGCCGACGCCACGATCACCGGCAGCACGATCTCCGGCAACAGCCTGTTCGGCATCCGCCTCAGCGAGACCGACGCCGTCACCGTCACCGCCAACTTCGTCGGCCTGAACCTGGCCCGCTCCGGCGTGACCCGGAACCTCGGCCCCGGCATCGATGTCTACAGCAGCACCAACACCCTGATCGGCGGCGCCCTCGCGGCCGCCGGGAACTATGTGGCCGGCAACGGCGGCCCCGGCGTGCTCGTGCGCGGCTCCGGCGCCTTCAGCACCACGGTCGACGCCAACACGATCGGCCTGCTCCGCAACCCGAGCACCACGCGCTACACCAACGCCGGCGCCAACGGCGCCGAGGGCATTCTCATCCAGGACGGCCCCCGCCAGACGGTGATCGGCGGCGCGGTCGGCAATGTGATCGGCGGGGCCGCCGCCGACGCTGCCGGCCCCGTCGGCCTGCGCGTCCTGTCCACGCCCCCCGAGGCCGCCGACGCCGAGCCGATCACCGTGACCCTGACCACGATCAGCCGCAACACGATCGGTGCTATCCCCAACGCGAACCTCGCCCCCGTCCGCCGCGCCCTCGGCGCCGGTATCTCGGTCGAGGGCGCCGGCGTCAGCGGCGTCCAGATCTTCTCCAACACCGTCGGCCTCAACGCCGGCGACGGCGTGCGGGTCACGGCCGCCCAGACCGTCACCATCGGCGTCGAGAACACGATCAGCGGCAACGGCGGGCGCGGCGTCTTCGTCAACGGCGGCGCCACCGACGTGCGCGTGATCTCCAACACCATCCGCTCCAACGTCGGCGCTGCGGTCCGCCTGGAGGACCCGGCCACCCGGCGCGTGTCCATCCGCAGCAACCGCATGGCCGCCAACGGCGCCGCCGTCCAGCTCGTCGGCGCCACGCGCTACGGTGGCAGCGGCCCCGACGCGGTCGCCGGCCCCAACCACGACATCGACCCGCCCTTCAACATCCGGGTCAACCAGGGCGGCCTGATCGTCGGCCAGGTCTACACCAGCACCCTGCTCGCCGAGGACGCGCTCAGCCCGGTCTCGGCCTGCGTCAGCTGCACGATCCAGGTTTTCCGCCCCGACCCGGCCCTCGCCGCGCCCGACGGCCAGGGGTGGGACCTGCTGCCCCTTGAGGGCGGCGAGGTGATCGTCCCCGCCGCCGACGGCACCTTCACCGCCCGGCTCGTCGGCCCGCTGCCGAACCAGCTGCTCTTCGCCGCCACCGACGGCTACGGCAACACCTCCGAGTTCGCCACCTTCACCGCCAGCGCCGGCCTGCGGATTGTTCCCGTCGACCCGCCCTCGGCCAGCCAGAGTGCCGCCCCCGGCCAGACGATCACCTACACCCTGCGCCTGGAGAACACCGGCAGCGTCGACCTGACCAACGTCGAGCTCACCGCCGGCGGCAGCAAGCCCGGCTGGACGGTCAACCGCCTGCCGCAGGGCACCGTCAGCGTGCCCGGCCTCGGCAGCCTGCTCGTGACTTACACGCTCACGCTGCCCACCGGCAGCGCCCCCGGCGTGCGCGTGCCGATCACCGACACCACCACCATCACCGCCACCGCCTTTGTGCCCACCAGCGTCCGCCCCGGCGGCGTGGTCACGGCGACCCAGCGGCTCACCACCACGGTGCTCGCCCTGCCGCTGCTCCGCGTGGCGCCCGTCCGCGATAGCGGCACGGCCAGGCCCGGCCAGCTCGTCACCTACTCGCACCGGCTGTTCAACGACGGCAACATCACCGTCACCGTCAACCTCGAGACCTCGACCCTCGACCCGGCCGACAGCCAGCAGATCTGGAATGACCGGGCCCAGCTCAGCATCACGCAGGTCACGCTCGGCCCCGGCGAGTCCCGCGACGTGGCGCTCAACGTGCGCGTCCCCGACACCGCCCAGGTCGGCGTCGTCGCTACCCACCTGATCACGGCCACTGCCGTCGGCTACCCGGACCAGACCCGGTTCTTCAGCGACACCACCCGCGTGGTGCTGGAGCGGCGCGCCGAGCTGTTCAGCGACGACGAGCAGGACGGCCGCCCCGGCGGGACGGTAAACTTCTTCCACACCGTCCGCAACCTGAGCAACGGGCCGGCCACCTTCCAGCTCGCCTACCAGTCCAATCTGGGCAGCACGGTGCGCTTCATCTCCGAAACGCCAGGGGTCACGATCGGGCCGAACAACACCTTCACGCTCAGTAACGTCGACGACCCGCCGGGCAGCACCAACCGCCTCAGCCTGCGCGCGGAGGTGACCCTCGACCGGCGCCTGTTCCCCGGCGACCAGGAGGTGATCAACATCTTCCTGCGCGACCCGGCCACGGGTGAGTCGATCGGCGGCGCCGCCGTGGTCGACCGGGTGATCATCCGCGGCGACGCCGGCCTGGTCGAGCCGCGGCTGTGGCTGCCGATGCTGTTCAACGGGGCCGCGCCGCAGCAGTAGCGGGGACGTTTCCGCAAAAGCGCAGAGGCGCGGAGGGACGGCAGGGCTTGCAGACAACCACTCTGACGCCCGCCGCGCCCTCCGCGCCTTTGTGGTGAACCATCAGGAGGACCGCCGTGACATCCCTTCACCGACGCCTGAGCGTCGTGGTCCTGCTCGCGCTGCTGGCCGCACTGGTGCAGGCGCCCCGCCCGGCCCTGGCCGCGACGTTTGTCGTCAACTCTCTCGCCGACACCGACGACGGCGCGTGCGCCGCCGCCCCCGGCACCTGCACGCTGCGCGAGGCGATCAACGCCGCCAACGCCAGCCCCGCCCCCGACACGATCACCTTCGGCCTCGACGGCACCATCCAGCCGGCGGCGCCGCTGCCCGCCCTCAGCGGCGGCGGCGACACCATCGACGCCACCAGCCGCGCCCGCCGGCTCATCCTCAGCGGCCAGGCGATGGCCACGGCGAGCCCGCCTGTTTCCAGCCACGGCCTCACGATCACCTCGTCCGGCAACACCGTGCGCGGCCTGGTGATCGTCGGCTTTAGCTTTGAGACGGCGGCCGCGGGCGGCGGCGCCGGGATCTACCTGACCGGCACGGCCGCCAGCGCCAACCGAATCTACGACAACTGGATCGGCGTCGGCGCCGATGGGGCCACGGCCATCGCCAACCGCTACGCCGGCGTGCTGCTCGACAACGGTGCCAGCAACAATGAGATCGGCGGCACGGCGGCCGGCCAGCCCAACCTGATCGCGGGCAACGGCGTGGCCAACGTCATCGTGCAGAATCTTTCCACCAGCGCCAATGTGAGCGCGAACAACCGGATCGTCGGCAACCGCATCGGCACCAACAGCGCCGGCACCGCCAGGGTCGGCGACGCGCCCGACGCCAACCTTCAGGGCGGCATCGTGGTGGACCGGTGGGCCCGCGGCACGCAGATCCGCGACAACTTGATCGGCGGCCACACCGGGAACCCCGTCGTCGCCGGCGTGCGGCTCACCAGCGACGCCCTGAGCGCCAGCGAGCGCGACCGGCTGCCGCGCGACACAGTGATCGCCGGCAACCGGATCGGCGTGACCGACGCCGGCGCCGCGATCCCCAACCGGATCGGCATCCTGATCGCCGGCGGCGCCCGCTACGGCGCGCTCGACACTACCATCGGCGACCCGGCCGACTTCGCCGGCGGGCGCAACTACATCGCCGGCAACGGCGAGCGCGGGATTGAGATCGAGGACAGCTTTGTCGTCACCGGCGACACGCTGATCGTCGGCAACTGGATCGGCCTGGCGCCCAACGGCGCCCGCGTAGCCAACGGCACCGCCGGCGCCACGGCCGGCGGCGAAGGGATCTGGGTCGGCGTCAACGGCTCGGACGGCGCCACGAAGGCGACGATCGGGCCGGGCAATGTGATCGCGGCCAGCCGCCGCACGCACATCCGACTCCGCTCCTCCGGCAACGTCGTGGCCGGCAACCTGATCGGCACCGCCCCCGACGGCCTTTCCACCTCGACCACCTCGTTCTCCAACGCCGCCACCGTCGGCTATGGCAGCGGCGGGCTGTCGGTCTTTGTCGAGAACGGGTCCGGCAACCGGATCGGCGGCCCGACGGCGGCCGAGCGCAATGTGATCGCCAGCGGCGGCACCGCCTTCGGCGGCACGGCGGCGCCCATCCTGCTCGACCCGCGCGGCGCCAGCTCCTCGCCCGGCGCCTGCCTCGGCGACCCGTGCGTGGTCAGCGCCACTCTGATCCAGGGCAACTACCTCGGTGTGAAGGCGAACGGCAGCGAGCCGCTGATCGCCAGCGGGGCCGCGGTCAGCGACATCGAGGGCATCCGCATCCGCAACTCGGCCGGCAACACGGTGCGGGCCAACCTGATCGGCGGCCTCGGCCGCGGGCTGCTGTTCGACACCGGCGCCAACAACAATGTCGTCGAGGGCAACCTGATCGGCACCAACGCCAGCGGCAGCCTCGCCGGCGGCGGCGTGCCCAACACCCAGGACGGCATCCGGCTCGTCGCCGGCACGGGCAACCGCTTCGAGAACAACGTCGTCGCCTTCAACGCCAGCCTCCCCAACAACAGCTTCCCCGGCGAGCTGGCCCTCCACGGCATCCGCGTCGGCACCGGCACCGCCGGCGCCGCCGACAACAACCAGTTCATCGGCAACCGCCTGGTCGCCAACGGCACCAGCACCGCCGGCGCCGGGATCTTCATCCAGAACAGCCAGCGCGTGCTCGTGTCCCGCACCACCACCGAGCGCCACGGCGAGGCCGGGATCGTCCTGCTCAACGCCAACAACAACATCCAAGCGCCCACCCTCGCCCAGCCGGCCACCACCGCCACCACCATCGGCGGGACGGCGGCGTGCGGCCAGGGCTGCACCGTCGAGCTGTTCACCGGCCCCAGCAGCATGACCGACCGCAACGAGGGGCCGGTCTACCTCGCCAGCGCCACCACGGGCGCCGGCGGCAGCTTCACGCTGCCCCTGGCCGGCTGCCTTGGCTGGGCCACCGCCACCGTCCGCGACGCGAACGGCAACACCTCGCCCTTCTCCAGCCCGGTCGACCTGACCGGCAACACCACCTGCCGGCTGCCCACGATCACCCTGTCGGCCGCGTCGCCGAACGCCCGCTCGGTCACCCCCGGCGGCACCGCCACCTACGTCCACACCGTCAGCCACGACAGCCCGATCGAGCGCACCTACAACGTCGTGCTCAGCTCCAGCCGCGGCTGGGCCAGCGCCCCCACCACCATCACCGTCCCGGCGAACGGCAGCGCCCAGCTTTCCGTAACGGTGGCGGTGCCCGCCGGCACGCCGACCGGCACCGCCGACACCACGACGGTGCGCGTCGTGCTCCCCGGCACCAGCGCCCAGAGCGCCCAGCAGACCGACACAACCACCGCCCAGGTGGTGACCCAGAGCCCCGCCGCCCCCGCCGTCTCCCCCGGCCAGGCCCGGCCGCTCGCCGGCGGGCAGGTCACCTTCACCCACACCGTCACCAACACCGGCGACCTCGCGGGCGACTTCGCCGTGGTCGGCCCGACCTTTGTCGGCACGGCGCCGGCCGGCTGGTCGATCGCCTCGGCCACCCTCGGGCAGGCCCGGCTCAACGGCGGCCAGAGCACCACGCTGACCATCGTCGTCAACACGCCCCAGCCCCTGCCCGCGCCGGGCAACGTCGGGGTCAGCTTCCGCGTGCGCGTGGTCGGCGGCGCCCAGACCGACCCGGCCACCGTCGATACGATCGTCGTGCCACAGGCGCGCGGCCTGACCTTCACCGGCCCGACCCCGGCCTCGGCGTCGGCGCCCGTGGGCGGGGCGGCCAGCTATGTCTACACGCTGCGCAACACCGGCAACGCCGCCGACACCTTCCAGGTGACGGTGCCCTCCGGCACGACCCCGGCCGCGGCGGGGATCACCTTCGCCGCGAGCCCGGCCGGCAGCTTCCAGCTCGCCGCGGGGGCCACCCGTGCCGTCACCGTCACCGCGAGCATCGGGGCGGGCGTGGTCGCGGGCACCTACCGCTTCACCGCGCAGGCCCAGGCCGTGGGCGGCACCAACCCGCCGCCGCCCGCCGCCGTCGCGGCCGGCGAGGCGACGCTCGTCGTCACCGGCGGCGGCGCGCCCTTCTTCGTTGGGGAGCCCACGGTGACCCCGGCCGAGGCCGCCTTCGGCGCGCCGACCGATGTCACCATCACATGGGCGGTGCGCAACAACGGCAACACGCCCGCGCCGTTCAGCTTCGCCCTTGAGGGCGCCCTGCCCGACGGCTGGACGCAGGTGGGCGACATCGCCACCACCTGCCCGAGCCCCGTGCCGAACACCACGGCCGGCTCGTCCTGCACCGTCTCGCTGACGGTGCGGGTGCCGGCCGGCCTACCGGCGGGGCCGCGCAGCGTGTCGATCCGGGCCACCGCCGACAACAGCGGCGCCGGCAGCCCGAACGCCAGCGCGGTCGGCACCGCCAGCGTCGTCGTCGAGACGGTGCGCGGCGTCGCGATCTCGGCCGGCACGCCGGCCACAAGCCAGGAGGCGCCGCTGCCCGTCGCCCCGGGCGCGGTCGTCAGCTTCACCCACACCGTCACCAACACCGGCAACGCCCCCGACAGCTTCACGCTCACCGTCGACCCGGGCCAGGCCGGCTGGACGGCCACGGCCGAGCCGGCGACGATCACCAATTTGCCTGCCAACGGGTCGGCGACGGTGACGGTGCGGGTGACGGTGCCGGAGGGCGTGCCCGCCGACACGGTCAACAGCGTCGCCGTGGCGGCCCGCTCGCAGGGCGACAGCACGCGCGTCGCGCGAACGCTGAACCGGCTCGTGATCCAGGGCCTGAACGGGGCCGATCTGTCACCGGGGCAGGTGGGCAGCGGGCTGGCCGGCACGACGGTAAGCTTCACCCACACGCTGACCAACACGGGCAGCACCACGGTCGCCTTCCGCGTGGAGGCCGAGAGCGACCGGCCCGAGTGGCCGGCGCCGGTGGTCGAGCCGGGGGGGCCGATCGGGCCGCTCGCGCCGGGCCAGGCGATCACGCTGACCGTGCGGGTCGCCATCCCCGAAGGGGTGGGCGGCGGCACCAGCAACGCGACGACGCTGCGCGTCTTCGCCGAGGGGACGCAGGACCCCGTCCTCGACAGCGAGGTGGACATCGTGCGGGCGGGCGCGCCGCTCGACGTGCTGATCTTCCCCGACCGCACCGCCACGGCCCTGCCCGACTCGACGGTGGTGCTCACCCACACCGTGACCAACAACGGCACCAACCGCGACACCTACCGGCTGACGGTGGTGGAGGCGAGCGGCCTGCCGGCGCAGGTCGGCCCGGACCTGGTGGACCTGGGCCCGGGCGAAAGCCAGACGATCAGCGTGACGCTGAATCTGCCGCTGGGCCTGCGGGCCGGCTCGGACGCCTTCGCCCGCGTGACCGCGACCTCGCTGACCGACCCGACCGTAACTGGCTCGGCGGTGGACGAGATCACGATCGCGCAGCGGGCGGGGGTCGACCTTTCGGCGGCGCAGGAGCGGGGCGTGCTCAGCGGCGGCATGATCGCGCTGCGTAACCTGGCGCTGCGCAACATCGGCAACGCCCCCGACACCTTCACGCTCAGCTTCGAGGATGTGACGGGGCTGCCGGGTGGGCTGGGGCTTGAGTTCAACCCCGGCACGATCACGCTTGACGCGAACGAGGTGCTGCGCGGCATCGCCGTGCGGGCGGTCGTGCCGGGGGATGTGCCGGAGGGCCAGCGGCGGCGGGTGCGCGTGATCGCCCGCTCGACGTTCGACCCGAGCGTGTCCGACAGCGTGACGGTCGACATCGTCTACCGCGCGGGCGCCCCGAACCCGGGCGACGTGCGGCTGTACCTGCCGCTGGTCGCGAAGTAGGGTACAGGGGGGCGAGCTGAACGTAGGGAGGGCGGCGCCCTCCCTACGCTGCTATCTGGGGGAGAGCATGGCGCAGCGCATCGCGGTGATTCACGGCCCGAACCTGAACATGCTGGGCCGGCGCGAGCCGGAGATCTACGGGGCGACGACGCTGGCCGAGATCGACGCGGCGCTGCGGGCGCGCGCGGCGGCGGCCGGGCTGGAGCTGGCGAGCTTCCAGTCCAACCACGAGGGCGCGCTGGTGGACTACCTGCAGACGGAGTGCTGGGAGGCAGACGGGGTGATCATCAACCCGGGGGCGCTGACCCACTACGGGCTGGCCCTGCGCGACGGGCTGGCGATGCTGCGCGCCCCGATCGTGGAGGTGCACATCTCCAACGTGTACAAGCGCGAGCCCTTCCGCCACCACTCGGTGGTGGCGCCGGTGGCCACGGGCCAGATCGCCGGGCTGGGGTGGCGCGGCTACCTGCTGGCCCTGGAGTGGCTGGTGGCCGCCCTCGGCGAGCGGGGCGGGGCTACTCCTCGGGGGGGAGCGACGTCGTGATGTCGTAGACGAGGACCTGCACGTCGAGGCCCTCGCCGGTGAGCAGCTGGAGCGTGTAGTCCTGGGTGGCCTCTTTGATCGCCCCCTCGTCGGCGGCGGGGGCGTAGGCGCGGACGCTGGCCTCCTCGGCGGAGATCCGAGTCACGCGCACGACGGCGCTGGGGCTGGCGGCGGTGACCCGCCGGGTCGTCTCGGCGATCGCTTCCTCAAGGGTCATCGGGGTGCCTCCGGGGCGCTAGGGCGCGGTGTACTACCCACATTACTATACCCCGTGGGGGCCAATTCGGCAAACGGGGCGCCTACCGCTGCGCGAAGATCTGGGCGCAGACGGGGCGGGCCTGGGCCTGGGTGGCGCAGAGCTGCTGGTAGATGGCCCGGGCCTCGGCGGCCTCGCGGGGGGCGCCAGCGCGCTCGGCGGCGCGGGAAAAGTTGTACAGGGCGAGCACCTGCTCGTCGGGGCGGTCGGCCCAGCGCCAGGCGGCCGAGTAGTACGCGGCGGCATCGGCCCAGTAGCCCTGGGCGGCGGCCGCGTCGCCCTGCTGGGCCGCGCCGGCGGCGAGTCCGGCCGCGCAGTCGCCCTGGAACAGGTAGCTGGTGAAGCTGTCGGCGCCGAGGCCGCGGGCCTCCTCGGCGGCGGCGCAGCCGGCCGCGGCCTGGGCCGTGGCGGCGGCCGGGGCCTCGGTCACCTGGGCCTTGGCGGTGTAGGCGACGAGCCACTGGTAGCTGCCGTAGGCGGGCAGGGCCGCCACGCCGACCGCGGCGAGCAGGGCGCCCGCCACCAGAGCCACCCGCACGCCCCGCCGGCCCGGGGCGAGGATCGCGGCCAGGGCCTCGGCGAGCAGGTAGGCCGACCAGACAAAGATCCCGTAGTTAAGCGCCCGCACCTCGGGGATGATCCTGCCGCCGGTGAGCAGGTAGCCGAGCAGCGGCAGCCCGCCGAGCACCGCGAGCAGCAGCGGCCAGCGCTCATTAAGCAAGAGGGTGCGCTGGAGCTTCATGGGCCGGTTGGCGACCCAGTAGGCCAGCGGCACGAGCAGCAGGGCGCCGCTGAAGGCCAGAAAGGCCAGCCCGGCGTAGAGCTGGGCCGGGAGCAGGCTTTTCAGCGGCAGCCAGCCGTTCTCGGCGGCGGTGAACAGCACGAGCAGCAGCCCCCCGAGCACCGCCGAAGCGCCCATGCGGCTGCGCAGCAGGCTGAAGCCGAGGTCCTGGCGCTCCACCACCACGCCCGCGGCGTCGAGGCGCTGGGCGATATCCTGCTGGAGCGCGCCGTACCAGCCGGTGATCCCGTCGATGCCGAGGTCGTAGCCCTCGTCGTCCTCCAGGTAGGTGCGCGAGTAGAGCGGCAGGGGCCGCTCCCACAGGCAGCGGTCGAGGGCGACCCAGCGGCGCACGCGCGCCCAGGGCATCTCGCGCTCCAGGCGCCCGCGGCTGTCGAGGCGCAAGATCGCGTCGGGGCGGGTGATCAGGACGTCGGGCTGCTCGCGCTCGATCGCGCTGAGCGGCAGCAGGTAGATCACGGCCAGGGCGATCGTGGCGTAGACGAGCAGGTAGATCGGGATGAGGGCGGCGATCACGCCGAGGCTGCGCCAGGGCGAGAAGGTCGCGTCGACGGTGAGCACCCCGCCCACATCTCCGAGGGGGCGCAGCTCGGTGGCAGGCACGAGCAGGGCGAGCAGGAGCAGGGCCAGGGGCAGGGCCAGCAGCGAGGCGATCTGGAGGATTGGCAGGGCGCTGCGGATGAAGCGGCCGACGTAGCGCTTCTCGGGCTCGGCGGCCACCAGGGCGGCGATCCGCTCGCGCAGGGCCGGGCTGGTGCCGGGCTCGCGCTGCCAGGCCCGCAGCTCGTGGAGGATGCGCTCGCGGGCGGCGGCGTAGCCCAGGGCCCGGTAGCGGGCCAGGCTGGCGCTGTAGGCGGCGAAGGCGCCCTCGACGTCGCCGGCGAGCTGGGCGGCGCGGCCCTGGAGGGTATGGATGGAGGCCTCGCCGCGCACGTCGTTCAGCTCCTGGAAGGTTTCCAGGGCGTCGCGCAGGAGCAGCTGGGCGCTCCCCACGTCGCCGGCGGCAAGGTGGGCGTCGGCGAGCGAGCGGCGCAGGCCGGCCAGCCGGAACGCGTCGGCGGCGGCGGGGCGCTGCATGAGCGCCTCCAGGGCGGCGCGGGCCTCGCGGTGGTAGCCGTACAGCAGCAGGATGTCGGCGAGGCGCTGCTCGGCGCGCAGGGTGCCAACCTCGTCGTCGAGCGCGGCGAAGGCGTCGCGGGCCTGCTCGAACCAGGCCCGGGCGGTGTTGTACAGCCGGATCAGCAGCCAGTTCTGGTAGCGGGCGCAGCGCTCTGGGAGCGGCAGGAGGTGGCGGCTCCTCCCGAGCGCGCGCGCCGCGATCCGGAAGGGCAGGCTGAGCAGCCCGATCCAGAGCAGGTGCAGCCACTGGAGCGGCGCGTTTGGCGCGGCGGTCGGCACATGCCAGCTGCCGGTGCTCACGCCGAGGGCCTGGTAGGCCTCGCCGAGCAGCAGCATTGTGTCGGCGGCGGCGCGCCGGTCGCCGGCGCGCTTGAAGTGCTCCAGGCTGGCCCGGTACAGCTCGCTCGCGCGGGCCCACTGGCCCGTCTCGGCGTAGATCTCGCCGCGCGAGCGGCCGACCTCGGCGGCCAGGCCAGGGTCGAGCTCGCGGTCGCCACCGAGCTCGTCCAGCAGGGCGGCGGCGGCGCCGAGGCTGAGGCCGGCCTGCATCAGGCGGGCGCGCATGTAGCGCACGCGGTGGCGGTCGGCGGGGCTGAGCGGGGCGTCGGCGGCCGTTTGGAGCAGCTGGTCGGCCTCGGCGAGGCGGTGGACCTGCTCCAGCTCGGCGAAGGCGGCGGCGAGCGCGGCCATGCCCTCGGCCGGGTCGGCGTGGAGCAGGTGGTAGATCGCCTCGCGGCGGAACAGGTCGGCCTCCGCGCTCATCGGGACGGCGCTGAGGGTGCGGCCGTCGGCCATGAGCGGGGTGGCGCGGCGGGTCGAGCCGGGCGGGGTGGTGCGCTGGCTGAAGTACTGGAACAGGCGGCGGTGCAGGGCGCGCAGCTCGTCGGGGCGGGTCTGGCGCCACTCCTCGCGCAGGGCGGCGCGGACCTCGTCGTGGTAGGCCACCCGGCCGTCGCCGAGGTCGCGGACGAAGCTGTAGCCGCGCAGCAGGTCCAGCACCTCGTCGTCGGACTTGCGGCTTTCCAGGCCCTCGCGGAGCAGGCGCAGCACGCTGGCGTCGGCCCAGCGGGGGACGGCGACGCGGCGCAGCACCTCGGCCTGGGTGGGCCGGGAGGACTGGAGCACCTGATCGACGCCGACAGTCAGCAGCTCGCCGCCGCTCTTGGCGCGGGCGGCCCGGCTGATCATCTCGGTGATGTGGCTGTGGATGTCGTCGCTCATGTACCCTACACAAACGCCGGCGCGCGGCGTCTTACCAATCGTCGTCGGGGGCGGGGCGCGAGGTCTGCTCCAGGTTGTCGCCGATGATACCGAGCAGCTGCGGGTTGCCCTGGACGGCGTTGAACAGCGTCTGGATCTCCTGGTCGGTCAGGGTGCTGAGGCCGCGGTTTTCGCGCAGGTACTCGGCGACGTCGGCCTGGGTGAACAGGTTCAGCTCCAGCCGGCCGACCACCTGGGCCCAGTCGGCGCCGAACTCAGGGAGGCGGCGGCCGGCGAGGACGGCGACGGTGTTCGGCAGGCGGCCGTCACGGATGCGGGCGAGCAGCTGGCCGCTGACCCAGCGGTCGGCGGCGGTGGGCACCCAGCCGTCGCTGGCCTGCGAGGCCCGCTCGTAGGTGTCGAACTGGAACAAGATCCGCGCCTCAGCGGCCAGGTCGGCCACGCACTCGAAGAACACCTGGGTGATCCGGTCCTCGATCGCCTGGAGCACCAGGGGGTTGTCCGTCTGCAGGATGAACAGGTTATCCCTGACGATGCTGCCCCCGGCGATGTCGCCGGCGCGGATGTCGCCGACCTGGGCGCCGGCGCCGACGTTGAGGCTGGCGCTTCCCTGGCCGCCTGGCTCGATCACCACGCGCGGGGTGGTGGCCTCGTTGACGGCGGCGGTGAGCCGGTTGAAGTGCTCGGGGCCGAGGGCGTCGCGGCAGCGGCGCACCAGGGTCAGCACATCGTAGGCCTGGCCGTCGGAAAAGTCGATCAAGACGGTGCGGGCGCCGCGAGCGCGGGCGTCGTAGTCGAACTGGCGCAGCAGCCACGACTTGCCCATGCCCGGGCCGGCGGCGATCAGGATGATCCGCCGCCCGCTCGCGCCCTCAAGGCTGCGGCGGAAGCGATCGAGTTGGATGAGTCGGTCCACGAACAGCTCTTGGATCGAGCGGGTGGTCATCCTAGTACACGTTCTTCTCCGCGGCCCCGGCGGCCCTGGCGAAGCGGCCGATCCGCAGCTCGTCGATGTCGATCGTGTGGGCGCGGCCGTCGAGGATCTCCTCGGCGATGAGTAGGCCGGTGGCGGGCGAGTGCATGATCCCGTGCCCGCTGAAGCCGCTCGCGTCGAGGTAGCCCTCCAGCTCGGGGTGGCGGCCGAGGATCGGGTTATGGTCGGGCGTGATCTCGTACAGCCCGGCCCAGCACTGTTCCTCGGCGAGCCCGGCCGCCTCCAGGACGGGAAAGCGGGCGAGGCCGACCTCCAGCACATGGTCGAGCCAGGCCCAGTCCACGCCCGTGTTGAAGCTGCTCGGCTCGTCGGGGTTGGACTTGCCCATGAGGATGCCCTCGCCCTCCTTGCGCATGTAGAAGCCGCTGCCCACGTCGATCGTGAGCGGGATCGGCCCGGGGATCTGCGCGAAGGGCTTGGTCATATAGATTACGCGCCGGTACGGCCTCACGGGGATGTCGAGCCCGGCCATGGCCCCCACCTCGCCGGCCCAGGCCCCCGCGCAGTTGACCACCACCTCGCAGGCGATGGCGCCCCCAGCGCTGCCGACGCCGCGGACGCGGCCGCCGGCCGTTTCGATCGTGGTCACGGCGGCGGAGCGCTGGAGGCGCACGCCCATGCGCTGGGCGGCGCGCAGATAGCCGAGGGCCACCCCGTACGGGTCGCAGTAGCCGTCGTCAGGGCCGAAGGTGGCGCCCAGCAGGCCGTCGGTGTGCATGCCCGGCACGAGGCGCGCGGCGTCGGCGGGGGCGAGCAGCTCGACCCGCACGCCGAGCTCGCGCTGCATGGCGACGTTGCGCTGGTAGGTCGCCCAATCCTCCGGGTCGTCGACGAGGAGCAGGTAGCCGACCTGGCGCAGCTCGGCGTGGCCGCCGACCTCCTCGTCGAAGGCGCGCAGCCGGGCGATGCTGTAGCGCGACAGCCGCACGTTGGTGGGGCTCGAAAACTGGTGGCGCACGCCGGCCGCCGAGCGGGCCGTGCTGCCGCCGATCTCGGCCTCGCCCTTCTCCAGGATGACGACATTTGTGCAGCCGCGCACGGCCAGGTGGTAGGCCACGCTGGCCCCCATCACCCCGGCGCCGACGATCACCACCTCCGCCGCGCTGGTCATCTATTGCCCCTCCCTGCTGGCTCGCCCCATCATTATACACGACCAGCATTTGCACCGCCGGGGCGCGGAGGGCCGGAGGCGGCCCTTCCGCCCGGGGGGCGAGGCGGGTGGCACTGTCCTTGCAGTGTGTGGGGGAACACACAGCGGCTCCGACGCGGCGATGCGGCGAGCCAGGGAGGTTGTGATGGCTGACGAGATCGAGAACGACAAGATCAGCCCGCGCCGGCGGGCCGAGAAGAAAAAGGGCGGCGGCGCTAACCAGCACGGCGAAAGCTTCGAGTCGGGGGTGGCGGGCATCGCCGGCACCGGCGGCTCGTCGGGCGCCGGCGGGGTGCGCGGCTCAGTCGAGGGGATGGGCAGCCTATCGGGCATCAGCCCCGAGCTGGAGGAGGGCGACGCCCCCATGCCGGGCAGCATCGGCAAGGGCAAGGGCGCCGCTCGCGAGCAGCAGATGAGCGACGGCGGCCTCCCCGGCCGCACCACCGGCCCCAACGGCGAAACCATCCCCAACCAGACCGGCGGCAAGAAGGGCCAGCAGGGCCAGCGCGACGGCCACCAGTCCAACAAGACCCAGAGCTAGCGGCTGAGGAACAAAGGAACAGGGGAACAGAAACCCTGTTCCTCTGTTCTTCTTTTCCTACCCTCGCCGCTGCCGCCCCCGCGGCTTCGCGGTCGGCGGAGGCGGGGCCTCGTCGCCGTCGGGGGGCGGGGCGAGCTCCTCGGGGGCGAGTTGGGGCTCCTCGCCGGAAAGGGCCTGTGGGTCAATCTCGGCCAGCTCGCCGGGGCGCTGCCCCCGTCCCCCGGTCCCCTTGTCCCCCGGTCCCCTTGTCCCCTTGTCCCCTTGTCCCCCGGTCCCCTTGTCGCCCTGTCCCCGCCGCTCCTCGCGCCAGGCCAGCCGCTCGCGGACGAGGCTTTCGTAGCCGCGGTCGGTGGGCTCGTAGTAGATCCGGCCCTCCAGGTTGGGCGGGAGGTGGGCCTGGTCGCTGCGACCGGCCTCAAGGTCGTGGGCGTACTCGTAGCCCTTGGCGTAGCCCATGCCCTTCATCAGCCTGGTGGGGGCGTTGCGCAGGTGGAGCGGGACGGGGTCGTTGCGCGTTTCGGCGACGTCCTTGAGGGCGGCGCCGTAGCCGCGGTAGACGGCGTTGCTCTTGGGGGCCTGCGACAGATAAACGACGGCCTGGGCCAGGGCCAGGTCGCCCTCCGGCTGACCGAGGAAATGGACGGCCTGCTGGGCGGCGATGGTCAGCGGGAGGGCCTGGGGATCGGCCAGGCCGATGTCCTCGACGGCCATGCGCACGACGCGGCGGGCGATGTAAAGCGGGTCCTCGCCGCCGTCGAGCATGCGGCCGAGCCAGTACAGGGCGCCGTCCGGGTCGCTGTCGCGGACGCTCTTGTGCAGGGCCGAGATCGCATCGTAATGGAGCTCGCCGTTCTTGTCGTAGCGGGTGGCCCGGGTCTGGAGGGCGTCGCGGATGTCATCAAGGGTGATCAGGCGCTTGTCGCCGAGCGAGGGGGGCTTGGCGAGCACCGCCGCCTCCAGCGCGTTGAGCGCGGTGCGGGCGTCGCCGTTGGCCATGTTCAGGAGGTAGCCGCGGGCGTCGGCGGCCATCATCACATTGTAGGTGCCCAGGCCGCGCTCGCGGTCGGCCAGGGCCCGGTCGACCAGGCGGCCAACCTCCTCGTCGCTGAGGGCCTGGAGCGTGAAGACGCGGGCGCGCGACAGCAGGGCGGCGTTGACCTCGAACGAGGGGTTCTCGGTGGTGGCGCCGATCAGGATCACCGTACCGTCCTCGACGTAGGGGAGCACCGCGTCCTGCTGGGCCTTGTTGAAGCGGTGGATCTCGTCGATGAACAGCACGGTGCGCTGCTGGAACATGCCCAGCCGGTCCTGCGCCTCTTGAATCACCCGCCGCAGGTCGGCCACGCCGGCGGAGACGGCGCTGATCGGCTCGAAGTGGGCGTTGGTGGCGCCGGCGATGATCTGGGCCAGGGTCGTCTTGCCGCTGCCGGGCGGGCCCCACAGGATGATCGAGAACAGCTGGTCGCCGCTGATCGCGCGGCGCAGCAGCTTGCCCTCGCCGACGATGTGGCTCTGGCCCAGGTACTCGTCCAGGGTGCGCGGGCGCATGCGCGCGGCCAGAGGAGCCTGGCTTTGCAGCACCTGGCTGCGCTGGGCGTCGAAGAGAGTGGGGCCGCGTTTGGGGGGCATATGTGAAAAATCTAACCAGATTCTAACAAGAAATGGCGCAACAGTGGATCGGCTCTTGTACGTTTAACGCATTGTAGCATAGGTCACCCCCACTCCCAGTACCGCGAAACCCGCATGGGCCCCCGGTGCGGGGGAGGAAGGGCCTATTGAGGCCACGGGGGCGATCGGCTATGCTACTGATAACAGAACGGCGCGGCCCCAACGGAGCGTTCGGCGGCGAATAAGCCTCAGAAACCTTCTGCTCTTATTCCCCTGACTCCCCTCCCTCCCCCTTCTTCCCCGCGCCGCTTGCCGAAAGGCCGGCGGGGCAACGCAGTTCTTGTGCCAGTAGCGAGCGCGGCGGCAGGGAAACCTGCCGCCGCTTCGTTTTGGGAACTCTTCCCCCTCCTCGGCCCCATAGCCTCCCCGCGCCCTGGCCCGCCACTTGCGATATACTAGTGGCTAGGCGTGTGCAAAAGGTGTTCAAATGGCATTCCAGACAGCGACGGCGCGGCCGGGCGGCGAGCCGCTTATCCGGCTTGCGGGTGTGGGCAAGGTGTTCGTGGAGGGGGGGCGCACCCGCGCCGTGCTCCACGCGGTCGACGTCAGCTTTGGCCGGGGAGAGCTGGTGGTGCTGCTCGGCAAGAGCGGCAGCGGCAAGAGCACGCTGCTCAACCTGATCAGCGGGATCGACACCCCGAGCAGCGGCGAAGTGTGGGTGGCCGGCCAGGCCCTTTCCCGCATGACCGAGCGCGAGCGCACGCTGTTCCGCCGGCGCGATGTGGGATTTGTGTTTCAGTTTTTCAATCTGGTCCCGACCCTGAGCGTGCTAGAGAATGTGCTCCTGCCCCTGGAGCTGAACGGCGTGGCGCGAAGGCAGGCCCAGGCGACGGCCGAAAGCATGCTCGGCGAGGTTGGCCTGGCCGACCGCGCCGGCTCCTACCCTGACCGGCTTTCGGGCGGCGAGCAGCAGCGGGTCGCGATCGCCCGCGCCCTTGTCCACAACCCGCCGCTCATTCTGGCCGACGAGCCGACGGGCAACCTCGACACCGAGACCGGCCGGCAGGTGCTCGACCTGCTCGACCGCCTGACCCGCGCGGCCGGCAAGACCATGATCATGGTCACCCACAGCCAGGAGGTGGTGGGCATGGCCGACCGAGTCTTCCGCGTCCGCGAGGGCCACCTGGTGGAGGAGCCGGCCCTCGCCGCCAGATGAGCCTTTTGTCAGACTAGGGGGGGGCGTATATAGGCGTTCGTCACGCGCGCGGCGTACCATACAGTCAGCGCCGCCCTTGTAACTGTTCTGCATATAGTGGTAGCACCACAGACTACCCACGAGAGAAGGGGAAGATACGATGAGCCCGCTCAACAACCCGAAAGCTCCCAAGGCTCCTCGCTGGATCAGCACCGAGGCCGGGCAGGTCGCCTGGTTCGTCGACGATGACTGGCGGCGCATCGCCGACCGGGCCATGAGCGTCGACGAGCGCCGCCGTCTGCTGGCCGAGGCCGAGCGCATCCGCGCCAGCTACGAGCAGAACAGCGCCGCGTATTAAGGCCCGGCAATAACCGCGAAGGCGCAGAGGGCGCAAAGAGGACGGATTTCGCCCTGCACAAATCAGTACCGCTCCGACGGGGTCAAACCCTGCGTCCGAGCGGTACTGTGTTGTTCCGCGGCCAGTTCCAACCCTGCGCGTTCTCCGCGCCTCTGCGTTGAACCCTACGGCTCCCGCACGCCGAGGATGACCCGGCTGCCACGGGGGATGCGGTCGCCGTTGTTAAGGCCGGGGCCGTTCTCGATCTGGGCGCTGACGACCTCGTTGGGCCGGTAGGCGTCGAAGTTGGGCAGGCGGTCAGACCCCTGCACGTCGACGAAGACCAGCTCCAGGCCGGGGGTGCTGCTGAGAATGGTTTCGGCCTCGGCCCGGTCGAGCCCAATCACATCGGGGAAGCGGATGACGTCGCCGACGCTGACCACAATCCGCACCGTTTCGCCGGCGGGGAGACGCAGGCCGGGCGCGGGGCTCTGGCTGATCACAAAGCCGGCCGTCACCGTGCGGCTGGGCTGCTCGTCCACCACCACCGCCAGGCCGAGCCCTTCGAGCTGCTGGCGGGCGAACGAGAGCTGGGCGCCCTCCACCTGCGGCACCGTCACCAGCTGGGGGCCGAGGCTGACGGTGTAGGTGACGGGCTCGCCGGGCAGGAGCAGCGAGCCCGGCGGCACCTCCTGGCTGACCACCTGGCCGGCCGGCACGGTGGCGTCGCTCGCGTCCCGGCGCACCGGGATGAGCTGGATCGTGCGCAGGGTCGAGTCGGCGAGGGGGCCGGAGAGGCCGGACAGGTCGGGCACGGCCACGCGCTCGTCGGGGGTGGGCGACGGCTCGCCCGTGGGGGTCGGCTCGGCGGTGGGCAGGACGACGGCGGTGGCCCGGGCCGGCCCGCCGCCGGTGAACAGGCCGCTGAACAGCCCATTGAGCGCCCCGCTGTTGAGCAGCACGACGATCCCGAGCACGCCGGCCAGCACCAGCATGCCCACCAGGAACACCCCGCAGCCGAGCCCCTCCTGGCGCGGGGCGCGGGCGGGGGCGGTGCGTGGCGCGGGCATGCTCACCCGCCCGGTGGTGCCGCCGGCGGTGGGGCGGGGCTGGGGCGGCGCGGGGCGGGGCTGGGGCGGCGGCGCGGACCCGAGGCGGGGCTGGGGCGCGGGCGCAGGGCGCGGGCCGAGGCCGGAGTTGACGACCGTGTCCTGCTGGGCGAGCCGGTCGTAGCCGCGCAGGAGCTGGGCGAACTCAAGGGCGCTGGCGGGGCGGCGGGCCGGGTCCTTGGCCATGGCCCGCAGCACGAGCGACTCCAGGCCGGGGGGGATGTGGGGGTTGAGCCGGCGCGGCGGGAGCGGCTCCTCGGTGACGTGCTTCATCGCCACGGCCACGGCGTTATCGCCGCTGAAGGGCAGCCGGCCGGTCAGCATCTCGTAGAGCACGACGCCGAGCGCGTAGATGTCGCTCTGGGGGAGGGCCGGGCGGCCCTGGGCCTGCTCGGGCGACAGGTAGTCGACGGTGCCGAACGAGACGCCCGTCTCGGTCAGGGCCGTCGACAGGTGGCTCTTGGCGACGCCGAAGTCGCTGATGTGGGCCTGGCCGTCCGGGGTGACGATCACATTCTGCGGCTTGATGTCGCGGTGAACCATGCCGGCGCGGTGGGCGGCCTGGAGGCCGAGGGCGATCTGCTCACCGATGGCGACCACCGTCTCGATCGGGAGGGGCGCCTCGCGCATGATCAGCGTCTTGAGGTCGGTGCCCTCGACATACTCCATCACAATGTAGTGGATGTCGCCGTCCTGGCCCACATCGTAGACATCGACGATGTTGGGGTGGCTGAGCATCGCGGCCGCCTGGGCCTCATGCCGGAAGCGCGACAAAAAGTCGGGGTCGCCGACAAAGCGCTGGTGGGGGATCTTGACCGCGACGCGCCGGTTCAGACGCATGTCGCGGGCGACATACACGCGGGCCATGCCACCCTCGCCGATCTTGCGCTCGAGCTCGTAGCGGCCGTCGAGAACTTTCTGCTGCATCGAGGTTGACAGAATCTATCCCCCGCAGGGGGTGGGCCCGGCGCGGCCGGGGCTACTCCATACACACATGGATGGCGGGCTGGCAGGCGGGGCAGTCCGCGCCGTCGAGAACGGCCTCCAGCACGGCGAGGTTGACCACGTCCTCGTAGTTGTAGGCGAGCAGGGTGTCGAGGGCGGCCCGGTCGCCGTAGCGCTCAAAGCGGCTCCACAGGCGCGGCGCGTCCCAGCCGGTGATGCCGGCGGTGGCCCGCGCGATCCCGAGCCGCTGCTCGACCACCTTCAGGCCACCACGCAGGCCCTGCCTGCGGCAGATGTAGAGCAGGTCACGGTGAGCGAACTCGGCCTTCAGGTCGGCGAGGAGCCGCTTGCGGATCATCGGCAGGTCGAAGCTGCTGCCGTTGAAGGTGACGATCGTGTCGACCTCGGCGAGGGCCCGGTACAGGTTCAGGTCGCTCACGCCGCCGCCAACGAGCTGGGTGGTGCCGGCGTCGGGGCGGTAGATCCCGATCACGCTGATGCTGCCGCTGAACGTCGTCTCGATGTCGAGGTAGGCCCGCATCACAGCTCCACTGGGCGGCGCGGCGGCCCGCCGAGCGGATCTCGGCGCCCTCGCCGCCGCCGGCATTATGGCACGGGGCGCGGCCGGCGTCAATGGTGGCCTATGGTATAGTACGCGGGTCGCGACCCGCACACACTTTGGAGCAACGATGACCGCATCTACCCCGCGCCGCGTCGTCCTCGACACGGACCCGGGCATCGACGACGCCCTCGCGATCCTGCTCGGCCTGGCCTCGCCCGAGGTGGAGATCGCGGGGCTGAGCGTGGTTCACGGCAACTGCCCGCTGTCCGAGGCCGTGGCCAACGCCCTGGCCGTCCTCGAGCTTGGAGGCGCCCCTCGGCTGCCGGTCGCGGTCGGCTGCGCCACGCCGCTGCTGCGCCCCCCCTACACCGCCCCCGAGACGCACGGGGCGACCGGCCTGGGCGAGGCCCGCCTGCCGCCGGCCGCCGCGTGCCCGGTGGCCGAGCACGCCGTGGACATGCTCATCCGCGAGATCATGGCCGCCCCCGGCGAGGTGTCGCTGGTGGCGGTGGGCCCGCTCACCAACGTGGCGTTGGCTCTGCGCAAGGAGCCGCGTATCGCCGGCGCCGTGCGCGAGGTGATCTTTATGGGCGGGGCCTTCCGCGTCGACGGCAACACCACGCCCCTGGCCGAGTTCAACGTCTACGTCGACCCCCACGCCTGCCAGATCCTGCTCGACGCCGGCACCCCCCTGACGATCATCCCCTGGGACATCACCCGCGAGGTGCGCCTGACCCAGGCCGACGTCGACCGGCTGCTCGCCCGCGGCGGCCCCATCCCCGCCTTTATCGCCGACGCGACCCGCTTCTACATCGGCTTCCACCTCAGCCAGTTCGGCTACGCCGCCTGCTCGATCAATGACCCGGCCGCCCTCGCCCTCGTCTACATGCCCGACCTCGCGCAGCTGACCGAGGCCTACGTGGCCGTGGAGACGGCCAGCGAGCTGTCGATGGGCAAAACCCAGGCCGACTTCCAGCGCCTGCTCCGGCGCGCGCCCAACGCCCGCGTCGTCACCGCCTTCGACGGCCCGCGCTTTGTCGAGCACTTCCTCCGGCGGATGGAGGCGCTGGTCGACCGGGTTTCAGGCCGGGCCTAACCGCGGAGGTGCGGGGGCTTGGGTGGCCTGTGCGTTTTGCGCCTGTGGGGTTACTCTCTGGCCCGGGACCTGATCCGGGCGCGGACGGCGTCCGCGAAGAAGCTGAGGGCCTCCAGGCGCAGGGCCAGGCACAGGCCGAGGTAGACGGCTGCGCCAACGGCGCCGGCGAGGGCCACGCGGAGCAGGGCGGGGAGGCCGGCGGCGAGCAGGGCCGCGCCGTAGGCGGCGGCGGCCATGAGGGCGCTGGCGAGCAGGCCTTTGAGGGCGGCCTCGCCGAGCCGTTCGCCGCCGAGGGGCACGGCCCGCGACAGGAGCCAGGCCGCGATCAGGGCGTGGCCGACCCACTGGGCCGAGTTGCCGATCACCAGGGCGAGAAAGCCGAGCTGCGGGGCCAGCCAGAGCAGCGCGAGCGCCGCCACGAGGTAGCACAGGATGGCCGCGCCCTGGATGAGGTTCGGGGTCAGGGTGTTCTTGCGGGCGTAGAAGGCGAAGATCAGCACCTGGTCGACCGCGGCCGCCGGCAGGCCCGGCAGGTACAGCAGCAGGGCCAGGGCCGTCGGCACCACGTCGCCCGCCCCGAAGCGGCCCCGCGCGTAGACTCCCTCGATGATCGGGAAGGCCAGGGCCGCCAGCCCGCCGGCCGCTGGCAGGATGAGCAGCAGCACCACCTTCAGCCCCATCGCCAGGGTGCGCCGGAAGGCCGCCTCGTCGCTCGCGGCGCTTTGCCGCGACAGGGTGGGCAGCACCGCCAGCGATACCGCCGAGGCCACCAGGCCGAGCGGGAACTGGACCAGGGTGGTCGCGTAGCCCATGGTCGCGAGGGCCGCGGGGAAGCCGGCGGCCAGGCGGCGGTCGATCAGGGTGCCGACGATCGAGAAGCCGATCCCCAGGGCCACCGGCGCGTACAGCCGCAGGATGCGCCGCACCGCCGGGTGCCCGAGGTCGAACCTGGGCCGCAGCCCCGCCCCGCGCAGCCCCGGCAGCTGCAGCGCCACCTGGGCCAGGCCGCCGAGCAGCGCCCCCGCGGCCAGGCTGTTGATGCCGAGCCGCCCGTGGAGCAGGATCAGGCCCGCGATCAGCCCGGCGTTAAAAGCGGCCATCGTGAAGGCCGGCAGCAGAAAGCGGCGCTGCGCGTGCAGCACCGCCGTCGCCAGCCCGCTCGTGCCCATCAGCAGCACCGCCGGCATGAGCAGCCGCACCAGCGACACCGTAACAGCCCGTAGCTCGTCCTGCCCCGGCTGCGAGATCAGCCCCACGAGCAGCGGGGCCTGCCAGATCGCCAGGGCCGTGACTGTTGTCAGGGCGGCCAGGGCGATCGTGAGCACCCCCGACACCACGCGCCAGAACTCGTCGCGGTCGCCCTCGGCCAGCTCGCTGAAGACTGGCACCAGGGCCGCGGCCACCGCCCCGCTGATCAGCATGTCGTAGACGGTGTTCGGCACCGTCCAGGCCAGCCGGAAGGCGTCGGCCTCCAGGCCGCGGCCGAAAAAGAAGGCGATCGCCGGCTCGCGCACAAAGCCGAGCAGCCGGCTGGCGATGTTGCCGAGGCTGATCAGCAGCGCGGCGACGGCGACGCTGCGGAAGGCGCTGGGGGCGGCGGGGGCGTTTGTTGTCCCCACCTACTCGCCGCCGGCGGTGCTGACGGCCTCGCCGGTGAACTGGCTGACGATGCGGCGCAGGGCCTTCGGCTCGGCGGCAAAGGTGGCGGGCTTGCGCAGCTCGACGATCGTGGTGTTGTCGATCGCGTAGCGCAGCACATCGTCGGGGGTGACGCCGCGGGCGAAGCTGGCCAGCTCCAGCATGCGGCCGTAGTTCAGGTCGGTGCGGACATAGCCGCGCAGGGAACCGGTGTAGTCGTCGAGGCTGGTGAGCTGCTGGAGCAGCCCGCGCTCGCGGATGCGGTTGAAGATCGCCATGAGCACCAGCTGCTGGCGCTGGTTGCGGCCGAAGTCGCTGTCGGCATGGCGGGTGCGGGCGTAGATCAGGGCCCGCTCGCCGTCCATCACCTGCTCGCCGGCGCGGAAGCGCACCTCGATCGTCTTGTAGTCCTCGGTGGGGTAGGCCGGGTCGTAGATCGCCTGGGGCACGTCGACCGCGATCCCGTCCAGGCGGTCGATCAGGGTCCGAAAGCCCTGGAAGTTGATCATCAGGAAGTTATCGACGGGGACGCCGAGCAGCCGGCCCACCGTGGCCTTGGCCAGGGCCGGCCCGCCACCCGCGCCGTAGGCCGTCTCGCCGCGGGCGTAGGCGCCGTTGATCCGGCCCTCGCCGCCGCCGGGAAAGCTGACCCACAGGTCGCGCGGGATGGAGAGCATGCTCACCCGGCCGCTGTCGCGGGCGATCCGCACCAGCACGATCGCGTCGGTGCGCGTCGGCCCGGTGTCGCTGGGGCGGGCGTCGGTGCCGAGGAGCAGGATGTTCAGCGACTCCTGGCTCAGGGTCGGCGCTGGCTCGCTCGCGGGGGCGGGGGGTTGGGCTGGGGCGCCCGAGGTACCGGAGCTGGCCCCGACGCTCGAAACGCTGGACTCGCTGGGGGTCCGATCGTCGGCGATGGGCGCGTCGGTGGGCAGCGTGATCGCGACCGGAGTCTCGATCATTGAGTCGATATCGCTCAACGCCTGACGCCACTCCAGGGCTACGCGCAGCATCGTGGCCGCCACTATCAGGCTGAGTATGGCTACAGCGCTAAGAACGAGGCGCCTGCGAGAAAGCGGCATACCCTCCAATCTCCTCTGCTCGGCTTCGCCCGCGCCCTACTATACCATAGGTCCTCGTGCCCCCAACGACGGGCGTTCTGAGATTGGGATGAGTGACCTCTGACATAGTGGTGAGCCGAACAGCTATGGTAGCCCCACATCGCCGACGCTGACCGCGTGCAGCGCGCCCGCACGGTCGCGGACGAGCAGGGCGCCCTCCGTGGTTACATCTTCGGCCGTGCCCGCGAGCGTTCCTGACGGCGTCTCTACTGCCACCTGGCGCCCGAGGGTGTGCAGCCGGGCCCGCCACGCCCGGTGCAGGGCCGCGTCGTCGCCGCCCTCCAGCCGGCCGTACCACCCGTCGAGCCGCTCTAGCAGGGCCCGCAGCAGCTCCAGCCGGGAGACCGGCCGGCCCGCCGCGTCGTCGACGGCGGTGGCCGGATAGCGCGTGCTGCCCGCAGGCGGCGCCGCGCGCACATTCACCCCGCACCCCAGGATGGCCGCCTCGACTCCCGCCGCGCCGTGGCTGAGTTCGAGCAGGATGCCCGCGGCCTTCGCCCAGGTGTCCGGCCGCTCGCCCCCCGCCTCGCGGAGCGGCAGCAGCAGGTCGTTCGGCCATTTCAGCGCCGCCGTCACCCCCGCCACCTGCTCCACGGCCTCGCACAGGGCCAGGCCGGCCACCCAGACCAGGGCTGTCGCCCGAGTCGGGGCGAGCCAGCGCGGGCGCATGGCGAGAGAAAGCAGCAGCGCGCTCCCGGCCGGCGCCACCCAGCTCCGCCCGAGACGGCCGCGCCCGGCCGTCTGCTCTTCGGCGGAAACGAGCAGCGGCAGCTCGACCTCCGGAAGTACCCGAAGCAACTCACGTGCCACGTCCATCGTCGAGCCGACCTGGCCGTGGCAGCGGACCGTGCGCGGCAGGCGAACCGTGCGAAGGCCGGCCAGCACCGCCGCCGGTGTGAGTGGTGTTTCCTGCATAGGGACGCCATTATACCCGCATTTATACCTGCATTCGTTCCGCTCTCTTCAAGGTCAAGCGCGCAGGCAAATTGGGCCCTGTTAAAAGCGGCCCGGACGTGCTATACTAGCGCAAATCGTACGACCTACACCTCCACGCTTGGCCCGCCCCATCACCACGGGGGCGTGGCCGCGCATCGCCATGCAGACGTGCCGCGGCTTTGCGGCGCCGTCGCGCGTGGCTGGCACCACCGGCAAGCACAGGGCGCCCATGGACAGCTACAGCGATCTCGAGATCAGCCTGCGCCTGCAGGAAACGGGGCGCTACACGGCCGACCTTTCGTTTCGCACCGAGGACGGGCCGGCCGCCGCCGAGCTCGACAGCGATGTGCCCGTCGCCCTCGACCGGGCGGCGCTCCACGCCCACGCCCTCGACCCGCGGGCCTACGGCCGGGCCCTGAGCGACATGCTCTTCGGCGACGCCCGCATGCGCGAGGCCTGGGCCACCGCCACCGGGATCGCCGCGGGCATGGGCGCGCGCCTGCGCCTGCGCCTGCGCCTCGACCGCGACGCCCCCGGCCTCCACGACCTGCATTGGGAAACGATCTGCGACCCGCGCAGCCAGGCCCTGCTCGCCAGCAGCGAGATGGTGCTGCTGTCGCGCTACCTCGACAGCCCTGACCTCGCCGGGCTGAGCCCGCCCCGCCGCAGCAGCCCGCGCGCCCTCGTCGTGGCCGCCAACCCCGACGGCCTCCAGGTGTACCGCCTGGCCGAGGTGAACGTGGCCGGCGAGCTGGCCAGGGCCAGGGCGGCCCTCGGTTCGCTGGAGGCCGACGTGCTCGGCGACGGCCGGCGGGCGACCCTGCCCAACATCGTGGCCGCACTGCGCGAGCGCGACGACTACGAGATCCTGTTCCTCGTCTGCCACGGCAGCACGGTCGACGGCGAAAGCTACCTGTGGCTGGAGAACGATCGCGGCAAGATCCAGAAGGTCGGCGGGGCCGAGTTCGCCGAGGCGCTCGCCCGGCTCCCCGCGGCCAACCGGCCCGGGCTGGTCGTGCTGGCCGCCTGCCAGGGCGCCGGCGAGGCCCACGCGGGCGCCCACGCCGCCCTTGGCCCGCGCCTGGCCCGCCTCGGCGCCCTGGCCGTGCTCGCCATGCAGGGCCGCGTGCCGATGGACACGGTCGAGCGGCTGATGCCGGCCTTTTTCCGCGAGCTGCGGGCCGACGGCCGGGTGGACCGGGCCCTGGCCGTGGCCCGCGGGGCCCTCGGCGACGACGGGGCCTGGTGGATGCCGGTGCTGTTCATGCGCGTCGCCGACGGACGGCTCTGGGAGCCCCCGCCCGCGCCGGCCGGGCCGCGCCCCGGCGTGGCCCAGGCCCGCGTCTTTATCTCGTACAAGCGCCACGCCGAGCCCGACGAGGGGCTGGCCCTGGCGCTGTTCCGCGCCCTCGGCGCGGCCGGCCACGCCCCCTTTATCGACCAGACGATGACGGTGGGCACCAACTGGCGGGCCGAGATCGAGCAGCAGATCGAGCGCTCCGACTTCCTGATCGTGCTGCTGTCGGGCGCCTCGGCCCACTCCGAGATGGTGACGGCCGAGGTCGAGCACGCCCTGCGCCACCACCGGGCCACCGGCAAGGCCCAGGTGCTGCCGGTGCGCGTGGCCTTCGACGAACAGCTGCCCTACCGGCTGGCCCACTTTCTCGACGACCTCCATTACGCCGAGTGGCGCCGCCACGCCGACACCGATGGCCTGGTCGAGCGCATCCTCAGCGCGATCGCCGCTCGCCGAGCCCTGCCCCCGCCCCCCGTTGTCGATGGCCGGGCCGCCGCCGACCCCAGGCTGCCCCTGTCCGAGGCCGACCCGCGCTTTCTCGACTCGCTCGACGACCCGGGCGGCGCCGAGCGGCTCGACTCCGAGTTCTACGTCGAGCGCGACGAGGACGCCGCCCTGCACCGCGAGCTGCATAAGCGCCAGGGCAAGACGATCACCATTCGCGCCTCCCGCCAGACGGGCAAAACCTCGCTGCTCGTCCGCGGCGTGCAGCAGCTCAAGGAGCGCGGCGCCAAGGTCGTCCACATCGACCTCCAGTCGATCGAGGAGAACCGCCTCGCCAACCTGGACAGCTTTCTGGAGTGGTTCGCCCGCATGACGGTGCGCAAGCTGCGCCTCGACCAGGCCGAGGTCGACAAGGCCTGGCGCAGCGGCGTCGGGGCCCCCGACAAGCTGTGCTACCTGCTGGAGGACTACGCCATCCCCGCCGCCGGCGGCCGGGTGGTGCTCGCGATCGACGAGGCTGACCGGGTGCTCAACACGCCCTTCCACTCCGACTTCTTCGGCATGCTGCGCTCCTGGCACAACAGCCGGGCCCTGTCCGACGTGTGGGACCAGCTCGACATCCTGATGGTGATCTCGACCGAGCCGCACCTGCTGATCAAGGACGTTTCCCAGTCGCCCTTCAACGTCGGCACCCGCCTGCGCCTGCGCGACTTCACGCTCCACCAGGTGGCCGAGCTGAACCGGCGCTACCGCTCCCCGCTCCGCGACGCCCAGGTGTCCGAGCTGTTCAGCTTTCTCGGCGGCCACCCGTATCTGACCCGCAAGGCGCTCTACACCATCGTCTGCGACAAGATCCACTGGGACACGCTGCTCGCCGTGGCGACCACGGTCAACAGCCCCTTCGGCGACCACCTGCGGCGCTACTACTGGCTGATCAGTGGCCAGCCCGACCTGGAGGCCGAGGTGCGCCACCTGCTGTCGCGCGGGGCCTGCACCAGCGAGGAGCAGTACTACCGCCTGTTCCAGGCCGGGCTCGTGGCCGGCGTCGACGCCCGCTCGTGCCAGTTTCGCTGCCAGTTGTACGAAGCGTTTCTGCGCGAAAAGCTCCCGGTATGACCACCGCGACCGACTTTTTCAAAGCGGGGGGCACGCTCCACCGCGCCGCGCCCTCGTACGTGCCGCGCCCCACCGACGAGGAGCTGTTTCAGCAGGCCTGCGCGGGCCAGTTCTGCTATGTGCTCACCTCGCGCCAGATGGGCAAGTCCAGCTTGATGGTCCGCACCGCCGAGCGGCTGCGCCAGGAAGGGCGCCATGTCGCCGTGATCGACCTGAGCGCCCTCGGCACCCGGATCACCCCGGACCAGTGGTACCTGGGGATCGTGTGGCGCATGGCCGAGCAGCTCAAGCTCGGGGTCGACGTCGAGCGCTGGTGGTCCGACCGGGCGGCCCTCGGCGGGGTGCAGCGGCTCGGCGACTTTGTCGAGCAGGTGGTGCTGCCGGGGCTGCCCGGCCCGGTGGTGATCTTTCTCGACGAGATCGACTCGACCCTCGGCCTCGACTTCACCGACGACTTCTTCGCCGCCATCCGCGTCTTCTACAATCGGCGCGCCTCCAGCCCCGAGTTCGACCGGCTGTCCTTTGTGCTGCTCGGCGTGGCGGCCCCCTCCGACCTGATCAAGGACCGCAACCGCACCCCGTTCAACATCGGCCGCGCGGTCAACCTGCGCGAGTTTTCCCGCGCCGAGGCCGCGCCCCTCGCCAGCGGCCTCGACGGGCTGTTCCCGGCCCGCGGCGGCCAGATCCTCGACCGGATCATGCGCTGGACCGGCGGCCACCCGTACCTGACCCAGCGGCTCTGCCTGGAGGTGAGCGAGCACGCCGACCGCGCGTGGACGGACGCCGAGGTCGACCGGCTGGTCGAGCGGCTGTTCTTCAGCGAGGATGCCGAGCCCGACAGCAACCTGGCCTTTGTCCGCAACTATGTCGCTTCGCGGCCCGAGCGGGCCCAGCTGCTCCAGATCTACCAGCGCGTGTTCCGCGGCGAGGCGGTGGCCGAGGACGAGCGCTCGCCCTTCCAGAACCGGCTCAAGCTGGTGGGGCTGGTGCGCTCGGAGCGCGGGGCCCTGGTGGTGCGCAACGAGATCTACCGGCGCGTCTTCGGCCCGGCCTTCGTCCGCGATCTGACGCCCCGCAATTGGGTGTCGCTGATCATCGGCGGCGCGACGGTGGTGGTGGCCCTCGCCGTGGCCCTGGTCGTCGTCGTCAGCGGGATGCAGGCCGAGGCCCGCCGCGCCGCCAACCTGACGAACGTAGCCTCGCTGTGCGCCGTCGCCGAGTCCGAGGGCCGGCTGAGCTTCTTCTCCAGCCGCAGCCCCGCCGAGCAGCTCGACATGTTCCAGACGGCGCCCGGCGCCGCCGACGCCGACCTGGTGGCCGCCGCCGGCTGCGTCGGCCCCGCGATCGCCACCAGCGCCCTGTCGCCCGCCCAGCAGGGCGCGCTGCGCGACGCGATCTGCGCGGCCCTGGGCCGCCGCGGCACGGCCGCCGCCGCCGCCGCCGGCGCAAAGGTGGGCTGCCCATGATCGACCAGTCCGACTTCTTCACCGTCGGCGGGACGCTGCGCCCGCGCTCGTCCAGCTACGTCGAGCGGGCGGCCGACCGCGAGCTGTTCGAGCGGGTGGTCGGCGGCGAGCTGTGCTATGTGCTTACCGCCCGCCAGATGGGCAAGTCCAGCCTGATGGTCCGCACGGCCAGCCGGCTCCGCGAACGCGGCGTGCGCCCGGTGATCATCGATCTGACCGGGATCGGCACCGTCGGGGTGGACCAGTGGTATCTCGGCCTGCTGTCGCGCATCCGCGCCGAGCTGCGGCTCAGCGTCGAGCCGACCACCTGGTGGGACCAGCGCCGGGCCCTCGGCCCGCCGCAGCGCCTGCTCGCCTTTCTGCGCGACGTGGTGCTGATGGAGGTGGCCGACCCGGTGGTGATCTTTATCGACGAGATCGACAGCACGCTCAAGCTCGACTTCCGCGACGACTTTTTCGCCGCCGTCCGCGCGATCTACAACGAGCGGGCCACCGACCCGGCCTATAACCGCCTCACCTTTGTGCTGCTCGGCGTCGCGGCGCCGACCGACCTGATCCACGACCGCGAGCGCACCCCGTTCAACATCGGCCGGCGGATCGTGCTCGCCGACCTGGAGTACGGCGACGCCCAGGTGCTCAAGGCCGGGATCGAGACCCGGCACCCCGCCCAGGGCGACGTCATCCTCCACCGGGTCTTCCACTGGACGAACGGCCACCCCTACCTGACCCAGAAGCTGTGCGCCGAAAGCACCCGGGTTCCGCCCGGCCTCTGGGACCGCGACCGGGTGGACGAGCTGGTCCACGAGCAGTTCTTCGCCGACGAGCACAAGGACGACAACCTGTCCTTCATCCAGGCCCGCATCCAGTCGGCCCCGCCGGCCGAGCGTCGCGCAATGCTCGCGATCTACCGCGATGTGTTCAGCGGCAAGGAGGTGCGGGACGACGACCGCTCGCCGGTGCAGAACCACCTGGAGCTGTCGGGCCTGGTGCGGGTCGAGCGCGGCCGGCTCCTGGTGCGCAACGAGATCTATCGCAAGGCCTTCGACCTGGCCTGGGTGCGAGCGAGCCTGCCGCCGAGCGCCGGTCGGCGCTACGCCGTGGCCGCCGTGGCCGTGGCCCTGCTCGCCGTGCTGGCGGCAGCCCTGTACCTGCTGCGCCCGCCGGCCGGCCCCGCCGAGCTGGCCGCCCTCCAGGTGGAGAACTTTCGCGCCAGCGCCCAGCCGGGCGTGCGGCTGAGCGCCCTCCAAACGCTGTTCCGCCTCGGCTATGACCGCGACGCCCTCGACCTGTTCTACGGCCTGCCCGGCGAGGAGCAGCTGGAGCTGTTCCGGGCCGCGCCCGCCGAGGCCGGGCCCGCGATCGCCGACGTGGCCCACGAGATCGCCCCGACCCTCGACCAGGGCCTGCCCGCCGGCCAGAGCGACGCCCTGCTGGAGGCGATGCGCGCCGCCGCCCGTGCCAGCAGCCAGCTCGCCCTGGTGGAGGAGCTGCGCTTCTGGAGCGAGGGCCGGGCCAAGGCCGTGAACGAGCCGGCGACCGCCGCGGCGGCCTACGGCGAGGCCCTGGCCGGCTACGCCGCGGCCGCCGCCGCGGCGACGGCGCAGCCCACGCCGCTGGCCCTGTTCCCGGCGCCGCCGGCCCTGACGATCGAGCGGGCCCGGCTCTTCGCCGCCCAGGGGCGGCCCGAGGCGGCCCTGGCCGACCTCGACGCCCTGGTTGGCGCCGTCGCCCAGCCGCCGCCCGCCCTGGCCCTGCCCCCCGCCACCGCCGATGATCCGGACGCCGCCGCGCGGCTGGCCGCGGCACGCGCCGCCAACCCGCTGCTCGACCCGGGGCGGATCGCCGCCGCCGCCGCCGCCATCGTCCTCGCCGACGAAACACTCTGGCGGGCCCTGCTCGCCGCGCCCGAGCGGTACCCGCACCTGCCCACCGCCGGCGTCCTCGCCGAGGCCCGCGCCCGCGCCACCGCGACCTCCCAGGCCCAGACGGCGAGCGCCCAGGCGGCCGCCAGCGCCACCGCCGACGCCCAGGCCAGCGCGGCGGCCGCGGCGAGCGCCACCGCCGAGGCGGCGGCCGTCACCGCCACCGCCGCCTTTCTCGCCGCCGACCCAGACGGCGACGGCCTGAGCACCGCCCAGGAGCAGGAGGCCGGCACCGATCCCGCCAACCCCGACACCGACGGCGACGGCGCCCGGGACGGCGACGACCCCGCGCCGCTGGTCGCCCCGTCGCCCACCCCGGTGCCGGTGCAGCCAACGGCCCGGCCGACGGACCGGCCGGTGATCAGGCCCACCGCCAGCAACCCCAACACCAACCCGACCCAGGCCATCCGGCCCACAACGGCGCCGCCGCCTCCCGGCTTCCCGACGCCGTGCCTGGTGCAGGGGTGTCCTTAGGCGCAGCCGCCGCCCGCCGCTCGCTCACGTTCGTGCCTGCTCGGATGAGGAGGAGCCTATGTTCCGTCGATCGATCCTTGTGCTCGCCCTCGTGTTGCTGGCGGGGATGCTCCCGGCCGGCCCGGCCCGCGCCCAGAGCGGCCAGTTCTGCTTCGAGGCAACCGGGCTGTGCATCAGCGGGCGCATCCGGGAGTTCTGGGCCCAGAACGACGGCTTGCGGGTCTTCGGCCTGCCGATCACGCCGCTCCAGGAGGAGCAGATCGAGGGCCGGCCGGTGCAGGTGCAGTGGTTCGAGCGCAACCGCCTGGAGCTGCACCCCGAGAACGCCCGCCCCTACGACGTGCTGATCGGCCGGCTCGGCGCCGACCGCCTGGCCCAGGAGGGCCGGGACTGGGGGCGCTTCCCCAAGTCGGAGCCGCAGGGCGACTGCCGGTACTTTCCCGAAACGGGGCACAACGCCTGCGGCGCGGTGCTGCGGGCCTGGCGCGCCCTCGGCGTCGAGCTCGACGGCCGCCCCGGCACGAGCGAGGCCGAAAGCCTGGCTTTGTTCGGCCTGCCGCTCAGCGGCCCGCGCACCGAAACGCTGAGCGACGGCCGCGAGTATGTGGTCCAATGGTTCGAGCGGGCCCGCTTCGAGCTCCACACCGTCTTCGCGCCGCCCAACGACGTGCTGCTCGGCCTGCTCGGCGCCGAGATGGTGGACGCCCGCCGGCTCAACCCCGCGCCCGACAGCGCGGTGCGCTTCACCCCCGCCGACGGCAGCGAGGGCATCCTGTTCGAAAGCAACCGCGCGATCAACACCGCCCTGTTCCCCGGCGCCGACCCGTACCGGATCAGCTACATCGTCACGATGCTCCCGAACGGCGCCCAGCAGGGGCCGCTCACCCGCAACCACACCTTCAAGGACGAGGCCCCGCAGTTCTCGCCCGACGGGCAGCGGATCGTCTTCTTCTCGCCCCGCGCCGGCGGCCTGCCCGACATCTACACGGTGGACCGCGACGGCGCCAACCAGACCCGGCTCACCGACAACCCCGCCGCCGACGGCTACCCCGTCTGGTCGCCCGACGGCTCCCGGATCGCCTTCGCCTCCGAGCGCGACGGCAACTGGGAGATCTATCTTATGGACGCCAACGGCGCCAACCAGACCAACATCTCGCGCAGCCCCAACAGCACCGACTGGGCCCCTGGCTGGTCGCCCGACGGCCGCGCGATCGTCTACGAGTCGACCACCTTCGGGCGCGACAGCGAGATCATGGTGATGCGCGCGGACGGCAGCGGCAAGGCGAACATCAGCACCAGCCCGGCCTCGGCCGAGGCCAACCCCGCCTGGTCGCCCGACGGCCGCCTGATCGCCTTCGAGAGCACGCGCACCGGCGACCGCGAGATCTTCATCATGGGCCCGGACGGGAGCAACCCGCGCAACCTGACCCGCCGCCCCGGCAACGACCTGCAGCCCGCCTGGTCGCCCGACGGCGCGCGCCTGGCCTTTGAAAGCGACCGCGACGGCAACCGCGAGATCTATGTGATGCTGAACGACGGATCGGGGCAGACCAATATCACCAACAACCCCTCCGACGACCGCAACCCCTCCTGGTCGCGCCGCGCCCCCGAGCCGGCCGACCCCTGCGCCGACGTCCCCGACCCGATCTACGCCCGCGTCTCCCCCGCGAAGTGCATCAGCAGCAACCAGGGCGTCCAGATCTACGTCTACAGCTTCCTGGCCAGCTCGCGCTTCGAGTTCCGCGTCACCTCCGACGGCGGCGCGCCCACGCCCGGCACCGCCAACGGCGTGGTCGATGCGCGCGGCGAAAAGCCCGACATCGGCTTCGCGCCGGGGGCCATCCCGCCCGGCCGCTGGCGCATCCAGTTCGTCTTCTTCGAGCCCTCAACCGGGCTCCAGTTCTACGGCGCAACGGTGTTCCTGCGGGTCACGCCGTAGATCGGGACGTGGTCGCTCCCCTTGTCCCGGGTATACTGGGTGCTACATCGTTGTGGTAGCGACAGGAGGCGCCCGATGGAGGAGCGAATCTCGCGGCTGCGCGTGCCGGAGGAGGCGGAGCTGCCCGAGGATATCCGGGAGCTGTTCGAGCGGAACCGGGCCAAGCCGGGCTTCGTGCCCAACGTGTACCGGGCGTACAGCCTGCGCCCGGCGGCGCTGCGCGGCTTTCTGGCCCTGTACGACGGCCTGATGAGCGAGGAGTCGGGGCTCTCGAAGGCCGAGCGCGAGATGATCGCGGTTGTCGTCTCGGCGCAGAACCACTGCCACTACTGCCTGATCTCGCACGGCGCGGCGCTGCGCGTGCGCGCGAAGGACGCCGCCCTGGCCGACACCGTCGCCACGAACTACCGCGCCGCCGGGATCACACCGCGGCAGCGGGCCATGCTCGACTTCGCCGTGCGCGTCACCCGCGCCTCGGCCGAGATCGAGGAGGCCGAGCTGGAGGCGCTGCGCGGCCACGGCTTCAGCGACGAGGATATCTTCGACATCGCCCAGGTCGCCGCCTTCTTCAACTACAGCAACCGGGTCGCCTCGGCCCTCGGCATGCGCCCCAACTCCGAGTTCTACGGCATGGCCCGATAGCCTGCGCGGACCTACCCCCGGGCCCTTTACCGGGGCTCGCCGGTGCCCGCCCGGTCGAGTTGCTGGTCTTCGAAGGAGGCGGGGTCGTCGAGGGGTTCGAGGTGGGTGAAGATGGTGGCGTGGGGGAGCGCGGCGCGCAGATCGCGCTCGATCTCCTCCAGCAGCTGGTGGCCGTGGCGGACCGACCAGGTGCCGGGTACCAGCACGTGCATGGACACAAAGCGGCGCGCCCCCGACTGGCGGGTGCGCAGGGCGTGGAAGGCGACGCCGCGCTCGGCCTGGAAGCGGTCGAGGGTGGCCACCACGCTGGCCCGCTCGTCGGCGGGCAGGGCTGTGTCGAGCAGGCCCAGCGCCGAGCGGCGCAGCAGGCGCACGCCCGACCAGACGATGTTGGCGGCCACGAGCAGCGCGATGATCGGGTCGAGCGGATCCCAGCCGGTGAGCACGACCAGGCCGACGCCAAGCACCACCCCCGCCGAGGTCCAAACGTCGGTCATCAGGTGGTGGGCGTCGGCCTCCAGCGTGATCGAATGGTAGTGGCGGCCGGCCTGGAGCAGCACTCTGGCGACGGCCAGGTTGATCGCCGAGGCGGCCACAGAGATGCCGATGCCGAGCCAGGCCTCCTCGATCGGCTGCGGGTTGAGCAGGCGGCTGATCGCGGTGTAGCCGATGCTGACCGCCGCGACCAGGATCAGGCCGCCCTCCAGGCCGCTCGAAAAGTACTCGGCCTTGCCGTGCCCGTAGGCGTGCTCCTCGTCGGGCGGGCGGGCCGCCACCGTCAGGATGACCAGCGCGAAGGTCGCGGCCGCCAGGTTGACCAGCGACTCGAGCGCGTCGGACAGGAGGCTGACCGAGCCGGTCAGCAGGTAGGCGGCCGCCTTCAGCCCGATTGTCACGATCGCCGCGCCGATCGACAGCCAGGCGTAGCGGGTGAGCGAGTGGCGATCAGATAACGAGTTCATGCGCTGTATCGCAGAGACGCAGCGCGCGCGGAGGGTTGGGATGGCGCTGCGTCTCTGCGGTTGATTGTCCGGCCGGGCTTGCTTACAGCAGCTCGACCGCGAGGGCCACGGCCTCGCCGCCGCCGAGGCAGAGCGCGGCCATGCCGCGCCGGCCGCCGCGCTGCTTGAGGGCGTGGATCAGGGTCACAAGCACGCGGGCGCCGCTGGCCCCGATCGGGTGGCCGAGGGCGATCGCCCCGCCGTTGACGTTGACCCGGTCGGGGTCGAGGCCGAGGGCGCGGATGTTGGCAACCACCTGGGCGGCGAAGGCCTCGTTGATCTCGAACAGGTCGTAGTCGTCGACGATGGTGCCGGTGCCGGCCATGAGCCGCTCGATCGCGAAGGCCGGCGCTGTGAACAGCTCCAGCGGGCGCACGGCCGCCTGGGCCGATGCGACCACGCGGGCCAGCGGGGCCAGGCCGAGCTGGGCGGCGCGCCCCGCGCCCATCAGCACCAGGGCCGCGGCGCCGTCGGTGATGCCGGGGGCGTTGCCGGCGGTGACGCTGCCGTCGGGCTGGAAGGCGGGACGCAGCTTCGCCAGGGCGGCCTGGCTGGTGTCGCGGCGCGGGCCCTCGTCGGCGTCGACGCGCTGGGGCGCGCCCTTCGGGCCGGGCACCTCCACCAGGGCGATCTCGGCGGCGAGGCGGCCGGCGTCGGCGGCGGCGACGGCCCGCTGGTGCGACTGGAGCGCAAAGGCGTCCTGCTGCTCGCGGGACACGTGCTGCTCACGGGCGATCCACTCGGCGGAGTTGCCCATGTGGTGGTGCTCAAAGGCGCACCACAGCCCGTCGTGGACGACGGCGTCCACCAGCTCGCCGTTGCCGAGCCGGTAGCCGTGGCGGGCGTTGGGCAGCAGGTAGGGCGCCCGGCTCATATTCTCCATCCCGCCGGCGACGATCGTCGCCGCCTCGCCGGCGCGAATCATGGCGGCGCCGAGCATGACAGCCTTCAGGCCGCTGCCGCAAACCTTGTTGATCGTCAGGGCGCCAACGCTGTCCGGCAGCCCGCCGCCCAGCGCGGCCTGGCGGGCGGGGGCCTGGCCCAGCCCCGCGCTCACCACGTTGCCCATGATGCACTCGTCCACGCTCGCCGGCTCTACGCCCGCGCGGGCCACGGCGGCGCGCACGGCGGCCGCGCCCAGGTCGGTGGCCGGCACGGCGGCGAAGGCGCCGTTGAAGCGGCCGATCGGCGTGCGGGCCGCGCCCACAATCACCACATCCTCCATCGCGCCCTCCTCGACAAACGGCGGGGCCAGGCCCCGCGCTGCTGAACCGCTCCTGGCATTATACCGCCGCCGTAGGGGCTGCGCCTTTGTGCCCACCTGGCGTATAATGTCCGTAATTACCACGGGAAGGCGGGGAGGGCATTAGCCCTCCCTGCGACGCTCAGGAGCCCCGATGATGCAGCGCCGCCGCCAACGGTACCTGTACCGCCGCCCCGACCTGTACAGCCGGCGCATCCTGCCCGCCCTGCTGGAGCTGTACCAGCTGCTGCGCGAGCCCCGCCCGATCGACGAGCTGCTCCAGGCCATCCTCGACACGGCCCTCGGCTGCGTGCCCGGCGCCCAGCGCGGCAGCCTCATGGTCGCCGACGAGCGCCGGCTCCACTACCGGGCCGCCACCGGCTACGACATCGAGCGCCTGCGCGCCGTCAGCTTTCCGCTGGAGCTGGTGCGCGACGTGCTTTTCCACGGCGACCGCTCCACGGAGATCGAAAACTTCGACGAGTGGGACCAGGCCCACCTCGGCGGGGAAACATATCACACCCTGCGCGAGCACGGCGCGATCGCCGAGATCCGCCGCTCGCTGATGACCGGGATCATCGTCAACGGCCGCTTCTACGGCGCCCTCGTGCTCGACAACCTGCGCAGCCACGCCCCCTTCCCGCCCGAGGCGCGGACCCTCGCGCGCCTGTTCGCCGAGCAGGCCGGCACCCTGATCGAGCAGGCCATGCTGCTCGATCAGCTCCGCCAAACCAACACGGTGCTGATCGAGTCCGAGAAGCTGGCCTCGCTCGGCCGCTTCATCGCCAGCATCGCCCACGAGATCAACAACCCGCTCACCGCGGTCCTCGGCTACGCCGACTTTCTCGCCGGCAGCGACCTCGACGAGCCGTCCCAGGCCCTGCTGCGCCAGCTCCGCGCGGGCGCAGAGCGCGTCCGTACGATCGTGCGCAACCTGCAGGTGTTCGCCCGCCAGCAGCGCAGCGGGCAGACGTTGGTCAGCCTGAACCTGCTCGTCGAGCAAACCCTCACGCTCAAGCGCGGCGACTTCGTGCTTGAGCAGATCGCGGTCACTACCGAGCTCGGCGACCTGCCGGTCACCTGGGCCGACGCGGGGCAGCTCGGCCAGCTGCTGCTCAACCTGCTGGTGAACGCCCAGCACGCCCTGCGCGCGCGGCCGGCGCCGCGCCTTCTGACGGTGCGGACCTGGGCCGAGGGCGGCCCGGCCGGGCCGCGCCTGCTGCTCAGCGTGGCGGACAACGGCCCCGGCATCGCCCCCGAGCTCCACGGCCGGATCTTTGAGCCTTTTTTTACCACCCGGCCGGCCGGCGAGGGCACCGGCCTAGGCCTGAGCATCTGCCAGGGGATCGTCCAAGCCCACGCGGGCGCCATCCACGTCGAGGCGGCGCCGGGCACGGGGGCGCGCTTCGTCGTCGAGCTGCCGGTGCGCCAGCCGCCCGCCGCCCCGCCCGCCCCGGCGCCGGCCCCGCCCGCCGCCCCCGTGCCGCGGGGACGCCATATCCTGCTCGTGGACGACGACCCGGCGGTGATCGGGGTGGTGCGCGCCGCTCTTGCCCGCGAGAACCGTGTCGTCGTCGCAGGCGACGGAGCCGAGGCCATGCGCCTCGCCGCTGGCGAGATCTACGACCTCGTGCTTTGCGACCTGCGCATGCCAGGGATGGACGGCCCGGCCTTCTTCCGGCAGCTTTCCGACGCCCGCCCCGACCTCGCCCGCCGCCTGCTCTTCATCAGCGGGGACACCAGCAGCGCCGCCACCCGCACCTTTCTCGAGTCCGCCCGCCGCCCCCTGCTCGCCAAGCCCTTCACCCCCGACGAGTTGTATGCGGCTATCGCGGCCCTTTGAAGGTATTGGGCAATAGGCTTTAGGCTTGGGCTCGCTCCATCGCCCGTCGCCTACGCCCCCTGTGCCGCCCGCCACACCTTCTCCGAGCGGAGCGGGATGTCGACGTGGCGCACGCCGAGGTGGCGCAGGGCGTCGATCACGGCGTTGGCGACGGCGGGCGTCGAGCCGATCGTGGCCGCCTCGCCGATCCCCTTTACGCCGAGCGGGTTGACGGGGGTGGGCGTTTCCGTCTTGTCCAGGGTGAAGGCGGGGAACAGCTCGGCCCGCGGCAGGGCGTAGTCCATCAGCGAGCCGCTGACCAGCTGGCCGTTCTCGTCGTAGACCACCTCCTCCAGCAGGGCCTGGGCGATGCCCTGGGCCAGCCCGCCGTGGACCTGCCCGGCCACGATCACGGGGCTGATCCGCGGCCCGCAGTCGTCCACCGAGATATAGTCGCGGATGCGGACGACGCCGGTCTCCACGTCCACCTCGACCACGGCGACGTGGGCGCCGAAGGGGTAGATCAGCTCGCCCGGTCGGAAGTAATCAGTCGCCTCCAGCCCAGGGTCGATATCGTCGGGCAGCTTGCTGGAGTAGGCCCGCTTCGCGATCTCGGCCAGGCCCAGGCCGCTCTCGGGGGCGCCGCGCACGCGGTAGCGCCCCTCGGCCAGCTCTACGTCGGCCAGGTTCGCCTCCAGCATGTGGGCGGCCAGCCGGCGGGCCTTCTCGCGCACCTTCTCGGCGGCGCGGAACAGGGCCGCTCCGCCCACCGCCAGCGAGCGCGAGCCCATCGTGCCGACGCCCATCGGCGTGGTCGCCGTGTCGCTGTGGCGCACCACGATCTTCGCGAAGTCGGCCCCGATCTGGTCGGCCACGATCTGGGAGAAGGTGGTGCCGGTGCCCTGGCCGTGGGGCGAGATCCCGGTGGTAACGGTGACGCTGCCGCTCGGCTCGACCTTGATCTGGGCGCTCTCGTACGGCCCGAAGCCGCACATCTCCACGTAGCAGGCCACGCCGATCCCGAGCAGCGGGCCGCCGGCGCCCTGGCGCTCCCGTTGCTCCGCCCGCAGCCGCTCGTACCCGGCGACCTCAAGGGCCTTGGTCAGCGCGCGGTCGTACTCGCCACTATCATACGTCAGGCCGGTGGGCGTCTTGTAGGGGAAGGCGTCGGGCGGGATAAAGTTCTTGCGCCGGACGGCGGCCGGGTCGAGGCCGAGCTCGGCTGCGACCACGTCCATCATGCGCTCGATGTAGTAGGCCGCCTCGGGGCGGCCGGCGCCGCGGTAGGCGGCCACCGGCGTTGTGTTGGTGTAGACGCAGGTCGCCTCCAGGTCGATGTTGGGGATGTGGTACACGCCGACCGCCATCGCCGTGGTCAGGTCGGGCAGGCCGGGGGCGAGCGGGTAGGCGCCCAGGTCGGCCGTGACGCGCATGCGCAGCGCCGTCACTGTGCCGTCGGCCTCGACGGCGGCCTCCATGTCGCAGACCTGGCCGCGGCCGTGGGTAGTGGCGAGGAGGTGCTCCAGCCGATCCTCGACCCAGCGCAGCGGCCGGCCGAAGCGCAGGGCCAGGGCGCCGAGCAGCGCGTCCTCGGGGTAGCTGCCGATCTTGACGCCGAAGCCGCCCCCGACGTCGGGGGCGATCACGCGGAGCTGGTTCTCGTCCAGGCCGAGCACCCTGGCCACCTCGGTCCGGATCTGGTGCGGCGTCTGCGTGCTCGTCCACAGCGTCAGGCCGCCCGCGCCGTCGGGGGCGGCGGCCACGGCCCGGCCTTCCATAGGGAAGCCGAACAGGCGCTGGTTGACCATGCGCTGCCGCACGACCCTGTGAGCGGCGGCGAAGGCCGCGTCGACGTCGCCCTTCTGGCGGCGCCGGCGGTGGTCCACGTTGCTGTCCAGGCCGGCGAAGATCAAGGGGGCGCCGGGCGTGGCGGCGGCCAGCAGGTCGGCCACGGCGGGAAGCGTGGTGTAGTCGACGCCGACGGCCGCGGCTCCGTCCACGGCGGCCTCGAACGTTTCGGCGACGACAACCGCCACCGCCTCGCCGACGTGGCGCGCCCGCTCGACGGCGAGCACGTGGCGCACCCGGCCGGCATAGCCGTGGGTGCCCTCGCCGCCCTCGCCCGCGGAGGCCATCGGCAGCGGCGCGCAGGCGTCGAGCATATCGCGGCCGCCGAGCACGGCCACCACGCCGGGGATGGCCAGGGCGGGGGCCGGGTCGATCTGGTCGATCCGGGCGTGGGCGTGGGGGCTGCGCACCAGGACCACGTGGAGCATGCCGGGCAGCTTGAGGTCGCCCACATAGGAGCCGGCGCCGCGGATCAGCCGCGGGTCCTCCTTGCGCTTCACCTCGGCGCCCATCATTGTGGCATAAGCCATGGCGGCGCTACCTTTCTTCAAGGGGGCAGGATGGAAGCCCTATCTTACGCCAAGCTGCCCCCGCGGGCAAACCCCTGCGCCCGCCGGCGACGGCCGGTGTACAATAGCGCGCATATCTCGCGGGCCTGTGGCGGCGCGCGCTGCAGCCCGGCCCGCGCCGGGAGGAACACCAATGCAAACCGTTCTGCTGGATAAAATAGCCGGCCGCACCGCGAAGGTCGGCGTGATCGGCATGGGCTATGTGGGCCTGCCCTTGGCCGCCCGCGCGGCCGGCCTGGGCTTCCCGGTGCTCGGCTTCGACGTGAGCGCCGAGAAGGTAGCCATGCTCAACCGCGGCGAAAGCTACATCGGCGACGTGCCGGGCCCGGTGCTCGCCGAGCTGCGCGCCGCCGGCACGCTCGAGGCCACCGTCGACGTGGCGCGCATGGCCGAGTGCGACCTGCTGATCATCTGCGTGCCCACCCCGCTCAACCAGACCCGCGACCCCGACATGCGCTTTGTGCAGGCCGCCGCCGAGTCGGTCGCCCGCTCCATCCGCCCCGGCCAGCTCGTCATCCTCGAAAGCACCACCTACCCGGGCACGACCCGCGAGCTGGTCGCACCGCGCATCACCGCCGGCGGCCTGGTTATCGGCGAGCAGATCTTTCTCGCCTTCTCGCCCGAGCGGATCGACCCCGGGCAGACCAGCAGCAAGGGCTACGGCGTCGAGAACACGCCCAAGGTGGTCGGCGGCTGCACCCAGGCCTGCACCGCGCTGGCCAGCGCCTTCTACGGCCTGATCACCACCCGGGTGGTGCCCGTCAGCTCGCCCGACGCGGCGGAGCTGACCAAGCTGTTCGAGAACATCTTCCGCGCCGTCAACATCGCCCTGGTCAACGAGCTGGCCCTGCTGTGCGACCGCATGGACTTGAATGTGTGGGAGGTGATCGACGCCGCCGCCACCAAGCCCTACGGCTTCATGAAGTTCACCCCCGGCCCCGGCCTCGGCGGCCACTGCATCCCGATCGATCCCTTCTACCTGACCTGGAAGGCCCGCGAGTTCGATTTGGCGACCCGCTTTGTCGAGCTGGCCGGCGAGATCAACACCCAGATGCCACGCCACGTCCACGACCTGGTGGTGCGGGCCCTGAACCGCCAGCGCAAGGCCCTCAATGGCTCCACCGTGCTGCTGCTCGGCGTGGCCTACAAGCCCGACGTGGACGACTACCGTGAGACGCCGGCCCTCAAGATTGTAGAGCTCCTGGAGGCCGATGGGGCCCGCGTGCTCTGCTGCGATCCCCACGTGGGCGCGTTCGAGGACCACCACGGCCGGCGCTTTGAGACGGTGCCGCTCAGCGACGACCTGCTGGCGAGCTGCGACTGCGCTGTCGTTGTCACCAACCACAGCGCCTTCGACTACAGCCGGGTGGTGGAGCTGGCCCCCGCCGTCGTCGATACGCGCAACGCCACCCGCGCCATCGCCGGCGCCGGGCGGGCGAAGATCGAGCTGTTGTGACATAATGTTGCAAGCACGAGCGAGCCGCGGCGCGCCGGTCGTGCGGCGGCGGAACAGGCGACAATGATCTACGACCAGGCGCGGGTGAGCAGCGACGCGTGGCCGCCCCGCGCCGGGGTGAAAGAGGATGGTATGGACGAGCAGCGCGGGGCAGAGTGGCCGGACAGCCGGGCGTTCTGGGCCGACAAGCGGGTGGTGGTGACGGGCGGATCGGGCTTTCTCGGCTCGTATGTGGTGGCGGCGCTGCGCGGGCGCGGCGCGCGCGAGGTGGTTGTGCCGCGCTCGGCCCGCTACGACCTGCGGCAGGGCGAGGCGGTGCGGCAGCTGCTCAGCGACGCCCGGCCGGACCTGGTGATCCACATGGCGGCGCGGGTCGGCGGGATCGGGGCGAACCGCGAGCACCCGGCCGACTTCTTCTACGATAACCTGATGATGGGCGCCCAGCTCATCCACGAAAGCTGGCGCGCGGGCGTGGGCAAATTCGTGACGATGGGCACGGTCTGTGCCTACCCCAAGCACACCCCGGTGCCGTTCCGCGAGGACGACCTGTGGAACGGCTACCCGGAGGAAACGAACGCGCCGTACGGGGTGGCCAAGAAGGCGCTGCTGGTGCAGGGCCAGTCGTACCGGGCCCAGTACGGCTTCAACAGTATCTTCCTGCTGCCGGTGAACCTGTACGGCCCCGGCGACAACTTCGACCCGCAAAGCTCGCACGTCATCCCCGCGCTCATCCGCAAGTGCCAGGAGGCGAAGGAGCGCGGCGACACGGCGATCGAGGCCTGGGGTGACGGCTCGCCGACCCGCGAGTTCCTGTACGTCGCCGACGCGGCCGAGGGCATCCTGCTCGCCGCCGAGCGCTACGACGGCCCGCTGCCCGTGAACATCGGCAGCGGCAGCGAGATCAGCATCCGCGACCTGACCGAGCAGATCGCGCGCCTGGTGGGCTTCGAGGGCGAGATCCGCTGGGACCCGAGCAAGCCCAACGGCCAGCCGCGGCGCAAGCTCGACACCAGCCGGGCCCGCGCGCTGTTCGGCTTCGAGTCGCGCACGCCCTTCGAGGAGGGCCTGCGCCACACCATCGCCTGGTACCGCGAGCACCACCTCGCCGCGGTGTAGGCCCGCCCAGGTGCGGAGGATGCGCTCAGGCCGCCGCACCCCGCGCGGGGCCACCTCGACCGGGGCCGTGCCGGGGCCGAAGCGGGGCGGTGGTAGTGTGAAGGAGTGCGTGCGCGCCGCGGCCGGCGCCGCTGCGCTGAGGGCGCGGGCGCAACCTTCCGGGTCCGGCAGGCGTATCTGTAGATGCCGGCCCAGCGGGGCGCGGCGACTGGGGAGCCAACGCGAGGAGAGTTTCATGCGACGCACGGCCATCATTCTACTCGTGGCGATCGTGGCGGGGCTGCTGGCCGCGTGCGGCCAGATCGGCGCCGGCGGGCCGCCCGCCAACGCGATCACGGTCAGCATCGCCTACAGCCCGGAAAAGGAGAAGTGGCTCGCCGAGCAGATCCAGCGCTTCAACGAGCAGCGGGTGCGCTCAGGCGAGCGGGTGGTGGTCGTCGAGGGGGTGAACAAGTCCTCGGGCGCGGCGCGCACCGAGATCAGGAACGGCACCCTCGACGTGACGGTCTGGAGCCCCTCGGCCTCGACGTGGCTGGAGGTGCTCAAGCAGGAAACGGGCAACCAGGCCGTTGCCGTCTCCAGCGAGCCGCTGGTGCTCACGCCGGTGGTGATCGGGATGTGGCAGCCCATGGCCGAGGCGATGGGCTGGCCGAACCAGTCGATCGGCTGGTCGGATATGCTCGCGCTGATCCAGGACCCGGAGGGCTGGGGCCGCTTCGGCCACCCCGAGTGGGGCCGCTTCTCCTGGGGCCACACCGACCCGGAGATCAGCACCACGGCCCTGAGCACGCTGATCGCCGAGTTCTACGCGGCGAGCGGCAAGCAGCGCGGCCTGACGGGAGCCGACGTGCAGAGCGCCGATGCGCAGCAGTTCATCCGCGACCTGGGCCAGGGCATCAAGCACTACGGCTACAACACGCTCGTCTTCAGCGAGAATATGAAGAAGTTCGGGATGAGCTACATCAGCGCGTTTCCTATGGAGGAGATCACGCTGATCGACTTCAACAAGTTCAACCCGCCGCCCACGCCGCTGGTGGCGATCTACCCGCGCGAGGGCACCTTCTGGCACGACAACCCCTTTATCGTGCTGGCGAGCGCCACGGCCGAGGAGCAGGCCGGCGCGAAGCTGTTCTACGACTTCCTGCTCGGCGCCGAGAGCCAGCGCGCCGCGATGAGCTACGGCTTCCGGCCGGCCAATGTCGAGGTGCCCCTGGCCGACCCGATCAGCCCGGCCTATGGCGTGCAGCCGCAGGGCGTGCAAACGGTGCTTGAGGCCCCGCCGGCCGATGTGATCGTGGCCGTGAAGAACGCCTGGGCCCTCAACCGCAAGCGGGCCGACATCATACTCGTCGTCGACACCTCGGGCTCGATGGAGGGCGACAAGATCGAGCTGACCAAGGCTGGCCTGGAGGCCTTCCTGCTGCGCATCCTCCCCGAGGACCGGGTGGGCCTGATCACCTTCGACTCGCGGGCCCGGGTCGACGTCGCCCCTGCCCCCCTGGCCGACAACCGGATCGCCCTACAAACGGCGATCGGCCAGATGCGCGCCCAGGGCAAGACGGCCGTCTTCGACGCCCTGGAGCTGGCCCGCCAGGAGCTCGACAACCTCCCGCCGAGCGAGGACGACCGCATCCGGGCGATCGTGCTGCTCTCCGACGGCGCCGACAACTCAAGCCAGCTCAGCCTGGACCAGGTGCGGGCGAACTTCGACGAAACGGGGGTGAGCATCTTCCCGGTGGCCTACGGCGCCGACGCCGACGTCGCGATCGTACAGGCCATCGCGGAGTTTTCGCGCACCATCGTGGTGCAGGGGGACACGGGCGACATCGCGCAGATCTTTGAGAATCTGAGCCGCTATTTCTAGTGGTCGGCGCGCCCGAGGTTGCGGGGGAGCACGGGCCTGGCGGCCCATCCGCGTTTCCGCCAGGGCTGCGCGCCCCGGACCCGCGCCAGAGGGCCCGCGGTCGGGCCCTCTGGACTCCCGCGGCGCGGGGCGGGCCCCCGCGGCCCCCAAAGCTGGCTTCCCGCTGAGGTTTCAGCTCCGGTATCATGCCCCCCTGCTAAAGCTGGGTGATTGTACGCGGGTCGCTACGCGCCTACCAGTTCGGGCGGTGATGCTGGCGGGGAAAGGTGCTCCACGAACCGTTGGCGATGAGGTGCTCCACGAACTTTTGGCAAGCCTGTTGGCGGAGGCAGGCCAGCACTGTTTTTCAGGTTCGGGCGGCGTGGGGCGCCAGGGCTGACATGCGGGGTCCAGGGGCGCAGCGCCCTGGTCGGGGGTGCAGGGAGGCGGAAGCCTCCTGCCGCGGGTCCAGGGGCGCGCAGCCCCTGGCAGAAAGACGGGATTGGGGCAGCGCCCCGACAAGCGCCGCGGGTCCAGGGGCGCGCAGCCCCTGGCGGGAACCCCGGAAAGCTCCTCTTCCGCGCCCAGGCGCGGTTAGAAAATTGCAATCTCCGCCCGTTGACAGCGCGCCCCAGCCTGCCTACCATAAGGGACAATGCCGTAGTACACCAGAGCCCAGGCCCGGCCATGCAACGCACACGCTCCCTGCCCGATGAAACGCTCGCCGCCGAGGTGCTGCCGCCGCTCCTGATCGCCGTCGGCATCCTGGCCGCGGGCGCGTTCGGGATGCTGCTGCTCGCCCAGTGGCGGGCCAGCGCCTCGCCCTACCTCCTGGCCGGGGCCCTTGTCGCCGGCGTGTGGCTCAGCACATCGCTGCTGCAGCGCCGGCGCCTGCGGGCCGCCGGGGCCGTAATCTCGCACGCCCTCGCCCTGCTGCCCGTGCTCAGCGTCGCCGCGTTCGGCGTCGCGGGGAACCCCGTGCTCTACCTGTCGGCCCTCGGTGTGGTGGCGGCGGGGCTGCTCGTGTCGCCGGTGGAGCCGCTCTTCGTCGCCCGGAACAGCCTCGCCGCCTACGTCGCCATGCTGGCCCTGCCGGCCCTGCTCGGCCAGGGGCAGGTCGCCCTCGCCCCCGCGATGGCCACCACCCTGGTGCTCGGGCTGCTGCTGTTCGGCGTCGCCGGGCTGACCTGGTCGGCCGGGTACGCGGTGAGCGGCACGATTGGCTGGGCGGTGGAAACCTCGAAGAAGTCGGAGCGGCGCGAGCGGCTCCTGCGCGACGCCCAGGCCAGCCTGGAGCTCGCCCTGCGCGAGCGCGACCAGCTGAACGACCAGCTGTACCGGCAAAGCCTGGAGCTCGAGGCCGCCCGCGCCGACGCCGAGGCCGCCTACCGCTCGAAGGCCAGCTTCATGGCAACCATGAGCCACGAGCTGCGCACGCCGCTCAACATCATCATTGGGTTCAGCACGGCCATGATCGAGCACCCCGAGATGTACGACGGCGCCCCCCTCCCCGAGGCCGCCCGCGGCGACCTCGCCGAGATCCGGCGCAGCGGCCAGCACCTGCTCCAGCTGATCAACGACATCCTCGACCTGGCCCGCGTCGAGGCCGGCCGGCTCGAGCTCAACAAGACGTCGCTGCCGCTCACCCCCCTGCTCGACGAGATGATGCGCACCGCCGGCGGCCTGCTCACGGAGCGGCCCGTGCTGCTGCGCCGCGAGTTCTTCGGCGCCCTGCCCGCCGTTTACGCCGACGAGATGCGCGTGCGCCAGGTGCTGCTGAACCTGATCTCGAACGCCTGCAAGTTCACCAGCGTCGGCGAGGTGGCGGTCGGCGCCCGGGCTGACGCGCGTGAGGTGACGCTCTGGATCCGCGACACGGGCATCGGCATCGCCAGCATTGACCAGGAGCGGATCTTCAAGCAGTTCGAGCAGGTGGAAAGCCCCGACACCCGCCACCACACCGGCACCGGCCTCGGCCTGGCGATCTGCCGCTGGCTGGTCGAGCTCCACGGGGGGCGCATGTGGCTCGAAAGCGAGCTCGGCAAGGGAAGCATCTTTTACTTCACCCTGCCGCGGGTGCAGCCGGCGGGCGGCGCCCCGACGCGCGCCCTGGCCGCGGCGCTCCACGTATGAGGGCGGGCGGCGAGGGGCCCGCGCGGCACGGCGTGTATCAGAACGCCGCGCCGCGACACATGGTTAGGGCAACGGCTCATAAACGCACCCCTTGCGGCGCCCGGGCTGCCCCGCCCTCGCGCCACGTGGCCCCCACGATCGCGGCCCGATGGCAGAGGAGCCTGAGTCAATGGCGAAGATCCTTTTGGTCGACGATGTGTACACGGCCCGCTCGATGATCGAGCGCGTCCTGCGCCACGTGGGACGCTACGACGTGCAGTCGGTCGGCAGCGGCCCCGAGGCCCTGAAGGCGGCCACCGTCGCCCCCCCCGATGTGATCGTGCTCGACATCAGCATGGCTGGCCTCGACGGCGTCGGCACCCTCCGCGAGCTGCGCGCCGCTGGGGTGAGCTGCCCCGTCGTCGCATACACCGCCCGCGCCGAGCGCGCGGCCGGCGAGTTCGTGGCCCAGGGCTTCAGCGCCTACGTCTCTAAGAACGGCAACCTGAGCGGCCTGCTCACCACCATCCGCGAGCTGATCGGCCGGTAGGGCCGCGGCAGGGCCGCAAAGCGCGCGGCGCTTCGAGCGGGGCAGGCAGCAGCGCCGCGCGCCCCTGCGGCGTTCCCCCCGCTACTTCTCAACGACGAAGGCGAGCTCGCCCGGCAGCTCGATCGCGGTGTGGCCCCAGCCCTCCTCCGCGCACAGCTCGCGCATCTGGGCGCCATAGTGGGCGGCCATGCCGACGTTGCGGCCGCCGAGGCTGCGGGTCGGGAAGGAAACGACCAGGCGCGGGGCGTCGATGGCGCGCAGCAGCTCGCGGCCGGCGCCGCGGCGAAGCTGCTCGAGCACCGGCAGGGTCTTGAGAACCAGGGCGACGTCGGCGCGCCAGGGCGGCGGCCCGGCGCTGAGGTCGCAGACGGCCGCCTCGCCGCGCAGGCCGAGCAGGGGCAGGGCCTCGCCCAGAAAGCCGGCCATGTCTGCGTACAGGTCGCACGCCATGTAGGTGGCGCCGGGCGGGAGGCCCATCCATGGCGCGGCCAGCGGGTTGAGGCCGCAGGCCAGGTCGGCCACCGCGGACACGGGCGGCAGCGCGGCGAAGACGGCGGCGTAGAACCGCTCCAGCACCGGCAGGCGCTCGCGGGTCGAGGCATGGCCGGCCATGATCGCGCGGCACGCCTCCTGGATTCGCTCCGGGGCGCCCCCCGCCGCGCGCAGCTCCTCCAGCCAGCGGCTGTAGCGCGGCGCCCGATCGAGAAACGCGCCCGCCACCTGGTGGAGCTTGGCCTTCGCCTCCTTGAGCGCGGCCTTGGGCCCGCGATGGGCGGCCAGCTCGCGCGCCGCCACGGCGCGGAGCAGCTCGGGGCTGATCGCGCCATACTTGGGGGTGGCCGCGAGGGCGGCGACGAGCTCGTCGAGGTGATCCATCCAGTGTTTTGGGGCCGGTGCCCCGCTCCAATCTACGCTACGCCCGGGGCCGGGCGCCCCCAGAGGCATCAAGGTAGGCAGACACGAGAAGCTTTTTTCCGGCACGATGACGTCGCCAACCCTCGCCAGCCAGAACAAGCTTCTCGACGCCGAGCATACCACAGCTTGCCACCGCCACGCAGTACGCCCCGACCGATGTCGCCATCTCCACCCCGCCGCAGCCCCTAGAGCGCCCCCGCAAGCGCCGCCAGCGTTTCCCCCTCGGCGAGCTCGGGGCCGGCCGCGAGCCGGGCCGCCAGCTCCGCGCGGGCGGCAAGCGCCTCGTCCAGCGTGGCGATCCGGAAGCGCAGGGGGTCGCCGGGGAGCAGTTGGGCCGCCAGGGGCAGATCGGCCGCGATCACGGCGCCCGCCACCGGGTAGCCGCCGGTGGTCTGCGCGTCGGCCATCAGCAGGATGGGGGTGCCGTCGGGCGGAATCTGGAGCGTGCCGGGCACTACGCCGAGCGACGGCAGGCTGGTGGGCCGGGCGTGGGGCAGACGCGCGCCCTCCAGCCGGTAGCCCATGCGGTTCGCCAGCGCGCCCACCCGCAGCTCTGCGCCGGCAAGCGCGTCGGGGGCGTCGGGGGCGAGGTGCGCCAGGTGCGGCCCCGGCAGCAGGCGCAGGGCCGGCCGCGCCGCGTAGGCGGGGCGGTACGCCTCCGGCCAGTAGGCGCCCACCATTGGGGCGAGCGGCGCCGCCGCCAGCGCCGCCAGCCGGTCGCCGGGGCGCAGGGGCCGGCCCGCCAGGCCGCCGAACCCGCCGCCGAGATCGGTGGCGCGCGAGCCAAGCGCCGAGGGGACGTCCAGCCCGCCCGCGACCGCCAGGTAGGCCCGGGCTCCCCAGGGGCCCTGCCGGCCGGGGAGGCGCAACCGCTGGCCCGGCGAGGCGGCCACGGCCGTCCAGGGCGGCAGCGGCCGGCCGTCGAGGGTCGCCCCCAGGTCGGCCCCTGTGAGCGCGACCAGTCCCGGCCGCGTCAGGGCCAGCTCCGCTCCGCCCGCCGTGATCTCCAGCCCCGCGCAGCCGTCGGGGTTGCCGACCAGCCGGTTCGCGGCCGCCAGGGCGAAGGCGTCCATCGCGCCGCCGGGCGGCACTCCGAACCGCCGCGCCGCGGGGCGGCCCAGGTCCTGCACTGTCATCAGGGGCCCGGGGGCGATCACTTCCAGCATAGGTCCCCTTCTGTTAGGGCGGGCTCGCGCCGGGCGTTCTGGCGCGCCGCGGGCGTTGAACGACGCTTCTTCCCCACGCTCCGCACTCGATGCGTCTTTGCGGTTAGCCCTCCGCCCTGAACCGTACCATGTCGCCCGGGCGCAGTGCCGCCGGCGGGTCGGCCGCAGGGTCGAAGAGGCGCAGGGCGGTGCGGCCCAGGAGGTGCCAGCCGCCGGGCAGGCGGGCGGGGTAGATCCCGGCCAGGCCGGCGGCGATCGCCACGGAGCCCGGCGGCACAGCGGCGCGGGGCGTAGCCCGGCGCGGCAGGTGCAGCTCCGGCGGCAGCGGGCCGATGTACGGGTAGCCCGGCGCGAAGCCGATCATCATCACCCGCCACGGCTCTGCGCACAGCCGCTCGACCAGCCGCTCGGGTGGTACGCCGAGCGCCGCCGCGGCCTCCGCCAGGTCGGCGCCGTCGGCGCCCCCGAAGCGCGTCGGCACCTCCACCAGCCGGCCGCCCTCACCCTCCGCCGGCGCGGGGCCGCCGAGCAGCCTGCGCAGCCGGCGCGCGATCGCCCCGTGGTCACCGCGCAACGGGTCGAAGCAGACAAGCAGCGAGGCGATCGCCGGCACGGCCGCCAGCATCCCCGCCGGCGGGTCGGACTCCAGGGCCGCCGCCGCGGCGAGCGCGGCCCGGTTCGCCGCGGCGTGGTCCCCGTCGGCCTCGGCCAGCAGGGCTCCGTCGCCAAGGGGGGAGATGTGCCACTCCATTCGTCGCTCCGTACGTTGCTTCAGCCCCACGGCGGCCCGTCGCCAGGAGGCTGCACGCGTCGCTCCATCGCGAGCCTTCCTATCGGCGCAGCGCCCGCACCTCCACCCCGGCTGCTGCGAGGCCCCGGCGCAGGGCTGTGGCCCGCTCGGCGGCGCCCGGCGTGTCGCCGTGGAGGCAGATCGTGTCGGCGCTGAGCGCCACCCGCGCCCCGTCGACGCTCGTCACCTGGCCGGCCAGGGCGATGTCGAGGGCCTGGGCCAGGTTTTTGGCCGGGTCGAGGATCAGCGCGTCCGGCAGGCGCCGGCTGCGCAGGCTGCCGTCGGCCTCGTAGCCCCGGTCGGCGAAAGCCTCCCGCGCCACGCGCAGCCCCGCCTCCACCCCCGCCGCGACGAGGGCGGAGCCCGCCAGCCCGACCAGCACCAGGTCGCGGTCGAAGGCGGCCACGGCCCCCGCGATCGCCCTGGCCAGCCGCTCGTCGCGCGCCGCCTCGTTGTACAGCGCCCCGTGCGCCTTGACGTGGGCCAGCCGCACCCCCTCGGCCCGCGCGATGGCGTGGAGCGCCCCGATCTGGGCCAGCACGATCGCCGCGACCTCCTCCGGCTCCAGCGGGATGGGCCGCCGCCCGAATCCCTGCAGGTCCGGGTAGCCGGGGTGGGCGCCCACGGCCACGCCCAGCTCGCGGCACAGCCGCACCGTCCGCCGCATCGTCGGCGGGTCGCCGGCGTGGCCGCCGCAGGCCACGTTCGCCGAGCTGACGTGGGGCAGCAGCGCCGCGTCGTCGCCGAGCTGCCAGGGCCCAAAGCTTTCGCCGCAGTCGCAGTTCAGATCGATGGTCAGCATTCTCACCCCCTGGTAAGTTCCGGCCGCGTTATGCTGTGCTATACTTTCGTTAATCTTACTAAATATTTGAGGGCTCGGGCGTTTGTCTGCACCTGGCCCGGCCTGACCCCAAGCGCCAGCGGGCGGCGCAAGGCCCGCGGAGAGGAACTGTTGCATGGCTGGCCGCGATATCACTTTTGTCGATCCATTTGAGCGAGATGATAAACCATCCCATGAGTGCGGCGTGTTCGGCATCGTCGCCCCCGACGCCGACGTGGCCCGGCTGACCTTTTTCGGCCTCTACGCGCTGCAGCACCGCGGCCAGGAGAGCGCCGGGATCGCGGTCGCCAACGGCCGCTCGATCCGCCACCACAAGGACATGGGCCTGGTCGCCCAGGTGTTCGACGAGGAGACGCTGCGCCCCCTCGGCGGCCACATGGCGATCGGCCACACCCGCTACTCGACCACCGGCTCCTCCCGCCTGGAGAACGCCCAGCCCTTCGTGGTCGAGAGCGCCCTCGGCCCGCTCGCCGTCGGCCACAACGGCAACCTGGCCAACGCCAGTACGCTGCGCCGCGAGCTGCTCACCCGCGGCGTCGGCCTCACCGGCACCAGCGACTCGGAGGTGATCATCCAGATGCTCGCCGGCGGCGAGGGCCGCACCTGGGAGGAGAAGCTGCGCGTCTTCATGGTCCGCGCCCAGGGCGCCTACTGCCTGACTGTGCTCACCCGCGAGGCGCTCTTCGCCGTGCGCGACCCGTGGGGCCTGCACCCGCTCTGCCTCGGCCGCCTCGGCGACGGCGGCTGGGTGGTCGCCTCCGAAAGCTGCGCCCTCGGCACAATCGGCGCCGAGTTCATCCGCGAGGTCGAGCCCGGCGAGATCCTGATGCTGTCGGACGACGGCCCGCGCACCGTCGCCCGTATGCCGGCGCCGCAGCCGGCCGCCTGCCTGTTCGAGTATATCTACTTCGCGCGCCCCGACAGCACGCTCCACGGCACCGCCCTCCACGCCGTGCGCGTCCGCCAGGGCCGCGAGCTGGCCCACGAGGCCCCCTGCGAGGCCGACGTGGTGGTCGCCGTGCCCGACAGCGCCACCCCGGCCGCGATCGGCTACGCCCAGGCGTCGGGCATCCCCTACTCCGAGGGGTTGATCAAGAACCGCTACATCGGCCGCACCTTCATCCAGCCGGACGACCAGCTGCGCAAGGTCGGCATCTCGCTCAAGTTCAACGCCCTCGCCGACAACCTGAAGGGCAAGCGCGTCGTGCTCGTCGACGACAGCATCGTCCGCGGCAACACCTCCGGCCCGATCGTGCGCCTCCTGCGCGAGGCCGGCGCCAGCGAGGTCCACGTCCGTGTTTCCTCGCCGCCGATCAGGCACCCTTGCTTCCTCGGCGTCGACATGGCCTCCTACCCCGAGCTGATCGCCCACCGCATGACGATCGCGGAGATCTGCGCCCACCTCGGCGCCGACAGCCTCGCCTACCTCAGCCTCGACGGGCTGATCCGCTCCACCGGCCAGCCCTCCGAGGGCTTCTGCCGCGGCTGCTTCACCGGCGAGTACCCCGTCACCGTCGAGCTGGTCGACAAAGAGGTGTTTGAGCTGAGCTAGGCCCCGACGAGGATGCCATGCCCCGCCAGCGACTACGTGAGCTCGGGCTCACCGTCGGCCAGATGCCGACCGGCCCGCTGAACGCGATCACCGACGTGCCCGGCGTGCGCGTCGGCCACACGACGCTGATCTCCGACGGCCCGCGGGCCGCCCGCACGGGGGTGACGATGATCGTGCCCCGCGACGGCGACATCTGGTCCGACCACGCCTTCGCCGCCTACCACGTCTACAACGGCAACGGCGAGATGACCGGCCTCCCCTGGCTCGACGAGTCGGGCCTGCTCGGCGCGCCGATCGGCATCACCAACACCCACCAGGTCGGCGTCGTGCGCGACGCGATCGTGCGCTACGCCGTCGAGCGGGGCTACTACGACAGCTTTTTCCTGCCCGTCGTGGCCGAAACCTACGACGGCCACCTCAACGACATCGCCGCCTTCCACCTGACGGCCGAGCACGCGATCGCCGCGATCGAGGCGGCCGCGGGCGGCTCCGTGGCCGAGGGCAACGTCGGCGGCGGCACCGGGATGATCTGCCACGAGTTCAAGGGCGGGATCGGCACCTCCTCGCGCCGCGCCGCCACCCGCGGCGAGTACACCGTGGGCGCGCTCGTCCAGGCCAACTACGGCTTCCGGGCCGACCTGCGGGTGGACGGGGTGCCCGTCGGCGCCCAGATTGGCCCCGCGGAGGTGCCCCTCCCCTGGGAGATGCTGTCGAGCTCCAGCTCGATCATCGTCGTCGTGGCCACCGACGCGCCCCTGCTCCCCATCCAGTGCCGCCGCCTGGCCCAGCGCGCCACCACCGGCCTCGCCCGCGCCGGCGGCTTTGGCCACAACTCCAGCGGCGACATCTTTCTCGCCTTCGCCACCGGCAACCACCTCCCCGCCAAGGCCAGGGCCCCCCACGAGCTGCGCATGCTCCCTCACGACCAGATCGACCCCCTGCTGCGCGCCGTGGCCGAGGCCACCGAGGAGGCCATCCTCAACGCCCTCTGCGCCGCCGAAACGATGACCGGCTTTGAGGGCCACACCGCCCACGCCCTCCCGCTGGAGCGGCTGCAGGAGATCGTGACGCGCTTTAGGGGTTAGCCTCCCGGCAGCCGCACCGTGAACGTGCTCCCTGCCCCCAGGCGGCTCTCCACGGCGACCTCGCCGCCGTGCAGGGCGACGATCTCCTTCACCACATAGAGCCCGATCCCCATGCCGCTGATGTAGCCGGCCACCCCCTCGCTCACCCGGAAAAAGCGCTGGAAGAGCTGGGGGATGGCCGTGGCCGGGATGCCGATCCCCCGGTCGCTCACCGCGAGCACGACGTGGTCGCCGTCGCGGCTCAGCCGCACCTCCACCGGCCCGCCGTCGGGGCTGTATTTGAGCGCGTTGCCGATCAGGTTCTGGAGCACCTGCTCCAGCCGCAGGGCGTCGCCGAGCAGCATGTAGGGGTTGTTCTCGGCCACAACCGTCAGCTCGTGCCGCTCCAGGCTCGGGCGCAGCTCGTCGGCCACCTGCTCGGCCAGGGCGGCCAGGTCGAGGGGAGCGCGCTCGATGCTCAGCCGGCCCTGCTCCAGCCGGGTGCTGTCGAGCATCGCCAGGATCATGCGGTTGAGCCGCGCGGCCTGGTTGACCACGACCTGGATCGCCTGCCGGTCGCGCTCGGCGAGGCTCCCCGCGCGCTCGCCGCGGCGCAGCACTAGCTGGGCCTGGCCGAGCAGCGAGGTCAGCGGCGTCTTCAGCTCGTGGGCGGCCACCGAGAAAAAGGTGTCGCGCAGCCGCACCGCCTCGTGCTCGGCGGCGTAGAGCCGCGCGTTGTCGATCGCCAGGGCGGCCCGGCTGGCCAGCTCCTCGACAAAGGGCAGGTCGGCCTGGCTGTAGCGCCCCGGCTGGGTCGCCACCAGCGCGATCGTCCCCAGGGCCCGGCCTCTGGCCACAAGCGGCGCGCAGAGCGTCGAGCGCAGGCCGGTGCGCCGCAGGGAGGCGAGGTGGTCCTCGCTCTGGGCGAGCGCGACCAGCATCTCGTCCGTGACCACGGGCACCAGCTCGGTGCGCAGCGTGCGCAGCACCGCGGCGGTGCCCCCCGGCGCGGCCGGGTCGATCGGGTGGCGGCGCACCATCTCCAGGGCCAGCTCGCGCAGCGCGGGGTCGCGGTGGGCGACCGCGGCGGTCTCGACCGTGCCGTCGGCGGCGAGCAGGTCGATCACGCACCAGTCGGCGAGGTCCGGCACGACCAGGCCGGCGACGGTGTCGATGGTGGTGGCGATATCGAGCGAGCCGGCGAGCCGCGCCCCCGCCTCCGCCAGCACGACCAGCCGCCGCCGCGCGACCTCGGCCTCCGCCTCCGCCCGGCGCCCGGCCTCGTGGAGCCGGGACCGCACGATCGCCTGGGCGCACTGGCGGCTCAGGGCGAGCATGAAGCCCTTGTCCTCGTCCGCGAAGCGGCGCGGCGACGGGAACAGAAAGGTGAAGCCGCCGAAGGCCTGGCCGTCGGCCACGAGCGGCACTGTGGCCCAGGCCCCGAGGTGCGGCCCCGCCAGCTGCTCGGCCAGGTGCGGGTAGCGCTCGTGCAGGGCCGCGGGTGTTTCCAGCCAGATCGGCGCCTGGGCCGCGACGGCGTCGGGGATGGGGGCGGCGAGGGTGCCGGGGTAGGAGCGGCCGAGCCAGCGGGCGACCACCTCCACGGGGTAGCCGACCATGCGCACCAGCGTGAAGCTGCCGTCGTCGTTGCGCAGCGAGAGCGCGCCGCCCGTCGCGCCGACCGCCCGCATGCCCTCGGCCATGACCAGCTCGGCGATCTCCCCTGGCTCGTACGGGCTGGACAAGGCGGCGGTGATCGTTTGAAGCACGGCGGTGCGCTCTGCCGCCCGCTCGGCCGCCGCCCTGGCCCGCTGCTCGGCCGCGTACAGCTGGGCGTTCTCGATCGCCACGGCGGCGCGGTCCGCCAGGTCGCGCAGGAGCTGGAGGTCGTCGGCGGTGTAGGGCCGGCCGGGCGTGTAGCGCGAGGTGCCGAGCACGCCGATCAGGCTGGCCCCGGCGCGCAGGGGCGCGAGCATGAGGCTGCGGACGGGGAAGCGGGTGGCGTACTCGCGGTACGCGGGGTGGGCCTGCTCGTGGATCTGCGCCGGCTCGGCCACGGGGATGAACACGGGCTCGCCCGTCGCCGCCACCCGCCCGGAAAAGCCCATGCCGATGGGAATGGGCTCCGCCACAATCTGGGTCAGCAGGGCCATGGCCGCCGGGTCGCTGTGGAAGTAGGCGGCCTGGGTCAGGTGCGCGCCGGCCTCGTCGAGCAGCAGGACCGAGCAGGCGTCGCCGAGGCCGGCGCTGATCCGGCGCACCGTCTCGTCGAGGACGGCGCCGAGGTCGAGCTGGGCCCGGGCGAGGCTTTGGCCGATCTCGGCGAGCAGAAGCGCCCGCTCCTGGGCGGCGCGGGCCGCGGCGTAGAGCCGGGCGCGCTCGATCGCCTGGGCGCACTGCTGGGCCACGGCGAACAGAAACGTTCGCTCGTCGCTGCTGAAGCGGTACGGGTCGACGAAGCCGAGCACGATCGCCCCGATCACCCGCCCGTCGACGGGGAGCGGCAGGATGGCCCACGCCGCGCTCTCCAGCGTTCTGCCGGCGAGGCCGGGGAAGCGGTCGATCAGCGCCGCGGGGCTTTCGTAGAAGCGCGGCTCGCCGCTGCGCACGACCTCGGAGGCCGGCAGGTCGGCCGACAGGGGGATGCGCACCCACGGCCGCATCCCCTCTTCGCTGTAGCCCTCGGTGTACATCAAAGCCAGGGCCTCGCCGTCCTCGACCAGGCTGAGCACGCCGCTCTGAGCGCCCAGGGTGCGGATGCACTGGCTCACGGCCAGGGCGGCGGCCTGCTCCGGCGTGTGGAGGTGGGTGAACACACCGGTGACGAGGTGGAGCCGGGTCAGGTAGCTGGCCGCGCTGGCCCGTCGCCGCTCAGGGACGGCCTGCGGGTGGGCGAGGCGGTAGGCCTCGACGTCGTCGGCGGCGAAGCATAGCCGGCGCCCCACTCTGGTGGCGCGCAGGGTGCCGTCTCGGGCCAGCCGTTTGACCGTTTCCTCCGAGCAGCCCAGAGAGCGGGCCGCCTCGGGCACCGTGAGCAGCGTGTCGACGAGGGCCATGATGCTCGCCCCAGGCATATGCGTAGAAGGCAGTGTGGTGAGTCGTCATTTCGTCGCAAGAAGTGTGCCGGTGGTGCGCCGGGGCGCTTGGCCTGCCGACGGCGGCTGATGGCGCGCGGCGCCCCCGGGGCCGGCCTCCCGTAGTATACTGCCTGCATGGAATCTACTGAGCCAACAGGCCCGCTCGGCGAGGGCGGATCGGACGAGCTGGTCGAGCTATCACTGGATGGGATCGCCCAGGGCGGCGACGGGGTGGGCCGCCACGAGGGGGTGGTGGTCTTCGCGCGCGGGGGCCTGCCGGGCGAGCGCGTGCGGGTGCGCCTGTTCGAGCGCCGGCCGAGCTACAGCCGCGGCGAGGTCATCGCGGTGCTGGAGGCGGCGCCGGAGCGGGTGGCCCCGCGCACGGCCGCCGACAACGCCCCCTGGCAGCACATCGACTACGCGGCCCAGCTGCGCTTCAAGGAAACGATCGTCCGCGACCAGCTCGCCAAGCTGGCCGGCCTGCGCGAGCCGCCCCTCGCCCCCATCCTGGCCGCGCCCCGCGAGTGGGGCTACCGCAACGCCGCGCGCCTCCATGTCGATGGGGCGGCGGTCGGGTACTACGCCGCCGGCAGCCGCGCCGTGGTCGACATCGACGCCGACCCGCTGCTGCTGCCCGTTCTGAACGAGGCCCTGGCCGGGCTGCGGGCCGTGCTCGCCCCCGGCCTGATCCGCGGCGTCACCCTGCGGGCCAGCGCCGCCTACGGCTACGCCGTCGCCGCGCTTGACCCGCACCCTGGCGCACCCCCCGCCGCGCTCGAAATCCTCGCCGCCGCGTGGCGGGCCCGCGTCCCCGGGCTGGCGGGCGTCGTCGTCGAGGGGGCGGCCGACGGCGCCAGCCTCATCCACGACGAGCTCGGCGGGGTGGTCTTCGCGCTCAGCCCCCAGAGCTTCTTCCAGGTCAACGCAGACCAGGCCGCCCGCATGCTGGCGATCGTGCGCGAGCAGGTCGCCCCCGGCGCCGAGCGCCTGCTCGACCTGTACAGCGGCGCGGGCACCTTCGCCCTGCCCCTCGCCGCCGACGCCTCCGAGGTGACCGCCGTCGAGGAGCACCCCGCCGCCGTCGCCGACGGCGAGCGCAGCGCCGCCCTGAACGACATCGTCAACGTGCGCTTCGTGCAGGCCCCGGCCGAGCGGGCGCTCCCCGAGCTGGAGGACGCCTTTGACGCCGCCGTGCTCGACCCGCCGCGGCGCGGCTGCCACCCGGCCGTCCTCGGCGCCCTGGCCCGGCTAGCCCCTCCGCACCTGGCCTACATCTCGTGCCACCCGGGCATCCTCGCCCGCGACCTCGGCCCGCTGCTCGCCGGCGGCTACCGCCTGGAGCTCGTCCAGCCCGTCGACCTGTTCCCCCAGACGCCGCACATCGAGACGCTCGTGATCCTGCGGCACGGCGATCCCGCCGGGTAAAGCGCGGCGGCGCGGACGGCGCGGGGAGCCGGCGGCTGCGTCTCCGCGCCTCCCCGATGATCTTCCGGCATGAAGCCCTACTCGCCGGCCCACCCGTCGGTCAGGGCGGCGACCTGCTCGTAGCGGGCGAGGATGTCGGCGAGCAGGGCGTTGTCGACGGCGGGGGCGTTGCGGTAGACCTGCTTGTCGAGCATGCGGGCCGGGTCGCCGCCGGGCCAGATCCGCCACGAGTCGTTGTCGATCACGTCGGCCACCAGCAGCTCGCCGGCGGGGGCGCGGCCGAACTCGATCTTCAGGTCGACCAGGGCCACGTCCTGGCGGGCCCAGGCGGCTTCCAGGGCGAGAAAGACCTGCCGGCCGGTCTCGGTCATCGTGGCCAGCTCGGCGGGCGTGGCGTGGTTGCCGGCGACGATCTCGCTCGGGCTGATCAGCGGGTCGTGGGCGGTGTCGTCCTTGAGGAAGAACTCGACCAGGGGCGGGTCGAAGCGGGCGCCGGCGGCCACGTCGGGGTTGCGCCGCAGGTAGGAGCCGGCGGCGAGCCGGCGCATCACCACCTCCAGCGGGATCATGGTGCAGCGGCGCACGACGCTCAGCGCCGGCTCGGGGGCGCTCACAAAGTGGGTGGCGATCCCCGCCCGCCCGAGCAGGGCGAAGACGTTGGCGGTGGTGCGGCCCGCCAGCGCGCCCTTGCCCGGGATCTCGCTGCGCCGCGCCCCGTCGCCAGCGGTGATCCCGTCCTTGTGGGCCAGCACCACCAGCCCGGGCTCCACCGGGTGCGCGTAAACGACCTTTGTCTTCCCCTCGGCCAGCCTGGTTTCGAGCTGCATACACGCTCCTGATCGTTGTGCCCGCCGCACCCCGCGACGGGCCTACAGCTCCATCGTCAGCTCGTGCTGCTCGTCGGCGACGAGAAAGCCGGAGCGGTGGAAGGCCGCCGTGAGCGGGCTGTCGGCGGGCTCGTTGACGCTGAGCAGGGCGCTGGCCCGGGCCTTGAGCGCGCCGATCAGCAGGTGGGCAGCGCCCGCGTCTCGGGCGGCCAGGTCCATGATCCGCAGGTTCAGCGGGTCGCCGCTGACCAGGGCGTAGGCCGTGACGCCGCCGCCGGCCTGGAGGGCGAGGCCCTCCATGTCGCTCTGGGCGAGCAGGGAGGCCGCGTCGCGCTGCCAGGCAGCGGGGGCCGGGTGGAGCGTTGCGAAGTGCCGGAGCACCAACTGCGCGGGCTCGACCTCGGCTAGCGGCATGGGCGGGGCGGGGGGCGGGGGCGGCGCGTCGGGATCGAGCCGGTAGGAGAGGATGTGCAGGCGGCGCACGACCCGCATGCCGGCCCGCTCGTAAACCCGCAGGGCGCGCTCGTTGCGCGTGAGCACTTCGAGCTCCAGCGTCTGCGCGCCCGCGCCGCGGGCCCGGGCCACCAGTTCGCCGGCCAGGGCGTGGGCCAGGCCCTTGCCGCGCTGCGCGAGCACGATCCCGAAGCCGCCGCACCAGGCCCGCTCGCCGCGGCGCGCCAGCAGGGCGATCCCGGCGGGCTCCCCGTCGACCGTGATCACCGGCGAGGCGAGCAGGTCGATGTTCTCGACCCGCACCCGCCGCGACAGCACCTCCGGCGTGGTCACCCCCGGGTAGAAGTACTCCGCGAACGAGCGCGTGAACAGGTCGGCCAGCGCCTCCAGCGAAAGGCTCCCCGCCGAGATAAAGCCTACGTCCATCGCCATCCCCCCCGAGGGCGAGCGCCACGCCGGCGCGCCCCTGTTGTGCACCCCGGCTAGACCAGCTCGACGCCGGCGCCCTCGACGATCGTGCCCACCCGGCGCGCCTCGGGGACGGCGGCGAGGGCGGCGCCCGCCTGCCCGGCCGGCACCACGGCGAGCATGCCCAGGCCCATGTTCAGCGCGTGGAAGGCCTCGCGCTCGGCCACGCCGCCGCGCTCGACCAGGTACGCGCAGATCGGCGGGACCGTCCAGCTGCCGCGCTCGATCCGGGCCCCGAGGGTGGCCGGGAGCACGCGCGGCAGATTGTCGTAGATGCCGCCGCCGGTAATGTGGGCTAGGGCCCGCAGCTCGGCCGCGCCGCGCAGGGCCTCCACCTCGCGCAGGTAGCAGCGGTGGACAGCGAGCAGCGCCTCGCCGACGCTTTGCCCCGCGAGCGCAGGCGGGCGAGCGTCGTAGCCCTCCTGGGCGGCGATGCGGCGGGCCAGCGAGTAGCCGTTGGTGTGCAGGCCACTGGAGGGCAGGGCGAGCAGGGCGTCGCCGGGCCGGATGTCGGGGCTGGGCAGCATCGCCGCCCGCTCCACGACGCCGACGATCGTGCCGGCCAGGTCGAAGGCGCCGGGCAGATACACGTCCGGCATCTCGGCCGTCTCGCCGCCGATCAGGGCGCAGCCGACGGCCCGGCAGGCCGCCGCCACCCCGCCCACGATCGCCGCGACCTGCTCCGGGTCGAGCTTGGCCGCGGCCACGTAGTCGAGAAAAAAGAGCGGCCGGGCGCCCTGGGCCAGGATGTCGTTCACACAGTGGTTGACGAGGTCCTGCCCGACGGTGTCGTAGCGACCGAGGGCGGCGGCGACCAATGTCTTCGTGCCCACGCCGTCGCTGCTGCTCACCAGCACCGGCGCCGCCATCCCGCCGAGGGCCAGCGCCGCGTCGAAGCAGCCGCCGAACGCCCCCATCCCGGCCAGCACCTCCGGCCCGTGGGTGCTCCGCACCGCCCCGGCCATCAGCGCGGTCGCCCGGCTCGCCGCGCCGATATCGACCCCGGCGTCGCGGTAGCTGTTCGTCATATAATCTCCGTTGTTAGCGCGTTCTCTGCGCCGCCGCGGTGAACCGCTACCCGCCGAGGGCGGCGACGAGGCGCGAATAGGCCTCGCTCTGGGCGCGGAACACATGCTGGACCTGGACGGTGGTGATGCTGACGGCGCCGATGTCGCGCAGGTGCTCGACGGCGGGGAGCAGCTCCTCCTGGGGCACGACCACATTCACGGCGAACCAGCCGCCCCGCTCGCCCTCGGCGAACTTGCTCCAGACCGGGGCGATCGTCGGGCCCTGGAGCCCGGCCAGCTCGCGCTGCTCCGTGACCCGCCGGCCGACGGCCTCGGTCGACTCGCCAGGCAGATTGGCCGTGAGCGAGTAGAACAGCCGGCCGCGCCTGCGGGCCTCGATCAGCTCCAGTAGCTGGCGCACGAGGAGCAGCTTGCCCCCGTCGCCGCGCAGGGTCCGGCGCGAGCCGACCAGCACAGACGTGGAGCGCAGGATCGGGCCGCCAACGATCTTCAGCTTGTTGTCGCGGATGGCCGTCCCCGTCTCAGTGATGTCGGCGATGATGTCGGCGTAGCCCAGGCTGGGGGCGGCCTCGGTGGCCCCCTGGGACTCGACGAGGTCGAAGGCGTTGATCCCGTGGGCGTAGCAGAAGGCGCGCACCGTCTCGGCGTATTTGGTGGCGATGCGCAGCCGCCGGCCGGCGGCCTGCATCTCGGCGGCCAGGTCGGCGATATCCTCCCAGGAGCTCACGTCGACCCAGCCCTGGGGCACGGCGAAGACCAGCTCGACCCGCCAGAAGCCCAGGTCGTCGAAGATCACCAGCAGGTCCGGGTCATCGGCGCGCTGCTCGTGGACGAGGTCGTAGCCGGTGATGCCGATGTCGATGCTGCCCTCGGCCACCTTTTCGACGATGTCGGCGGGGCGGTGGAGCAGCACCTCGGTGTCGGGCAGGCCGCGCAGCACGGCGGTGTACTGCCGGGGGTTGGCCCGGCTAACCCGCAGGCCGCAGCTTTCGAGCAGGGCCAGGGTGGCGTCGTAGCCGGAGCCTTTGGAGGGGATGGCGAAGCGCAGCATAGCACCCAGAAACGAGTGGCGGGTGGCGGGTGGCGGGCCGGCGCCGTTTCCGCCCCGGCGCCGCCGCGGTCAACGGTCGGGCGCGGGCGTGCGGCTGAGGGCGGCCCACCAGGCGGCGGTGATCGCCTCGTAGTCGCCCGCGTGGCGCTCGATCAAGGCCTGGTAGCGCTCGCGGCGCCGGGCGTACAGGGCGTGGAGCGGGGCCGGGCTGCCCTCGGCGAGCAGCTGGCCGACGGCGGCCGCGATCCGCTCGATCCCGAGCCCGAGGGCCCGGTTGCCGATCGAGGCCGACGCGGTGCCGCGCGGGTCGCGCCCGACCACGCCGCTCTCGGCCGGGTTGGGCGGCGCACTGCCCAGGGCGTCGACCTCGACCTGGCCGGGGCGTAGCGCCATGAGCAGCGAGCTTTCCCACAGCCCTGCGTGGTCGAGCATCTCCTCGTCGACCAGAGCCAGGGGCGGGACGGCGAGGGTCAGGATGCCGTGCCGCGTGATCGCGCGCTCGGCGGCGTCCATCAAGGCCAGGTCGTGGCCGGGGTGGTAGGCCCCGCTGATGATCGCGGCCACGCGCCAGCCGTTGCCGGCCAGCCCGCCGAGCAGCTCGTCCCACAGGGCCCCGGTCACGGCCGGGCTGGGGGCGAGGCTGTCGGGGTGGGGCAGGCCGCCGGCCGGCCACCAGGTGGTGGGCAGGAGCACGCCGCCGGTGCGTTGGGCCGCGCGCTCGGCCACCACCTCGGCTACGGTGCCCTCCAGCCCGAGGGGCAGGTGCGGCCCGTGCCAGGCCAGGGCCCCCCATGGCAGGTAGGCCGCCGCGGCCCGCTGGCGGATCTCGGCCAGGGCCGCGGGCCGCAGCTCCGCGTACCGGCCCCACATCCGCGCCTCGTTAGCCATCGGCGTGCTCCTTCGCGTCCGTCACAGCGTCCCGATCTCGTCGAGGCTCAGGCGGCGCTCGTCGCGGGTGGCGAGGTCGCGCCAGACGAGGCTGCCCTCGTCACGCTCGGCCCGGCCGACCACGGCCAGAAAGGCCGCGCCGCGGCGGGCGGCGTCGCGCAGATTGCTGCCCACGCTGCGGCCGCGCACATCCACCGTCGCGGTGATGCCGCGGGCGCGCAGCCGACGGGCCACCTCGACGGCGTAGCTGTAGTCGTCCTCCTCGACGGGGGCGACAAGGGCGGACCGCGGGGCCGCGGGCGCCGGGGCGGCCGAGGCGGCGGCGACGCGCTCCAGGCCATAGGCGAAGCCGACGGCGGGGGTGGGCTGGCGGCCGCCGAGGGCGGTCACCAGCTCGTCGTAGCGGCCGCCGCCGCAGAGCTGCATGTCGGCCGGGTCGTAGATCTCGAAGATCAGGCCGGTGTAGTAGTGCAGGCCGCGCCCGAGCCCGCCGTCGATCTCAACCTGGTCTGCGCGCAGGCCGTGGGCGGGCAGCAGCTCCAGGATGGCCCGCAGCTCCTCGTAGGCGGCCGAGCGCAGGCCAGCCTCGCGGAGCAGGGCGGCCACCGCCGGCAGCGCGGCCTCGGGGCGCCCGCGGATGGCCGCCAGGCGGGCGAGCAGGTCGATGGCGCGGTCGATGCGGGGCTGCTCGTCGCCGCGGCGCAGCTTGCGCAGCAGCCGGCCCACCACCGCCTCGGGCGGGCGGCCGCCGGTGCTTAGCTCGATCTGCATGGCCCCGAGCACGCCGAGAAGCCAGTCGGCGGCCTGGGCGTCATCGAGGCCGGGGGGGAGAACCAGGCCGGGGGGCGGGTCGCCCAGGCTTTCGTCGAGGCGGGCCATGATCGCGGCGGGGCCCTCCTCGCGCATCCGCTCCATGCCCCAGATCAGCAGCCCCTGAGTCCGCTCCGACAGGTCGAGGCTGGCCAGCAGCTCGCGCACGATCCCGATATGGCCGACCACCACCCGGAAGCGGCCAACGCCGGCCCGCTCCAGGCCCGCGCAGGCCAGGGCCAGCACCTCCGCGTCGGCGCGCGGCGCCGGACCGCCGATCAGCTCCACGCCGACCTGGCTGAACTGGCGGTAGGTGTGGCGCTGGGGGCGCTCGTAGCGGAAGACGGGGCCGCTGTAGCTGAGGCGCAGCGGCAAGGGCTGATCCTGCATGTGGGCGACGTAGGCCCGCAGCACCGAGGCCGTCCACTCCGGGCGCAGGGCCAGCTCGCGGCCGCCGAAGCTGAACTCGTACACCTTGCCGGCCAGCTCCTCGCCCAGCTTGCGCTGGTACAGCCCGCGCGGCTCCATGACCGGCAGGTCGACCGGCGCGTAGCCGTGCTCCGCGCACACCGCCTCGAGCCGCCCCCGCGCCGCCGCCGCCAGCCGCTGCTCGGCCGGCAGCACGTCGCGCATGCCGCGCACGCCCTCGATCGCCCCGCTCACCGCAACCACGCTCCTCGCTAAGTACGCTAAAGCGTTGGTCCGCCGTAGGCGGACAACGCATTGTGGCGGGCGAAAGCCCGCTAACACCACCTTGAAACTTCCGCCGAAGCGTACTAACCCCCAAAGGCGGATCCCATTGTACCGCACCGCGCCGAATACCACAACGCCGCGCAGATGGAGCGGTCGCCCGGAGAATCAGAAACGGTCGCCAGTGGGGCGACCGTGAAAGTGGGGGTTGGGGCGGCGGTGCGCCGCGCTTGTTCTGCACTCAGTATAGGCAAGGGCCGTGCCAGCCGCATCGCTCGAACGAGCCACGCGCCAGAATCGGGTGGAAATCAAAGGCGCGGGCAGCTTCGCCCGCGCCCCTCCCCGTTGCGGCGCGCCCGCTGGCTCAGTCGGCCGCCGCCGCTGCGGCCTCGGCGGTTTGGCGCTCGCGGAGCTGGACGAGGCTGGCCCGCGGGGCGAAAAAGGTCACCGCGAAGGCCATGGCCGCGAAGACGAGGGTGACGAGGAACATGTCGTGCATGGCCGCGGTGAGGGCTGTCCGCAGCCCTTCGCCCAGGGCCGCCGCCGCCGAGCCGCCTTCGCCCAGCAGGCCGTCGAGGGGCACGGCGGCCGGGTCGAGCCCCTGCTCGACGAGATGGGCGGCCAGGCGCGTGCTCAACACCACGCCGAGCACCGCGACGCCAAAGGTGCCGCCGATCTGGCGGCTGAACTGCACCGTGGCGGTGGCCGCGCCGAGCTCGCGCTTGCGCACGCTGCTCTGCACCGCAATCAGGAACGAGGGGATCGAGGCGCCCATGCCGCTCCCCAACAGCGCCAGGGAGGCCAGAAGCACCGGCCGGCCGCCCGAGGTGGCGACAAAGGCCAGGAGCAGAGCGCCGACCATGAACAGGCTCATGCCGCAGATGGCCAGGGTGCGGTAGCTCACGCGGAGCAGCAGCCGGCTGGCGACGATGCTCGTCAACACCCAGCCCATCAGCATGGGGGTAAGGGTCGTGCCGGCCTCGGTGGCGCTCACGCCATACGTGCCCTGCACGAACAGCGGGATGAACGACATGCCGCCGAACAGCACCAGGCCAGCGAGCACGCCGTGGGCGCAGGCCACCGCGAACATGCGGTCGCGGAACAGGCCTAGCGGCAGGATGGGCGCCTCGGCCCGCCGCTCCACCCAGATCAGGCCGGCCAGGCTGGCCACCGCTAGGGCCAGCAGGCCCCAGCCCATCGGGCTGCGCAGGTCGTCGAGGCCGAGCAGCAGCGCGATTACGCCGAGGGTCAGCAGGCCCGCCCCGGCGTAGTCGATCGCGGGGCGCGGGCCGGCCTGGCGCTCGACGCCCTTCCAGGCCGTCCAGACCAGGGCGGCGGCGATGGCCGCCGGGGGCAGGTTGACCAGGAACACCCAGTGCCAGCCCACGCTGTCGACCAGAAAGCCGCCGAGGAGCGGGCCGATCACCGAGCTCACGCCCCACACCCCCGAGAAGAGCCCCTGCACCTTGGCCCGCTGCTCCAGCGTGAAGATGTCGCCGACAATGATAAAGGCCAGGGGCATCAGGCCGCCCGCGCCGATCCCCTGCACCGCCCGGGCGGCGATCAGCTGGCCCATGCTCAGAGCCACGCCGCACAGCAGCGATCCGAGCGAGAACAGCGCGATCGCCACCATATAGACCGGGCGCCGGCCGTAGATGTCGGACAGCTTGCCGAAGATCGGGCCCGCCGTCGTCGAGGTCAGCATGTAGATCGCAAACACCCAGCTGTAGCTTTCCAGCCCGCCGAGCTGCCCGACAATCGTCGGCATCGCCGTCGCTATGACGGTGCTTTCCATGCTGGCCATGAAGAGGCTCATCATCACCCCGAGGGTGATCAGCACCACTCGCCGCTGCGCCACATCCTGCTCCTTACGCCGGCCTCGCGGGCCGATCGCTGCTGAGTCCAATATTTATCGTTTGAAGGATACAGCAGAACCCGTGCCCCCGCAAGTCGTTCGTTGGGCCGAACGGCGTGCTTATATTGCGGCGCCGCGGCATACCGCTCGCCGTAGCGGTCGGTTAGGCGGGCTCGTCGGCGGGGGGTGGGGCGCGGCGGGGGCGCAGCTTGAGGCGGGCGCGGACCTTGTCGACCTCGGCGATCGCCTCGCGCACTTCGGCGAGCCAGTCGGCGTGCTCCTGGGCGAAGGCGCGCACGGCGTAGGCGAGGGCGCTGCTGCGGGTGTCGGCGACGCCGGCGGCGACAAGGGTGTCGAGCACCTCGCGCTCCATGCGGCCGAGCCGGGTCATCACCGGGGCCGTGCGCGAAGTGAACAGCGTTTCGGCGGGGCCGGCGCGCATGCCCCAGGCGACGGGCAGGCCGAGGGAGCGCTCGAGCTCGCCCGCGATCTGCATGCGCAGCGGCCGGGTCTCGTCGCGGCGGCGGGCGATCAGGGCCTGGGCGGCGCCGATCGGGTCGTCCCCGGGGTCGTCGGGCGGGGCGATGGCGAGCACGACTACGAGCTCGTCCGGGTAGCGCCGCACCTGCGGCGGCGCGGCCATCAGCTCGGGCGGCAGCCGGCGGGCGACCCAGCCTTGCAGTTCGTCGTCGCGCATGTGTAGTGCTCCACAATCTCCGTTCGCGCTATTGTACCGCAGCGGCGCGGGCGGCGCGGGGCCGCGGGCGGCGCCGTAAGGCCCAATGCCCTCAGCCTGGCGAGGGCCGGGCTCAGGGCCAGCGAAACTACCCCCCAAGTTCTGCGCCGCGGCTACAGAGAGGGCTCCTTCGCCAGATCCGCCGGTGTTATAATGGCGCGGTATGTACGACGTGCTCTGCTACGGCGCCCTGTGCGCCGATCTACGGCTGCTGCTGCCGCGCGTCCCGCGGCCCGGCGAGGGCGTCCATGTGCGCGCGGCGCGCTGGGCGGCCGGCGGCAACGCCTTGAACGAGGCGCGCGCGATCCAGGGCTGGGGCGGGCGGGTGGCCTTGCTCGGCGACACCCTCGGCCACGACGAGGCGGGCAACCTGCTCGCTGCCGAGCTGGGGCGCCTCGGCCTCGGCGAGCACATCCGGCGCGACGAGGCGGCCCAGACGCCGATCTGCCACATCATGATCACCCCCGACGGTCAGCGCACCATCCTCGCGCTGCGCGCCCCGGCCCCGCCCCTGCACCCGCCCACGGCCGTGCTCCTGGGCGCGAGCTGCGTGGTCAGCGTGGGGCGCTTCGGCCCGCACACCGCGGAGGTGGCGGCCCTGGCCGCCGCCGCCGGGCGCCCGCTGCTCGTGGGCGACGCCCTGCGCCCCGACGAGCCCATGGCCGCCCACGCCGACGCGATCGTGACCTCGGCGGACCTGCTGCTGGCCCACGGTGCCGGCGGCCCGCTGGAGGCGCAGATGGCCGCGCTCCACGCGCCGCGGGGCGCCGCCGTGGTGGTGACGGACGGGCCGGGGCCGGTGCGGGCGCTCTGGCGCGAGGACGGCGAGCGCCGCGAGCTGCTGGTCGAGCCGGCGCCGGCCGAGCCGGAGGACACGACGGGCGCGGGCGACGTGTTTCGGGCGGGGGTGGCCTGGGGCATGGCCAGCGGGTGGCCGTGGCCGCGCACCGTCGCCTTCGCCTGCGCCGAGGCGACCCGCTTCGTCGCGGGGGCCGGCAACCTGCGGTAGAATAGGGGGAAGGAGCCAACCCCGGAGGCCAGCCCAGCGCGCATGAGCAGCACCGCCATTCTGAGTGACAACCGCTTCGACGCCCACACCTGGCCCGACCACGTCGAGCGGGCCGACCGGCTGCAGGCCGTGCGCGCCGCCATTCGCGCCGCCGGCCTGGAGGCGCAGCTGCGCCCACTCCAGCCCGTGCCCGCCTCGGAAAAGGCGCTGCTCGCGGCCCACACGCCGCAGCTCCTGCGCCGGGTGCGCCAGCTGAGCAGCTACGGGGGCGGCCAGATCGACAGCGACACATACATCACCGGCGAGTCGTGGGAGGCCGCCACGCTTGGGGCCGGCGCGGCCGTCGGCGCCGTCGACGCGGTGGTGGCGGGCGCGTCGCCCAACGCCTTCGCCCTCGTTCGCCCTCCCGGCCACCATGCCACGCCCGGCCGGGCGATGGGCTTCTGCCTGATCAACCACGTCGCGGTGGCCGCGCGCCACGCCATCGACAGCCTGGGCCTGGCCCGGGTGGCGGTGGTCGACTACGATGTCCACCACGGCAACGGCACCCAGGACATTCTGTACGGCGAGGGGCGCGCGCTGTTCTGCTCGACCCACGCCGCGCCCTTCTACCCGGGCACGGGCGCCCTCGGCGAGATGGGCGAGGGCGAGGGCTTCGGCGCCACCCTGAACGTGCCGCTGCCCTTCGGCGTCGGCGACGCCGGCTACGCCCGCATCTTCGCCGAGGTGATCGCGCCGGCCCTGCGCCGCTACCGGCCCGGGCTGATCCTCGTGTCCGCGGGCTATGACGCCCACTGGAGCGACCCGCTCGGTCCGATGACTCTGTCGGTGAGCGGGTACGCCGCCCTGAGCCGCACCCTGCTCGCCCTCGCCGACGAGCTGTGCGGCGGGCGGATCGTGTTTGTGCTGGAGGGCGGCTACAACCTGAGCGCCCTGGGGGCCTGCGTCGTCGCCACCCTGCGCCTGATGCTCGGCGGCGACCCCGGCCCGGACCCGCTCGGCGAGGTGCGGGTGAAGGAGCCCGACGTCGCCCCGGTGATCGCGGCGCTGCGCAAGCGCCACCCGCTCCTCCAGGCGGAGTAACACACGCTATGATTGCAGTGATCAACTACGGGGCGGGTAATTTGCCGAACGCGGTGCGTGCCCTCCGGCACGTCGGCGCCGACCTGACCGTCACCTCCGACCCGGCCGAGGTCGCCGCTGCCGACGCGGTGGTGCTGCCCGGCGTCGGCGCCACCGCCGACACGATGCGCAGCCTGCGCGAGCTCGGCATCGCCCACATTCTCCCCGGCCTGGTGGCCTCGGGGCGGCCGTTCCTCGGGATCTGCGTCGGCATGCAGGTGTTGCTGGAGCTGAGCGTCGAGTTCGGCGACCACGCCTGTCTTGGGATCGTGCCGGGGACGGTGCGCCGGCTGCCGGAGTCGGCGGGCAAGATCCCGCAGATCGGCTGGAACCAGGTGCGCTACGCGCCCGCCTTCGCCGGCCACCCGCTGTTCCGGGCCATCCCCGACGGCAGCGACTTTTACTTCGTCCACTCCTTCTTCTGCGACGTCGACGAGCGGATCGTCGCCGGGCGCACCGCGTATGGAGCCGACTTCCCGGCGGTGATCGTCCGCGACAACCTGGCGGCCGTGCAGTTCCACCCCGAAAAGTCGGGGCGCTGCGGGCTCCAGCTGCTCGCCAACTTTGTGGAAACGGCCAATGGTGATATGCAACACAGACCATGGTCTGGTCAGGCTGCGGCATGACCGGTCCCTGGCATAGAGTGCGCTCCACGTTTGACGCTATGGACATACTCCCCGCGATCGACCTCAAGGATGGCCGCTGCGTGCGGCTCTACCAGGGCGACTTCGCCCAGGCCACCGTGTACAGCGACGACCCGGTCTCCATCGCCCGCCAGTGGGAGGAGCAGGGCGCGGCGCGGCTCCACGTGGTCGACCTCGACGGCGCGAAGGCCGGGCGGCCGGCCAACATCGACGCGGTGCTGGCGATCGTCAGCGCGGTGCGCATCCCCGTCCAGCTGGGCGGGGGCCTGCGCCGCGAGGAGGACATCAACGCGGCCCTGATGCTCGGGGTCGAGCGAGTGATCCTCGGCACCGCCGCCGTCGAAAGCGCCGACCTGGTGTCGCGGGTGGTGGCCCGCTTCGGCGCCCAGATCATCGTCGGCGTCGATGCGCGCGACGGGATGGTGGCGACGGCCGGCTGGACGAACACCGCCGACGTGCGCGCCGTCGACCTGATCGAGCACATGGCCGCGCTCGGAGTGCAGCGCTTCGTCTACACCGACATCGCCCGTGACGGCACGCTCACCGAGCCGAACTTCGCCGCCCTGGCCCAGCTGATCCGCCCCGGCGGCCCGGCCATCATCGCCAGCGGCGGCATCGCCAGGATCGAGCATCTGACCAGGCTCGCCGCCCTTGGCGCCGAAGGCGCGATCGTCGGCAAGGCGCTCTACGATGGCCTGTTCCGCCTCCCCGACGCGCTGGCCGCGCTCCGCCCGTGAACGAAACGCCAGGACTAAAAGCGCTACCCCTTTCACCGCCTCCGTTGCGCGGCGCATGACAAAGGACCCTTATGACCAACCCCGACCTGACCGCGAAGTATGAGGAGGAGCGGCTGCGGGCTCAGGAGCAGTCGCAGATCGTCTACCTTCAGGGCCAGATCGACGAGCTGCGCCGGCTGCTCAAAGAGCAGACGAACAAGTACAACTGGGCGATGGAGCAGGTGCGGCGCAACGAGGCGACGGTGGCCCAGGTGCAAAGCCTGTTCGAGCGGCACACCGAGGAGGTGCTGCAGCAGAACGAGGTGGTCCGCCGCGACGTGGTCGCGCTGCGCAAGGAGGTCGCGGGGGTGCTGGTCCGGGTCGAGGAGGGGGTCAAGCCGATCCGCGAGATGCAGGCTCAGATCCAGCAGGTGGCCGAGGCGCGCAAGGCCGACCGCGACTTTGTGGCCGGCTGGTTCGGCCGCACCGAGCAGCTCGAGCAGCAGATCCTGGCGCTCCAGGCCCAGATCAAGGAGGTCGACGAGCGCCAGCGCCAGTTCAACCTCCAGTTCGACCGGCTGCGTGAGGCCGACGCCGTCGCCGTCCAGGAGGCGCGCCGGGTCGGCGACGAACTCCAGATCGAGAAGCAAAGCCTGCGGCGCCAGGCTGTCGAGGCGCAGCAGCTTGTCGCCGACGTGCGCGGCCAGATCGATGGCCTGGCCTCGCGCATCACTCGCCTGGACGATATCCGCGGCCAGATCGACCTGTTCGCCGAGACGTTGCCGCGCCAGCTGACCGAAGTGGCCGCCAAGCTGCCCGACATCACCGCCGAGATCAAGCGCGTCGAGCGTGTGTCCACCGAGCGCTTCCTGATGAACCAGGAGCGACTCGAGGATCTGCGACAGCAGGCCGACGAGAAGATCAGCACACTTCAGGAGACGGACGACCAGCACCTGCGCCAGCTCACCTCGTGGCTGGAGCGGATCGACGGCTGGCTGCGCGAGCTGGAGCAGCGGCTCACGCGCAGCACCGCCCGCCTGGAAACGGTGCAGCAGGGCCACATCGGCCGGATCGTCGAGCTGGAGCGGCGTGAGCTAACCACGCTCGCCGGCCTGCTCGCCGCCTTCAAGGAGCAGACCGAGCGCGTCCGCGCCGCCCACCTCGAGCTTAACGGCGGCGAGGGGTAGCCGGGCGAGGGGACAAGGGGACATTCCGCCCCTACGAACCCTTGCCCAGCGCGGTCGCTCCCCTTGTCCCGCGAGCGGAGCGAGCCTAGGGGCGTCTGACCAGGACGAAGATGCGCGGGTGGAGGCCGCCGAGGTTGACCCGGATTGCATCGTCGAGGGCCCAGACGGGGGAGCCATCGAGCAGCCGCTCCATGAGCCGAACCTCATGGGAGACAAGGACGCAGCGGGCGCCGGGGCGGGCCAGGCGGGCGGCCTCGGCGAGCAGGGCGGGGTAGAGCGCGAGGTTCTCGTCGTGAGAGCCGACGAGATGGCCGAAGGGCAGGTCGGCGGCGATGGCGTCGACGCTCCGGTCGGGGAGCGGCACGGCCCGGGCGTCCCAGGGGTGCAGCTCGCAGCGCCCGTCCAGCCCGGCAGCGCCGACGTTGGCCCCGGCGCAGGCGAGGGCGGCGGCGCTGGTGTCGCAGCCGATGGCGCGGTGGGCCGGGCCGGCGAGCAGCCGCTCGATCAGGATGGAGCCGGAGCCGCAGCCGAGGTTGAGGAACTGGTCGCCCGCGTGGGGCGCGCTGAGCACAGCCACCGCGTGGGCCACGGCGCCGTTGAGCGCACCCTCAAGGTTACAAACGCGCCAGGGCCGGGTGGCAAGGGGCCGCGGCGACACACGGACGAGCAGCTCCCAGGCCTCGCCTTGGGGGGCGCGGCGTAGGCGTAGCAGCAGATCGCCGTCCTCCTCGCCGACGGCGAGCCCGAGCCGGCCGGCCAGCTCCTCCTTGAGCCGGGCGAGCACCGCGCTCTCGGCGCCGGCGGCGCTGAGGAAGAGGGTGCGAAACCCCCCCGCCGGGTGCAGCCGGAGCACCGTTTCGCACAGGGCCAGGATGGCCCGGAAGTGCTCATCGCCGAGCAGGGCCCGGGGCCGGGGCACCTCGAAGCGGCGCACCACGGCCGCCGAGGTGGCGGCGCGCAGGCCCAGCAGGGGGCGCAGACCGCCGGCGAACGTCACCCCGATCAGGCCCGGCGGGCCCTCGCGGTCGATCATGGCCTCGCGGCCGAGCACGCGGCGCAGCTCGGCGCGGGCGATCGGCTCCAGCCCCTCGGGGGCGACCACCTCGGCGCGCTGCTGCACCGGGCGGGCCAGGCGCTCGCGCTCCAGGCGCTCCGCCCGGGTGGGGCGAGGGGGGATGCGGCCGCTGCCGCGGCGGGTAGGGGGGGCCGCCTTGCGGCGGGGGTTTTGCTTTGGCATGGGTGTATCATACCGCATATGGAGGGGCTCCTGGCGGGGGCGGTTCTCGCCGGGGCTGCGCGCCCCGGGCCCGCGGGGAGTACGGTCTGCCGGTGCGGCTGGAGTTCTCGCCGGGGCTGCGCGCCCCGGGCCCGCGGCAGGGGGCGCCCTCGCCCCCTGCACCCCCGGCCAGGGCGCTGCGCCCCTGGACCCCGCAGGATGGCTTCCCGCTGCGGTTGCAGCTCCGGCGGCATGCCCCTCTGCTAAAGCTGGGCAGCTATACGCGGGGCGCTGCGCGCCTACGTATTGCGGCGGCGACGCCGGCGGGTCGAGGCGGACCACGGACCGACGCCAGTGCTGATGCTAAGTGCTGATGGGCGTAGGCCGGCCAGCACCGTTTTTCAGGTTCGGGCGGCGTGGGGCGCCGAGGCTGACATGCGGGGTCCAGGGGCGCAGCGCCCTGGCCCGGGGGTGCAGGGGGCCGGGGCCAGCCCCCTGCCTCGGGGGGGCGGGGGCGAGCAGCGCCCCGCACGGGAAGTGGGGGCAGGGGGAGCAACCCCGAACGCGCCGCAGGCACCCCTCGGGGGGGCGGGGGCGAGCAGCGCCCCGCGGGGAATGTGGGGCACGGGGAGGAACCCCCGCCAGCGCCGCGGGCCCACCCTCGGGGGCGCGGGGGCGAGCAGCGCCCCGCAAGAAGCTGAAACGCCAGCCTGAAGCAAGCCGCGGGCGCCAGCCCGCCACCACACGGAGGTAGCCTGCGATGGCTGACACCAACCCACCGTTCACCGTAGGTGTCTCATTTTGGCCCCGGCAGCGCGCCGGCGCCGAGGGTGTGATCGGCGGCTGGGCCGGCGCCGACTTCGGCGCCGTCCGCGATGAGCTCGGCCACCTGCGCGAGCTCGGCGTCGCCGTTGTGCGCCTGGAGCTGCCCTGGGCCGAGGCCCAGCCCGGCCCGGCCCGGGTCGGCTCCGCCGCGCTGCGCGGGCTCGAGCGCGCACTCGACCTCGCCCAAGACCGGGGCCTGCGCGCCGTGGTCGGCCTGATGTCCGGCGTCCTGGCCGGCGTGATGCACCTGCCCGACTGGGCCGTCGGCCTGCGGCTCCCCCCCGGCGCCCCCCCCGTCGCCCTGCCCGACGACCTGCCGCCAATCCTCGCCGGCGACCGCTACCGCCGCGAGCCGGCCCGCGACTTGTACGGCGACCCCGAGCTGCGCGGGGCCGAGGAGTACTTGCTGCGCGAGGTGGTCGGCAACTTCTCCGCCCACCCCGCCCTCGACGCATGGCTCCTCGGCGCCGGCCTGGCCTGGCCCCGCCCCTACCCGTCGGCCCGGGCCGCGGCCGCCTGGTGGTCCGACCTCGCCGAGCGCGCCCGCGCCCACGGCGCGCGGGCTCTGCTCGGCCTGATTGGCGCCGAGGCCCTGGCCGGCGGCGACGAGCCGCGCCCGGAGGCCATCTACGCCGCGGGCGTCGGTGTCGTCGTCGGCGCGCCGGCTGCCGCTCCTTTCATCGCGCAGCCCCCGTGGTCGCCCGGGGCGGCCGCCTTTCTCCACGCCGTCGCGGCCGGCCTGCTGCGCGCCGAGGCTCGCGGCCCCGTGCCCGTCGCCGTGGCCGACCTCGGCCTCCCCTCGGCGCCCGCGGGCCAGTTCGCCGGCTGGCGCGAGGTCGAGCGCTTCGGCCGCCCCGCCCGCGCCTTCTTCGCCGACGAGGACGAGCAGGCGGCCCTGGTCGAGGGCGCCCTGGCCGACCTCTACCGCGCCGGCGCGCCCGGCGTCTGGCTGGCGGCCCACGCCGACCACGCCCCGGGCCAGTGGCGGCTCCCGCCCCTTGACCGCGACCCCGTCGCCCGCACCGCCGGCCTTGTCGCCGCGGACGGCCGCGAGAAGCCGGCCGCCGCCGCCGTGCGCGCTTTCGCCGCCCGCCTCCGCGCCGGCGCGCTCCCCGCCCCCGCCGGCCCGCCGGCCCTCCCGATCGACCCGGAGCGCTACTGGCGCGACCCGGCGGCCGCCCTGCGCCAGCTCTGGGCCGACTGGCAGGCCGAGTAGTTCCCGGCCCAGCACCTTGCCGCAAGGGCGCGAAGGCCGCGGAGGGCTCGCTGTCCTGGCAGCAGAACGCCATACCGCTCCGGCCGAGCTGTGCCTGATCCGAGCGGTACGCATCGTCTGCGGGGCCAAGGTCGAACGCTCTGCGGCCCCTGTGCCTCGGCGGGAGATCCTACGGGGACCACCCCAGCTCGGCCAGGTAGCGGAGGTCGTCGCGGGACAGGGCGCCCGCGGCGTGGGCGCGGGCGAGCATGTCGGGGCGGCGGGCCAGGGTGCGGCGCAGGCGCTCGCGGCGGCGCCAGCGGGCCACCTCGCCGTGGTGGCCCGAGGTCAGCACCGGCGGCACGGGGCGGCCCTCCCAGTCGGCGGGGCGGGTGTAGTGGGGGTACTCCAGCAGAAAGTCGCTGTGGCTTTCCTCGGCGATCGACTCGCCGTCGATCACGCCGGGCACCAGGCGCGCTACCGCGTCGACCACCACCATCGCCGCCAGCTCGCCGCCGGTAAGCACATAGTCGCCGATGCTCAGCTCACGCGTGATCACTGCCTCGCGGGCCCGCTCGTCCAGCCCCTCGTAGTGGCCGCAGACGAGCAGCAGCCGCGGCAGCCGCGCCAGCTCGTGCGCGATCGCCTGGCTGAACAGCTCGCCGTCCGGGCTGAGCAGGATCACCGGCGTCTGTGGCTGAGGCGGCTCGGCCGTCGCTCGCTCCCCCTGCCCTTCCGCCCCCTCGTCGTCCAGGGCGAGGACGGCGCGGACGGCCGCGGCGAGGGGCGGGGCCTTCATCACCATGCCGGCGCCGCCGCCGTAGGGGGTGTCGTCGGCGGTGCGGTGGCGGTCGGTGGCCCAGTCGCGGATGTTGTGGAGGCGCACGCTGATCGTGCCGGCCTGCTGGGCCCGCTTCAGAATGCTCTCCGTGAGCGGGCCCTGGAACATGCCGGGGAACAGGGTCAGGATATCGAACTTCATGCTTGTGGTTTGCGCCGGGCGCCTGGGGGGCGCGGCGGGCTCACGCCTTGGAGTAGGGGAAGAACGGGCGCTCGCCGTCGCTCAGCTGCAGGTCGATCTCGTAGAGGCCGGCGGTGTAGTGGCCGCTGTAGGGCAGGCCGAGGTGCTGGACGAGGCCGATCATGCCGACATTGTCGGCGTGGGTGATCAGCACGATGTGGCGCAGCCCGTGGGCCAGGGCGGCCTGGATGAGCAGATCGAAGATCTGGGCGCCCAGCCCGGCGCCCTGGTAGTCGTCGCGGATCACGATCGAGCCCTCGGCGCCCTTCCGCTCGTCGTCGAGGTGGGCGTAGCGCGCCACCGCCACCGCCTCCTCCTGGCCGCCCTCGTCGGCCACGGCCACCAGCGCGAGCCCGCGGCCGGGGATGACCGTCGCCAGCCGCTCGGCCTCGCGGCGCACCCGCTCGTGCTCGATGTGGTCCAGCGGCACGAAGAAGCGGCGGTAGCGCGTCTCGGGCGACAGGCGGTAGAACATGCGCTCCAGCAGCGGCGCGTCGGCCTGGCGCAGGTGGCGCACGGCCACCGCGCGGCCGTCGCGGGTGGAAAGCGTCACGCTTGCGCTGAAGTTCGGCCGGTTGTCGGGCGTAGCGTCGCTCATCCTGGCCTCGATCGCCATCACAACTTCACCTTTATGATTGTAACATAGCCGCCGTATCGGATAATGTTAAGATAGATAGCGGCGGGGTATTGATTCGCTTGGCCGGAGGAGGCCGCCCGTGGCGGAGCTGCCAACGCTGATCGCACTTGTCGGGCCGACCGCAGTCGGCAAGACGGCGCTGGCCGTGGAGCTGGCGGGCCGCCTCGGCGGCGAGATCGTGTCCGCCGACTCGCGCCAGATCTACCGGCACATGGAGATCGGCACCGCCAAGCCGACGTCGGCCGAGCGGGCGGCCGCGCCGCACCACCTCATCGACATCCGCGACCCGGATGAGCCCTTCTCCCTGGCCGACTTCCAGGAGCTGGCCTACGCCGCGATCGACGCCATTGTCGCCCGCGGCCGCGCCCCCCTGCTCGTCGGCGGTACAGGGCAGTACCTCGCGGCGGCGCTCGAAGGCTGGTCGATCCCCCGCGTCCCCCCCCAGCCGGAGCTGCGAGCGGCCCTGGAGCGGGAGGCGGCCGAGCTTGGCGCCGCCGCCCTTCACGCCCGCCTCGCCGCCGTCGACCCGGCCGCGGCCGCGCAGATCCAGCCCGCCAACATGCGTCGGGTGATCCGGGCCCTGGAGGTGCACGCGGTGACGGGGCGCCCGATCTCGGAGCAGCAGCGCCGCGCGCCGCCCCCCTACCGGGTCCGGACGATCTGGCTCGTCCGCCCGCGCGAGGAGCTGTACGCCCGGGCCGACGCGCGCGTGGAGGTGATGCTGGCGGCAGGGCTGGTCGATGAGGTGGCGGGGCTGCTGGCCCGCGGCTACGGCTGGGAGCTGCCGGCGATGTCGAGCCTGGGCTACATCCAGCTGCGGCCGCTGTTCGAGGGGCGGGCGAGCCTCGCCGCGTGCGTCGAGCGGCTCAAGTTCGACACCCACGCCTTTATCCGCCGGCAGGAGGCGTGGTTCCGCCGGCTGCCCAACCTGGAGCAGTGGCGGCCGGGGCAGGGCGGGTGGGCGGGGTGAGGGCTACGCGCCCTGGCCCTCGCCGCCCTGAGCCTGCCGGACGCGATACTCGCGCACGAAGTGCTCGACGAACAGCTCGGGGTTGCCGCCGCCGGACAGGCCGAGGCGAGCGCGCAGCCCCTCGGCGAGCGCGAGGGCGAGCTCGCCGCGCCGGCGCTCGTCGATGGCGGCGCGGCGCCGCAGGAAGTCCTGGGCGAGCTCGTACTCGGCCGGGCCGACGAGGTGCAGGTTCGGCAAAAGGGGCGTGGGGGGAGCATCGGGGGGCCGCGGCGGCACCTGGGCGGGCGCCGCGCCCGCGGTCAGGCGCTCCAGGGTGATGGCGGCGCCCTCGCGGACGACCAGCGAGCCCGCGGCCAGGTCGCCCAGGCGGCGCGAGCGCGGGTCGGCGAACATGGCCATGGCCCCGACGCCATAGAGCAGGGGCAGGAAGTCGACGGCGCGGATCAGGTTGCGCACGGCCGAGGCGGCGAAGCTGATCGGCCGGCCGCCCTCGCGAACCACGCGCAGGCCGAGCAGGCGCTTGCCCGGGCTTTGGCCGCTCCAGATCAGCTCGAACAGCAGGTAGTAGCCCCACAGCAGCAGAAACGAGCCGATCGCCCAGACCGCGAGCAGCAGGCTCCCGGTGTCGCCGTCGAGCGCCGAGCCGACCATCAGCAGGAGGGCGCCGAGGCCGAGCTGGAGGGCCAGGATCAGCAGCGTGTCGACCACGGCGGCCAGGCAGCGTGAGCCGATCCCGGCCACATCGTAGGCGACGGCGACGATCTCGGGCGTTTCGACCAGGTAGCGGTCGTCCATAGCCTTTCTCTGCACGCGGGCCGCCGGCTACAGCGCCTGGGGCGGCTCGGCGTCGTCGGGGGGGGCGGACACAAGCTCGGGCTCGGGCTGGGCTTCGAGGTGGGCCATGTCGTTGACGGACACACAGCGCCAGTGGCCGCCGTCGATCACGATCACGCTGACCGAGGTGTTGCCGATGTGGGGGAAGCGCTTGAAGCCGTCGCCCGCGTAGTTCTCGGCGTGGGCGAGCAGGGCCCGGATGCAGCCGCCGTGGGTGACGAGGGCCAGGGTTTCGCCGGCGTGGTGGGCGCTGATAGCGTCCACCGCCTCGACGACGCGCTTTGTCAGGGCGGCCATGGACTCGCCGCCGCCGCGCGGGATGTCCTGGCCCTGGCGCAGCAGCTCGACCTCGGCCGGAAAGGTCGACCCGATCTCCTCGTAGGTCAGGCCGCTCCAGCTGCCGAGGTCGATCTCGCGCAGCGACGGGAGCAGCTGCACCGGCACGCGCACGGCCGCCCCGACCTCCCACGCCGTCTGGTAGGCGCGGGCCAGGTCGCTGGAGTAGATCGCGTCGAAGCGCGCGCCCTCGGCCTGGAGCCGGCGCGCGAGCAGGGCGGCCTGCCGGCGCCCCAGGTCGTTCAGCGGCACGTCGGCGTGGCCCTGCCAGCGCCCCTCCATATTCCAGTCGGTTTCGCCGTGGCGGATGAGGTAGACGGTAATTGTCATCGGCCAGTTCTCCAAGGCAGGATACGCGGGCGGCTCGTAGGGCCCGCCGGGCGCATCATACCACAGGGCGGGCACGCGGCCTGCGGCTCGGCCGCAGGGCTACGTCAAGGTCGTTGACACGAGGTTCGCCGTGGGCGTACACGCCTCGGTTCCTGCCGCCAAGGCCGCCTGCGCGGCCTGCCCAAGCCGGCGCAGGCCGGCTTCGTCCGAGGAGCCGAGCGCTTCAGGGCGACGGCGGGCTATCGGCATGGACCTTGACGTAGCCGTAGCTCGGCCGGGCGGCGGTTGACAGGCGGTTAAGGGCGGGAGTAGCATGGTGCGGCGCGGCTCGCCGGCCGCGCGGAGATGGAGGCGCCCCATGGCTACCCTGGTGCTTTACAACGGCCCGATCTACACCCTTGACCCGGCCAACCCCGTGGCCCGCGCGATCGCCATCCGCGACGGGCGGGTGCTCGCGGTCGGCAGCGAGGGCCGGGTGCAGGCCGCGGCGGGCGGCCGCGGCGAGGTGATCAACCTCCAGGGCCGCGCCGTGGTCCCCGGCCTGACCGACGCCCACGTCCACATCACCTGGCAGGGCGCCACCCACCGCACGGTGCGCCTCGGGGACGCCCGCAGCGTCGAGGCGGCCGCCGCCGCCGTCGCCGCCCGCGCCGGCGACCTGCCCGCCGGGGCCTGGCTCCAGGGCGGCGGGTGGGACCATAGCGCCTGGGGCCGCTGGCCCACCCGCGCCGACCTCGACGCCGTCGCCCCCGACCGCCCCGCCGCCCTCAGCCGCAAGGACGGCCACTCGCTCTGGGTGAACAGCCAGGCCCTGGCCCTGGCCGGCATCACCGCCAACACCCCCGACCCCACCGGCGGCCACATCCAGCGCGACCGCGACGGCGAGCCGACCGGCATCCTGATCGAGACGGCGATGGAGCTGGTGCGCGCCGCTATCCCCGCCCCCACCCCCGCCGAGCGCCAGGAGTGGCTGCGCCTCGCCCTGCGCGAGGCCCTCAGCTACGGCCTCACCGCCGTCCAGGCCCCTCCCGGCACCGACCCGCACAGCGGGCGCCAGACGATGGAGGACGCCAAGACCCTGCGCGAGCGCGGCGAGCTGTCGGTGCGCTGCCTCCTGCACCTGTCCGGCGGCGACCTCGACCATGCCCTGGCCCTCGGCCTGCGCAGCGGCCTCGGCGACGAGTGGCTGCGCGTCGGCGGGCTCAAGCTGTTCGCCGACGGCTCGCTCGGCTCGGAAAGCGCCGAGATGCTTTCGCACTACGAAGGCCGGCGCCACCTTGGGCTCGCCACGCTGGAGCAGGATGTGCTGGAGGACCTGATCTGCCGGGCCCACCTCGGCGGGATCAGCGCGATCGTCCACGCGATCGGCGACGCGGCCAACCGCAAGGTGCTCGACGCGATCGAAAAGGCCCTGCGCGCCGGCGAGCGGGCCGGCGTAGCCCCGCCCGCGCTCCCGCATCGGATCGAGCACTGCCAGGTGCTCCACCAGAAGGACGTGCCGCGCTTCGCCCAGCTTGGGATCATCGCCTCGATGCAGCCCATCCACGCCACCAGCGACATGGCCGTGGCGGAGGCGCTCTGGGGTGAACGCTGCGCCCTGGCCTACGCATGGCGCAGCCTCCAGGACAGCGGGGCGACTCTGGCCTTCGGCTCGGACGCCCCCGTGGAGACGATGAACCCCTGGCCGGGCATCCACGCCGCCGTGACCCGCCAGCTTCCCGGCGGCCACCCCGCGGGGGGCTGGCGGCCCGAGCAGCGCATCGGCGTCGAGGAGGCGGTGCGGGCCTACTGCGTCGGGCCGGCCATCGCCGCCGGCGAGGCCGCCGACCGCGGCCAGCTCCGCCCGGGCACCCTCGCCGATATGGCCGTCCTCACCGGCGACCCGTTCCGCAGCCGCCCCGAGGAGCTGCACGCGATCACGGCGGCGCTCACGATCATCGGGGGCAAGGTGGCGTACGAGCGATAGAGTAGGAGTCGAGAAGCTGTAATGTTCCGTAACCGTATGTTCACGGCCGTCGCGAGCGGCCACTTTGTGGTGGATGTGTTGAACAGCACCGGGGCGGTGCTGCTGGCGGTGCTGGCCGTGCCGCTCGGCCTGACCAACGCTCAGATCGGGACGGCGCTGACGATCTATCTGCTGATCGGGTCGCTGTCGCAGCCGCTGTTCGGCTGGCTGTCCGACAAGGCCTCCGGCCGCACGATGTTGCTGGCCGGGGTGAGCGTGGTCTGGATGGCTCTGTTCTACACGCTGGTGGCCCTGGCCCCGACGTGGGCTCTGCTGCTGCCGGTGTTCCTGCTCGCGCCGCTCGGCAGCGGGCTGTTCCACCCGATCGGGGCCTCCGCCGCCGCGGCCGCCGTGCCCGAGCGGGCCGCCAGCGCGACCTCGCTGTTCTTCTTCTCGGGCCAGATCGGCCTCGCGGTGGGCCCCTTCCTGGCCGGCACCCTGGCCGGCCGCTACGGCCCGATCGGGATCATCCCCCTGGCCGCCGTGGCCCTCCTGCCGGCGGGGCTGCTGCTGGGCGCCACGCGCCAGGAAAGCCAGATGGTGGTGCGCCGGCTGGCCGGCGGCGCCCCGGCCCGGCAGGCCTGGGCGAACACCGCCGCCGTGCTGGTGGCTGCCTTTGTCATGCTGGTGGCGGTGCGCTCGTCGATCCAGTCGGTCTACCAGTCGTTCCTGCCCAAGCTGTTCAGCGACCGTGGGTTCGACCCGGCCCTGTTCGGGGCTCTCGCCGGCGTCTTCATGGGCGCGGGCGCGGTGGGCCAGGTGATCACGGGCTCCGTGGCCGACCGCTACGGCATGCGCGCGGCCGTGGTCGGCCCGCTGCTGCTCAGCGTGCCGGCCGGCCTGCTCTGCCTGCTCAGCCCCTCGCTGCCGCTCACCTTTGTCGCCTGCGCCGCCGCCGGCCTGCTGGTGGGCGGCCAGCACAGCGTGCTCGTCGTCCACGCCCAGCGGCTGCTCCCCGTCAAGCAGGGCTTCGCGGCCGGCCTCATCCTCGGCTTCACCTTCGCCACCGGCGCCATCGGCACCTGGTTCGCCGGCCTGCTCGCCGACCGCGTCGGCCTCGAAACGGTCATGGTCGGCGCGACCCTCGTCGGCCTGCCCGCCGCCCTGCTCGCCCTGACCCTCCCCGGCCGCCAGCCCGCCCCCGCCGCCGCCCCGGCGCCCGCCGGGGACTGAGGTGCGCGCAGCGCGCGCAGAGACAAGGGGAGCGTGCTCCCCTTGTCCCCTTGTCCCCTTGTCCCCCTGCCCCCTTTAAATATCCGCCCCGGGCCCGAGCGCCTCGCGGGAGCCGTCTTCGACGGGGACCTGCTGGGCCCGGAGGCCCTTGGTGGCGCCCTCGCCGGCGCCGGGCTGGAGGGCCCGCGTCACGACGCGGCCCGAGTCGACCAGGTACTTGATCATGCCCGGCAGGTGGGGAGGCATCTCGAAGAAGCGCGGCCAGGTGCGGACGATGTTGTTCGGGAAGCCGCGGGCCACCTGGGTGGCGCCCGCGCCGAGGCCGCTCACCAGCCGGCCGAGCTGGAGGGGCGTGCGCGGGCCGATCCCGGCCGTCGCCAGGTCGCGCAGCTGCTGCCGGAGCTGCTCGGCCGCCGTCACCACCGCCACGGGGCCCTCGCCGGCGACGCGGGCCTGGCAGGCCAGGCGCTCGTCCTGCGCGATCTGCTCGTCGGTCAACCAGGCTCGCTCCACCTCGTTCGGCGGGGTCAGCTCGCCCGCCCCGGCGAGCACCTGGCACTGGCAGGTAGTGCACATGCCCCGCCCGTCGCACAGAAACCCGATCACCGCGCCCTGGCGGCGGGCCACGCTCAGCAGATCCTCGCCCACATCGGCGGCCGCCGGCTCGCCGTTGATCGTCACATTCGCCATTGCTCACCTCCATCGCGTATTCCCTCCCGTTCCCGGGGCAAGATGCGTGCCGCACGCGTCCAGGCCGCGCAGGCGCGGGCGGCGGAGGGGTTGGGTCTGCAAAGCCAAACGCCGTACCGCTCCGACCCGGCATCAAGCCAGATCGGAGCGGTACGGCGTTCGTGCGGACGCGACATAAACCCTCTGCGCCCTCCGCGCTCTGCGGTTGAAGCTCGCGGCCCCTACCGCCCGACGAGGGGCAGGAACAGGCGCGGGAAGGCCGGGGCATCCTCGAAGGTGATCGCCCCGCGGGTGGAGCCGCTCGACAGGTTGCCGGCCTTGTCGACGAAGCGGATGATCAGATCGTAGCGCCCGGCCCCCGCGGCGCCGCGCGGCAGGCCGCTAGCCACGCTGTAGCTGAAGCGCGCGCGGCCACCTGCCAGCTCGAGGGGGACTACCTGCGGCGTGCCGGTCACGGTTGTCCCGCCCTCCGGCGTGTAGCGGGTGACGATGTAGGCGCCGTAGGGGTTGAGCTCGCTGAGCCCCAGGCCCGACAGGGAGACGCTGGCTACGCCGCTGTACTCATCGCCGGGCTCGACCGTTACATCGCCCGGGTTGGTCAGCACCGGGTTGGTGGTGTCGAGGGTCAGGGCGACCGACAGGTTGCGGATGTTGCCGATGCCGTCGCGGACGGCAACGGTAAGCCGCTTCTCGCCGTCGCCGCCGGTCAGGGTCACGTTGCCGCTGCCCTGGGGGCGGCCGCCGATCGGGATGCTCACATTGGCGGCGCCGCCACTGACAATCGCCGAGTCGAGGCCGGAGCACTCGCTCTCAGCCGTTACCCGGACGGTGGCCGCGGTGGAGCGGGCGAAGCTGAGGTCGATCCCGGGCTGCGCTGCAAAGATGCTCGCCGTGGCGCCGACGGCCCGGTCGACGATCACCGCGTCGACGTTCGCCGCCTCCTGGGTGCCGCCGGCGCCGATCAGCTGCGTGTAGAGCACCTGGTACGAGCAGGGCTCGTCCGCGTTGAGCTCGGGGAGCGGGATGCTGATCGGGTTGCTGAAGGGCACGATGGGGTCGCCCTCGATCGGGGAGTCGCCCCAGTTGTAGCGCACCTGGGTCGGGCTGTTGGCGACGCCGACGAAGTCGACGCGCACGGCGCGCTGGTTGGTGAAGTCGTTTCCCTGGGCGATCACGATCGCCTGGGCGCTCGGGGGGACGAGGCCCTCGACGTTGACCATCGAGTAGCCGTAGCGGGCGATGTCGCCGTCGAACTTCTCGTAGACGGCGTGGGCGTAGACGCTGCGGCCGAAGGTCAGGGCGCCGTCGACGTTGTACACGCCGCCGCCCGCGCCCGAGGCCGCGGCGCGGGTGAAGCCCGTCTGCCCGGCGGGGCGCTCGGCGTAGTACACGTTCTCGGGGGGGTTGCTGCCGGAGCGGGCCGCCGGGTCGCCCGCCCAGAAGACGTGCCACGTCCCCTGCGGGTCGACGTCGACCCAGACCGAGTTGATGTTGCCGCGGTCGAGCCGGCCGAAGGGCGTGGAGTTGTTCCAGCTTCCGTCGGGGTTGCGCGCCGAAACATAGGTGCCGTAGTTGCCGCCCTCGCCAATGCCGCGGAACACGGCGACAAAGGTGCCGTTGGGCTCGCGGGAGATCGACGGGTTCGCGAACTCGCCGTTGCCGCGCGGCGAGATCCGCTCGATCCGGAACGAGCTGCCCGTCCAGAACGCGCCGTAGGCCTGGAGCTCGTCGCCGCTCGGCCCGTTGAAGCCGACGGCGACCGCGCCGTTCGAATCGCTGTAGGTCGTGAAGCCGGGGAAGGTGCCGCTGGCGATGACGCCGCCGATCGGCCAGCTGCGGCCGTCGTCCTGCGACAGGCGGAAGCGTAGATCGCCGTTGGCCTCGCGCCAGAAGACGAAGACCGTGCGGACGCCGCCGATGGACGTCACCGCCACCTCGGGCTCGCCCGGCCACCCGGAGCCCTGGAGCACGGCCCGCTCCCCACTGAAGTCGCCGCCGGGGGCGCGCACGCGCAGGTTGATCCGCCGGCTCGGGCGGTCCGACCAGACGTAGAACAGGGTGCCGTCGGGGGCGTAGTCCACCGCGGCGGAGAAGTAGTCCGGGTTGTCGCGGGCGTCGCCGAGCTGGATGGGGCCGCTGAAGCTTCGGGAGGTGGAGCTTTTCTCCCAGTAAAGGGCGTCGGAGCGGTTGGCGTTGCCGGCCACCGACACCCGGTCGCGGAAGCCGTCGGCGTTGGGGAACTTGCTGGCGTTCGAGCCGGGAATGCGGATGTATGGGATCTCGAACGAGGGCGGGTCGCCCTGGGCCCGCGCGCCGGGAGCGGCGCCGGGGAGCGCGAGCGGCAGGGCGATCGCGACGAGCAGGAGCAAACGTTTCAGCAAGACGGGACTCCTTGGGGTTTGGCGCGGCAGCGGGCCAGGAGCCGGTGGCGAGCGGGGATGCGGGGCCGGCAGCGCCATATACGCGCGCGGGCACGCGCGTAGCGATGGTGATCGTCCACCCGGACTTGACGCATGGGGTAGCGGCGGGCGCCCGCCGCGGCAGCGGAACACCCCTTCAAGGCGGGGGAGCGAACTATACACCAAGTTGCCGTAACGCGCAACATGGCGCGCCGGCCAGCGCCGCTACTGGCCGAGGGCCCGGACGGCGCGCAGGCTGGCGGCGGCGTCGAGCATGGGGAAGTATTCGAGCCCGACGAAGCCCTTGTAGCCCTGCTCGCGCAGGACGCCGAAGAGATGCTCGTAGTTGATCTCGCCCGTGCCGGGCTCGTGGCGGCCGGGCACGTCGGCCACGTGGATGTGGCCGATCAGGTCGAAGTTGTCGAGGATGCGCTTGGTCAGGTTGCCCTCGCTGATCTGCTGGTGGTAGCAGTCGAAGAGGAGCTTGACGTGGGGGCTGCCCACCTCGCGCACGATCGCGAACCCTTCGTCGGACGACGACAGAAAGCTGCCCGGGTGGTCGCCCTGGTTGAGCGGCTCCAGCACCAGGGTCACGTCGGCGTCGGCGGCCGTTTCGGCGGCCTGCTTGAGCACGTCGACCATGTTCCAGCGCTGCTCCTCGGCGGGCACGCCGGGCATGGCCGGGCCGCTGGTGACGATCAGGCTGGCGCAGGCCAGGTCTACCGCGAGGGCGGCGGAGCGGGTGATGTCGCTGAGGAACTGCTGGCGCTGGGCCGGGTCGACGAGCGAGGCGCTGCTGCCGACAAAGGCGCTGACTTCGAGGCGCAGGGCCATCTTGAGCGCCAGGGTGATGTTCATATCCTTGCCCTGGCGGGTCCAGAACTCGAAGGCGGGGAAGCCGAGGTCGGCGACGTACTCGAGGCGCTGCTCGAAGGGCTTGTCCCGAAACAGCGTCTCGACGCAGACCGAGAAGCGGAGCGGGGCGAGGGTGGCCATTCGCATTCCTTTCAGGACGACTGTCCGAGCAGGGCGGCGACGGCGGCGTCGAGCTGGCGGTCACGGTCGAGGGCCCACTCGCCGAGCGGGCGGGCCACGTCGATGTCGACCGGCCGGCCCTTGCCCTCCAGATCCTCGCCCTCGGGGGTGACGACGAAGAAGCGCGGGAGCCGCAGCGAGGCGCCGTCCAGCAGGCGCATCCCGTACGTCCAGATCACCGCCCCCGCCGTGGGCCGCCCGACCACGCGCCCGAGCCCCATGCGCCGGTAGCTTTCGCTCAGCATCTCGGTGTTGCTCATCGAGCGCTCGTTGGTGACGAGCACCGTCGGCTTGTTCAGCACCCGGTTGCCCGCGAGGTGGCTCGCGTCGGTGCCGGCGCCGGCCCGCTCCCGAAAGCCGCTGAGCAGCGAGGAGCGCCGGGTGAGCACGTCGAGCACAAACGTCGCGGTGTGTCCGCCCCCATTGTAACGCACATCGACGATCACGCCTGCTTTGCTGTGGGCCTCGGCGTCGAGGTCGGCCAGGAACTGCTGGTAGGCCCCGTAGCTCATCTGCTCGATGTGGACGTAGCCGAGCTGGCCGGCGCTGGCCCGGTGGACGTAGGCCTCGTTGGCCAGCACCCAGTCGCGGTAGCGCAGGTGGGCGTAGGCGTCGGCGCCGATCGGGCGCAGGGCCACCTCGCGGGCCGCCCCGCCCTCCGGCGCGTCGGCCAGGGTCAGGCGCACCCGCCGGCCAACGCTCCGGCGCATCGCCCGGTCGAGGTTGTCGCCGGGGGCCAGGGGCCGCCCATCGACGGCGCGCAGGTACTCGCCCCGGCGCGGCGGCGCGGGCAGCAGGGCGGCCGGGCTGTCGGGGAGGACGCGCAGCACGCGCAGGTGGCCCCGCTCCAGCAGCTCATGCGGGTCGAACAGGATGCCGGTGTAGCCGTCGTAGCCGGACCAGCCGGCGAAGCCGCTCCCCAAATGCGAGGCCCGCAGCTCGCCGACCATCAGGTTGATCGCGGTGTGCAGCTCCTCGGTCGTCTGGGCGCCGGCGGCGAGAGGCCGAAAGCGCTCGCGCACGGCCCCCCAGTCCTGGCCGCGGAACGTCGGGTCGTAGAAGCTGTCGCGCAGGGCCCGCCAGGACTCGTCGAAGATTTGGCGCTTTTCGCGGTGGAAGTCCACGTTGACCTCGGCGCGCACGTTCAGCCGCACCGGGTCGCCGCCCTGCGGGAACTTGCGCATCGTGATCACGCCGTCGTCGAGGTAGAAGAAGGCCCGGCCGTCGGGCGTATATTGCAGAAAGCCCTTGTGGCTTTCGCTCGCGGTGAGCTGGCGCGGCGGCTGGTCGGCCCGCGGCTCGTCGAGCGGCAGCGACCACACGTTGAGCTTGCCCGCCACGACGGCGATCAGTAGCAGGTCTCTGCTGTCGGGGCTGATCGCCTCGGCCGAGGCGTTCATCTGGGTCGGGGTCAGAAAGCGCAGCCGGCGCTCGATCCCCTCGAAGACGATGTCGTCGGCCGGCACCTGCTCGCTGGCCCGCCGCTCGACGGGCGGGTCGCCCTGCGGAGGCTCGTCGGCGGGCGGGTCGCCGGCCGGCGGGTCGTCGTGGGGCGTGGGCTGCGGCGGCGGGTCGCCCTTGGGCTCGGGCTCGGCGGGCGGGTCGCCGGCGGGCGGCTGCTTCTCGGGAGGTGGCTCTCCGTGTCCCCCTGTCCCCCTGCCCCCCTGTCCCGCCGTCCCCCTGTCCCCCTGCCGGCGGTCAAACAGGCGCTCGAACTCGGCCTCGCGGAACACCGGCTGAGGGGGACGCAGGTCGACGCGGACGATCTGGGCCTCGGCGCGGTACTGGCCGGTGGTGAAGATCACGAACTGGCCGTTGGGCGCCCAGCGCAGGTCGCCGCCGTCGACGTTGCTCAGAAAGGTGATCTGGCGCGGCCGGCCGCCGGCGGCGGGCACCACATACACATTGCTGAAGAAGCGCTCGTCCTGGCCGAGAAAGGCGATCCAGCGCGAGTCGGGCGACCAGACCAGGTCGGCGGCGGTGAGGAAGCGCGACCGGCAGAGCTCGTGGGGCTGGGCCCCGGGGGTGTTGAGGTCGAGCAGGTGGATGGCATCCTGGCCGCGGATGAAGGCCACGGCGCTTCCATCGGGGCTGACTTTGGGCAGCCGCTTGGGCGCCGGGTCGTCGGTGAGCCGGCGCTCGGCCTGGGCGGCGAAGTCGTAGCAGTACAGCTCGTCCTCGCCGTGCCGGTCGCTGACATACACCACGGCGCCGCTGCTGGGCGTCCAGGCGACCTGGCCTTCGCGGGCGGAGGTATCGGTGACGCGGAAGGCGGGGCCCTGGCGCAGCTCGCGGTCGGTCTCCTTGTCGGCGAAGTCGGCGAAGATCTCGCCGCGGGCCACAAAGGCGAGCTTGCGGCCGTCGGGGGCGAGGCGCAGCTCGGAGAAGCCGCGGGTCCAGGTTTCGACCCGCACGGGGGTGTACTTGGTGTCGGCGCGGGCCCGGATGGGGATGGGCTCGGCCTGGCCGCCCGCCGGGTCGAGCCGCCACAGGCGCCACTCGCGCTCGAAGACGATCGTGCCGGCGCGGCGGGCGATCGCCGGGAACAGGAGCCGGCCGTCGCGGAAGCGGGTGACCTGGCGCGGCGGGCCGCCTTCGAGAGGTTGGTACCACAGGTTCTCGGCCCCGTCGCGGTCGCTGACGAAGAACAGCCCAACCCCGTCGGGGGCCCAGAGGGGCCAGCAGTTGCGGCCGGCGTGGGGCTCGGCGAGGGCCGAGCCGGGGCCGGCCACCTGGCGCAGGGCGGCGTAGTCGGGGCGGGCGGGGCCGACCCAGATCTCGGCGGGGGCGTAGGGGTTGGGGCCGCGGCGCCACCAGCGCTCGCGGGTGTTGGCGAAGGCTAGGTGGTCCCCGTCCGGCGAGGCGCTGAGCTGGCCGAGGCTTTCGTAGGGCTCGGCGTAGACCATGGCCGGCTGGCCGCCATCCAGCCCGACGCGGTAGATCGCGGGGCCGAGCTGCTCGCGGGAGCTGGTGAAATAGATGGCGTCCCCGTCGGCGGCCCAGTCCTCGGCGTGGCAGTAGTCGTCGCGGAAGGTGAGCTGGCGCAGCTCGCCGCCGTCGAGGGGCAGCACGTGGAGGTCGCCGCTGCCGCTGCGGCCGGAGGTGAAGGCGAGCTGGCGCCCGTCCGGGCTGAAGCGCGGGGCATGGTGCGCGGCGGGGTGGGCGGTGAGCCGCTCGGCGGCGCCCCCGCCGATCGGGACGGCCCAGATATCCCCCGCGTAGACAAAGGCGATCATGTCGCCATCGGGGCTGACGGCCGGCGTGCGGAAGTAGGGCTGCGGGGTCGGTTCGCTCATCGCTGCTCGCTCTCCCAGGTAATCGCGCGGGCCAGGAGCGCCTCCACCGGGCCCGGCAGGAGGCGGGCCGCCAGGAGGCTCAGCCGGTCGCCGAGCGTCACGTAGGCGGTGCGCGGCTCCTTGCGGGCGGCGCGCAGGAGGGCGCGGGCCGCGGCCTCGGGGGGGACGCCCCTGGAGGACACGCGGCGGCGCTCGCCGCCGCTCCCGAGCCGGCGCTCGCGGAAGCCGGTGCGGGTGGTGCCGGGGCGGAGCACCGTCACCCGCACGCCGCTGCCGCGCAGTTCCATGCGCAGGGCCTCGCTCACGCGCTCCAGGGCGGCCTTGGCCGCGGCGTAGCCGCCCAGGTAGGGGAGCGGCTGCTCGGCCAGCACGGTGGACACGTTGATGATCTGGCCGAAGCGCCGCTCGCGCATCCCCGGGACGACGGCCTGGATCAGGTGGAGCGGGCCGAGCAGGTCGACGGCGATCGCCCGCTCGACGTCGGCCGGGCTGAGGGTGGCGACGGGGCCGGCCAGGCCGACGCCGGCGTTGTTGATCAAAATGTCGACCTGGCCGAAGTGGGCCTCGGCCCGCGCGACAAGGGCGCGGCACTGGTCGCGGTCGCTCACGTCGGCGGGGACGGCGAGGTGGCGGCCGGGAAGCGCGGCGGCCAGCCGCTCGATCGGCTCGGCGGAGCGGGCGGCGAGGACGAGGCGGGCGCTGGCGGCGGCGAAGGCGCTGGCCGCGGCGGCCCCGATCCCCGACGAGGCCCCGGTGATAAGCACGGTCCGGTCGCGTGGGTCCATACACTCGGCGTGGCATGTGGCGCGGCGGGCGGCGGCCAGTCGGAGGGCGGGCCGCCGCCCGCGCGGCCTAGGGCGAACTGACGGCGGCCTCGTGCGCCCGGCCCTCCGCCCGCTGCGTCAGGTGCTTGCAGATGCCCGCCTTGATCGTCTGGGAGGGGACGGTGTGGCCGAGCATGCCCTCCAGCATCACGGCGGCATCCATGAGGGCGGGCAGATCGAGGCCAGTCTCCACGCCCATCTCGTGGAGCATGTGGGTGAGATCCTCGGTGCACAGGTTGCCAGGGGCGCCGGGCGCGAAGGGGCAGCCGCCGATCCCGCCGACGCTGCTGTCGAACTCCGAAACCCCGACCTGGAGCGCGGCGAAGATGTTGGCGAGGCCGGCGCCGCGGGCGCTGTGGAGGTGCAGCCGCAAGGGCTGGCGCGGGAAGCGCTCGCGGAAGGCGAGGACGACAGCCTGCACCAGGGCCGGGTGGGCCATGCCCGTGGTGTCGCCGAGGGTGAGCTGCTGGGCGCCGAGGTCGAGCAGGCGGGCGCACAGGTCCAGCACGCGGGCCACCGGCACGTCGCCCTCGAAGGGGCAGCCGAAGGCCACAGACAGCACGGCGTCGAAGGGCTTGCCGGCCGAGCGGACGATCTCGCCCATCGCGGCGACGTTGGCGAGCGACTGCTCGACGCCCATGTTCACGTTGCTGCGGTTGTGGCTTTCGCTGGCGCTGAGGAAGACCTGCACCGCGTCGGCGCCGGCCGCGACGGCGTTGCGGGCACCCGTGACGTTGGGGGCGATGGCGCTGTATGTCACGCCGGGGCGGCGGCGCAGGCCGGCGAAGACGGCAACGGTGTCGGCCATCTGGGGCACGTTCTCGGGGCGCACAAAGGCGCCGACCTCGATCTCGCGCAGGCCGCAGGCGCCGAGGGCGTCGATCAGGCGCAGCTTGTCGACGGTGGAAAGGATGGTGTCTTCGTTCTGGAGCCCGTCGCGCGGCCCGACCTCGCGGACGCGGACGCGCGCGGGCAGCGCGGGCAGTGCCTCGATCGACCTCATCGTCGACCTCCTTTGCTGGCGCGGGCGGGCGCCCACTCCATGGCATGGTAGGTCAGCCGATGGGGCTTGTCAAACCCGCGGCGCGGGACAACGCCCGCCTAGGCAAGCTCGTCGCCGAAGGCGATGCAGCGCGTCCAGAGCCCGATCACGGCGAGGCCGGCGTAGAACTGGAGCTCCATCATGGGGGCGAGCACCATCACCACCAGGGCGAGGGTGAGCCAGAGGGTGATCTGGGCGGCGAGCCGGCGTCCGACGAGGCCGAGCACCGCGTAGTACATGGCCCACGCGGCGGCGCCGCCGGCGAAGGCGGCCACGAAGGCCCGGACGTCGAGGCCGCCGCGGATGGCGACGAAGAGGGTCGCGGTCAGGGCGGCACCCCCAACCATCACCAGACTGCGGTCGCGCAGATCGTCGGCGCGCCGCTCGCGTTGCCAGGTTTGCACGAGTCGTCCTTTGTTTCCAGGCGAGGGAGATCATCGCGCGGATCGGCCCGCGCTCCGGCGCGTATCCTACCATACAGGGGGGGGCTGAACTGTTACGAAGGCACAACTTTTGCTTCTTCCGGATGATGATTCGACCCGACACGCTTCGGTCGCATATAGGAGGAAGCTGTGGCCACTCGCTACTTCGCGCTCATTGTCGGCATTGTGTACGCTCTGGTCGGCCTGCTGGGCTTCGTGCCCGGCACCCACCCCCTGCCCGCCGACGCGCCCAACCTGGCCGTCGACACCGGCTATGGCTATCTGATGGGCCTGTTCCCCATCAACATCCTGCACAACATCGTCCACCTGGCGATCGGCGTGTGGGGCATCGCCGCCTACCGCAGCCTGGGCGGCGCCCGGGCCTTCTCGCGCGGCCTGGCGATCTTCTACGGCCTGCTGACCATCATGGGCCTCATCCCCGGCATGAACACCACCTTCGGCCTGATCCCGATCTTCGGCCACGACGTCTGGCTCCACGCCGTCACCGCGGCCGCCGCCGCCTACTTCGGCTGGGTCCACCGCGAGCAGGCGACCTACGTCGACGCCGGCCGCCGGGTGTAGGTCCGCAGGTTCACCGCCGAGGCGCAGAGCACACAGAGTCTTTAGTACACTCGCATCCAAAACGCGGTGCCGCTCCGAGCAGGCTTCGGCCTTGATCGGAGCGGCACCGCGTCGTTGTGGGCCCGTTCTGAACGGCTACGTCCTCTGGCCCTCGGCGGTAATGCTCTACCGGGCGCTCGCGAGATCGGCCTCGATCGCGCCGACGAACTGGAGCGCCGCGGGGTCGAGGCGGTCGTAGGCCCCGGCGCAGATGGCGGCGACGTCGCGGACGGTTGTGGCCGCCGGCACGTACTCGCCGGGGATGTCCGTGTACTCCTCGGCGCAGAAGAAGGGCTGGGTGAGGTAGCGCTCCAACAGCTCGGCGCGGCGGGCCAGGGCCGGCTCGCCGGCGCGGCGGAGCAGCTCGCGGGCGGCGGTCGCGGCGGCACGGTGGTTTGCGCCGAGGCCGTCCAACAGCTGCGAGGCCGCGGCCAGCCGGTCGACGGCGGGCCAGAGCCGCCGCTCGCCGAGGGCGGGGTCGCAGCGGATCAGGGCGTCGAGCGGGCCCGGGTCGTCAGTCGGCGGCCCATGGACGATCAGGGTGACCCCCGGGCCAAGCGCCGCGGCGAGAAGGCCGATCTCGGCCGGCTCGACCAGCTCGCGGTCCAGGAAGAGCAGCGCGGGGGCGCCCCGCTCGGCCGCCTCCTCGGCGACGGTCAGGCCGGCCAGGGCAGCGCGGGAGGCGACGGCGGGCGGGTCGTCGACGCGGGCGAAGACCATGGCCACGCCGCCCGACAAGCCCGAGTCGGCCATGCTGCGCATCAGGTCGGTCACCTCGTAGGTGCGGGCCTCGCTGCCGACAAACACGGCCGCCCCGCCTAGCCGGGCCATGCGCTGGACCAGCTCGGTCATCACCACCAGCTTGCCGGCGCGGGGCGGCGCGAAGATCCCGGCCGCGCCGCCCCGCGGAATGGGGGCGAGCAGGTCGATCACCTTGATCCCCGTTTCCAGCAGCCCGCCCTTGGCGCCCGCGGGCGCCCGTAGGCCGATCGGGCGGCGCGGGGCGTCGTCGAGCGGCGGCCGGCCGTCCAGGGGCTCGCCGGCCAGGTCGATCACCCGGCCGAGCAGCGCCGGCCCCACAGGCACGCTCAGGGGGCCGCCGGTGTCGGCGACGCGGGCGCCCGTCTGCACCCCCGCGGCTGGCCCGAGCAGCGCGCAGCGGGCCACCCCGCCCGCCAGGCGCTCCTCGACCTCCAACAGCAGCGGGCCGCCCGCCCGGGCCACGCGCAGAGCCCGCCCGGGCGCCGGCGCATCGCCCGGAAAGCGCACGTCGGCGTACGAGTCGGTCACGGCGATCACGGTTCCTGTCGTCATATCTAGCTCCGTTTCTTGTCAACAAGGAGGCGCGGGGCGGCCGCGGGGCTGCGGAAGCCGGCCGCCCCGCGGCGTTGCGTCACGCGAGCGGGCGGGAGGCCTGGGATGAGCAGGCCTTGAGCCCGCCGCGCCCCAGTCGGTCGGGATGGGCCATCTAGTCCTGGCCCCGCCTTACGTGCCGTGGCGGGCGAGCAGATCGGCGAGCGCGGCGTGCCCGCGGCGGGCGGCCCAGGCGGCAGGGGTGAGGCCGGCGGCGTCGCGGAGGGCGGGGCTGGCGCCGGCGGCGAGCAGGTCGGCGACGGCGGCGCGGTCGCCGGCGATGGCGGCCCAGTGGAGCGGGGTGCGGCCGTTGGCGCTGGGACAGTTGACGTCGGCGCCGCGGGCGATCAGGAGCCGGGCCATCTCGCGCTGGCCGCGGATCAGGGCCCAGTGGAGGGCGGTCTGCCCGTTGTGGGTCGGCTGGTCGATCGCGGCGCCGCGGTCGAGGAGCAGCTCGGCCACGGCCAGGTGGCCGCGCAGCGCCGCCTCGTGGAGCACCGGCTGGGCGGCCAGGTCGGCGCCGGCGTCGAGCAGGGCGGCGACAAGGGCGGGGGCGCCGGCGGCCACGGCCTCGCCCAGCGGGGTGCTGGCGCCGAGGGGCGTGTAGCGGCCGTGGTCGGACAGCTCCTCGCGGGGCGGGTTGGCCCGGGCGAGGGAAGGGTCGGCGGCGAGGCGGGCGCGCACCTCGGGCAGATTCCCGGCGCGCACGGCGATCAGGAACTGAACGGCGGCGGAGAAGCGCGCGTCGTCCCAGGGCTGGCGGCGGTCAAGGTGGTCGTCGACCATCGCGTGCATCCTTTCGCGCAGGCGCCGGCGGGCGTCGTGGAGCCGCTTCTTGACGGTGGTCAGCGGCAGGCCGAGGCCGTCGGCGATAGCGGCGGTGCTGAGGCCCCCGAGGTAATACATGGCGACGACGGAGCGCTCGTGGGCGGGCAGGGCGGCCACAGCGGCGCGGATCAGGCCGTCGGCCTCGCCGCGCTCGGCCCGCAGCGCCGGGCCGTCGTCCTGGGGCAGGGCGAGGGCGGCGTCCAGCGGGACGAGGCTCGGCCGGGCGCCGCGGGTCTGGCGGTCGATGTGCTTGTGCACGATCGTCCGCAGCCAGGCCACGAAGGCGGCCGGGACCCGCAGGCCGGGCAGGCTGCGGTAGGCGTCGAGGAACGCTTCCTGCACGACGTCTTGGGCGAGGTGGAAGTCGCCGAGGGCGGCGTAGGCCTGGGCCAGGGCTGGCCGCTGGCAGCGCCCCATCAGCTCACCGAAGGCGGCGAGGTCGCCGGCCTGGGCCCGGGCCACGGTGTCGCTCAGATCATCCACAAGCTCCCTCTGGGTGGTTCGGCGGTCGGTCGAAGGCCTTCACCAGAAAAGACCCGCACGGGGGCCGCGCGGATACTCGCGGGCTAGCACGGGGCTCGCCAGTAACTCCAATGTAACCTGCGCGGGTACCCTCGGCACAGGTGATACACGCCCGGCGCCCGACCAGCGGCCGTCGCGGCAGCCGAGCGCAAGCATTGGGAGGACGGACATGGATTGGACGAAGCAGGCGACTGAGATGCTGAAGACCTGGACGGGCGCCCAGCAGAAGGTGTGGGAAACGTGGGCCAGCTCCATGCAGCTGATGGCCGCGCCCCAGAGCCCCGAGGCCTGGCAGAAGACGGTCGAAACGTGGCGCGGCACGGTGCGCCAGGCCCTCGAGTCGCAGGTGGAGCTGACTCGCCTGTGGGCGGAGGGCGTCGCCTCGGCGGCCGTGAGCATGCCGAGCGCCCCGCAGGTGCCGGGTATGCCCGCGATGGGCGCCGCCCCCTCGACCGCGATGGTGGAGTGGACCCGCCAGATGCTGGCGATGACGCGGAGCTGGACGGAGCAGCAGGTGCGCTTCTCCGAAAGCTGGTTCGACCTGCTCAAGCAGGCGGAGCCCGGCAGCATGGCCCAGACGTGGGACGCCGCCCAGGCTCAGAAGATCATGGCCACCTGGCAGGAGGCCGCCCAGAAGGCCCTGGAGGCCCAGAACGAGTTCAGCAAGATGGTCATGGGCGCGGCGAGCGCCAACGGCCAGGCCCGCCGGTAGCTAGACGAACGAGAGCCGCACACTGCCGAGGTGGTCGAAGGTGGCCTCGACCACATCGCCGGCGGCGACGGGGACAAGGGGGGTGAGGGAGCCGGCGAGCACGAGATCGCCGGCGCGGAGCGACTGGCCGTGCTCGGCGAGGCGGTTGGCGAGCCAGGCCAGGGCGTTGGCCGGGCTGCCGAGCACATTGGCGCCGGTGGCCCTGGCGGCCTCGGCGCCGTTCTTGTGCAGCACAACGCTGATCGCGGCGAGGTCGAGGCCGCCGACGGGCACGAGCGTCTCGGAGACGGCGTAGCGGGCCTGGAACACGTTGTCGCAGAGCATCTCGGGCATCTTGGCCGCCCAGCCGGCGGTGCGGGCGTCGACCACCTCGAACGCGGCCATGGCTCCCGCGACGGCGGCGAGGGCCGTCTCGGGTGTGACGCCGGGGCCGGCGAGGTCGCGGGCCATGCGGAAGGCCACCTCGCACTCAAGGCGCGGGTGGATGAGGGCGCTGGCCTCGACGGCGCTGCCGCTGACGAGGGCGCCGCGGTCAAAAAGCGCCCCGTAGACGGCCTGGCTGAGGCCAAAATTGGCCTGGGCGGCGGGGTTAGTGGCTCCGCCCTTGCGCCCGACGAGCCGGGCGCCGGCGGCCTCCTTGCGCCGAACGAGCTCGGCCTGCACGGCGTAGGCGTCCTCCTCGCCAAGATCGGGGAAGCGGTCGCGGATGGGCTCGGCGGGGGTGGCGGACTGCTCGGCGCGGAGGTAGAGCTCGGCGAGCTCGGCGATCTGGTTGGCTTGCAGCGGCATAAGGTAGGGTTCCTTGATGGTGCGGGCTGCGCCCGCGGGCTTACCGGTCGGGCTGCGCCCGGGGCTTGGTCGGGCTGGCGCCCGGGCTTGTTTTCGGGCTGCGCCCGGGGCTTGGTCGGGCTGGCGCCCGGGCTTGTTTTCAAGTACGAGTTCTCGGGTTCGCGGGCGGGCTCTGCCCCCCGCCCCCCCGCCGGGTGGGCTTGCAGCCCCCCCGGACCCCCCCTCATGGTATCTGTTGGCGGTCCACGCCGCTCGAACCTGGGGCAGGGGTGCTTGTCTCGCTGCCACAGCACCTCCTCTGCTCGGTGGTGCGCCTCGCCCCGTGAGCATTATCGCTTAGAACAGTAGGCGCGGAGCGCCTCGCGGTAAACTGCCCAGCTTTAGCAGAGGGGCACGACGCCGGAGATGCAACCGCAGCGGGAAGCCATCCTGCGGGGTCCAGGGGCGCAGCGCCCTGGTCGGGGGTCCAGGGGGCAAGACGCCCCCTGGCGCGGGCCCGGGGCGCGCAGCCCCGGCGCAAACGTCAGCAGGGCGGCAAGCCCGTACTCCCCGCGGGCCCCGGGGCGCGCAGCCCCGGCGAGAACCGGGACTGGGCCGCCAAGCCCATACCCCCCGCGGGCCCGGGGCGCGCAGCCCCCACAAAAATTCAGCCGGCCGGGCGTCCCCTACCCGAGCAGCCGCTCGTACACCGCCCTGAACCCCTCCCCCAGCTGGCGATAGCCGAACTGCTCCGCCACCTTGGCCCGCCCGAACTCCCCAAACCGCTGGCGCAGCCCCGCGTCCTCGCCGAGGGCCCGCGCCGCCTCGGCGTAGCCCGCCACGTCGTCGCGGGCGACGAGCAGGCCGCTCTGGCCGTGGTCCACCACCTCCGGCAGCGCGGAGGCGTCCGTCGTCACCACCGGGCGCCCGCAGGCCAGGGCCTCGGCGGGGGCGATGCCGAAGCCCTCCAGGCGCGAGGGGAAGAGCAGGATGTCGCAGCTCTGGTAGGCCGCCACGAGGCCCGCCCGGTCCGGGGAGCCGATCGGCACCATGCGCGGGTGCGGCGGCGCCGTCTCCCGGCCCTGGAAGCCGCCCGTGTAGAAGAGCGCGTAGTCGGCCGGCAGCCGGTCCATGATCCGCGGCAGCAGGTCGAAGCCCTTGCGCCGGGTCCGGTTCCCCACGAACAGCAGCCGGACGCGGGCGTCGCTCGGCGGCAGCCCGTCGTCGCGGCGGGCCAGGCCCGGCGTCGGCGTGAAGACGTCGGTGTCGATCCCGTCGTAGATGATCATGCTGTCGAGGCGGCCGTAGGTCCGCTCCACCTGGCGCTGCGTGAAGCGGCTCACGCACACCACGGCGTCGGCGTGGGCCACCGAGAGCCCGTCGTAGCGCGACTCGACCAGCCGATAGAACAGCCGCTGCGCCGGCGAGCTGTAGGGCTGCAGGTCCGGGTCCGTCGTCAGGTGGTGGACGGTGGTCACCACCGGCAGGCCGTTCCCGCGCAGCGCGAAGGCCACTCGCGAGCGCCCCTGGAGCACGTCGAAGCCGCGCGCCCAGCCAGCCGGCAGCCCCCGCCCAATCAGGAAGGGCGCGAAGTTGTAGACCTCGGGCAGGCGCAGCAGCTCCGGCCGCAGCCCCGCCGCCCGCACCGACCGGGCGATGTTCTGGATGCCGAAGTCCACGCCGCCGCGCCCGGTGGGCGATATGTAGAGCGGTCGGATAGACATAAGCGTTGCGCCGATCAGCCCGGCGCTACTTCTCCAGGTTCGGCAGGTACAACTCCGGCTCCAGCCCCGGCCGCGGCGTCGCGGTGCCGGTGGCCGTGGCGGCGCGGGTGGGCGAGGCGGTGGCCGTGCTGGTGGCCGTCCGGGTGCCCGTGATGGTCGCGGTGTGGGTGGTGGTGGTCGTGGCCGTCGGCGTGTGCGTGGCGGTGCTGGTCGTAGTGCTCGTGGCGGTGCCGGTCGCCGTGCGCGAGGGCGTGGGAGTGGCGGTGCCCGCCGCGCCGACCTCGCTGTAAGTCGACTCGGCGGCGACGAACTGGACGGGGGTGATCGGCAGGCCGCGCACAAACCCGACCGCCTCCGTGCCCACCGCCTCCTGCATGGGCGTGGTAGAGCGGCTGCCGACGCGCGTCCCCGTGATGAACTGGCCGGCCGGAACTGCGACTGTCAGGTCAAGCAGATCGCCGGGCTGGCTTCTGCCGAGCGTAAGCCGCCAGCGCTGCCCGGTGCGCAGCCCGGGGGTTGTGCCCGGCTGAGCCTGCCAGTCGACGATCGCCACCGCGAGGGGGTGGGCCAGGCCCGGCGACTCCTCGGTGTATGATTCGACCGCCCAGCCCCCCCCGGTGTTGCGCGCGATCGTCGCGCCCCAGACCGTGGTATTGCCGGAGATAATCTGCCAGGCCGAGATCCAGACAGGCGTGACGCGGTTCTGGTTGCCGGCGATCGCGAACCAGTGGTGCGAGAACCCCCCGATCCCGGTGCCGATCGTTTCCGGGCGGATCGTCTGCATGTCCAGGCGGGCATAGCCGACGGGGCTGCCGGCCTGCTCGATCGCCACCCAGTCGGCGTAGTAGTCGGAGCGGACGCTGCTGCTGCCCAGGCTGCCCGAGCTGATGTCGCCGTCGCCGCCCTCCGCGATCAGATCGCCTACCGGGGTGAGCGTCAGGTCGCTCAGGGTCAGCTCCGGGCTGCTCACGCTGAAGCTGTAGCGCTGTGGGCTGGCCGTGATCAGGCGCCAGCTCAGCTGCACCGCCGGGTTGCCCGCCACGGCGAAGGTGTAGGCCGCCGTGGCGCTGTTGTAGCTCAGGGTGCCGGCGTAGGTGGTCGTGCTGTGGGTGCGCGCGAGAAAATCCTCGCGCATCACGATCAGCTCCTGGCGCGCGTCCTGGGCACCCGGCACCGCCCGGTAGTCCACGATCGAGCAGACAAAGCCGAAGTCCTCCCGTATTGTTTGGTCTGCGTTCAGTGTTGTGACCCGGCCCGCGAGATAGCGCCACTCCAGCACCACGCCGGTGAGAAACGGCGGCTGGGCAGTGATGGTCGGCAGGGGCGCGGGGTCCCACCACTCGGCCCGCTCGGCGGCCTGGGCGGGGGCGGGCGGTTCCGTTGGCGCGACGGCGCCGGCCTGCTGGCGCGACACCCAGGCGGCGGTGGCAGCGCTCGCCATCAGCGTAAGAAAGGTTCGTCGGCGCATAGCGTGCTCCAGGGGGACGGATACCGCGGGGGCGCGCAGGCGCGAAGGGGCCGTCGCGGGCCCACCTGGGAGTGGGACGTTGGGCTCATTCGCGTGCGCGCCTCCGTGCTAGTCCGTCTTGGCTGAGTCCGTTAGAAGAAGTCGGAGCAGAAGGGCGCGAGGCCGCCGAAGGCCCGCTCGGCCAGGTCGAGAACGGCGCGCTCGGCCGCGATCAGCCCGAAGGCGGCGGCCGCGCGCGGGCGCAGGAAGCGGCTGACGAGCTGGGCCAGCACGGCCACGTCGCAGCGGAGCGCGCCCTCGGCGCCGTCGGGCAGGCGCTCGACGGCGGCCGCCCCGTCGGCGATGGCGACGCGATACGTCCCCTGGTTCTCGGCGATCCAGGCGTCGCTGATGACGATCGTCAGCTCGCCGGCCAGGTCGCGGGGGTAGGGGAGGGCGGCGAGGGCGCCGGCCACGTCGAGCAGGCGCAGCATGAAGTGGGGCTCGACCCGGCACTCCAGCGGGTCGGGGAAGAGCGCGTTGACCGGGGCGTCGGCGGGGGCGTTGAAAACCACCTCGCGGCATTGGCTGTCCTGGTCGGCGATAAAGGCGAACAGCTGGGCCCTGGCCTGCGGGTCGAGGGCGACGATCTCGCGGATCACCATCCGGCGCTCACCGCGGCTGTCGCTGTCGAACCGGTAGATCAGGTAGGAGCGCCCGGCGCCGGACTCGTCGCGCCAGAGAAAGGCGTGGTAGGTGCGGCCCTGCCAGTCGGCCAGCACCTCGCCGCGCCACCACGCCTCGTCGCGCACCAGGGGGCCGAAGCGGCCGCGCAGGGCGCCGCGGTAGATCCGGTCGAGCTCGCCCACCATGCCGCCGGCCGGCACAAAGCCGCCGGGGCCGTGGCGGAAGGCCGCGAACCGCTCGGGCGGCCCGCTGAGCAGCTGCCGCTCGACAAAGGTCGCCCAGCCGTAGCGGCCGTAGAAGGGCCGCTTGAAGGGGTAGAGGATGCAGAAGGGCACGCCGTCGGCGCGCAGCTCGGCGCAGGTGTGCCGCAACAGCCGCGCGGTGTAGCCGCGCCGCCGCAGCTCGGGAGCGGCGGCCACACTGCCGATCCCGGCCGCCCGCACCTCGCCCGCGCCGCTTTGCACGCGCAGCGGCAGGATTTCGAGCTGGGCGGCCAGCCCGCCGTCCGCGAACAGGCCGCGGAAGCGGGCCATCTTCGCCGCGTCCAGGGTCGAGCGGTCCGGGTTGACCTGGAAGGCGTAGCGCTCGAGGGCCACGTAGGCGTCGATGTCCGAGGCGGTGAGTGGGCGAAACACCGTTCCCTCCGGCGACGAGCGGCGCGCCCGTCACGTGTCAGGCGTTATCTTGGGGGCTTCTCGACGAGGATGAAGTAGCTCCCGCAGCGCATCCAGCCGAACAGCCACAGGTCGAGCTCCATCAGCAGGGTCACCGCCATCAGCGCGAGGTAGACGGGGCTGCCGGGGCGGAGCTGCCGGCGCACCCGCCGGCGGGCCCGGATCTCGCGGGCGGTGCCCTCACCCTGCGCAACCGCGCTGGTGTCTCCCTGTTCCCTTGGCCCCTTGGCCCCTTGGCCCCTTGTTCCGCGCCCCAGGGCGGCCTCGCCGAGCTTCATGAGCACGTGCTCGACAAAGGTGGTGAACAGGCTGTTCCAGAAGACGACGCGGACGGGGCGCAGGCCGGCCCGCTCAAAGGCGGCGAGCACGTCCTCCCACGTTTCCAAAGCCTTAACGTGGTCGGACTTGCGGCGGGCCTCGCGCTGGAAGTCGTACAGGCCGGCGCGCACGAACAGCCGGCCGAGCCGCCGCGACAGGTTGATCAGCGGCTGGATCGGCGACATCTCGCGGGTGTTGGAGAAGGCGAGCATGCGCCCGCCCGGCCGCAGGACGCGGGCCGTTTCGGCCAGGTACTCGTCGATCACGTCGAGCGGGAAGTGCTCCAGGATGTCGATCGCGAAGGCCTTGTCGAAGCTGTTCTCGGCGAAGGGCAGGGTGCGCGAGTCGGCCTTGGCGAGGGCCACCTGCTCCACGGCCGCGTCGGCGAACAGGGTGGCCGGGTCGCTCCCGACCATCAGGCGGACGTGGCGCGCGTTCCAGACGGCGTGCTTGGCGCTGCCGCAGCCGTTGTCGAGCACCGCGTCAGCGGGGCGCCAGCCCATCATCCGCCGCAGGGCCCGGTCGCGCACGCCGGCCGCGAGCAGCGGCGGGGCCAGATCGCGGTAGTCGAGCTCCTCGGCCAGCTCGGCCTCGTCCGTCACATACTTGCTGACATAGTCGAAGTCGGCGCCGCGCGGCATCAGGTCGATGTAGCCGGGGCCGAAGCCGTACTCGTTTGCGCAGGCGCCGCAGCGCACGGCCCCCTCGACCACGTACAGGTCGCGCGAGCGGCAGGTGGGGCACTGGAGCAGCGGGAAGAGTTCGCGGGTGATCATGCGGGGAAGCGCTTGCTTATCTCTCGGGCGAACAGCAGGTCGTAGACGAGCAGGAACAACCCTTGCACGGCGATGCCGGCTCCGAAACCGCGGCGGCCAGGCTGGCCCGCGTAGCGGCCGGCGGTGGCGAGCCCGCTGGCGATGTACAGCGCGTCCAGCCCGGCGTTGAACAGCAGCACCCGGCGCAGCTGCTCCGCGTCGCGGGCCGCGGCGGCCTCGTCGCGGGCGTGGCTGGCCAGCTCCTCGGCGCGCAGCAGGGCCTGGCGCCGTCCGGCGATCGCGAGTAGCACGTCGATCACGCCCCACCCGGCGGCCTGGAGCCCGAACTGGCGCCAGAACGGCCGCGGGACGAGCGCGAGCAGCGCCCCGAGCAGGCTGCTGCCGATCCCCCACCCGAGCAGCGGGCGCAGGCCGCGCCGCTGGAACACATAAAAGTTATCGTGCATAGCGGCCCCATAGTACCCGATCTTCGCCGCGCGTCAAACCCGCCCGGCCCCACAAAGGCGTGGCGCCGACGGCTGGAAGCGGCTTCGCAAGAAGGCGCGGCCCTTCGAGCGGGAGGGTGCGCCATCAGGTCGGCGGCGATCGGTCTAATCGGCCCGCGCCAGCGCCAGCCAGACCATCGCCAGCACGATAGCGCCGTGGGCGCTCCAGGCGGCCGTGCGCAGCCAATTGCCGCGGACAAGGGCGGCGATCGTTTCCGCGGAGTAGCCCGCGGCGAGCAGCCCGTGCTGCGGCACCTGCACCAGCACCGTCAGCCCCCAGGTCAGGAGGGCGCACGCCGCCCCGGCCCAGGCCAGCCACCCGGGGACGGGCGCGGGGCGCGCGGCGAGCAGGGCCAGGCTGCTCAGCAGCTCCGCGCTCATGGCGACGAAGACCACCGGCGTGATCCGGGCCGAGTGGGCCGCGTGGAAGGCTGCGAACTCGGCCGGGCCGACAAGGGCGAACAAGGGGTACTGCACCGCCTGAATCGTCCAGATCACGCCCGTCATGTACAGGGTGGCGGCCAGGCAGACGAGCAGGGCGAGCTGGCTCATGGGGTGCTCCGTGCTATCGGCGTGCGGCCGCCTGTGCCGCAGCCGCACCCTCACCGCCAGATGGCGAGGGCCAGGCGGGCGATAACTGCCGCGCGGCGGGCCCGCAGCGAGGCCCGCGCCCAGGGCGGGGCCAGATGCTCGTCGTACACGCGGTCGAGGTGGAGCTGAAAGATCGCGCGCAGCAGGTCGTGGCCCGGCCGGGCCCGCGCGGGGACGTGGGCGGCTGCCCACCCGCGCAGGGCGTCGAGGGCGGCCTGCGCGGCGGCGTGGGCCTCCCCGATCCGCCGTCGCGGCGCCGCCCGCCCCACGAGCACATACAGCTCCTGGCGGGTGGCCAGGAACTCCAGCAGCAGCGCCCCGGCCTCCCACTCGGCCCGCTCGGCCTCCAGGGCCGGGGCGTCGGCGAAGGCGGCCGCGCCGACCGCCCGCCACGCCGCGCGGCCGCGGGCGAGCTGCTCACCGGCGCCGCGCAACCGCTGGAGCCGGCGCTCGGAGAAGGGCGGGGGCGCGGCCATGAAGTCGAGCACGTCGGCCGGCGGCGCCGCCACCACGTCGCGCAGGGCCCCGTGCTCGGCGCGGGCGGCCCGCTCGGCCGGGTCGAGGTCGAGAACGGCGTGCCAGGCGGCGCCCAGGTGTTCGTAGGCGGCGGCGAGCACGGCCGGCGAGCGCGGCGCGCGGGCCGCGAGCTCCCCTGCCAGGAGCTGCGCCGGGTCGCGCTCTGGGTCCCAGGCCAGGCGGGCGAACAGGCTGGCGTTGACGGGCGGGGCGAGCCAGGGGCGGTCGCCGGTCATCAGGGCGTGGACGGCGCCCACGCCGGCGTCGCGGTAGTGGCGCATGTCGGCGGCGATCACGTCGGGCAGCGGCGGCAGCGCCGACTTGAACAGGATGCCGTCGAGGTAGTACTCGAAGGCCGCGGCGCGCCCGCTCCCCCGGCCGCCAAAGTGGGCCAGGTTCGCGGCCAGGCGGGCGGTGTAGGCCGCGTTTGTCGCGCTTCCCGGGTCGCCCAGGCCAGCCGCGTACGAGCGCGGGCGCGGCGCGAACAGCAGCTCGACGTTCAGGCGCGGCTCGACGCGGGCGGGGGGCGCCTCGGTGTCGTGGTAGGCCAGGTAGCTCAGGCGGGCGCCGGGCCTGGCCGCCGCGAGGGCCTCGGCCAGGGCATTTGTCGCCGTCAGGGCCTGGTCAGCGGGGCTGAGGGGGGCGCAGCGGGGGCAGCGGCACCACCCCCCGCCGAGGATGTCGTCGGGCCAGATGTGGTACACATCGGCCTCGGGGAACTGCGCGAAGAAGGCCGCCCCCCGCTCGTGGAGCACGGCCAGCGTGTCCGGGTTGCTCACACAGCAGTTGAAGTCGGGCGTGCGCGACCGGCCATCGTGGCGGAACAGCTCGGGGCGCCGGCGGAACAGGGCCCGCGGCAGCATGTCGCGCAGGTGGTGGCCGCCCAGCTCCAGCCGCAGGCCGCGCTGGCGGACCAGCGGCAGCACGGCGGCGCGGCGGGCGCGCCAGCTCGCCAGCCGACAGGCGCCCAGTGGCAGCCCCGCGCCGACGGTGTGGATGAAGATCGTGTTCAGGCGGGCGCGGGCGGCCCAGGTCACCCAGCCCTCGGCCGCGGCGAGGAAGTGGTCGTGGCCGACGATCAGGCCGCGCGCGGGCAGGGCCGGCCGGTCGGCCAGGGCCTCTGCGGGCAGGGCGAGCCGCTCGTGGCGGGGCAGGCGCTCGGCGCCGGGGCCGATGAAGCGGCAGCCCAGGGCCTCCAGCAGGTCGTAGGCGGCGAACAGCAGGCCGCGCGGCCCCTCGCCGCGCAGCAGCAGCCCGCCCGCGTCGGGGGCGCGCACAAAGCCGTCGCCGTCCGGGCCGTGGCGCAGGGCCAGGCGCGGCCCGGTGGCGGCTGCGACGATCGGCAGCGCCGGCCCGCCCATACGGCGCAGCGCCCGCTGCAGCTCCTCGGCGGCCAGGCGGGCGGGCTGGGCCTCGCTCGTCAGCTCGATCGACCAGGCGGGGGAAAGGGAAAGATCCACGCGCCAATTATAAACCAAACCCCGGCCGTGCGGGTTCACCGCCGCGGCGCTACCGTGCCCCCAACCGGAGCCCTACCGCGCCCCGGGAAGCTTGCGCAGCCAGCCGAAGGGGCCGCCCTCCGCGCGCCGCTCGCCGCCCTGCGCGGCCCGTCGCGCCGCCTCTCGCTCGCGGCGGGCCTCGCGGGCGAGCCGCTCCACGGCGGCCAGCTCGTGCCGCCGCCGCATCTCCGCCTTCGCCATCAGCATATCGTTGTCCGCGCGCATCGTGTGCCTCATTTCTTGTACTGGCCGCTCGGCCATCTGGCACCATCGTAGCGCGCGGCGGGCGCCGGCGCATCGTCGGGATCAGGTATCTGCTTTGGCGATGGCGGGGGAAGGGTCGGTCGAAAGTCCTAAGGGGAGCCAGGTAGCGGGAGGCGCGCGGCCAGGCCGTGCTCCAGGGCGTAGGTGGCGGCCTGGGTGCGCGAGCTCAGGCCGAGCTTGCCCAGGATGTTCCGCACGTGGACCTCGGCGGTCTTCTCGGAGATCACCAGGGCCTCGGCGATCGCCCGGTTGGAAAGGCCGCGGGTGATCAGCCCGAGCACTTCCAGCTCGCGCGGGGTCAGCCCCTCCGGCGAGCGCGGGGCCGCGGCTGGCCGGCCGCCCCCCGCCCGCTCGACGGCGCCGATCTGCTCCAGCTCGTAGACAAAGCCGATCTCCTCGGCCAGGGCCCGGGCCTGCGCCAGCGCGGCCCGGGCCGGCTCGCGGCCGGCGGGGCCCAGCCGGAGCAGGGCGGCGGCGTGCCGCCGGCGCAGGCGCACGACGTCGGTGCGGCAGCCGAGCCGCTCCCAGGCGGTCGTGGCCCGCGCGAACAGGTCGGCCGCGGCCTGGGGGCGCTCGTCGAGGACGGCCAGGGCCTGCAGCTCGTCCATGGCCGCCAGCTCATAGCTGGCCCCGCTGGGGGTGCGCGGCGCCCGCTCCATCTCCGCGATCAGGGCCAGGGCCTCGGCCCGGCGCCCGGCCTCCAGGAACAGCTCGGCCGCGGCCGCCAGCTTGAAGACGGCGGCGCCGAAGGCGAAGCTGTCGGCGGGCAGCCCGGCCTCGGCGCGGGCGCGGGCCAGCATCCTGTCGGCGACCGCGATCGCCCGCTCCGGCTCGCCCGACGCGCGGTACACAAAGCAGAGGGCGTGCTCGATCGCGCTGCCGTCGTCGCCGCCGGCGGCGAGCAGCCGCTCCAGCAGGTCGCGGGCCTCGGCCGGCCGGCCCCGGGCCCACAGCAGGATGGCCCGGGCGTGCTGGGCCGTGGCCCGGTCCTCGGGGGGGCCGGGGTAGTCGGGGCGCAGCACCTCGGCGAGCAGGGGCTCGACCGCGGCCCAGTCGCCCGACTCCAGGGCGCAGTAGCAGATTGACGACAGCAGCTTGGTGGTGCCGCGCAGGTAGCCGTACCGTGTGGCGTAGGCCCAGCCTTCGCGCAGCAGGGCCAGCCCGTCGCCGCGCCGGCCGATCTTGCACAGCTTGCCGCCGAGGTTGATATAGGCCCGCACCGCATCGCCGGGCAGGTCGGCGCGCAGCGCGATCGCCAGGCTTTGGCGCAGCCGCTCCAGGCCGGCCTCGACCTGGCCGCACTCGGTCATGGCGACGCCGATGTTGTTCAGGGCGTGGCTGGTCACCGCCTCGTCGCCGAGGGCCTCGGCCATGGCCAGGGCCCGCTCGCCCCAGGCGATCGCCTCGGCCGGGGACTCGGGCGCCTCGTGGAGCATGTACAGGTGCGAGAGGGCGCTCAGGGCCATCGCTAGCTCGCGGCACGCCGGCTCGCCCTCCAGGGTCGCCAGGGCGCCGCGCGTCTGGGCGAAGGCGCCGGCCACATCGCCGAGCTCCCAGGCCGCCCGGCCGAGCTGCCGCTGGAGGTCGGCCGCCCTGCGCCGGTCGCCGAGCTGCCGGACGATCGCCAGGGCCTCGCGCCAGTAGTCGGCGGCCCGCCGCGAGTCGCCCAGGATGTGGGCGATCGCCCCGAGGCGGCCGAGCAGGGCGGCCCGCCGCGCCTCGTCGGGGGGGAGGTGCTCGACCGCCTCAAGGGCCGCCTCGTAGTGGCCGAGGGCCTCGCGGTAGGCGTGCACGGCCGCCGCCCGGTCGCCGGCGAGCTCGCTGTAGCGGGCGGCGTCGGCCACGGCGCGGGCGTGGAGGGCGTGAAAGGCCAGCTGGTCGAGCACGGCGTCTCGGTCGCGGGCGTGGAGCTGCTCCAGGGCCCGCAGCACCTCCTGGTGGCGCAGGCGCCGCTCGCGGCGCAGCATCTCCTCGTAGAGCGCCTCGCGGATCAGCTCGTGGCGGAAGCGGTAGCGGTCCTCGACGCCGCCCGGCTCCTCGACCACCAGCTGGCGCTTGATCAGCGTGTCGAGGGCGCGGATCAGCTCGGCCTCGGCCACGCCGCTCAGGCGCAGCAGGAGCTCGAAGTCGAAGCGCCGGCCGACCACCGCGGCATCGCGCAGGACGGCTGCGGTCGTCTCGTCGAGGTCAGCCACGCGGCGCAGGATGCTGTCCTTGATCGAGAGCGGGATGGCGACCTCGCTCACGGCGCGGGCCCCCCGCGTTTCGGCGGGGGCGCCGTCGTCGAGCAGCGACTCGAGCACCTCCTCCGTGAAGAAGGGGTTGCCCTCGGTGCGCTCGTAGAGCGCGTCGAGCAGGCCAGGGGGCGGCGGGGCGCCGAGCGTGGCGTCCAGCATTTCGGCGAGCTCGGCCCGCGACAAAGGGGCGAGGCGCAGCTCCTGGTAGCGCCGGTCGCGGGTGAGGCGGGCGATCGTGGCGGCCAGGGGGTGCAGGCGGTGCATCTCGTCGGTGCGGTAGGTGCCGACGATCAGCACCCGGTCGTTCTCGATCGCTCGCGCCAGGTAGTGGAGCAGGTCCTGGCTCGTCTGGTCGGCCCAGTGCAGGTCCTCGAGGATGAACACGTGGGCCTGGCCGTCGCGCGGGCGCAGCGCCTGGTAGATCGCCTGGAACAGGCGGCGCTTCTCGGCCTGAGTGTCGCCGGGGGCGTCCTCGCCAAGGGGGGTGGTCAGCTCGGGCAGGAGCCGGCGCAGGTCGCCGGCCCAGGGCCCGGCCGACTCGGCGAGCGGGGCAGCGCCGGGGGCGGCTGCGAGGGCTCGCAGCAGCTCGGCGAAGGGGCCGTAGGGCGGGGCGGGGCGCTCGTCGTAGCAGTTGCCGGCGTAGATCGCCACGCCGTTGCCCGGCCCGACCCGCGCCGCGAACTCGCGCAGCAGCCGCGTCTTGCCCACGCCCGCCTCGCCCGCCAGGGCCACCACCTGGCCGGCCCCGCCCCGGGCCCGCCGCAGGGCCGCCTCTAGCTCGGCCAGCTGGGCCCCGCGGCCAACCATTGTCGGTGAAAGCGCGCGCTTGCTCACTGCCTGCTCCGCCGTCGTGCTCCGGCAACTATACCACGTGGCGCGGCCCCGTCACCGCCGGGTCATAAGGACGCCGGCGATGATCAGGGCCGCGCCGACGGCCTGGAGCGGGGTGGGGGCTTCGCCGAGGACGGGCCAGGCGACCAGGGCGGCGACCATGGGGATGGCGCAGCCGAAGATCGCGGTGCGGTTGCTGCCGGCCACGCGCACGCTGTTGTTCCACAGGACGTAGGCCACCACAAGGGCCAGCACCGTGGCGTAGGCCAGCCCCCACCAGGCCCCGGCGCTGATGCTGCCCCAGTTGGTGGCGAGCAGCTCGGGGGTGCTGATCAGCAGCAGGCCGGGGACGCCCGTCACCATCGTCCAGGTTGTGATCGCCAGGGGCGAAAGGCCGCCTCCCAGGCTGCGCACGCCAAGGGTGTAGATCGTCCAGCAGGCGGAGCAGCCGAGCAGCAGGAGGTCGCCCACCAGGCCGCTCTGGGTGAAGCTGAGGCCGCGGGCGGCGAGCACAAGGGAAACGCCCGCCAGCGCCATCCCGATCCCGAGCAGGGTGCTGCGGCGCAGGCGCTCGATCCCAAGCAGCGCGCCGAAGCCGGCCACCAGCGCGGGCGTCGTGGCGATCAGCAGCGAGGCGTTGGCCGCGCTCGTGCGCTGTAGCCCGAGCGTGAACAGCACTTGATAGAGCGTGTTGCCCATCACGCCGACCCATGTCAGCTTCCACAGCGTCGCCCGGTCCAGCCGCGGCACGCCCTCGCGGGCCACCAGCAGCCCCAGCAGCAGCACGCCGGCGATCGTGAAGCGCAGCGCCGCGAAGGCCAGCGGCGGCAGCTCGCCCAGCGCCAGCTTCATCACGCTGAAGTTCGCCCCCCAGATCAGCACCACCAGGATCATGGTCAGGTCCGTCGCCGGCAGGCTGAGCCGGGACGCCGCCCGCTCCGCCGTGGTCTGTGTCGCCATTCCGCGCTCGCTCTCCGTGTTTATACCCCGGCCGGGTATCATCGTACCAGACCGCCGCGCGGGGCAACAGGGACAATCGGCCGATCCTCCCGCTGGCCTACCCGATCTCGGCGATGCGCCGCGCCACCGCCGCCAGCGTCCCCGCGTCGCCCTCGTTCAGCCCGATCTCGGCCGCCGCCCGCGCCGCCGCCGTCGCCAGCGGAGCGGAATCGCTCGCTGCGCTCGCTGGGTGAGGGGGGGAGCCGCTCGCTGCGCTCGCCGAGGGGGCAAGGGGAGCGACCGCGCTGTTCAAGGGGTGGTTTGGGCGGAGCGTCCCCTTGTCCCCCTGTCCCCCTGCCCCCCCCTCCCCCTCCAGCTCCCACAGCGGCTCGTCGCGCAGGCGGCGCACGACGGGCCAGCCGTAGAGGCGGGCGAGGAAGCGGGCGTAGGCCCGGGCGGCGCCGGCCGGGGTGTGCTCGGCGGCGACGAAGGCCCGGGCCCGCGCGCCGAGGGCGGCGGCGACGGCGGGCTGGTCGAGGAGGAGCCGGCAGTAGCGCAGGATCAGCTCGCCCTCGGCCTCGTCCGGGTCGACCTGGGCGGCCACCCCGGCAGGCAGCTCGGCGAACGAGCCGGTGGCGCTGACCAGGGTCGGGCGGCCTGCGCCGAGCAGCCGCAGCAGGCTCGCGCTCGTTTCGCCGCCCGTGGGGTGGCGCAGGTTGACGCAGATGTCGGCGGCGGCGACGTAGTCCTCGAAGGCGGCGCGGGACACGTAGCCCGTCACCGTCACGGCGTCGCCTAGGCCCATGCGGTTGATCAGGCCCGCCAGGTCGTAGTTGGGGGACACGCTGCCGACCAGGACGTAGCGGGCGTCGCGGCCTTCTTCGCGCAGGGCCCGCAGGGCCCGCAGGGCCGGCTCGACCCGCTTCCACGCGTTGATGTGCCCGAAGCTGGCCAGGATGGCCGCCTCTGGCGGCAGGCCGAGGCGGGCCCGGGCGGCGGCGCGGTCGATAAGGGGCGGCAGCGGGACGCCCATCGGCGCTACGGCCACGGGCAGCCCGGGGCGCAGGGCGGCAACCCGCTCGGCCACGTAGCGGCTGTGGGCGATCAGGCCGCGGGCCGCGCCGACCACCTCCTCGTTGCACGCGAAGTCGAAGGCGGCGTCGCTGAAGCGCGAGCGGATCATAAGCTGGGCCATGTGCTCGCCCGCCTCGCCATAGCGCTCGCGCATGCGGTGCACGTAGCGCTGCACGTCGCGCTCGGCGTTCGCGGCGTACCAGAGCATGAAGTGGTGCAGCACAAAGTCGTGGAGCACGACCACGCCGGGCATACGCTGGGCCGCAGCCCAGATCCCCGCGTGGGCCGGGCTATTGCCCATGTGGTAGACCAGCGCGTCGAACCCGTTGCGGCGTAGCTCGCGCGGCAGCCGGCGCAGCGGCAGCACCTCCATGTGCTCGGCCAGCCGCGGGTTGCTCGGCCGGAGCCCGTCCTCGACGAACAGGGTGATCTCGCCGTACTGGCCCAGAAAGGGCAGCAGCTCCTCGCTGTAGTCCGAGATCCCGGATGGGGCCGGGTTCACTGGCGAGCAGAAGGCGATCCGTGGGGTGTGCATAGGCGCCAATTCTACCACGGCCCCACCATTGGTTAAAAGATCCAAGCGCTCGTCGCGGCGCGGCCGCTGCGGCGGACGCCGGCGGGTTGTGTATATTGCACAAATGCTTGACAGCTGTTTGCACGACGTGTATAGTACACGGCAATACCACAAACGGGTATTTAACCTTTCGCCTGGCTGCGGCGCCGCAGAGGGGCTCGCCGCGGAGCCTCTCGGCCGTCAGCCGGCACCCAAACCGCCTACGTCCTACCATCATAAGGTTTTCCTTTGGCCAGGCCCCGCCGGCGGCATGACGCCCGCCGCCGCCCCGGCCAGGCCCCCGCAGCGCGGCGCCGCGCGCAGGGGCCGTTCCGCTATCTGCTCCCGGGCACAACTGACGCACCGATGACGCTCACCCCGCCTCGATGACCGAGGCTCCGGGTGAGCGTTTGTGTTTTTTAGCCAGTCTGCAAGGTGAGAGCGATGCAACTGCCCCCCCGTGATGCGACCGGCCTGTACGACCCGCGCTTCGAGCACGACGCCTGCGGTATCGGGTTCGTGGCCCGAATCAACGGCCAGCCCGGCCACGACATTCTCGCCATGGCCCTTGAGGCCCTCGGCAATCTCGAGCATCGCGGCGCCGTTGCCGACGACCACAAGACGGGCGACGGCGCCGGCGTCCTCACCCAGATTCCCCGGGCCCTGCTCATGCGCGAGCTCGCCCGCCAGGGCCGCGCCGCCAGCCCGGCCGACCTGGCCCTCGGCATGTTCTTCTTCCACGGCGACGCCGAGGCGTGTAGCCGCTCGTGTACCATCGTCGCCCAGGCCATCGAGGCCAATGGCCTCGCCCTCCTGGCCTGGCGCGATGTTCCGGTCAACCCCGACGCCCTCGGCGAGCGTGCCCTCCGCTCCATGCCCGCCATCCGCCAGGCGATCGTCGCCCGCCCCGCCGGCCTTGACGACACCGCCTTCGAGCGCACCCTGTTCCTCGCCCGCAAGCAGATGGAGGCCGCCTTCCGCGCGGCCGGCCTCGTCGCCTACGTGCCGTCGCTTTCCGCGCGCACCGTGGTCTACAAGGGCCTGCTGCTCGGCTCGCACCTGGCCGACTTCTTCCCCGACCTGCGCGACCCTGAGTACGCCAGCGCCATCGCCGTCTACCACCAGCGCTACAGCACCAACACCTTCCCGACCTGGGAGCGGGCCCAGCCCTTCCGGCTGCTGTCGCACAACGGCGAGATCAACACCATCCAGGGCAACGGCAACTGGATGCGCGCCCGCGAGCGGGCCCTCCAGCTCCCCGAGGGCTGGCTGGCCTCGGAGCCCGACACGGCCGCCCTGCTCCCCGTCCTCGACGAAACCAGCTCCGACTCGGCCCGCCTCGACAACGCCCTGGAGCTGCTGGTGCTGGGCGGGCGCGACGTGCGCCACGCCCTGAACATGCTCGTGCCCGAGGCCTGGGAAAAGGTGCCCGACCTCAGCCCGGCCCTGCGCGCCTACTACCAGTACCACGCCTGCCTCGTCGAGCCCTGGGACGGCCCCGCCGCCCTGACCTTCTCCGACGGGGTCGTGGTCGGCACCGCCCTCGACCGCAATGGCCTGCGCCCCGCCCGCTACATCGTCACCGACGACGGCCTGGTCGTGTCCGGCTCCGAGGCCGGCGCCATCACGATCGACGAGTCCCGGATCGTCCACAAAGGCAAGCTCGGCCCCGGCCAGATGATCGCCGTCGACACCTGCGCGGGCCGCCTGTTCACGGATGAGGAGGTCAAGGAGCAGCTCGCCGCCCGCCAGCCCTACGAGGCTTGGCTCACGCAGCACCTCCAGGCCCTCGCGCCCGCCGCCGGCGCCCCCGCCGATCTCGGCCCGCTCGCGCCGCAGCAGATGGCCTTCGGCTACACCTCCGAGGAGCTGAACGTCGTGCTCAAGCCCATGGCCAGCACCGGCCACGAGCCCGTCGGCTCTATGGGCGACGACACCCCGCCCGCCGTCTTCTCGCAGCTTGAGCTCGGCCGGCCCCTGTTCCAGTTCTTCAAGCAGCGCTTCGCCGAGGTGACCAACCCGCCGATCGACTCGCTGCGCGAGGAGTTGGTGATGTCGCTGGCCGTGGCCGTCGGCCGCCGGCGCAACCTGCTGGCCGAAACGCCCGAGCACGCCCACCTGCTCCAGCTGCGCTCCCCCGTCCTCACCGACGCCGAGATCGCCGCGCTGCGCGCCACCAACGATCCGCTGCTCAAGACGGCAACCGTTTCCGCCCTGTTCCCCGCCGGCGGCTCGCTCCAGGGGGCTGTCGCCGGCCTGTGCGCCGACGCCGAGGCGGTCGTCCGCGATGGCGCCGGCATCCTGATCGTCAGCGACAAGGGCGTCGACGCCGAGCGGGCCGCGATCCCGGCCCTGCTCGCCATCAGCGCCGTCCACCACCACCTGATCCGCACCGGCCTGCGCTCGCTGGTCAGCCTGATCAGCGAGACCGGCGAGCTGCGCGAGGTCCACCACCTGGCCTGTCTCGTCGGCTACGGCGCCGAGGCCGCCAACCCGTACCTGGCCATGGCCAGCGTCCGCCAGCTCGCCGTCGAGCGCGACGCCGTGAAGCAGAAGGCCGCCGCCGGCGCCCAGCCGGCCAAAAACTCGGCCGACCCCCGCTCGCTCAACCTGGCCGAGGAGGCCGAGCACCACTTCGCCCACGCGCTGGAGAAGGGCCTGCTCAAGACGATGTCGAAGATGGGCATCGCCACCCTCGACAGCTACTGCGGCGCCCAGATCTTCGAGGCGGTCGGCCTCGACCAGGCCCTGGTCGACGCCTGCTTTGTCGGCACGCCCACCCGCATCGGCGGCGTCTCCTTCGAGAAGATCGAGCAGGACGTCCACGCCCGCCACGCGCGCGCCTTCCCCCCGGCCGCCGCCGCCCCCTCCCTCCCGCACCCCGGCTTCTACAAGTTCAAGAAGGACGGCGAGTACCACGCCTTCAGCCCCGCCGTCGTCCACGCCCTGCACAAGGCCGTCCAGGGCCCCCACGCCCTGAACGGCGACAGCGCCGGCCCCGGCGTGAGCGCCGAGGGCTACGCCGCCTACAAGGCCTACAGCACCCTGGTGGACGGGCGCGCCCCCGCCGACCCGCGCGACCTGCTGGAGCTCGTGCCCGCCGGCCCGCCCATCCCGCTCGACGAGGTCGAGCCGATCGAGTCGATCGCGGCCCGCTTCTCCACCGCGGCCATGAGCCACGGCTCGACCAGCTCCGAGGCCCACGAGACGCTGTCGATCGCCATGAATCGCCTCGGCGGTATGGCCAACTCGGGCGAGGGCGGCGAGGCCCCCGAGCGCTACAAGGACGAGCGCAACTCGCGGATCAAGCAGGTGGCCTCCGGCCGCTTCGGCGTCACCCCGGCCTACCTGGCCAGCGCCGCCGAGCTTCAGATCAAGATGGCCCAGGGCGCCAAGCCCGGCGAGGGCGGCCAGCTCCCCGGCCACAAGGTCAACGAGGAGATCGCGCGCATCCGCCACACCGTGCCTGGCGTCGCCCTGATCTCGCCGCCGCCCCACCACGACATCTACAGCATCGAGGACTTGGCCCAGCTGATCTACGACCTCAAGCAGGCCAACCCGGACGCCCGCGTGTCGGTCAAGCTTGTCGCCACCGCCGGCGTCGGCACGATCGCCGCCGGCGTGGCCAAGGGCTACGCCGACACCATCCTGATCTCCGGCCACTCCGGCGGCACCGGCGCCTCGCCCCTGTCCAGCATCAAGAACGCGGGCGTCCCCTGGGAGCTCGGCCTCGCCGAGACGCAGCAAACCTTGCTGCTCAACGGCCTGCGCGGCCGGGTGCGGGTGCGCGCCGACGGCGGCCTGAAGACCGGGCGCGACGTGCTGGTGGCCGCGCTGCTCGGCGCCGACGAGTTCTCGTTCGGCACGGCCGCCCTGGTCGCCGAGGGCTGCATCATGGCCCGGGCCTGCCACAACAACACCTGCCCCGTCGGCATCGCCACCCAGCGCGCCGATCTCAGGGCCAAGTTCCCCGGCAAGCCCGAGATGGTGGTCTCGTTCTTCCGCTACCTGGCCCAGGAGATCCGCGAGCTGCTCGCCAGCCTCGGCCTGCGCTCGGTCGAGGAGGCCGTCGGCCGCACCGACCTGCTGCGCCAGAAGCGCAGCGGCGTGACGACGGCCGACATGCTCGACCTGGCCCCCGTGCTCGGCGCGGCGAAGCTGATCGCCGGCAATCAGATCCGCCACGCCGGCGCCCGCAACCCGCTCCCCGCCGAGGACAGCCTGAATGAGCGCATCCTTTCCGACGCCCGCACGGCCCTTTCGGCCCGCGGCCCCGTCAGCCTGAGCTACGCCATCCGCAACGGCGACCGCTCGGTGGGCGCCCGGCTGTCAGGGGCGATCGGCCAGCTCTACGGCGACAAGGGGCTGCCCGCCGGCACCATCCGGATCGCCCTCCACGGCAGCGCCGGCCAAAGCTTCGGCGCCTTCAACGCGCCGGGCGTGGAGCTGCGCATCACCGGCGAGGCCAACGACTACGTCGGCAAGGGCATGGCCGGCGGCATGATCGTGCTCGCGCCCGACAAGGGCGCCCGCTACGCCTGGCACGAGAATGTGATCGCCGGCAACACCCTGCTCTACGGCGCCACCGGCGGCGAGCTGTTCGCGGCCGGCCAGGTCGGCGAGCGCTTCGCGGTGCGCAACTCCGGCGCCACCGCCGTAGTCGAGGGCGTGGGCGACCATGGCTGCGAGTACATGACGGGCGGGGCGGTGGTGATCCTCGGCCCGACGGGGCGCAACTTCGGCGCCGGGATGACCGGCGGCGTGGCCTATGTGCTCGACGAGGCGAACAGCTTCGCCCAGCGCTACAACCCGCAGCTCGTCGAGCTCCACGAGCTGGGCGGCCGCGACGAGGCCCGCGTCCAGGCCCTCATCCGCCGGCACATGGAGCTGACGGGCAGCCCCCGCGCGGCCGAAGTTCTGGCCCGCTGGGACGTGTACCGGCCCATGTTCCGCGTGGTCCTCCCCCGCGACGCCGTCGCCCGGATCGAGGCCGCCGCCGAGGGCACCGAGGACGCCAACAAGCCCGCCGCGCGCGCCGCCGCCTAATCAGACAAGAGGACGGGGGGACGAGAGTATCAATCCGCTGTCCCCCCGTCCCGGCGCGCGCAGCGCGCTTCCCCAGTCCTCCGCAGCCTACTCCCCGCCGAGCTTGCGTAGCTCGCGCCACGGCTGGAGCAGCGGGAGCTGTCCGGCGGCGGGCGGGGCGGACAGGTTGTAGCTGGTGATCTGCTTGTTCAGGTCGCGGATGTGCTGCTCGTACTCCGCGCGCAGCTGGGTCCGGTCCGGCTCGGCGAGGCGCGGCCAGCGGGCGTTGGCCCGGGCCAGCCAGGCGGCGAGGTCGGCCTGGGCCTCGGCGATGCTTTTTTTCAGCTCGATCCACGGCGGGGCGTAGCCACTCCCCTTGAGCATACGATGGGCCAGGCGCAGCTCCTCGGGAACGTTGGCGTCGTCGTCGAGCTTGAGCGGCTTGCCCGCGCCGGGCAGGTTCTGGAATGCCCCCGCCGTCTCGGCCTCGCGCATCTGCTGGTCGATCAGGCTTTGGAAGTTCTGCAGGGTGACCCGCCGCAGCGGGTGGGCCTCGCCGCGCCCCGCCTCTTCGTCGCCCGCCCCGGCCGGCGCCTGCTCCTTCTCCTCGCGCTCGCTCATCGCCCACCTCCCCCGTGTAGCGCTACCAGTCTACTCTGTGAAGAATAGCACAAAGAGCTGGCTTTGAGAAGATCCGCCTGATGGTGCCTGGCCGCTCGCCCGCCGGTGGTATCAGCTTCGCGCCATTTGTGCGGCCGGCGAGCTGTGGTAGGATAGGGCACCTCCCGATGGCGCGAGCGCGGGCTACATTGGCACGCCGTTTGCATGAGTCGCCACTAGCGATGTGCGGCAGTTTGTCGTCGCGCACGAGGGGGGGAAAGCCCCGAACCGACAATGGAGCACGAAACGATGTTCTGGTTCAGCCTGCTTCTGCTGATGATCCTTGTTGCCGCCGCCCCCGGCATCGGAATGTTTATCGAATCGCGCCGCAGCATGGCAGCAGGCCCCGAGGTAGGTGAAGCCCAGGCGGGCGAGGGCCCGCGGCCGATCGCCTGAGCCGGGGCACCCCCGGCAGCGCGCTCGCCGACAGCCAGATTCCCGCAGTAGTACGCCGTGGTTGTGGTACAATCCGGCGTACTGCTGCGTAGGCCTTCGCTGCAGCGGCGACACGGAGCACCTATGGATAGCAGCCTGCGCCCCACGGCCGGGCCGGCGCTGAATGTTGAGCCCCCCGAGCGCGACACTCAGGCGCCGGAGGTGCCCGTCGGTCGGCGGGCGCTCGGGCCCTGGGCCCGCCGCGGCGCGATGCTCGGGCAGATCCTGCTCGACCAGCAGTTGATCTTTGTCGGCTTCGCCGTCGCCTACTGGCTGCGCTACCAGGCCGACTGGCCCGAGCCCTTCGACCGGATCGTGTTCGAGGTGGCTACCCAGAACTTCGTCGCGTTCGGCGCCTTTCTCGTCCCCTCCGTCATCCCCCTGATGCTGTTCCTCGGCCTGCGCTTCGCCGCGCGCGGCCTGTACCGCTCCCGCCACCGCCTCCCCCTGCTGGATCAGCTCGGGATCATCGCCGGCGAGCTGCTGGTCGGCCTGGCCCTGCTGATCGTCTTTGTCTTTCTGTACAAGCCCTTTTTCTACTCGCGCCTGATCTTTATCTTCGCCGGCCTGGCGACCTTTGCCCTGCTCGCCACCTGGCGCATCACCCTGTCCGGGGTGCGCCACTGGCAATGGTCGCGCGGGATCGGCCGCGAGCGGGTGATTGTCGTCGGCGGCAGCGGCCTCGGCCGCCAGGTGATGAGCGGGATCGCCGCGTCGCCTGGCCTCGGCTACTCCCTTGTCGGCTACCTCGACGACCGGGCCATCCTGCCCTCCGGCCGCGAAACCCGCATCTACCGCCACCTCGGCGGCTTCGACGACCTCGGCCAGGCAATCCTCCAGAACGATGTGCGCCAGGTGATCCTGGCCCTCCCCTTCTGGGAGCAGGGCCGGCTCCCCGAGCTCGTCGCCACCTGCCAGGCCCGCGGCGTCGCCTACCAGCTCGCCCCTGACTTTTACCAGCTCAGCTTTGATCGCGTCGATATGCTCCAGCTCACCGGCGTGCCGCTGCTGCGCCCGAAGGAGATCCGGCTGCGCGGCGCCAACCTGCTGCTCAAGCGCGCGATCGACGTCGGCGCCGTCCTGCTCGCCGCCCCGCTCTGGGTCCCCTTGGCCCTGCTCGCCGCCGCCGCCGTCCGCCTCGACGGCCCCGGCCCCATCCTGTTCCGCCAGGGGCGCGTCGGCAAAAACGGCCAGCTGTTCACCTGCCATAAGTTTCGCACCATGGTCCCCGACGCAGAGGAGCGCAAGGCCGAGCTGCTCGCCGCCAACGAGGCCGACGGCCCCTTGTTCAAGATGAAGGACGACCCGCGGATCACCCGCGTCGGCCGCTTCCTGCGCCGCTCCAGCATCGACGAGCTGCCCCAGCTGATCAATGTGCTGCGCGGCGAGATGAGCTTGATCGGCCCGCGCCCCGCCCTGCCCGCCGAGGTGGCCGGCTACGAGCCCTGGCACCGCCGGCGCCTCGAAGTGTCGCCCGGCCTGGCCGGCCTGCCCCAGGCCCTCGGCCGCAGCGACATCTCGTTCGACGAGCAGGTGCGCCTCGATATCTACTACGCCGAGAACTGGTCGGTCAGCATGGATCTGCGCATCCTGCTGATGATCATCCCCGCCGTGATCAGCGGCCGCGGCGCCTACTAGCAGGCTACAGCGCCAGCTCGCCTCCGGCCAGCCCCGTCTCGGCGGGCGCCAGCCGGCTTAAACCCACCTGCCCGCCAGGCGGGCCGCCCCCCACCAGTGGTTTCGTTGTTCGGCTACAATAGCCCGGCGCGGGCCGGGCCCGCGCATCGCTGCGGCTATGGCAACCGGAAGGGGGCTTCCCATGCGTGTCTTAATTACTGGCGGGGCCGGGTTCCTCGGCTCGCACCTTTGCGATCGCCTGCTCGCCGAGGGCCACACGGTGATCGCGATGGACAACCTGATCACCGGCTCCACCGACAATATCGCCCACCTCGCCG